>Ga0209465_10001104_pt1 | contig 12232 bp, 12 predicted proteins | sample PanSoiPlot1MoBio_FD_188321 | JGI IMG/M metagenome (GOLD analysis project Ga0209465, IMG submission 188321) | Tropical forest soil microbial communities from Panama analyzed to predict greenhouse gas emissions - Panama Soil Plot 1 MoBio (SPAdes)... | ecosystem: Environmental > Terrestrial > Soil...
CTCTTGACCGTCATCGTCGGCACCAGGCGGTTGGTGGCGAGCCATTCGTGGAAGAACGTCCTCAGGTTGGCGCTGGCGGCCGGGGTCGCGAGCAGGCGCGCCGCCTCGCGCCGGAAATCGTCGGTGGTGATGAAGCGGCCGTCCTGGACCGCACGCCAGAGCGCGTCGTCCGGCATCGAGCCCGTGATCAGAAACGAGATCTCCGAGGCGATCTCGTACGGGGTCAGCCGCGCGATGCCGGGGCCGATCGGCTCGCCCAGCTCCTCGCGGTAGAGGAACTGCGGCGATTGCAGGATCGCCTCGAGCGCGGTCTGGATGCCCAGCCAGACATCGCCGTCGGCGGCGAAGGCGTCGATGACGGTCCGGAGGCGGTTGTGTTCGGTCGCGGTCAGCGGGCGGCGGAAGGCCCGGGGCGCGAACGAGCCGAGGAAGGCGGTGATGCAAGCTTCGTTTCCGCGCGTCGCCGGATCGCAACCGCCCACGAGAACGTCGGGGTGGGCGGCGACGACGGTCTCGGCCAGCGCCTCGGCGGCGCCCCGATAGGCTTCGACCTGATCCGACTGGACGATCAGATCGTCGGGCCCGTTGTCGTATCCCGTGACAAGGGCATCGGGGATGAAGGCGGTCGCGGGCGCGGTCGTATCGCCCAGCAGATCGCGCACGACGTTGTTGTATTCGCGGTTGCTGAGCCGGCGGAGCCGACGTGGCGCCTGGAGCGCGCTCGAGCCGGAAGCGACGGAGTCGGGCGGCGGCTGGCACGCGAGCGTCGACAGCACCAGGGCGGCGGCGGCGCCGAGACCGACCTGCCTAAGCCGAAAAAGGAAGCACTTCATCGCCCGCACCACAAACGAAACGCGGCTCGGATTATACGCCGCGGCCGGCGAGCAGGGGCGACCGCGATCCGAATGTCGCGGTTCGTGACCCGCGTCGCACGGCGCATTTCGAATCGGCCGCGGCGTGACGCGATCATGTGTTGTGGTACGGTGCCTGCAGGCAGTGGGGCGGTGATGATGCGACTGGCGTCGATCGCGATCGTGTTCGGCCTGCTGATAGCGAACGCCTGCGGATCGACCCTGGGAGGCGAAAACGATGGCGGCGGGGGCATGGGTCGCGGCGGCACGACCGGCGATGCGGCAACGACCGGCGTGGGCGGCAGGGGCGGCGCGATCGGCGGTACGGGCGGCGGCAGCTGCGCCGGCCAGGATGGGGGCGCGGGGTGCATCGCCTGCTCGCCGGGCGATCTGACCGTCCCGGTAGAGACCTGTCTTCTCGCGGCGGACGGCACCCCGGTCCTGATGTCGATGAACGTCGCCGTCACCGCCGTGAGCTTCGATCAGGTTCCCGGCCCCAACTGCGACAGCGTCAGCTACACCGGCAGCACGGCGAATTCGGGTCGCATCGTCGTCCAGGATTCGTCGGGGCAGCGCTGGTCGATCTTCGTGCGCGTCCCCAATCTGCCGGCCAATCTCGTCCAGGCGGGCGATGTGCTCGATCTCAAGCTGACCGGCGGACACAACGGGCTGTTCTCTTCCGCTGCGACACAGACCATCGTCCTCAACCGCGGTGGACAGCTCCTGATGTTCGGATATGTCGGCGGCGTGCTAGAGGCCACGACCACCGATGTCCTCGTGCAGGCCGATGGTGTCGCCTGCGGCCCCGGCACCGGAGTCTGCACGTTCGTCCCGCAGCGCGCGCGGGTCGCCGTCAGCGCATTGGAGGACACGATCCTTCCCGGGCGGACCGGCGTCATCGGAGACATGGCGATCACCGTCGATCAATTCCACAGCTTCTCGCCCGGCGGAGGCGGCTGCGATGGCGCGGACAGGGCGCGACTGGCCGGCTATTCGATCTCCGGCGTCGGCCCGTGAGCCGTCACGTCCCGAGCAGCTCGTTGGCGCGCGCGAGGGATTCGAAGGTGCCGGCGTCGGTCCACCAGCCGGGCAGCACGTCGAACGTCAGGTCGCCGCGCGCGATGTAGGCGTTGTTGACGTCGGTGATCTCCAGCTCGCCGCGCGCCGACGGTTTCAGGCCCGCGATCACGTCGTGGACGGTCTCGTCGTAGAAGTAGATGCCGGTGACGGCGAGCCGGCTCTTCGGCTCCTTCGGCTTCTCGACGATGCGGACGACGCGGTCGCCCGCGATCTCGGCGACGCCGTAGCGGCCCGGGTCGTCGACCTCCTGGACCAGGACCTTGGCGCCGCTCGGCTGCTGGCGGTACGCCTCCGCGAACGGCGCGATCGATTTTTCGAAGATGTTGTCGCCCAGGATCACGGCCAGCCGCCCGCCGCGCCCGAAGCGCCGCGCCAGCCCCAGCGCCTGTGCGATGCCGCCCGCCTCGTCCTGCACGCGGTAGGTGAACTCGCCGCCGAAGTCCTTACCGCTGCCGAGCAGACCGACGACGTCGCCCATGTGCTCGGTTCCGGTCACGATCAGGATCTCGCGGATGCCGGCCTCGATCAGCTTCTTGACCGGGTGGAAGATCATCGGTTCGCGCCCGACTGGCAGGAGATGCTTGTTCGTCACCTTGGTCAGCGGGAAGAGGCGCGATCCGGTCCCCCCGGCCAGGACGACCCCGCGCAGCTCGTGCGTGCTCATCGTTTGGCTCCCGCTCCCGTCGCCAGCCGGACCGCGTACTGGCGATCGTAGTAGTCGCGGTAGGCGCCGCTGCGCACCCGCTCGGTCCAGGTGCCGTTGGCGCGATACCAGGCGACTGTTTCCTTCAACCCGTCCTCGAAGACGTGGCGCGGGCGCCAGCCGAGCTCCTTCTGGATCTTCGTCGAGTCCATCGCGTAGCGGCGATCGTGGCCCGGGCGATCGGGGACGTGCCGGATCAGCGTTTCATCGCGGCCCGCCAGCCGCAGGATCGCCCGCACGACGTCCAGGTTGGGGCGCTCGTTGCTGGCGCCGACGTTGTAGACGTCGCCCGCGCGCCCGCCCCGGAGCACCAGGTCGATCGCCTCGCAGTGGTCGTCGACGTGGATCCAGTCGCGCACCTGCATGCCGTCGCCGTAGACGGGAAGCGGCTGGCCGTCGAACGCGTTCAGGATCATGAGGGGGATCAGCTTCTCGGGAAACTGATACGGCCCGTAGTTGTTCGAACAGCGCGTGATAACCGTGTCCATCCCGTGCGTGTGGTGGAACGCCATCACGAAGTGATCGGCCGCGGTCTTGCTGGCCGAATAGGGACTGCGCGGCGCGAGCGGCGTCGTCTCGACGAACGCGCCGGTCGGACCGAGGCTGCCGTAGACCTCGTCGGTCGACACCTGCAGGAAGCGTTTGACGCCGGCGGCGCGCGCCGCCTCCAGCAGGCGCAGCGTGCCGGCGACGTTGGTGTCCAGGAACGGTTCGGCGGACATGATGCTGCGGTCGACGTGGCTCTCGGCGGCGAAGTTGACGACCGCGTCGATCGCGTGCCGCTTCATCAGGTCCAGCATCGCCGCGCCGTCGCGGATGTCCGCCCGCACGAAGACGTGCCGCGCGTCGCCCTCGAGGTCGGTCAGGTTCTCGAGGTTGCCCGCGTAGGTCAGCACGTCGACGTTGACGACCAGATCGTCGGGGCGGGTCCGGCGCAGCAGGCGCGCATAGGCCGAGCCGATGAACCCGGCGCCGCCGGTGATCAGGAGGTTCATTCGTCGCAAGGAATACCACAGAATACCGGCGCGCTTTCATCCAGGCCGCGACGCGGATAGGGTAGCGCGCATGTCGACCAGCCCGGCCCGTGAGTCAGACCGCATCCGCGGCGTCTACATCGTTCCCTTGCGCGCGTTCGCCGACGACCGCGGCTACTTCTTCGAGAGCTTCCGCAAGACGTGGGTCCCAGGCGTGGCGGAGATGATCCAGGGAAACGTTTCGTTCTCCAAGGCGGGCGTGCTGCGCGGCCTCCACTATCACCTCAAGCAGGCGGACTTCTGGCTGGTCCCGTCCGGACACGTGCGCGCGGCGCTGTACGACATGCGCCCGTCGTCGCCGACGCGCGGCGCGTCCCTGGTGCAGGAGCTGGGCGAGGGGCACCCGTTCGGCCTCTACATCCCGCGCGGCGTCGCGCACGGCTTCTACACGCTGATGCCGTCGATGATGACGTACCTGGTCGACCAGTACTACGACAACACCGACGAGCGCGGCATCCGGTGGGACGACCCCGCGCTCGGCATCGACTGGGGCGTGCGGGATCCGATCGTGTCCGCGCGTGACCAGCAGAACTTGCCGCTCGCGCAGATCCCGGCGAGCGATCTGCCGGGGTAGGGATGCGTGCGTCCCCGCGAATTGATCGCGATGCTGGCCGCGGCCGCGAGTTGCGGATCCGGCGCCGCCCGCACTGACGCAGGCGGCGACGCCTCCACCGACGAGGCGGGCGACGCCGTCATCGCCGAATACGATCTGGGCGGCGACTTCTCGATCGCGAACAACCCGAACGGCCCCTGGCGCTACGGACACACGACGGGCACGGCGCTGACGGTCGCCAGCTTCGCGGTCGACGGGTTCGCGGTCGACATGCCGCCGATCGGCTTCTGGCATCCGTCCGACGCCGACTACTATCCGTACGTCGCCGGCAACGAGACGCAGACGACGACGGCCGACCCGACCAGTTCATGGGCCGTCCGCCCGCGCGAGATCGCCATGGAGGCGAGCGCGGACGCGCGCTACAGCGTCGTCCAGTTCGTGGCCCCCGCCACCGCGACCTACGACGTTCAGGCCGACTTCACCGGCATCCACTTCCGGCTGTCGTCGACCGACGTTCACGTCCTGCAGGGCGACACGTCGCTGTTCGACGCGCAGATCGACGGCTACGGCGGCGACCCCGCATTTCACGCCGTCGAAGGTCAAAGCCCGCAGGCCAGCTATCACGCCGCGAGCGTCGTGGCGGCCGGCGACGTCCTGAGCTTCGCCGTCGGCGTTGGCCAGGACGGCACGTTCGTCAACGACACCACGGGCCTCATGGTGCACGTCGTCGCGCGCCCGTGATCGGCGGCCTACGCCGTCGACGGGCGCAGCGGGATGCGGTCTTCGTAGAACTTGCGGCGCTCGGCGGTCTCCGTCAGCCAGGCGATCGTCGCGCGCATCCCGTCCTCGAATGACCACCGGGGCGAAAAGCCGAGGCGCTCGCGCAGGGCGGTGTTGTCGGCGAGCCAGGCGGTGGTGTCCCACGATCGGGCGGCCATCGTCCCCCACGACGGCTTGCCGCTGATCGGCAGCAGGCGCCCCAGCGTCTCGACCGCGTCGCGGATGGTCGTCTGCCGACCGGTGCCGACGTTGTAGACGGCGCCGCGCGCCTGGCCGGCGGTCGCGGCCGCGCGCACGCACGCCTCCTCGACGTCGTCGACATAGATGAAGTCGCGCGCCGTGTCCGGCGCCACGAGCGGCGGCAGCGTGCCGGCGAGGCCGTGCCGGATCAGTGTCGGGATCAGCCGGGTCGGCTCCTCGAACGGGCCATACACGGAGTAGAGCCGCAGCGTCACGACGTGCATGTCGTGCGCGCGCGCGATCATCCGGGCGTAGTGCGTGGCAGCCGCCTTGGTCACCGCGTAGGTGCTGTTCGGTTCAAGCGGCTCGTCTTCTTTCGGAGCGTGGTCCTTGAACCCGTACTCCGACGACGATCCGGTCTGCACGAACGCCTCCGCCCCCGCGGCGCGCGCCGCGTCCAGCAGGTGAATCGCGCCGAGCACGTTCGTCCGCACCATCTCGTCGGCGTCGGTCTGCTGCGAGTACGCGCCGTGGGCCATCAGGTTGAACACCCATTCGGGCCTGATCGCGCCGACGGTCCGGGCCAGCGCGGCGCGATCGTGAACGTCGACCACGTGGAGGCGAACCTCCCGTTCGATGTCGGCGATGCGCCACTTCTGGTGCGCCGGTCGGACGAGCAGGTGCACCTCGTGCCCGTCGCGCAGCAGCCGCCGCGCCAGGCAAGCACCGACGAACCCGGTGGCGCCCGTGACGGCTGCGCGCTTCATCGCATCGCCCGCCTAGATGAAGTTCGTGTAGCCGAAGATGTCCTGGTACTGCCAGGTCCGCAGCCGGATCTCCTCGATCTGCGCCTTGTTCAGCTCGGCGGCGGTCGCCTTGTTCGCCTCCGGCGTGGCGGTGCGGATCGTCCCCCACGGGTAGACCTGATCGAGCTTCGTCCCGTTCCAGGAGGGGGCGCGCAGCGATTCAGCCGGATCGAGACCGAGCTTCCCCAGCACCTTCGAAAGCGTTCCGTGGCTGTCCGCCATCACGTCCTCGGCGCGCACGATGTGCACGCGATCGGGGAACTTCTTCTGCGCCAGCAGCGCGTAGTGCTGGTTGAGGGTCCACCCGAGCATGTAGCTCTCCAGCGACATCGGCACCGGCCGCTTCGACGTGTCGGCGAAGGCCGACCACGGATTGCGAACCACGTGCAGGACGTGCGCGTTCGGCATGTCGCGCAGGATCCGCTCGGCGTCGACGGTGATGATCGGGCTGTACCCGACCCACACCTTCTCGCTGCCGGTCCGCTTGTAATCCTTCCAGGCCTCGAACGTGGCCCGGAAGAACGCCTCGACGTTGTTCGCGGTCGATCGCCCGAGCCTGGCGGCGTGCTTGCCGTAAAGCTCGCAGCGCTCGTCGTCGTTCATCTCGAACGGGTGGTTGCGGAACTTGCTGACGTTGGGCGTGCGCGATCGGACCTTGCCCTCCTCGTCGATGATCGCCTTGTAGTCCTCGTACGGCGTCGCCTGCAGCTGGAAGACAGGCCAGCGATACTTGAGCGGAAACAGGCTCGCCAGCATGTCGTTGACGTGGCGGGTGCCGATCTGCGACTCGAACGGATAGACGTAGAGCTGCGGGTGCCCGTCCAGGAAGCGATGGGTGGTGTTGCCACCGTTTTCGTACATCGCGCCGATCATCAGCAGCCGAAAATCTGAGCTCATGGACGGGATCTCTTCCGCACCGGTTCGGGGTCGTAGGCGTAGAAGACGGTCTTCTCACGTTCCTGGGAGTTACGGAAGGGGACGAAGAGAAACCCGCCGCTCGCTCCGGCGTCGATCCAGTCGACGGCGAAGATCTGGTTCCCCGACGGCCACTCGACGCTGGCCAGCGACTTTCCCGTCCGCACGTCGATCGCGTGCACGCCGCACACCGCGTCGGCCGGTTTCAGGCCCGGGGCGTAACGCGCGTACTTCGGGATCAGGCGTGACGTGCCGACGAACGCGACGTCGCCGGCGAAGCAGAGGCCGCGGGTCCACCCGGGCAGACGCGCCACCACCCGGAGCCGCCCTCGCTCGACGGTGCCGAGCTCGCCGTAGCCGCTGTTGTCCACCCAGACCCGCCCGCGGTGCAGGCGCACCGAATGCGGCCGCGTCAGCCCGGCGCAGATCGGCTCGCGCGTCCGGCCGCTGAAGATGACGCCCCGGCCGTCGACGGGGAAGTCGAGGTGGCCCGGGCGCCGGCGCTCCGGCGCGGGAACGGACGCGCTGAAGAAGCTCTCCTTCACGGTCGGCCCCGCGCCGATCGAATTGAGCTGGAGGTAGTTGCGGGCGAAGTCCGGGCGGCCCGGCGTGCGCTCGATGCCGCGCGGCCACCAGACGCGCCGGTATCGGCCGTCGCCGGTCAACGCGACGATCGCGTTCTGCCCGACCGCGTTCGCGTGCAGGCGGCCGCCGATCATCGCGAGGTCGTGCATGTAGAGCGATCCGGGAAAGAACGTCGTGTTCGTCGCCAGCATGGGGCGGTCGGCGACCTTCGCGCCCGACCGCAGGTCGGCGCGGCGCTCGAGCGTCGTCACGGGACGGAAGGTGAAGATCTGGTTCGGGTTGCGCGTGCTGGCGATGTGCATCGTGGCGCGCGGCCGATCGACGACCAGACCCGAAGGGTGGGGGAGGGGGAGGAAGCTCGTTCGCTTCTTGCCGCCGCGCGCGCTGAACGCCAACACCAGGTGCTCGTATTCGCGGGTCACGAACAGCGTCAGGCGCAGCCGTTCCAGCAGCTGCCACCACGGACCGCGCACGCGGTGCTCGAGCAGGCGCGGATCGACGCCGGCGGCCTCGCGCCACTGGCTGGCGATCTGGGCGGTGCTGCGCCACTCGGCGCTGTGCCGCGCCCACATGTCCTCGAGCACGCCGTTCGACGCAGGCTTCACGGCGTGCCGCCGCTGTTGCGCTTCATCCGCCAGGCGCCGAGATACATCTTCAGCGCGGAGCCGTAGTTGGTCGTGCTGCGCCCACCCGAGCGCGTCGTCGAGAACAACGGCACCTCGATGATGCGATAGCCCTCGCGCCGGCAGATGGCGCCGAACTCGAGGTCGATGAGGTCGTCGTCCCGGGTCAGGTGCAGCAGCGGCTCGAAGCGGCGCGAGAAGACCTTCGGCGTTCCGTTGACATCCCACGCCGACAGGTCGAACAGCGCGCGGCACTCCAGGTTGTAGAGCAGCGAGCCGGCCCGCCGGCGCATGCTTTCGCGGATCCGGCGGTTGGCCTTCACGATCACGTCCGGGTGCGTGATGCCGTAGAGCAGCAGCAGCAACAGATCGTCGGCGGTGGTGCGTGCGGAGTTCGTGTAACAGAGCGTCTCGCCGCACGCCTGCGCGAGCCCGTGACGGACGGCCCGGCCCCAGCCCGGCTCGTCGATCACGAACGTCCGGATCGACGGATGCTGCGCCGACAGCGCCCGGCAGATCTCCGCCGAGTCGTCCTTGCGCTTGCCGTTGATGATCGGCAGCAGTTCGAACGACAGGTCGGCCTTTTCCAGCGTGATCCGGCAGTCGTCGATCACCCGGCCGATGTGGTCCGCCTGGTTGAACACGGGGAGGACGACCGAGATGCGGGGATCGCTGGTCATGAACGTGCGGTCGCCAGCTCGCGCGCGGCGGCGGCGACGCTGTCGCGGTCGAGGCCGTGCTTGCGCCAGAGCGCCGCCTGGCTGCCGCTGCGCCCGTCCGGCGACCGGCGGATGGCCTGGATGCGTAACGGGCACCCGAGCCCGCGCTCCGCGATCACCTCCGCCACCTGCGCGCCCAGGCCGCCCGCGACGACGTGGGCCTCGACGGTCACGGCGGCCGCGCAGCGGCCCAGAAACTGCGCCAGCTCGTCCACCGGCGCCGGATTGAACGTCGAGACCACCGCCAGACCGACCGGGCGGCCCTCGCCGGCCAGCGTGTCTGCCGCCGCCGCGGCCTCGGCCGCGACCGAGCCCATCGCGATGACGCCGACACCGCCGTCGGCCGGGCGCAGCACCTGCAGCGCGCCGACGCCGAATCGCCCGTTCAGCCCCGGCAGGGTCGTCCGGTCATCCTTGCCCAGGCTGTAGTAGACGGGCCGATCGAGGTTCCAGGTGGCATGCAGCGCCGCCGCCGCCTGCGCGTGATCGGCGGGGACGACCACGGTCAGGCCGGGCAGCGTGCGCATCACGCCGACGTCCTCGCAGGCGTGGTGGGTCGGCCCCTGCGGGCCGTACTCGAAGCCCATGCCCATGCCGACGACGCGGACGGGAAGGCGGTGCAGCACCGGGCCGTTGCGCACGAACTCGAACGGGCGCAGCGAGGCGAACGTCGCGATCGAATAGGCGAACGGAATGAACCCGGCTTCCGCGAGGCCGGTCGCGACGCCGACCATGTTCTGCTCGGCGACGCCCGCGTTGAAGAATCGGTCCGGGAAGCGATCGCGGAACGGCTCGAGCGCCATGTAGCCGAGATCGCCGGTCAGCAGCACGACGCGCGGGTCGCGCGCCGCGACCTCGGCGAGCGCGGTCAGGAAGGCTCGCCTCATCCTTGCCTGTCGAGCTCGGCCATCGCCTGCGCGTATTCGGCGTCGCTCATCGGCAGATAGTGCCAGTTGACGGGGTTCTGGGCGACATGGGTCTGCGTGATGGCGCGGCCCTCTTCCATGAACGAGACGCCCTTGCCGAGGACGGTCCGCGCCACGACGGCGCGCGGGCCGTGCTGGCCGCGCGGGCGCAGGGCGGCCGCCAGCGCCGGCAGGTCGTGGCCGTCGACGCGCGCCACCTCCCACCCGAACGCCGCCCAGCGCTCGGCGAGGTTCGCCTGCTCCAGCACGTCCCGGGTCGGGCCGAACGCCTGCAGGCCGTTCTCGTCGACGACGACGGTCAGGTTCGCGAGCTTGTGGTGCGCGGCGAACATCGCCGCCTCCCAGATCGCGCCCTCGTTGCATTCGGCGTCGCTGACCAGGCAGAAGACGCGGCGCTGCGACGCCTGCATGCGCGCCGCCAGCGCCGCCCCCACCGCCATCGGCAGACCCTGGCCGAGCGAGCCGGAGCAGAAGTCGACGCCGGGCAGCACCGTCTTCGGATGCACACCCAGCTTCGTGTCGTCGCCGCAGTAGCTGTCGAGCTCGGACCGGTCGATGAAGCCGCGCAGCGCGAGCGTGGCGTACAGGGCCAGCGCCGCGTGGCCCTTGGACAGCACGAAGCGGTCGCGGTCCGGCGCGCCGGGCGCCGGGATCTGGAGGATCTCGCCGTAAAGCACCGCCAGGATGTCCGCGATGCACAGCGCGGACCCGATGTGCCCGACGTTGGCGCGCTTCGACTGCTCGAGCACGATCCGCCGTATCTGCGTGGGGTTCAACGCCACCATCAGCCTTGCGAGCGACGAGGCAGCATAGCGGCGGGTCCCGGGTCCGTCCAGTCGACGGCGGGAGCGCGCGGGTCGCGGACGTGCTACGGAAGCGCTTTGACGATCAGCCTCTGCGCGGCGGCGTCGTAGAACCAGGCGGGGCTCGACGAGCCGTTGACGGCGTCCTCGCTCGCCGCCGCCGCGGCGCCGCCGCCGCCGTTGACGATGACGGCCGCGCCGCAGATGCCGACCGCCGACGGAGGCGCGGCCAGCCGCTCGACGCGGTAAAGGACCGGCTGCGAGAGGCCCGCCGACGCCGACAGCTCGAGGCGATCGGCCGTCTGGTGGGCGCTGAAGACGATCCAGCGGTTCGCCTCGTCGTCGCGGTAGCGAAACGACGAATCGCCTTTCGGGTAGACGACGACGGTCAGGCTCCCCGCCGACGCCGCCGTGCCGTGGCGCGTGTAAGGGCGTGAAACGTCCATCGGGATGATGGCGCCGTTGGCGATGAAGATCGGTTCGCGCCCGAGCGACGGCGCCTGGCCGCTGAGCGTCCCCGACACGACATCGCGCGTGTCCCAGTAGTCGATCCACTCGCCGGGCGGCAGTGCGACATCGAGCAGCGGCCGGTCCGCCACGCGGTCGGTCACGTAAGCGACGAAGATCTCGTCGCCGATCTTGGTCGTGTACGCCGTCGCGTCGGCGCCGCGAAAGATCGGCTCGCCGGTCTCGTAGGCGTTCCAGTCGTAGCTGTGCAGGTAGGGGCCGAGCTCGCGGTGAAGCCAGGCGAAGTAGCGGTAGTCGTCCAGCAGCGCCTGGCTGTAGACGGCGTTCCAGGGGCTCGCGTGCAGCCACGGGCTGTGATCCATCACGACCTGCATCGCGCCGAAGTGGATGCGGCGGAAGAACGTCTCCTCGTCGGGCCGGTTGTAGGCGTCGTAGCCGGTGAACTCGTTGAACGGAGCGGGCAGCGTGTTCGCCAGCGAGAAGACCCGTTCGACGCCGGTCTTGAATCCGCCGAAGTCGCTCGGCAGGTCGTTGACGTAACTGGTGTGCCCGTACGCGGCGAGGCCGGCGTCGGTCTCGCCGTTGTCGCCCTGAAACCCCTTCATGACGATCTCGCTGTCGCCCGGCAGCTGGCTCTGCGCCCAGTCGATGGCCGTCTTGGCCAGATCGTCCGTGGACCCTTCGTCGAGGTAGAAGCCACCCAGCGTCGGGCCGAGCTGCGCGTACACGCGATCGAAGTCGGCGCTCTGCGTGCAGCCGCCCCAGAAATGCAGTAGCGCGCGGATGTTGCCGGCCGCCAGCCGGGCCTTGACGGCGTCGCCCGCGCTGAACGTGCAATCGCGGCTGTCGCTCCAGTCCCAGCCGTCGAAGTGATACATCGTGATCGGGATGTCGTTGGCGGCCAGCTGATCCAGCTGATACTCGACCTCCCCGGCCATGACGGCGGCGAGGCTCCCGGACGTCGCGGTTCCGCCGCTCTCACAGCCGCCGAAATCGGGGCACCCGGTGCCGTAGATTGGGCCGAGCGCGAAGCGCGTCGGCGGGAAGTAGCGCGACGTTCCGTCCGGTCCGCCATCGACGGTCGGAATCGTGAGCGTACTGCAGGCGCCCGCATCCGGACGCGGATGGCCAGCGCCCGAGCCGCACGCCGCCAGCAGCGCCGCCGAGGCGCACCAGGTGACGCCGGCCCGTCGCACGGGCTACCTC
>Ga0209465_10001105_pt1 | contig 12223 bp, 11 predicted proteins | sample PanSoiPlot1MoBio_FD_188321 | JGI IMG/M metagenome (GOLD analysis project Ga0209465, IMG submission 188321) | Tropical forest soil microbial communities from Panama analyzed to predict greenhouse gas emissions - Panama Soil Plot 1 MoBio (SPAdes)... | ecosystem: Environmental > Terrestrial > Soil...
CTGTAGCGGACTATTATAAGTGGCTGCATCATCGCTATGGAACTCGTGAGAAATTCCCGCAGCATAGGGGTCGGTATTGTCGTCGCGAGCTACTTGCGTGACGCGATCCAGCCTCGCCTTCACCTCCGGCGAACTCGACCTCATGTACGGCAAGCGCGAGCAGCGCTGGGTCGATGCCGCGCGCCGCCGCGCCGGCTTCAACGTGGACATCTTCCAACCCGGCGAGTACCGGCTGCTTCACATCAACCAGAGCATGCCTCCGCTCGACGACATCCGGGTCCGCCGCGCCATCGCAGCCGCAATCAACGTCGACGATCTCGTGCGCTTCGTCGGCCAGGACGTCGGCCCGAAAGGCTGCTCTGTTGTGCCGCCTGGCTATCTCGGAGAGGACTGCACGGCTCGCTACACCTACGACCTAGCCAAGGCCAAGGCGCTGCTGGCCGAGGCTGGCCACAAGGATGGCATAACCATCAAGGCAATCGTGTCGAACATATCGGCGCAGCAGCCGTTCATGGAGATCATCCAGGCCCAACTGGCCAAGGCCGGCATCAAGCTTGAGATGCAGATCGTCGACCATCCGACCTATCAAAGCCAGACGCGCAAGGATCTGAGCGGTCTCGTCTTTTACGGGGCCGCGCGGTTTCCAATCGCCGATACTTACCTGAGCGAGTTCTTCCATTCGCGCGCCATCGTTGGCACGCCGACTGCGGCGACGAACTTTTCGCATTGCTCGGTAGCGGACAAGGAAATTGAGCAAGCGCGCACAGAGGCGGTCTCCGATCGGCAGAAGGAATTCTGGAAGCAGGCTCAGCTCAAGATCATGGACAATGTCTGCGCCATTCCCCTGTTCGAGCTGCGTCAGGTCTGGGTGCACGCGGCGAGATTGGATTTCGGCTACGAGCTCAAGGGTGCGATGAACCTTGCTCCGCCGATCACCGAAGCGACGGCACTCAAAAATTGAGCCCGCTCCATCACAGGCACAGCTAACCGCATGGAAACTGTACGTGGCATCGCCACCTATGTGGAGGGGACCAGGGGTCGGGTGGTGTCGGACGAGGAGCGCGAAGGGGCCTGCCGCAGCGTTTTGGATCTTGTCGCTGCTGCAGCCGCGGGCATCGCCGCTCCCGGTCCGCGCGCGGTGCGTGGGGTCGCCCGCGCGACAATGGCTGGCGGCAAGATGCCCATCTGGTTCTCCGGACAGACGGCTGGTCTCGCAGGCGCCATCTGGTGCAATGCGTCCGCCGCAGCCGCCCTCGACCTCGACGATGGACACCGGATTGCGCGGGGTCATCCCGGCGCGGCCGTTATCCCCGCCGCCCTCGCTGCAGCACAAGAGACCGGCGCAGCGACGCCGGACCTGCTCGCGGCCATCGTCGTCGGCTATGAGGTCGCGGTGGCCGTCGGGGCAGCGCGGCGTTTCTACGCCAATACCGGGATGTGGTCGGGCTACGGCGTCGTCGCGGCGCTCGGATACTTGAGACGTACCCCGCCGGAGCAACTGGCACACGCCTTCGCCATCGCTGCGGTGAACGCGCCGAACCAGCTTCACGCCGGTGCAGGGCCGGTCTACCGCGCACAGGAAGGTAGTGACGTCAAGGAAGGCATTCCATGGTCGAGCGTGACGGCCGTGAATGCGCTGTTGCTTGCCGAGGGTGGCCACACCGGGCCGCTCGCGATCCTCGACAACGCCGAGCATTTCCAGCTGGACGGGCTCGTCGACGGGCTGGGCGAGCAGCGCTATATCACGCGCAATTACATGAAGTTTCTCGCCTGCTGCCGGCATGTCCATGCGCCTGTCGAGGCGCTGATCGGTCTCCTGGATAGGCATGGACTGGACCCGCATCGCATCGACGAGATCGAGGTAGCCACCTATAGTGGTGCACTCCGTATCGCCAACCGGCCGCGCCCGCACGGCTTCACGGACATCCAATTCTCCATCCCTTACTGCCTTGGGCTCGTCGCGCTCGACGGACGCGACGCCCTGCTGCCGTTGACCGAGGCTGCTGTCGACCGGCCCGAGGTGGTTGCCTTCGCTGAAAAGGTCTCGCTGCGGCTCGATCCGGAACTCGACGCCCGATTCCCCGCCGAAACCCTGTCACGGGTGACGTTGCGGAGCCGCGGCGAGACATTCACCTCACCCGTCACCGCGCCGCGCGGAGAGGCTAGCGCTGCTCCGAGTTGGTCCGATCTTGAGAACAAATTGCTTCTCGCGAGTCGCTTTGCCGCGTCGCCGGCACAACAGGAGGAGCTCATCAGCGCGCTGCGCCGGGTAAGGGCCGGCGAACACGAGGCGCTGCTTTCAGCGCTCGGGACGATTAGGCTCTGCTCGGCCTGAGTATGGAGCGCGAGATCTCGGCAGCCGTCTCGCGGGCTCCCGCTAGGAAGGCATCGACAAGCCGTGCGTTGCGGCTGTCGCGGATGCGGCAGAGCTGGAAGTTGAGCTGAACGTCCGGCTTGAAGCGGCGAATCGCGATTTTGTCGCGCAAGCCGCCCACGATCAGAGGATGGACCAGCGAAACACCGACGCCGGCTGCCACGAACTCGCACAAGGTGGGTGATACGTTCACGATCATGGTGATGGCGAGCGAGACGCCGTGAGCATCTAGAACTTGCTCGACCCGCCGGCTCGTGTGGCTCTCGGGATCGAAGGAGACAAAGGGGACGCCGTCGAGATCACGTGGCCGAATGACCTTTTTTTGTGTCAACGGATGGTTGAGCGGCAAGATGCATACGACCGGGTGAGCCATTAGCGCCTCGGCCACGATGTACGGATGGTCGATCGGCGCGCTGATCAGACCCACGTCAAGCTTGCGGGTGACGAGGCCTTCGGCAATCCATAGCGAGCTGCGGGATTGCACGGAGCACAATACGCCGGCCTGGCTCTCCAGAAATCGCGAGGTTGCCTGCTGGATGAACGAGCCCGACAGAGCCGGCATTACGCCGATCAGCAGCCGGCTCTGCTCGTCACGCCGGATCGCCTCGACCGCGTTTTCGACCTGCCGCACACCGGCGAAGATGCGGTCGATCTCCTCGTAGAGTCGCATGCCGCGCCGGGTGGCAACGAGCCTGCCCTTAACGCGATCGAAGAGCGACAGACCCGTGTCCTCTTCCAGGTGGGCGATCAGCTTACTCATCGCGGGCTGCGATACGTTCATCACCGCAGCGGCGCGGCTGACCGTGCCGCACTCGATCACGGCCTTGAAGGCTTCGACCTGCCGGAGAGTGAGCCGTCGTGCCATTGTATAACTCCACTGAATGGTCACGCGAGAAAAACGACTTTGACGAAATACTGCGGCACCTCCTACCGTCAAGGTAAAGAGAGGAATTGGGATGCGGCCGGACATTGTCGTCATCGGTGGGGGAACGGTGGGAGCGGCCATCGCCTTTGGCTTGGCTCGCAGGCGGCAGAAGGTGCAACTCCTCGATGGCGACGACGGGGATTTCCGCGCGGCGCACGCGAACTTTGGGTTGGTCTGGCTGCAGGGCAAGGGTCTCGACATGCCCGCGTACCAGGCCCTGACGCGCGACAGCATCGCGTCGTGGCGTTCCTTTGCCGACGAGCTCGAGGCCGAGACGAGGATCAACCTCGCCTACGAGCAGAACGGCGGCCTGGCTTTCTGTCTTGGCGCGGTCGAGTTCGAGAAGCGCGGTCTTGACCTTCTGCGGCTTCACAACCAGCGCGGCGAGGGCGAGCCGGACTGGGAGATGCTGAACCGACATGCGCTGGAACGGCTCTTGCCTAAGGTCACGCTCGGCCCGGACGTCACCGGGGCGAGCTTCGGGCGGCGCGACGGGCATGCCAATCCGTTGCGGCTGCTTGCTGCCCTGCATGGAGCAGTGGCACGTCACGGCGGAGCCGTCCGGCATCGGACGCGTGTGCAGCGGATCGAGGCCGCAGACGGCGAATTCCGGCTGGAACTGCCGGACGAAGTCCTCGTCGCGCCGCGGATCGTCATCGCGGCCGGGCTGGGCTCGGGCGAGCTTGCGCGCCACGTGGGGCTCGAAGTGCCCGTGCACCCGGAACGTGGACAAGTGCTCGTGACCGAGCGTCTCACGCCCTTCCTGCCGCTGCCGGCGAGTGGCTTGCGCCAGACCGCCGACGGTACCGTGATGATCGGCGCAACGAAAGAGGAGTGTGGGTTCGACGTCTCGACGACGAGCGACGCCGCCGTGAGGCTCAGCCGCAAGACGGTGAGAACTGTCCCGGCTCTCGAACAGGCGAGGCTCGTCCGGCAGTGGGCGGGACTGAGGGTCATGACGCCCGACAGCTACCCGATCTACGCGCGGTCCGAACGCCACCCCGGTGCCTTCGTCGCACTTTGCCATTCCGGTGTGACACTTGCCGCATTCCATGCCGAGACGCTGGCCGAAGCCATCATTGCCGACGCTCTGCCCGTCAAGCTCGCCCCCTTCCATCCAAGGCGCTTCAATGTTCCGAAAGCTGCATGATCCCGGCCCGGCTGCCCTCACCATCTTCGTGGATGGCCGGCCGGTCACCGCCGAGGCGGGGGAGAGCGTCGCCGCCGTGCTGCTGCGGCAGCCCGAAGGCTGGTGCCGGACCACGCCCGTCTCGCAAAGCCGACGCGCGCCTTACTGCATGATGGGCGTCTGCTTCGAATGTCTCGTCGAGGTGGACGAGCAGGGCTCCGTTCAAAGCTGCCTCACGCCGGTGCGCGACGGCATGCGCATAGCGAGGCAACAGGGCCGCAGGAGCCTTGGCGCATGACACCCACCGACACGGACCTCCTCATCGTCGGTGCGGGACCGGCCGGCATGGCCGCCGCCGTCATGGCGCGCCACTGCGGCCTTTCGGTGCATGTTGTCGACGATCAGTCGGAGCCCGGTGGCCAGGTTTGGCGGGCGATCGAAACCGTCGCGGCGACACAGCGTGCCGCGCGGCTCGGGGCGGCTTACCAGGTTGGCGCCGACCGAGCTGCCACATTCCGCTCGTGCGGAGCAATTTTCGAGCCGCAATGCCAGCTCTGGCAGATCGAGCCGGGTTTCAAGGCGTTTACTACCCGGGCGGGCCGGGCAGGAAAGATAGGGGCAAAGGCGATCATCCTTGCCACGGGTGCGCAAGAGCGTCCGGCTCCGTTCCCTGGCTGGACGCTGCCTGGCGTGATGACCGTCGGGGCGGCCCAGATCCTGCTGAAGACGGCAGATAGCGTCCCAGAGAAACCGGTCTGGATTGCCGGTTGCGGACCATTAACGCTGCTCTATGCCACACAGCTGTTGGCGGCGGGCGGCAGGATTGCCGGCTTACTCGACACTACCCCGCGCGCACGCCTCGCCACGGCGCTGCGCCATCTGCCGAGAGCGCTCGGGCGGCTCGGCGACCTCGCAAAGGGGCTCGGCTGGGCACTAGCATTGAAGCGGGCCGGCCTGCCCACTGTCCGGCATGTCTGTGAGCTGCAGGCCGAAGGCAGGCAACGGCTCGAACGCGTCTGCTATCGTTGCGACAACGGCCGCAGCGGGGAGGTCGCAGCCGACGTGCTGCTCGTCCACGAGGGCGTGGTGCCAAACATCCACGTGCCGCTCACGCTCGGCTGCAATGTCAGCTGGCACGTCGACCAGCAGTGCTTCGTTCCGGTCCTCGACGTCTGGGGAGAAACGAGCAAGCAAAACGTTTTCGTCGCCGGCGACGGCGCCGGGATCGGCGGTGCAGAAGTGGCTGAGATTCGCGGCCGGCTTGCGGCGTTGCGCGTCGCATCCCGCCTTGGAATGCTTTCCGAAGACGATGCGGTTGCAGCTGCTCGTCCCGAGTTCGTGGCGCTAGCGCGGGCCTTGGCGCTAAGACCCTTCCTTGATGCGCTCTTTGCGCCGCGCCTGCAAGTGTTCGCCCCGGCCGACGAGACGCTCGCCTGCCGTTGCGAGGAGGTGACGGCGGGTGAGCTACGGGCTCGTGCCGCCGAGGGGCGCCCCGGTGTCAATCAGCTCAAAGCCTTCACCCGCGCCGGGATGGGACCGTGCCAGGGCCGCCAATGCGCCTACACGATGGCCCATATCATCGCCGCAATTCAACATCGGCCGGTCGCGGAGGTCGGGCTCTTCCGCATGCGGCCGCCGCTGAAGCCGGTAACCCTCGGCGAGCTGGCCAGCCTCGACGAGCAGGAGCCGGCGAGATGAACGTGGAGACATTCGATGTCGCCGTGATCGGTGGCGGCCTGCACGGGCTCTCTTCCGCCTTGCATCTCGCCCGCGCGGGCCGTCGCGTGGTGGTCCTCGAGCGGCGGTGGACGGGGCGCCATGCCTCAGGCGCCACCGCGGCGGGCGTACGCACGCTCAATCGCGATGTCGCCGAAATCCCGATCTCGCTCGAAGCTATGGAGATGTGGCATCGCATCGGATCCATAGTGGGAGATGATTGCGGTTTCCATGCGCATGGCCAGATACGCGTCGCCGAGAGCGACGGGAACATGGCGGCCCTTCGGCAACGCGAGGCGCGCGTGCGTGCTCTAGGCTACAGCCACGAAGAAATCATCAACGCGGTTGAGCTCCGCCGTCTGGTACCTGCGCTGAGCCCGCATTGCGTCGGAGCGCTGGTGGCACGGCGCGACGGCGCGGCCGACCCGCACCGCACGTTGCTCGCGTTCCGGCGCGCGTGCGAGACAGCAGGTGTCGTGCTTGCGGAAGCGTGCGGCGTCGACCGCGTCGATCGCGGAAGCGATCACTGGCTGCTCGCCTGCGGAGAGCGCCGTGTCCGCGCTCCGGTTGTCGTCAACGCCGCTGGGGCCTGGGCCGCGCGAATTGCGCTGCTCTTCGGAGATCCGATCCCGCTAGAGGTGCGGGCGTCGATGATGATCGTGACGGAACGCCTCGCGCCATTGGTCGATCCTGTTGTCAGCGTCGTTGGTCGGGCGCTTTCCTTCAAGCAGTCCGACCAGGGGACGCTGGTGATCGGCGGCGGCTTGCAGGGCACCGCCGATCTCGAGCGGGAGAGCAGCGTGGTCGACTTCACCGAGCTTGCCAAGGGCGCGCGGGCCGCCCGTGACCTCTTCCCCGCGGTTCGCGGCGTACGCATCGCCCGCTGCTGGACGGGTATTGAAGCGCAGACACGCGACCACCTACCCGTCATCGGCGCATCGTCTGGCTCGCCCGGCCTCGTCCACGCCTTCGGCTTCTCGGGGCACGGCTTCCAGCTCGTGCCGGTGGTCGGCGCGATCGTTGCCGATCTCGTAACAAACGGCACGACGGCTCGCGCGATAGAGGCTTTCACGCCAAAGCGCCTGACCGCGCAAAGAGTCGCAGCATGATGATCTATGTCTGCCGGCGTCTACTGCTGGCCATTCCGACGCTCTTCATCATGCTCACGGCCATCTTCGTTCTCGTGCGCCTAGTCCCGGGCGATGCTGCCTCAGTCATCCTCGGCGACCAGGCGAGTGCCGCCTCGCTTGCAGCCCTGCGGCAGAAGCTCGGCCTCGATCAGCCGGTCCACGTCCAGTATCTCGCCTTCATCGGCAAGGTCCTGACCGGCGACCTCGGCCAGTCGCTCAGCACCGGCCACAGCGTGATTAGGGAGGTGCTCCTGGTCCTGCCGTCGACGATCGAGCTTACCGTCGCCGCTATCTCGCTCGGTCTTCTGTTCGGACTGCCTCTGGGCATAGCTGCCGCGCTCTGCCGCAACGGCTGGATCGACTACGTCGCCCGCGTCATCTCGTTGGTGGGCCTGTCGTTTCCGGCGTTCGTCTCGGGCATCCTGATCCTAATCGTATTCGCCATCCAGCTCGGGTGGTTCCCGGTCCTCGGGATGACCAGCGGCAGCGGCAGCAGCGTTCTCGAGCGCATGCGATCACTGGCACTGCCGGCTATCAATCTCGGGATCATTATGTCGGCCTATGTGATGCGCGTGTCGCGCGCCGCGATGCTCGGCGTCCTCACGGAGGATTACATCCGCACGGCTCGCGCCAAGGGTGTCGGCCCGACGAGGCTCGTCATGACGCACGCGCTGCGCAACAGCCTCATCCCGATCATCACCGTCGTCGGGCTCTACTTCGGCACGCTCATCGGCAACTCGGTGCTCACCGAGATCATCTTCAACCGACCTGGGCTCGGCAAATTGATCATCGGTGCGCTCAATGCGCGCGACTACACGCTGCTCCAGGGTCTGATGATCATCTTCGCGATCTGCGTCATCTTCATCAATACGCTGACCGACTTGATCTACGGCCTCGTCGATCCGCGGGTCAAATACACATGAGCAGCGCCACGACCACATTAGTCGAAATGCGGCCCATGAGCCTCTGGCGCGCCGTCGCCCAGAACGAGCTCGCCTGGATCGGCCTCATCCTTCTGGCGCTGGTCGTTGCTGCGGCAGTATTAGCGCCATGGCTTGCGCCTCGCGATCCGCTCGAGCAGGACATCGTCGCACGGCTCCAGCCCCCCTCGGCCGAATACTGGCTCGGCACCGATAGCTACGGCCGTGACGTTCTCTCACGTCTGCTTTACGGCGCGCGGATCTCGCTGTTCGTCGGGTTCGTCTCGATCCTGACTGCGATGCTGATCGGCACGTCCGTCGGCATTGTCGCAGGCTACGTCGGCGGGCTGTTCGACCAGATCGTCATGGGTGTGCTCGACGTTCTGCTCGCCTTCCCGACGCTCCTGCTGGGCCTGATGATCGCGGCCATGCTTGGCGCCAATTTGCAGAACCTCATCATCGCCATAGCTGTGACGGAGATCGCACCATTCGCGCGTGTCGCGCGTGCGCCGACCATCACGCTGCGCGAACGGGAGTTCGTCGAGGCCAGCCGTTCGTACGGCTGCGGCCCGTTCCGCATCATGACGCGCCACATACTGCCCAACATGATTTCAGACGTCGTGGTGATGAGTTCGTTATGGCTCGCCTCTGCCATCCGAACGGAAGCTTCGCTGAGCTTCATCGGATTGGGCGTGCCGCCTCCCGCTGCGACCTGGGGCGGCATGATCCGGGAGGGTTTCGAGAACATTCTCGATGCCTGGTGGCTGGCCGTGTTTCCGAGCCTCGCCATCTTCGCCGTGGTGCTGGGCCTCAATCTGCTCGGCGACGCGCTTCGCGATGCCTCCGATCCGAGGTCGAGCGCCCGATGACCGCGCCTCTGCTCGCCGTCTCGGGTCTCACGACGTCGTTCCGCATACGGGGCCGCTGGATGCCCGTCGTGCGCGATCTCTCCTTCAATATCGCGCCTAAAGAAACTGTCGCAGTAGTCGGCGAATCCGGTTCGGGCAAGAGTGTCGCCGCACTTTCCATCATGCGGCTCACGCCAGCCGGCTTGAGCAGGATCGAAGGCTCGATCAAGCTCTCCGGCAAAGAACTGCTCACATTGCCCGAGAAATCGATGCGTGACGTTCGTGGCAACGAGATAGCGATGATCTTCCAGGAGCCGATGACCTCGCTCAACCCGGTGTTGACGATCGGCTTTCAGATCGCCGAGGTGTTGATCCTGCACCGTGGGCTGTCGCGCTCGGCGGCCGAGGCAGAGACGATCCGCCTCTTGGAGAGAGTGCGCATACCAGCGGCAAGATCGCGCTTTCACGAATATCCGCACCGCTTTTCAGGCGGCATGCGTCAGCGCGCGATGATTGCGATGGCATTAGCCTGCGAGCCGAAGCTGCTCATCGCCGATGAGCCGACGACCGCCCTCGATGTGACCATCCAGGCGCAGATCCTGGAGCTCATCAAGACACTGCAGAACGAGGAGGACATGTCCGTCCTCTTCATCACCCACGACATGGGAGTTGTCGCGGAGATCGCGGACCGTACCATCGTCATGAACGATGGCCTTGAGGTCGAGACCGGGCCGACGGCCGAACTTTTTGCCCGTCCGCAGAAACCGTACACGAAAGCGCTGCTCGCGGCCATTCCGCGGCTCGGCTCGATGGCAGGCAGGTTGCGGCCGATGCGCTTTCCTGTGGTCGATCGGGCGACCGGCTTCTCTGACGTGCCAGTGGAGATTCCGGTCACGGCCGCGCGCAAAGAGCGGCCGGTGCTCGAAGTCGGTGGACTCACTACGCGGTACGATATCGCGTCCGGCGTCCTCGGCAGGGTCACCGGACGGGTGCATGCGGTCGAGAACGTTTCGTTCTCGCTGATGGCAGGTGAAACCCTCGCCGTGGTCGGCGAGTCAGGCTGCGGCAAGTCGACGATCGGCCGCTCGGTCATGCGGCTGGTCGAACCTATCGGTGGATCCGTCCTGCTCGACGGGGCAGACGTGCTGAAACTCGGCAGGCGCGAGCTGCATGCTCAGCGCAAGCGCATGCAGATGATTTTCCAGGACCCGATTGCATCTCTCAATCCGCGCATGACGATCGAGGAAGCGGTGGCTGAGCCGCTTATGGTGAACAGGCTCGCCAGCAAGGTGCAGGCGCGCGACAGGGTGGCCATGCTGCTCGGCCAGGTCGGCCTCGAACCCGGCATGGCGTCGCGATATCCGCATGAGTTCTCCGGCGGCCAGCGCCAGCGCATCTGCATCGCACGTGCCCTCACTCTCGAGCCCCTAATCATCGTTGCCGACGAGGCGGTCTCGGCTCTCGACGTTTCGGTGAAGGCGCAAGTGGTCAATCTGATGCTCGACCTGCAGGCCCGTATGGGGTTGGCCTACCTGTTCATCAGCCACGACATGTCGGTCGTCGAGCGGATCAGTCACCGAGTCGCCGTCATGTATCTCGGCGAATTCGTCGAGATCGGCACGCGCGAGGCGATCTTTGGCAATCCGCAACATCCCTATACGAAGCGGTTGCTTGCCGCGGTCCCTATAGCCGATCCGTCGCGTCGCCGCGTGAAGCGCCCGCTCTCCAGCGACGAGATCAGGAGTCCGATTCGACCCGTCGACTTTGAGCCGCCGCCCCGGCAGTACCGGGAGGTCTCGCCCGGTCACGCCGTGATGACCTGGGGTGAGTGACTCGCCGCGCTCGGCGAGGGTGGTGCCGATGTAAAGCCGCCTCGCTTGATCGGGGGGCTCATTGCATTGTGTCTGCTGGTGAACACCCTACGTCTGATGATCCGTGTCTGACCTCGGTCGCTCTTGGCCCATTTCCCCGTAGTCTCCGCGTGCCGAGTGCTGTGCAGCAACGTGCCGGACGCATAACGTTGACTACAGCAGGCCAGCCAATTCCTCTTGCATTCGCTTTGCCTCTTGTTTGAGGCGATGTGCGATCTGACTGCGCCGCGGTTCCTCAAGCCGCGCCGAGATAGCGGCAACGCTCAATGCGGCCACGGGAAAACCCCTAGAATTGCGCACCGGGACTCCGACACCGCTCATACCAGGCATGATCTCGCCGTCAATGCGGGAGTGGCCGCGCGCGCGCGCCCTGATGATCATCTTCCGCAGGGCGACATCCTTGATCGGGTAATTCGAGCGTGCTCCCGCTCTCGTCCTGATGAGGCGGTCTACCTCCTCGTCGTCGAGGAACGCCATGATGGCAAGCGTGCCTGTATTCACTCCAAGCGGACGCTTTTCGCCTACGTTCAGCGTGAGCGTCTTGATCGGGAACCGTCCCTCCGCGCGCCCGTAGCATACGGCGTCGTCAGCACGGCGCAGCATGAAGTAGACGGTGTCCTCTGTCTCGTCGGCCAGGCGTTCAAGGTAAGGCGTCGCTCGATCGGCCAGTTCAAAGCGCCCGCGTGCGACCACTCCCCACGCAAAGATTTTGTCGCCGAGGAAGAAATGACCGCCGTTCTCTTCGAATGAGGCGAGGCCGTGCAGAGTGAGGCCGGCAAGGCAGCGGTGCGCCGCTGTCTTGCTTATCCCTGTGAGCTGCGTGACATCGGTCAGCCGCAAGCCGCGTTTCCCCGCGGCGGCCAGGGCTGAAAGCACAAGCGTCGTCCGGGCGATGTTTTGATGCAAGCCGCGATCCGTAGCGACCGGCCGTCTCCCGCGAACATTGGCCATGCGTTCACCTCATGCCGAAAGCTGCTTGACATAGTCCCGCGTGCACTTCATTTTGTTCCGAAGGACGTAATATATATTCCGTTTATCGGAACATAATATTACGCGTCAAGTGAGTCGTCGCACTTCACCTGTGTGCGCAGTGACGGCGCTCCGCTGCCGGATTTTTGCAGTCACTCAAGATTGGGTTGCAAAGAAGAGTGGGTCCGGAAGTGCCTGAGCTAGCAAACATCATGGCCGGCGGCACGAAAGGCCTGGGGCGATTGCAGGGACGGGTCGTCGTCGTGTTCGGCGCCGGGTCCTCTGGCCCGGGCTGGGGCAATGGCAAGGCGGCCACGGTCCTCTATGCGCGGGAAGGCGCG
>Ga0209465_10001107_pt1 | contig 12212 bp, 8 predicted proteins | sample PanSoiPlot1MoBio_FD_188321 | JGI IMG/M metagenome (GOLD analysis project Ga0209465, IMG submission 188321) | Tropical forest soil microbial communities from Panama analyzed to predict greenhouse gas emissions - Panama Soil Plot 1 MoBio (SPAdes)... | ecosystem: Environmental > Terrestrial > Soil...
TGTAATCTATCAAGTAAATCGGCATAGGGGGAGTGGTCGCCCACTCTCCTCCCTGTAGGGGAGAGACAGCTTGAGTCGCAACATAAAGAACCGCTCCCTTGATCCGTTGGAATTGCGCTTTTGCTCCGCCTTTTTCGACGTCGGTGAGCTCAATGGAGATATTACGCAACTGAATTTCCATAAGGTGGTGAGCTAATTTCGTCGGATTCCTCGCATGTAGCATAGGACACTGGCCTAATCGCGGGCGACTCAGAGTTTAAGCGGGGATGACCGGAACATTCCAACCTGCGTTGAATTACCGTTTGTTGGTGCGTGCTGTCAATAACGACAATCAGCAGCAGGTTGTTTCGCAGTGGAACCGAAGCGGTTATCAGCGTGACGTTATTGAACACGTCGATATAGAGGTGATATGAGAGCCGTCGGGCACCGGCATTTCGTCGCTTTCGTGGTTTTACTGCTGGGAATCGCTTGGGGAGCACACACCGCGTTCTCACAGCAACCAGCGAGCGGTACCCAGGCTAAGCCCGCCAAAACCAGCAGCAAGACGGTAGTAGTACAGGAAATCACCCTGCCAGAATATTCGTCCGATCCGGCGCCAGGCCCCAGTCTGCAGACCTACCAGAAGGATTGCCTGCTTTGCCACTCGAATCGCTTCGTGGAGATGCAGCCCAATTTTTCGCGAGCGGTATGGGAGAAGGAAGTAAAGAAGATGGTGGACGCCTATGGCGCTCCAATTTCTGCTAGCGATCAGCTGGAAATTGTCGAGTACCTGGTCTCCATCCGGGGTCCGGCCGAATCCAAGTAGCCTCCGAGAAAAGGCCCGATCAAAGTTGCAGTCTCCCGTTCGAGCTACCCCTCCTGACGCTCGGTTAAGTGGATTCGTTAGTCGTTCGATGAGTATAGGCAAGCAGTAACTTCGCAGATGTGCCCTGTTTTGGCCTCAATACGGTGAACACTGTATGGCCATAATCGTTCCCAACTGATAAACGATTGGCTCGCGACTCTGGCGCGGTCCTACAGACTTGTACGAATCACGCCCTCCTGATCCACAGGTGAAATTCTCATGAGAAGGTCCCAACGCACCGCGCTCGCCACGGCTAGCGGTGATTCCGGCGAACTAGCTCTATCGCCGAGCACTTCTGGCTTTCCATCCGACCTACCTTCCGCTGATCTGGCCGCAATCTTGAGCAGCCTGCAAACTATGAGGAATGGCGATTTTTCGGTTCGCCTTCCCGGCTCTTGGACAGGCTTGGCCGGCAAGATTGCAGACACTTTCAACGATATTGCCGCGGCCAACCAGCAGATGATGCTGGAATTGAAACGAGTGGGGCAAGTCGTTGGAAAGGAAGGCAGAACACGAGAGCGCACTAAGTTTCATGAGTCTCGGGGAGCTTGGGGCGAAATGGAGAATTCCGTCAACACGCTGGTGGAAGACCTCCTTCGCCCTACGACGGAAGTTACTCGCGCAATTGCCGGGGTTGCCCAGGGGAACCTCACGCAGACGGTCCGGTTAGACGTCGATGGTCGCCCTTTGGAAGGTGAATTTCTTCGTTCGGCCAACATCGTGAACACGATGATTCAGCAGCTCAGCGTCTTCACGGCTGAAGTGACTCGTGTAGCCCGAGAAGTAGGTACCGACGGCAAACTCGGCGGACAAGCTCAAGTCCCAGGTGTTGCGGGAACGTGGAAAGATTTGACCGATTCCGTGAATTCGATGGCGAGTAACCTGACCGGACAAGTGCGCAATATCGCCGAGGTCACGAATGCCGTTGCCAACGGCGACCTCTCGCGAAAGATCACGGTCGACGTCCGTGGAGAGATTCTTCAGCTCAAAGAAGCAATTAACACGATGGTTGACCAACTGCGGTCATTCGCTGCGGAAGTTACGCGTGTGGCACGCGAAGTTGGCACAGATGGAAAGCTGGGCGGACAGGCCGTGGTTCCTGGAGTCGCCGGTACGTGGAAAGACCTGACCGACTCTGTCAATGCTATGGCCGGCAACCTGACCGCGCAAGTGCGCAACATCGCCGAGGTAACCACGGCGGTAGCTCGCGGCGACTTGTCGCGCAAGATCACAGTCGATGTGAAGGGCGAAATTCTTGAGCTCAAAGACACTATCAACACAATGGTGGATCAACTCAACGCCTTCGCCGGCGAAGTTACGCGCGTGGCCCGCGAAGTGGGAACGGAGGGCAAGCTGGGAGGGCAAGCGCAGGTTCCCGGCGTCGGCGGCACGTGGAAGGACCTGACCGACAATGTCAATTTCATGGCCAGTAACTTGACTGGTCAGGTCCGCAACATTGCCGAGGTTGCCACGGCTATTGCCAGCGGCGACTTGTCCCGCAAGATCACGGTCGATGTCCGCGGCGAAATCCTTCAGCTTAAAGAGACGCTGAACACGATGGTGGACCAGCTCAACCGCTTCGCTGGCGAGGTGACGCGCGTCGCCCGGGAGGTCGGTACGGAAGGCCGGCTCGGTGGGCAAGCCAACGTGCCGGGCGTTGCAGGCACCTGGAAAGATCTCACGGATTCGGTAAACTCCATGGCCGGCAACCTGACCGCGCAAGTGCGCAACATCGCCGAGGTAACCACGGCGGTAGCTCGCGGCGACTTGTCTCGCAAGATCACCGTCGATGTAAAGGGCGAGATTCTTGAGTTGAAAAACACCATCAATACGATGGTGGACCAGCTCAACGCCTTTGCGGGTGAAGTCACACGTGTGGCACGCGAGGTTGGCACAGAAGGCAAGTTGGGCGGGCAGGCCCAAGTCCCGGACGTCGCAGGCACCTGGAAAGACCTCACGGATTCGGTGAACTTCATGGCCGGCAACTTGACGGCCCAGGTCCGCAACATTGCCGAAGTCGCAACGGCTGTGGCTCGCGGCGATTTATCGCGCAAGATCACGGTGGACGTGAAGGGTGAAATCCTCGAGCTGAAGGACACCCTGAACACCATGGTTGACCAGCTTCGCTCATTCGCTTCGGAAGTGACGCGCGTCGCCCGCGAAGTGGGTACCGACGGCAAGCTAGGCGGACAGGCGGTTGTCACGGGGGTCGGTGGTACGTGGAAGGACCTCACGGATTCTGTCAATTCGATGGCCAGCAACTTGACGGGCCAGGTCCGCAATATCGCGGAAGTTTCTACCGCCATCGCCAATGGCGACCTGTCAAAAAAGATCACGGTCAACGTCAGCGGCGAGATTTTGCTGCTCAAAGAAACCATCAACACAATGGTTGACCAACTCAACGCCTTTGCCGGCGAAGTTACGCGCGTCGCGCGCGAAGTCGGGACGGAAGGCCGTCTTGGCGGTCAGGCCAATGTGCCCGGCGTCGCCGGAACATGGAAGGACCTTACCGACTCGGTGAACTCGATGGCCGGCAATCTGACCGCGCAGGTACGCAACATTGCTGAGGTCACGACAGCCGTGGCTCGCGGTGACCTGTCGCGCAAGATCACGGTCGATGTGAAGGGCGAAATTCTTGAGTTGAAGAACACTATCAACACAATGGTCGACCAGCTCAACGCCTTCGCCGGCGAGGTCACGCGCGTGGCCCGTGAGGTCGGCACTGACGGCAAGCTGGGAGGTCAGGCCGAGGTGCCCGGAGTGGCAGGCACTTGGAAGGACCTGACTGACAACGTCAACTTCATGGCCAGCAACCTGACTGGCCAGGTCCGCAACATTGCTGAGGTCGCAACCGCCATCGCTAACGGCGATCTTTCCAAGAAGATTACCGTGGACGTCCGCGGCGAAATCCTCCAACTTAAAGAGACGCTCAACACCATGGTTGAGCAGCTGCGATCTTTCGCTGCAGAAGTGACGCGCGTAGCTCGCGAAGTTGGCAGCGAAGGCCGCTTGGGAGGCCAAGCCAATGTGCCCGGCGTGGCTGGAACTTGGAAGGACCTTACGGACTCCGTCAATGCTATGGCCGGCAACCTCACCGGCCAGGTGCGCAACATCGCCGAGGTGACGACCGCCGTCGCTCGCGGCGACTTGTCACGCAAAATCACGGTGGACGTGAAGGGCGAAATCCTTGAGTTGAAGAACACCATCAACACCATGGTCGACCAGCTCAACGCCTTCGCTGGCGAGGTCACGCGGGTGGCGCGCGAGGTTGGCACCGACGGCAAGCTGGGGGGCCAGGCACAGGTACCCGGTGTCGCGGGAACCTGGAAAGACCTCACCGACAACGTCAACTCCATGGCCAATAACCTGACCGGCCAGGTGCGCAACATTGCCGAGGTTGCGACTGCTATTGCCACAGGCGACTTGTCGAAGAAGATCACAGTTGACGTTCGCGGCGAAATCCTCCAACTCAAAGAGACCCTCAACACCATGGTTGAGCAGCTACGCTCGTTCGCCGCCGAGGTGACGCGTGTCGCACGCGAAGTGGGTACGGAGGGCCGTTTAGGCGGTCAGGCTAACGTGCCCGGTGTGGCTGGTACTTGGAAAGACCTCACTGACTCCGTAAACGCCATGGCGCGAAACCTGACCGGGCAGGTTCGCAATATTGCCGAAGTCACGACGGCCGTCGCTCGCGGAGACTTGTCCCGCAAGATCACGGTTGACGTGAAGGGCGAGATTCTCGAGCTGAAAAACACCATCAACACCATGGTGGACCAGCTCAACGCCTTTGCTGCCGAAGTAACTCGCGTAGCTCGTGAAGTTGGTACCGAAGGAAAGCTCGGCGGCCAGGCCCAGGTGCCGGGAGTTGCCGGAACCTGGAAAGACCTGACCGACAACGTCAACACCATGGCCGCGAACTTAACCGAACAGGTGCGCGGCATCGTAAAGGTCGTAACGGCTGTCGCCAACGGTGTTCTCACCCAGAAGCTGACGGTTTATGCCAAAGGTGAGGTCGCCGCACTCGCTGAAACCATCAACAACATGACCAACACGCTGGCGACCTTTGCTGACCAGGTTACAACCGTCGCACGCGAGGTAGGCGTCGAAGGCCGACTGGGCGGCCAGGCGAATGTGCCCGGAGCTGCCGGAACCTGGAAAGACCTGGTAGGAAACGTCAACCTGTTGGCCGACAACCTCACGAACCAGGTGCGCGCAATTGCCGAGGTCGCCACAGCGGTGACTAAGGGCGACCTCACCCGTTCTATCCAGGTCGAGGCCAGCGGAGAAGTCGCGGAGCTGAAAGACAACATCAACACCATGATCAACAACCTCCGTCTCACAACGGAGCGCAATACCGAGCAGGACTGGCTCAAGACAAACCTGGCGCGATTCACAGGAATGTTGCAGGGCCAGCGCGATCTGACGTCTGTAGGTCGAATGTTGCTTTCCGAGCTTTCGCAGTTGGTCAACGCACAGCAAGGTGTGATTTATCAGATGGAGGTGGAAGGCTCGAACACCATGGTCCTGCTCTCCGCATTCGCCAGCGATGGCGAGGACGGTCACCTGAAGCAACTCAAGATTGGCGAAGGTCTGATAGGCCAGTGCGCCGCCGAGAAACGAAGGATGCTGATTAATGACCTGCCGCCGAACAGCATCTCGATTCGTTCTGGACTGATCGAAGCGGTACCACGCAACGTCATCGTGTTGCCGGTGCTTTTTGAGGATCGTGTAAAGGCCGTAATTGAACTTGGATCCCTCAGCGCGTTCACAGCTTCGCAGCTCGCCTTCCTTGAACAGCTCACTGCCAGCATCGGCATTGTACTCAATAGCATTGAAGCTACCATGCAGACTGAGGCCTTGTTGAAGCAGTCGCAGCAGCTGGCCGCCGAACTCCAGACTCAGCAGAAAGAATTGCAGCAGACCAATGAGCAATTGGCGCAGAAAGCGCAGCAACTTGCTGAGCAGAACGTCGAAGTCGAAAGAAAGAACCAGGAAATCGAGCAGGCCCGCCGGGCCTTGGAAGACAAAGCCAAGGAGCTGGCGCTTACCTCGAAGTACAAATCAGAATTCCTGGCTAACATGTCGCACGAGCTGCGCACGCCGCTAAACAGCATTCTGGTGCTCGGCCAGCAGCTCAGCGACAATCCCGACCACAATCTGACGCCCAAGCAGGTTGAGTACGCGCGAACCATCCACGCCGCTGGCACCGATCTGTTGAATCTGATCAGCGACATTCTCGATCTGTCGAAGATCGAGTCTGGGACGGTTTCAGTTGAAGCGGAAGAGGTCTTTTTTGCAAGCTTGCTTGAGATGATTGCCAGACCCTTCCGCCATGAAGCCGAAAACCGTCGTCTCAGCTTCGAAATCTATACCGAACCGAACCTTGACCGCAGTCTCGTCACTGACTCCAAGCGTCTCCAGCAGGTGCTCAAGAACTTGCTCTCCAATGCATTCAAGTTCACCGACCAAGGTGGAGTAAGGCTGTCGGTGCGGCCGGTCGAAGAGGGATGGAGCGAAGACCATCCGATTTTGCGACGAGCGGGGTCGGTGGTTGCATTCGAGGTTGCGGACACTGGCATCGGAATTCCCTACGAGAAGCAGCGGATCATCTTCGAGGCATTTCAGCAGGCCGATGCAGGAACCAGCCGTAAATACGGCGGAACGGGTTTGGGACTGGCCATCAGCCGTGAACTTGCAAGCCTCCTCGGCGGAGAGATCCACTTGCGAAGCGAACCCGGCAAAGGTAGCTCCTTCACGCTGTATCTGCCCCAGACCTATGTTGGCCCGTCTGTCCCGAAGGTGTCCGTCCTCGAAGGGAAGGCTTCACCTTCGTCTCTACCGCTGCAAATGGCGAGCGTCACTACGACGGAGGTCGAAGCGGAACGGGTTATCGACGATCGTGCCAGCATTCAACCTGGCGACTCGGTGCTGTTGGTCGTCGAAGATGATCCTCACTACTCTCGCGCCATCTGCGATCTGGCCCGAGACAAAGGCTTTAGAGTCCTTGCTGCCTTACGTGGCACAGAAGGGCTGGCGCTCGCACGCGAGTTCCGTCCCAGCGCCATCTCGCTGGACGTCTTCCTACCCGACATGCTGGGTTGGACGGTGCTGAACCATCTGAAACAGGATCCGAGCACCCGGCACATTCCTGTGCAGATGCTCACGTTGGACGAAGGGCGGCAGCACGGGCTAGCCCGCGGAGCATTCTCCTTCGTGACGAAGCCGACTTCGACTGAGGGAATTGAGAGTGCGCTGGACAAAATCAAAGCCTATGCCAGTCCGCGGCGCAAGGAACTCCTGGTGATCGAAGACGATCCCTCCGAGCAACTCAGCATCGGCGCTCTCTTGGGCTACGACGACATCGACGTGACCTTCGCCGATACCGGCTTAGCAGGGTTAAGCCTGCTGGCGGAGCAGCCATTTGACTGCGTCGTACTTGACCTTCGATTGCCGGATATGTCGGGCTTTGAGGTCCTGGAGAAACTGGGCGAAATGCCTTCGCTAAGCGATCTCCCGGTCGTCGTATTTACCGGCAAGGAGTTGACCCCTGAAGAAGACGCGCGGCTACACTCCCTCGCTCGCAGCGTGGTGGTGAAGGGAGTGGAGTCTCCGGAGCGGCTGCTCGACGAAACTGCATTGTTCCTGCATCGAGTGATCACGGACTTGCCGGCTGAAAAACAAAAGATGCTCGATCAGCTGCACAGTTCCGACGAGGCTCTCGTTGGAAAGAAGGTACTGGTAGTCGACGACGATGTGCGAAACATTTTTGCTCTCAGTAGTGTGTTGGAGCGTCGTGGAATGACCGTGCTTACGGCGGAAACTGGACGTGAAGCGATTGCGACTCTCGAGACCACGCCTGATGTCGCAATTACCTTGATGGACATCATGATGCCCGAAATGGACGGCTACGAAACCATGCAGGTAATTCGCCAGAACGCTGCGTTTCGCCGGCTTCCTATCATCGCGCTCACGGCCAAAGCGATGAAGGGTGACCGTGAAAAGTGTCTTGAAGCCGGAGCTTCAGAGTATCTGGCCAAGCCGGTAAATACCGAGCAACTTCTGTCGGCACTGCGGATGTGGCTGCATCGATAAGCCAAGGAGGCGACGCCATACAGGCGGAAGACCTGGTTGGCCCGCGCTGATGAATGCACGAACACGATCAAGTCAACATCTTGATGGTGGACGACCAGCCTGCCAAGCTGCTCAGTTATGAAGTCATTCTGAGCGAATTGGGAGAGAACCTGCTCAAAGCTTCGTCGGGGAAAGAGGCCCTTGAGCAGCTCTTGAAGACTGACGTTGCCGTGGTGTTGATGGACGTGAGCATGCCGGACCTTGATGGCTTTCAGCTTGCCGAAATGATCCGGGAGCATCCGCGTTTTCAGAAGACTGCCATCATCTTCATCTCGGCAGTGCATCTGACAGATGTTGATCGCGTCAAGGGCTACCAACGCGGGGCGGTTGACTATATATCTGTGCCTGTCATCCCGGAGTTGTTGCGGGCAAAGGTCAGCGTCTTCGCCGAATTGCATCGCAAGACCCGACAGTTAGAAAGACTCAATCGAGATCTGGAGCTCAGGGTCGCGCAAAGAACCGAAGAACTTCAGGCCAGCGAAAGCCAATTCCGTACCTTGGCGAATTCCATTCCCCAACTCGCCTGGATCGCCGATCCCGATGGATCTGTCTCCTGGTACAACCAGCGTTGGTACGAATTTACCGGCACCAAGTTTGACGAGATGCGTGATGCCGGCTGGCAAAAGCTGATTCATCCCGAGCACGCGCTGCGCGTGGTGAGCGGGTTCGCTCGTTCATGGGCTGTCGGCAACCCTTGGGAAGACACCTTTCCCCTACGGGGTCACGATGCCGAGTACCGATGGTTCCTGTCGCGCGCTCTCCCCATTCACGACAGCAATGGCCGAATCGTGCGCTGGTTCGGGACTAATACGGACGTCACCGAACAGCGGCGAGTCCAGGAAAAGATGGCCGAGAGTGAGCGGCGCTTCCGAACCATGGCGGATAAGGCGCCTGTAATGATTTGGATTTCGGGGCTCGACAGGCTGTGTACGTATTTCAATAAGCCGTGGTTGGATTTCACGGGAAGAACTCTCGAACAGGAATTGGGCAACGGCTGGGCGCAAGGCGTTCATCCTGACGATGTGGAAAGATGTCTGATGGCGTACGGTGGCGCGTTCGATGAGAGGACCCCATTCTCAATCGAATACCGCCTGCGCCGTGCCGACGGCGAGTTTCGATGGATCATCAACAACGGTGTTCCCTTAATCGGTCCCGACCGCTCCTTCTCGGGATACATCGGCGGTTGTATCGATATAACTGACCGAAAACTGGCCGAAGAAGCGTTGGTTCGATCGGAGAAACTCGCAGCTATGGGCCGACTGGCTGGCATCATTGCGCACGAAATCAACAACCCGCTCGAAGCAATTTCCAATGCTTTTTTCTTATTGCGGGAGCATCCGTCGCTCGACAAGGAAGCTCAATCTTACATCGGTCTCGCCGAGCAGGAACTCGCCCGTGTCACGCACATCACCAAGCAAACCCTTAGCTTTTATCGTGAGTCAAGGGACCCGGTTTCGGTTTCTGTTCTTGATGTGCTCGATAACGTACTCGAACTGCAGTCACGCCGCATTAGAGCGAACGGCATCGTTTTGGAAAAACATTTCGCAGGCAGCGGAACAGTCCAGGGTTACCCTAACGAATTGAAGCAGGTATTTCTCAACCTGATTGGGAATGCCGTCGAGGCCATGAAAGAAGGGGGACGTTTACGGATTCGGGTAAGCGAGCAATCCGAACACAATGGAGGCCGGAGGGGAATTCGCATTTGGATTATAGACACAGGCTCGGGAATCGATCCAAAGTACTCCCGGAGGATCTTTGAACCATTTTTTACTACCAAGGAGACAAAAGGAACTGGACTCGGGCTCTGGATTAGCAGAGGAATCATTCAGAAATACGACGGAAGCATACGTTTTCGCAGTTTGCGATTCACCACCGGCAACGCGACGTGTTTCTCCGTTTTTATTCCACGATCAACGGTTCCGGTGACGCTTGCGATAAGCGTGGCTGCAACCGCCGACTAGCAGGTTGAAATATGGCTTCGGGAAAAGCCGTGATTCTTTGCGTGGATGACGAAGAAGTGCCGCTGGAGCTCAGACGCCTGGTGCTGGAGAAGGCCGGCTACAAGGTCGTGACTGCGTGCTCAGCTGCGCAGGCATTGGAAATCGCAGATTCACGACATATCGATCTGGTGCTTTCCGATCATCTGATGCCCGGCTCAAAAGGAACCGAACTCGCTCGACAGATAAAAGCCTTCCTGCCCAAAGTGCCTTTCATTCTTCTGTCTGGTGTAAATGAGGTCCCCGCAGACGCAAATTGCGCCGATATGTTTTTGAGCAAGTTGGAAGGCCCACGAGTTCTATGCGAAATCGTTGAGCACTTTCTGATTAGCTCAAGCAAGCGGCAACAGGATTACTGCACTTAATAGCACGAACCCTCGGCTCGGTCGAAGCAAGACATATGGATGCCACAATTCTCTGCGTCGACGATGAACAGAACCAGCTGCTCTTGCGCAAGCTCATGCTGGAGCGGGCAGGCTATCGAGTGTTGACTGCGAATTCACCGTCACAAGCCCTGGAAATCTTTGCCGCTCAACCCATCGATTTGGTTATCGTCGACTACTATATGCCCGGCATGACGGGGCTCGCCCTCGCTCGAACTCTCCTGCAGCAGAGGAAAGTCCCCGTGATGGTTCTTTCCGCATATCCTGAATTACCCGGTGAGTCGATAGGCGCAGCAAATGTCTGGATCACTAAGGGGACATCGCCGGAGGAGTTGCTGACAAAGCTCGCAGACTTGCTGACGGACAGAAGAAGTCCCGCCGATCTGCATTCGGATAATCTCCCCAGTTAGGAGGCTCTGATTAAGTGCTGTTTGGACTGGAGCGGCCTGCAGGCCGTCCGTAAAGACGCTCTTCTCTCCGAGCTGGCTTTAGCCGCTGATGGGGTTGATCCCGACTCTCCTTGGATAGCCACAAACTCCCGCGGAAGGCTCGCTCCATGATAAGCCTCCTGCTCAGTCACATTCAGAAGATAAACAATCTAACGATATGAAGAGCTTTCGAAAAGAGTTGTGGTTTGAAGTCCCGTCGCGGTTTGGATTCGTAAATATTACCGATCAGGTGGAGGCGTGTCTGCGGGAGAGCAGAATCGCCGAGGGGCTCGTCTTGGTGAATGCCATGCACATCACCGCCTCGGTGTTTATCAATGACGATGAGTCAGGACTGCACAAGGATTACCTCTCCTGGCTGGAAAGACTGGCGCCGCACGACCCCACCTCTGCTTACCTGCACAATCGCACAGGCGAAGACAATGCCGATGCCCACATGAAACGGCAGGTGATGGGCAGGGAAGTGGTCGTCGCTGTCACGAAGTCAAAACTGGATTTCGGCCCTTGGGAGCAGATTTTCTACGGAGAATTCGATGGCCGACGGAAGAAACGGGTATTGGTAAAAATTCTCGGCGAATGAAGCTCGCATTTGTCACATATAGACGAAGTATGGCTTGTTCAAGACCGGCAACATTAGAAAAGAGTTCTTGCAAAGGCCGCTCACTCCTTAGCTCCGGTAATCATGCGGGTGACCATGCGAATCATCTGGATGAAGCCAACCACTGCCCCAAAGACGATCCCTGCCATGAAAAGCCATTTTGTGTGCAGCCAGTGATCCAAGAGCTTGCCCAATAGCAATCCAACCACCACAGCTGCGGGAATGATGAAGGCAATCTCCGAGTAGCGCGCCCAAATGATGGCGGGATTGTCCGATTCGTCTCGTTTCCTACCGCTCACCAAATCAGCCTACCATCACGAGAAAGGTCTCGCACATGCGCTTCGGTTTGACCGCACGTTCACGGATTTGTATTATCGAAGTGCGGGGTGGAGCAGTCTGGTAGCTCGTTGGGCTCATAACCCAAAGGTCGGTGGTTCAAATCCACCCCCCGCAACCAAACAAGTTATTGAATGCGAAGCGTTTGCGTGTCTACCGCAAGCGCTTCTTTGTTGGAGTTGGGCACATTTGGGCACAAAATTTTCTGATCTTCGACTGGACAGAACAGGTCATCCAACTGCTCAACCAGTCTCCGATCATCGTCCCCAACAACGTGCGTGTATCCCATCGTCGTGCTAGCTCCAGCGTGTCCAAGCCGCTCTTGCCGCACCTTAAGGGGTGTGTTTAGACGATCCTGGACCGTGGCGTTGCCGTGGCGGAAAGCATGAAGGCCGCCCTCCAATCCCAACTGTTTCAGCAGGGTTTGAGGTGACGCTTCACGAAATTGTCAGGGTGCAACCGCTTTCCTTCTGCCGT
>Ga0209465_10001109_pt1 | contig 12202 bp, 13 predicted proteins | sample PanSoiPlot1MoBio_FD_188321 | JGI IMG/M metagenome (GOLD analysis project Ga0209465, IMG submission 188321) | Tropical forest soil microbial communities from Panama analyzed to predict greenhouse gas emissions - Panama Soil Plot 1 MoBio (SPAdes)... | ecosystem: Environmental > Terrestrial > Soil...
TAGAAGCGGAGCGGCCAGTCGACGGCGCGGCTGATGCCGATGCGGCGCGATATGCTGATGGAGCCGCGCCGTCTTACCGCGTCGGCGAGCCAGAGAGGGCCGCGCCCGCACAGGTCGATCCCGTCCACTCGCTTGTCGATGGCCAGCGCGGCTGCCGTGCGCCCGGGGCCGCGCGCGAGGTCGCGCAGGGCGGTGCGGCGGCGCCGGCGACGCATGAGGGCGACGCCGTCGAGCGGCTCCAGCGCGCGAATGAGGACGCCCGCGCCCACTCCGCCTCGATCGCTGCTCACGTTCATCATGAAGGACGAGCCGTAGGCGAAGTACACATAGGCGAAGCCGCGCTCCAGGAAGAGCGAGTGGTTGCTCGCGGTGTGGCCGCGGAAGGCGTGACCGGCCGGATCGCGCGGCGGGTACGCCTCCGTCTCCACGATGCGCCCGCTCACCGCGCGGCCGCCGCGCGTCGCGTGCACGAGAGTCTTCCCGATGAGGTAGCGGGCGAGACGGATCGTATCGAAGGGCAGCTCGTCGCGGCGAAGGCGTCGGAGCCGGGTGGCGACAGCCGGCCGCGCGGCCGGACTACCGGGCACGAAGATGGGCCAGGGGTATCCCCTCGTCAGCGAGTCGATTCGGATCCACACGCACTCGATCGCGAATGAGGTCGGCCACCGCGGCGAGCTCGCCCGGAGCCTTGGTGTCTTCGGGATCGCCGCCGCGGTCGAGGCCGACGGCGGCGCGGATGAGCCCGTCCTTCAGGTAGAAGCCCAGGAAGGCGCGTCGCCCAGGATCGCCGCGGAAGACGAGGCGGTCCCAGCTCGCGGCGAAGCCCACGTACTCGATCAGGTGCTCGTACTGATCAGACCAGAAGGTGTGGAGATAGTCGTAGGGCTCGGGACCGCCCAGCATGGCGTGCGCTGCCGCGCGCCCCTGCCGGTAGCCGTTGTTCCAGTGCTCGACCCGCACTCGCCCGAAGAGCGGATGGAGATGATTCGCGAGGTCCCCCGCCGCGTACACGTCGGGCAGCGAGGTGCGGCAGTGCTCGTCGACGAGGACGCCGTCGTCGACGGCCGCGCCCGCCGCGGCGAGGAGCTCGACGTTGGGCACGATGCCCACGCCCGCCACCACGAAGTCGCACTCGAGGGTGCGTCCCTTGCCCGTGCGCACACGCTCCACGCGGCCGGCGCCCTCGAAGGCGGCCACGGTATCCCCGAGGAATGGCTCCACGCCCTTGTCGCGATGAATGTCGGCGAGCACCCGGCCCACCTCGGGGCCGAGCACGCGGGCCAGGGGCACGGGCTGACCCTCGACGGCCGCGACCGACACGTTCATCTGACGAAACGACGCCGCGACCTCGGAGCCGATGAAGCCGAGCCCGACCACGACGGCGCGGCGCCCCGAGCGGGCGGCGGCGCGGATGCGATCGCAGTCGTCGGCGGTGCGGAGCTGGAACACGCCGGGCAGATCGGCGCCCGGGGTGGTAAGGGCACGATTGCGACCGCCCGTGGTGACGAGGAGCCGGTCGTACGGGACGACGGCGCCGCCGTCGAGCTCCACCACCTTGCGAGCCGGATCGACATGGCTCGCCCGCGCTCCGAGGCGGAGCTCGATGCGCTGCTGGGCGTAGAAGTCGGCAGGATTGACGAGTCCGTCTTCGAAGCGGGCCTCGCCGCGGAGATAGGCCTTGGAGAGCGGCGGACGATTGTAGGGCAGATGCGGCTCCGCGCCCACGAGGAGGATCTGGCCGTCGAAGCCGCCCTCTCGAAGGGCGGCGGCCGCGCTCGCCCCGGCGAGCCCGGCTCCCACGATGACGAAGCGCTGAGTGCCGTTCACGAGCGTCCTCTCGCCGATCGTACCACCGCACCTTCGGCGATCAATCCGCGCGGCCGTTCCCGGGATTGCGCCTAGGCGCTGGCTCTCCCCATGGCCTGCGTCACGTACTCGAAGAGCTCGCGGGCGAAGTCGGAGGCGAGCTGCACAGAGGCGAGGTCGGTCTCGACCTCGTTGAGATACTGCAGGCGCAATACGTCCTCGCCCACCAGCTCGGGAATGATCCCCGCGAAGAAGAAGCCGAGCGCTTCGAGCTGCGGGCAGAGCGTCTGCGCCGAGGGATGGCCGAGGGGCAGGTCGAGGCCGATCCAGTCGATGTGACGGAGGCGCAGCCGGCGCAGCCGGACACGCACGAGGTCGACGAGGTCGGCGCCATAGGCGGTGACGCGGAGGGAGGCCTCGCTCCACTTGGGAAAGACCTCCACGCTGAGCTGGGCGGCGCCCGCCGGCCCGGAAGTAGGCGCCGTCTCGAGGCGGCGCTCGAAGCGCCCATGCTCGTAGATGCGCTGGATCATGGCCTGGTGCTGCGCGGGCAGGTAGACGGAGCGGACCGGGCTCGGTGCCGTCTTGAGGAAGTTGAGCACGGTGGCCGTGCGCTTGCCCGCCGGGGCATTGTCGATCTGCTTGAACTGCACGGCCGGCGCCTCGTCGGCGAGCTGGATGCCTGTCTCCCTGAAGCCGAGGGCGAGATTGCTCTTCTGAGAGAAGGGATGCACGGTCACCGCCTCTCCGTAGAGCCCGAGCATGCCCTGGGCCGCCGCTCGGCTCTCCACGAAGCGAAGCATCTGCTCGAGGAGGCGATGACCGCGGAACCGGGGATCGACCATGCCTTCTCCGAGGTAGCCGACGGGAGCGCCCGCCTGCGCCACCTCGCGCGTGAGGCAGCTCACGATCTCGCCTCCGGCCGTCGCGCCCACGCACACCTCGAGAAGACCGCCCGCGAGCATTTCCCGCATGCGGTCGGGGACGTAGAGATACTCGTCAGGTACGCTGTAGCCGTACACGGCATAGGTGCAGCGCGCCACCGCGACCGCGTCCTCGGCCGTCATGGCGCGCACGGCCACAGGCTCCGTCGACAGCTCGGTCGTCCGCAGAGGGGGAGCGACCGTGCCTGCGGCCAGATAGCTTCCGATGTGATCGTAGGGAAGGTGCTTCACGATCTCGACGCGGTTGCCCTGCATGCCCAGGCTGAGGAAGCGGATGGCGTCGGTGCCGACGGTGAGGGAGGACGCGGCGGGGGCAGGCCCCGCCTCGAGACGGGTCCAGTCGAAGGGAACGCCCTGGTCCTCGACCGCGATCACCAACTGGCCCGGCCGGCGCAGGAGGACCACGTCGAAGCGGCCCGGCTGCCCCGGCTCGAAGCCGTGCTCGATGACGTTGAGGCACACTTCTTGGACCGCGCGCTCGAGGGCCACCAGGTCATCGGCGACCAGGCCGAGGGGCTGGGCCACCTCGCGGAGAAAGGCGAGGGACGCGGCGAGGTAGTCGCGCTCCGCGGCGAGGACGAGGCGCGCGATCTGATGCTCCGCTGCGCCCGTCGCGAGCTCATCAGCCATCGGGGCATCCTACGTAGCGGCGAGCGCCCGGTCAAGGCACAGCGGGTTTGACTTGGTCTCGGGGCTCTGCCAGTCTCGCCTCCCGATGCGTCACCTCACGCCGAAGGCGGCCGCGGCCGTCCTCGCGCTCCTCGTCATGCTTCTCGCGCTGCCCGGATGCTCGGGCTCCGCGGGCATCTGCGCGAGCGCGGGCGGCACCTACGCCGATGGCACCTGCACGCGATCGAGCGCGTCCGACATCGCGGTCCGGCAGTGGTGCGAGTCTCACGGCGCCGAGCGCACCCCTCCCCCCGACGACGGGCCCCGTCCGTCTCGCGCTCCGGACGTTTGGGGGCTAGCTCGCGTTTTAGCGGAACGTGCCTCCGGGCGACTTGGGCTGATAGCCGAGGGCGTTCGCCGATGCTGGCTGGATGCCGTCGCGATCTTCGTGCGCGCGCCCCATCGCTTCCTTGAGCCGCATCAGATCCTCCTCGATACGCGCCCCGGGGTCCTCACCGAAGAGCGCGGAGAGCATGTGGGCGAGCTCGCCACCCGGCGGGTTGTACTGCAGCGACACCCGCACGAGCGTACTAGCGTCGGGTCTCGCCTCGAAGCGGACGGATCCCGCGGACTCCACCCGCGCGCCCTCCGTCCGCCAGGCGATCAGCTCGTTCGGCTTGTCGTTGATGATCACCGCGTCCCACTCGAGGTTGGTGCCCATCGGGCCCTTGACCACCCAGTGCGAGCGCGTGTCCGACAGGGTCGTCACCGACTCGACGTTGGGCATGATGGTGGGAAGGTTGCGGACGTCTCGCCAAAAACGGTAGAGCTTCTCTGCCGGCTCCTCGATAGAGACCTCCCGCTCGATCTTCACCCCGAGGTTGCCGCGCGTCTCTCCCGCACGGTCGATGCCGAGGGCGCGATAGAGGAGGGAGTTTCCCGAGAGGCCGCGGTACGCGAGGCCCGCCCCGATGAGAGCGAGTCCCCACCCGGCCGGCGAGCGGCGAAGGAGACCGAAGGCGAGCATTCCGGCTCCGAGGGTGATCGAGGCGATGCGCTCGCCGTCGCCCACGTTTATCGTCCGCGCCGTGTCGGTCTGCGCCGATTGCCCGAATTGCATGACGAGCTCCTTGGAGCGACCCGAGGTCGCCATTGAGGTTGGGTGAATCGAGTGACGCCGGGGTCAGCCGCAAGGACCATGCCGCGAATCCGGAGCCAGCAAACGGCGAGAAGGCGGGCGAATCGCGAACCTGGTGGGAACGGATGAGAGCAATCGGGAAGGATGTACCGAGTCGCTCCGTACCGGCAAGCATGGATCAGATCTTCGAAGCCAGCTCCTCGAGCAAGGGTACCTGACCTCGGAGGACCTTCCGCCTCGCCTCGTCGAGGGAGAACCAGGCCGCCCGATCGACCTCGGGGAAATCCTGGAAGCGCCCCGAGCCGCGAGGCCATTCGAGCGAGAAGGTATTGCTGCGGATGGCCCCAGCGTCGCCGTCGCCCTCGAAAGCCCAGGCCGCGACCACCTTGCCGCCCGACTGCTTCACCGGCGTGAGGGCGATGAAGGGCCCGCGCGGTTCGATCCCCGTCTCCTCGCGGAACTCGCGCGCGGCGGCGACGAGCGCCTCCTCGCCCGCGTCGTGCTCTCCCTTGGGAATGGTCCAGGCGCCGAGGTCCTTGTTCTTCCAGAACGGGCCGCCCGGATGGACGAGCAGCACTTGAAGCTCGCCGCGGCCCCGACGGAACATGAGCAGACCGGCGCTCTGCTTCGGCATGTCGCCATCCTACCAGTCAATCTCCGCTGGGCATTCGCGTCGGGAAGCTTGTAGAGTGGGCTCGGGCTTTGCAAGGCTTTTCACGATCAGCAAAGAGGAGAGGGCCCATGCGCTGGGGAGACATGCGAGGCAGCGGCAACGTCGAGGACCGCGAGTCCGCCTCCCCGAGCGGTCTCGGCGGCGGATTCAAGCTGGGGGGAATCGGACTGATCGCGGTGCTGGCGATCAGCTGGTTCCTCGGCCTCAACCCTCTCGACGTCCTCGTCTCCCTGCAGGGAGGCGATGTTCCCTCGGCACCGACCCAGAGCGCGCCGCCGCCCTCCGGTTCTGTGCCGGGCGCGCGCGACGAGACCAAGGACTTCGTCGCGCGAGTCCTGGGCGACACTGAGGACACCTGGAGCGCCATCTTCCGGAAGGGAGGCCGCGAGTATCGCCCACCGAAGCTCGTGCTCTTTCGCGGCTCCGTCGACTCCGCCTGCGGTATGGCCAGCTCCGCGATGGGGCCCTTCTACTGTCCTTCCGATGACAAGGTCTACCTGGATCGATCGTTCTTCGAGGATCTGTCCCGTCGCTTCGGCGCTCCCGGCGACTTCGCGCGCGCCTATGTGATCGCGCACGAGGTAGGCCACCACGTCCAGAACCAGCTCGGCATCACGCAGAAGGTGGCGCAGCAGCGCCGCGGTGCCTCCGAGACACGCAGCAACGCGCTGTCCGTGCGCGTGGAGCTCCAGGCGGACTGTCTCGCCGGTGTGTGGGGGCACTACGCGGGGCAGCGCAATCTGCTCGATCCCGGCGACGTGGAAGCGGGCCTGGGTGCGGCGGCCGCCATCGGCGACGACCGGCTCCAACAGCAGACGAGGGGGCGCGTGTCGCCGGAGTCCTTCACTCATGGCTCCTCCGCCCAGCGCGTGCACTGGTTCCGGGCCGGCCTCGACTCGGGCGACGTGAACCAGTGCAATACCTTCGAGACAGCCCGGCCGTGAGCGGTCGGTCGGTGCTCACTTAGCTCGGTTCCCGTCACGGCATGGCCGAGTCGCGCTCGGCGGTCATGGCGGCGTTGCTGGGTAATGCCGCCCTCGCGGTGATGAAGGGTGTGGCCGCAGTGTCCACGGGCAGCGCGGCCATGGTGGCTGAGACGTTCCACTCCGTCGCCGACACCGGCAACCAGGTCCTCCTCTTCCTGGGCCTGCGGCTGAGTGAGCGTCCACCAGATCGCGCCCACGGATTCGGCCATGGCCGCGACGTGTACTTCTGGGCCTTCGTGGTGTCGCTCATGCTCTTCAGCCTGGGCGGCGCTTTTTCGATCTGGGAAGGCGTGCGCAAGCTCCTGCATGGCGACCCCCACGAGGGTTCACGCTGGTGGTCCTATGCGGTGCTCGTGGGAGCCTTCGTGTTCGAGTCGAGTTCACTCGTGGTCGCATGGCGAGCCCTCGCCTCGGCCCGCGGGCGGAAGAGCCTGCGCGGGTTCTGGCGCGACAACCGAGATCCCACGGTACCCACCGTCGTCTTCGAGGACACCGCGGCGCTCATCTCCCTCGGGATCGCCGCTCTCGGCATCTGGCTCAGCGAGGTCACGGGAGCCGTCCTGTGGGACGCCGTCGCCTCCATGGTCATCGGCACCCTGCTCGTCGGCGTGGCGGCGGTGCTTGCGCTGGAAAACTACTCCCTCCTCCTCGGCGAGGCGGCGTCCGCCGCCGTGGAAGCACGAATCCGGCGCCTCGTGCGTGAGGACGACGACGTGCTCGACGTGATCGACCTGCGCACCATGCACATGGGACCGCGGGAGATCCTCGTCGCTCTCGGCGTGCATTTCCGCCCGCATCTCACCACCTCTCAGATCGAGGTGGCGGTGGCGCGGCTCCAAGCCACGATCAGGAAGGCGCTCGGCGGAGCGACGAATGCCGACCTGATACTCATCGAGCCTACGCGGCCAGGCATCGCGGGCCGCGACCAAGCCGCGTAGCCTCGACGAGTCGACGGACCGCTAGGAGGTGTGGGAGCGTGCGAGAGCGCGCTTCCCACTGTCCGCGATGAGCTGCCCCGCATCGCGGCTGACGTTGCCGTAGGTGTAGTAATGGGAAAAGCCGCCATCGTCGACGCGGGCGATGATCTCGTCCCCGCCCTCTCGGATCAGGAGCAGGGAAGGACGCGTCGAGCAGTCTCCTGGTACGCAGCCCATGTAGGCGATGTAGTTGGTACCGCCGATGCGAATCCGGCGGGGCGGCGTATTCCCTACGAAGTAGGTCCGGGCGCCCGTAGGGGCGAACTGGCCGCCCGCCCAGTCGGGCCCGAACATGGCGCGAACTCTCTCGGCGATCGCAGGGTTCCGGATCGCCTCATCGAGCGTGAGCCCGTACATCGTCACCCGTGCATCCACCGGCACCACCTCTGCCGCCGGGGGCACGAGCATCCCCGGATGAGGCGGGATCGTGCAGCCGGCCACCGCTGCCATCGCGAGGGCGGCCAGTGCAGTCAGTCGAATCGCGTGTCGCATGTCTCTCTCCTTCATTGGTCTCTCTCCTTCACTCACCTAGCCGACGTAGCCGTGCGAGCGCATGCAGGCTGCGTACGCCTCGCGATACTGCTCGTCGTGCTTGCGGTTCTCGCTGAGCCCGTAGAGCGTGCCGCCGCCCGCGCCGACCAGGCCGCCAATGGCCGCACCCTTGCCGGCGCCCGAGCCTCCGCCGGCGATCGCTCCGCCGGCCGCGCCTACCACCGCGCCCGCGACCGCGCCAAGGGCGCCATTTTTTACAGTGTCCATGGTCTTGTCACGGCTCGGGACCCGAGAGGCTGCCTGCTCATTGCACGCGGCGATGACGGACTGCGTGGGGACCGACGGTGACGACGACGCGGTAGCAACGCTATGTGGAGCGGTCCGGACGGACGACGCGGCGTTGGCTGCCGTGCTCTTGTTAGGGTCCTTTGCCGACAGATTGGCGACGACGAGTCCGGTGGCGATCGCCGTGACGACGACGAGAGCCATGCCGATTGCGGTCAGCTTCCAGGGATTGTTCCAGCCTCCATTGCTCATGATCCGTTCCTCCTGTTCGCCCGGAGCGCAGGCGTCTAAAGGAAGAAACGGCAATTCGAATGCCACGCGGATCAGGCGCTAAATGGACCTAGAAAGGGCAGAATAATAGCGAAAGACGGAAAAACTTTTCGCCCTGCGTTGTCGCGACAGGGAAGGTTCAGCGAGCGACGATCCTGCTCAGACCTGCACCAGGGCGACGTTCTGATCGGCGAGCCAACCCGACACCTTTGCCCAGTGCTGCGGCTCCCGACGCTCCCACGATCTCACGGCCTGGACTGGCACAACGACGTAAGGGAGGCGGTCCCGGACGACGGCCTCGATGAGGCGGGCGAGGTCGGTCTGGGAACGGCGGAGGTCGTCAATCAGCTCGTCGGGCATGGTCATCGAGTCAACTCCTGTCGGGTCGGGTTGGAGAAACTGGCACTAAGAAGCAAGTCGGATGCCGTCTCCATCCGTGGGGCTTGGCTAGTGTCACTACCCCGACAGATCGCGGATCGCGCCGAATCTAAATTCGGCCGTCTGACTGGAGTACCCGGTCACTCTTACCGGCAAGCAAAAAAGAGAGGTCTAAGAGGCAGCTCCGGAGTGACCGACGATATCCTCGGTGTGCTCGCCCAGCGTGGGCGCCCGGCGGCTGATTGGAGGACGCCGGCCGTCGAAGGAGACGGGCAGCGTCATGAGATCGTAACCGAGCTCGGGCACACCCTGAAGCACACCCAGAGCTTCTACCTGAGGCTCAGCGAGCATCTCGCGCAGGTCCTGGATGGGCGCGCAAGGGACGCCGGCCTCCTCGAGCGTGTCGATCCACTCGCCCTTCGTGCGCGTGCCGAGCACGCCCTCGATCAACTCGACCAGCTCGAGACGGTGCGCGCGCCGGTCGCCGTTGGTGGCGAAGCGCGGATCCTTGGCCCACTCCGGATGGCCCAGGGCTATCGCCAGCTTGGCGAAGAGGCGGTCATTGCCTGCCGCGATGATCACCGTGCCGTTCTTGGTCTGGAAGCCCTGGAAGGGGACGAGACGGCGCGAGCCTGTCCGCTCCCGCGAGGGCAGATCGCCGGTGAACTGGTAGCCGGCCACGTGACCGGTGAGCCAGCCCAGCGCGGTCTCGAAGAGCGAGGCGTCCACGATGCCGCCGCGCCCCGTGCGCGCGCGCCGATGGAGGGCGGCGAGGACACCCATGGCCGCCCACATGCCGGTGCCCAGGTCGAGCACGGGCGCGCCAAAGCGCGACGGGGGATCTTCCTCGCCGCCGTTGACGCTGAAGAGCCCCGCGAAGGCCTGCACCATGGGCTCGTAGCCGGGACGGAGGCGGCGCGGACCGCTCCGTCCGAAGGCCCACAGGGAGCAGAACACGAGACGCGGATTGAGGGCGAGAAGAGTCTCGGGGCCCAGTCCCAGTTCCTCGATAACGCCGGGACGGAGGTTCTGCACGATCACATCCGCCTTGGCGATGTAGTCCTTGAGCCATGCGATGGCCTCGGGATTCTTCAGGTCGAGGACGATGGAGCGCTTGTTCATGTTGACGGCGTGGAAGGTGGGTCCGCCTCCGAGCTTGAAAGGCGGGCCCCAGCCGCGCGCTTCGTCGCCCTCCGGCCGCTCCACCTTGACGACATCCGCGCCCATGTGGGCGAGGATCTCGCCCGCGAAGGGGCCGGCCAGCGCCTGTGCGATCTCCACGACCTTGATGCCTTCGAGCGGCAGCGAGTCCGTCATGACGGGATCCTCACGTGGGGCCTCAATGGACTGAAAGCTTGCGTTCCCGCCCCACCATACATCAAGTAGGATCTCCCCAGAGACTCGTCATGGTCGGGCATCACCGCCCGGCGACCAGGAGGATGCGCCTTGGCATCGGCCACACCGCTCGCCCCCGACACGCTCGATCGACTGCGCCGCATCTCCACGCCGACCTTGACCACCCAGCTCTTCAAGCTCGGCTTCCGCAACACGTTCCTCGCCGGCGTCCGGCCGCTCTGTCCCGACAAGCGCATGGCGGGGGAGGCGGTGACCGTGCGCTTTGCGCCCGCCCGCGAGGATCGTGCCGGCTACGAGGTTCTGGGCGATCCCCGCTATCCGCAGCGCCACGCCATCGAGCACATCCAGCCCGGTCAGGTCCTGGTGATGGACTGCCGCGGAGTGTCGAGTGCAGCGAACGCGGGCGACATCCTCGTCTCGCGCCTCCAGGTCCGCGGCGCCGCCGGCCTCGTGCTGGACGGCGGCATCCGCGACTATCCCTCCGTGCAGGCCTTCGGCTTTCCCGTCTATGCTCTCGGCCCGGCCGCTCCTGCCCACGTCGCGCGGCACGTGGCGGTGGACGAGAACGTTCCTATTGGCTGCGCCGAGGTGCTCGTGATACCGGGCGACATCATGGTCGGTGACGGCGAGGGCGTGGTGTGCATCCCGCGCGCGGTGGCCGACAAGGTCGCCGAGGAGGGGTTGGAGCAGGAGCAGCTCGAGGCGTTCATTCTCGAAAAGATCCGCGGGGGAGCGGGGCTGCCGGGGACGTATCCCCCCAGCGAGCAGACGCTCGCCGAGTACGAGGCGTGGAAGCGAAAGCGCAAGACGGTGTAGGCGGAACAGGGAGGAGACCATGTTTTATAGAGGGATGGACCGGGCGGCGCTCGACGCCGCGTACAACAACACGGCGGCCGTCGGCATCCCGAAGCGGGACCAGTATGTGGCGGGCTGGTCGGCGCGCAGCGAGATGCTTCGGAAGACACGGGAGGCCAAGATCGACCTGCGCTACGGCCACGAGGCGCGGCAGAGGCTCGACGTCTTCTCCTGCGGAAAAACCGGCGCGCCGATCCTCGCTTACATCCACGGTGGCTACTGGCAGATGAACGACAAGGAGCCCTACGCTTTCATTGGCGAGGCGCCGCTCGCCGCGGGCTTTCACTTCGCCCTCATCGAGTACACGCTGGCGCCCGCCGTGCGGCTCGACCAGATCGTAGCCGAGATCAAGACGGCGGTGACGTGGCTCATCGATCACGCGACAGAGGTGGACGGCGATGCGCGCCGTGTGTTCGTGGCCGGGCACTCTGCCGGCGGCCATCTCACCGCGGCGGCCATGGACGAGCCGCGTTTGGCCGGTGGCCTCGCCATCAGCGGCATCTACGATCTCGAGCCCATTCGACTCAACTACCTCAACGACAAACTCCGGCTCGACGAGGCCGAGGCCCGGCGCAACAGCCCCATCCTGCACCTGCCCTCGCGCGCCGCCCCCCTCGTGGTCACGGTGGGGCTGGGCGAGTTGCCCGAGCTCGTCCGTCAATCGGAGGAGTACGCGGCGGCGTGGGCGGCAAAGGGGTTGCCCGGAGAGTACCTGCCGCTTTCCGTGCACGATCACTTCTCCATCTTGGAGGAGCTGGCGCGGCCGTCGGGTCGCCTCTTCGCCGCGCTCCGGCGGATCGCGGGCGCATCGTAGGCCGGCATGAGCACGGCATCGGGCTGGCTCGTTTGGGCGCTCCTGTCCGCCGCGTTCGCCGCCCTCACGGCGATCTTCGCCAAGATCGGCCTCGAAGGCGTGGACTCGGACCTCGCCACGCTGATCCGCACCACGGTGATCCTCGTCGTGCTCGCGGGCTTCGTCTACGCCGCGGGCAAGTGGAGCAATCCACTCGGGCTTTCGGGGCGCACGTGGTCCTTCCTCGTCCTTTCTGGCCTCGCCACCGGGGCCTCCTGGGTGTGCTACTTCCGCGCGCTCAAGATCGGCGACGCCTCCAAGGTCGCCCCCGTGGACAAGGGCAGCCTCGTGCTGGTGGCCCTCTTCGCCGTCGCCTTCCTCCACGAGCGCCCGTCGCTGCGCGAGTGGATGGGCATCTTCATGGTGGCGGGCGGCGTGCTCGTGCTCGCCGTCCGACGGTGAGCGCCCATTCGAATCCTTCACGGGCACCCGGAAGCGCGAGGCGGGCGGGTCCTGTCGTCGGGGGGAGGGGTGCGCTCATGCTGCGTCACCCGCTCGCCTGAATCGCCGCCCTGCGGGCGGCGCGCAGGACGAGGGGTCCCACTCCGCCTGAGCGCACCCCTCCCCCCGCCGCCACCCG
>Ga0209465_10001113_pt1 | contig 12181 bp, 8 predicted proteins | sample PanSoiPlot1MoBio_FD_188321 | JGI IMG/M metagenome (GOLD analysis project Ga0209465, IMG submission 188321) | Tropical forest soil microbial communities from Panama analyzed to predict greenhouse gas emissions - Panama Soil Plot 1 MoBio (SPAdes)... | ecosystem: Environmental > Terrestrial > Soil...
GGCGGTAATGGCCCCGGCGCGGCATACAATGACGTCCGCCCAGGCAAACCGCTCCGCCATGTTCGCCAAGAATGCCGAGACTTCGGAGGAAAATTCGCACCGCGCGTACGCCGCGCGCACATCATTATAGTCGCGTTCCCCGGTCTGATGCACAATCTGCAGCTCCGTTTTCCTCGCCGCCAGCCGTTCGGCCGCAGCCATAAATGCGCGATTGATCGGCAGCGCCCCCTGGCTCCCGCCCGTGATCAGCAAGCGGAGCGGCTTTTCCGGCGGGCGCGCCACGATCGAGAAAAACTCCGGCCGCACGGGGCACCCCGTGACCACAGCCTTTTCTCCCCACGCTTCTGCCGCAACCTGGTAACCGGTCGCGATTCGTTTCGCCAAATGCGCGAGCACCTTGTTCGTGAAGCCTGGCTCCGCGTTTGGCTCAAAGATCACATTGGGAATCCCACTGAGCCAAGTTGCCAACAGCATCGGCCCCGCCGCATAACCTCCGACTCCAAATGCCGCCGCCGGTCGGTGTCGCCTCAAAACGCCGAACGCGTCTGTGAGGCCCGCTCCCAGCATGGCCAGATTTTTCACCAGCGTCGTTCCGCCTTTTCCTTTCAAACCCGCCACGCGAATTGTCTCGAGCGGCAGCCCTGCTTGTGGCACGAGTTTCATCTCGATCCCGCGTTCGGTTCCTACCAGCACCACTTCCCGCTGTACCCCCCGAGACAACCACTCTTGCGCAATGGCCACTGCGGGGAACACATGTCCCCCCGTGCCGCCGCCCGCAATCAATAGTTTCACGCCGCGCTCCTTACACCGGGGGGCCCTGCTGTTGACGTGCTCTGCTGCGAAATATTCAAAAGCACACCCGTGGCCAGCAGCATCACCAGCAAGCTCGAACCGCCGTAGCTCACAAACGGCAGCGGGATTCCCTTTGTCGGCATCAGCCCGATCACCACCGCGAAGTTGATTAGCGATTGAAACAGCACCATCGCCGTCGCCCCGAGCGCCAGCATCCGCCCGAATCCGTCCGGCGCATTGAAAGCTGCTCTCAATCCCCGCCAGCCATAGACCGCGAACATCGCAATCACCAAGGCCGCGCCGATGAAACCCAACTCCTCACAAATCACCGCATAAATAAAATCGGTATGCGCTTCCGGCAAATAGAACAGCTTTTGCTTGCTCTCCATCAAGCCGACGCCGGTAAATCCCCCTGAGCCCACCGCGATCAGCGATTGCAGCAACTGAAAACCCGCCCCTTGCGGATCCGATTCCGGGTGCAGAAACGCCATCATCCGGGCTTGCCGGTAAGAAACGTGCGCAATCAGCAGGAACAGCGCCGGCAGCGCAGCGGCCAGCCCCACCAGGAGCCATTTCCAGGAAAGCCCGGCGACAAAAAGGATCGCCGTCATAATCAGCACGATGTCCACCGAGGTCCCGAGGTCAGGCTGCATTACAATCAGCACCACGCACACCAGGATGGGCCCGACCGCTGGCAAGATCGTATGCACCAGGTCGCCTTTGCTAAATTCTAGGCTGGTGGTCGCGCGCCGCCGCAAATCGAGAAACCACGCCAGATACAGAATGGCCACGAGCTTCGCGAGCTCCGAAGGCTGTATACCCACCGGGCCAATGCGGATCCAGCGGTGCGTGGCATGCGATTTGTCCAGAAAAAAAGTACCCGCCAGCATCAATACCACCAAGCACAGGGCCGTATACACCACGGCCGGTTCACGCAAGCGGTGATAGTCCAGTCGCATCAACGCAAACATCCCCAGCAGCCCTGCCGCTAGCCATACCGTCTGCCGCAGCACGAAAATGTACGCGTGGCCGTACTGCTGCTCCGCGGTTACAGCTGAAGCGCTGAAAATCATCACCGCTCCGAGCAGGCACAACATCAGTGTCACGCCAAACAGCCAGCGGTCGGTTTCGAATCGTCTCGCCACGTTTCTTTGGCCTTTCCAAGCAAATGGAGCTGGTCGGTCAAGCCGAACGGGTCTCGGAAGTCAGAACTCTTCTTCGTCCACTCCTAAGTGGCGCCCGAGCCCCTTTCTAGCCCTCCCACCAAAGCCTTGAACACCCGCCCTCGATGCTCGAAATTCTCAAACTGGTCGAAACTCGCACAAGCCGGCGCCAACAACACGACGTCTCCGGCGCGCGCCGCATGCGAAGCGATCTCGACGGCGCGTTCCACCGTTCCGGCCCGCTCGATCGCTACGCTTCCCTCAATCTGCTGTTCGATTTTGTCGGCAGCCGCTCCGATCAACAACGCCAGAATGGCCTTTTCGCGCAGCGGCTTTCGCAGCACCGTGAAGTCGCTCCCCTTGTCCTTCCCGCCAAGAATGACAAGGATTCTACCGGGAAAAGCGTCCAGCGCTTTCAATGTCGCATCCACGTTCGTGGCCTTCGAGTCGTTGTAATAGCGCACGCCGCGGATTTCTGCGGCGAGCTCCAGCCGGTGCTCTACACCGGAGAAGCTCTTCACCGCCTGCCGTATGGTCGCCGAATCGACTTCGGCAAGCCGTGCCGCGGTCACCGCCGCCAGCACGTTTTCGAGGTTATGCGCGCCGGGCAGCGGAATCTCCGCGCACCTCATCACGAACTCCTCTTTGCCGTCGTGCGCAACGATGACGTCTTCCCCTCGCAGGCACGCCCCCTGCAGAATGCGCCTTTTCCGGCTGAACCAGAACGTCTGCGGCTTCTTCGGCGCCAGCGCCACCGTCGGCGCATCGTCGGCATTGAGCACCGCCGCGTCCAGTTCCGTCTGTTTCTCGAAAATCCTTGCTTTTGCCGCCGCATACGCTTCCATCGTTTTGTGACGGTCCAGATGATCCGGCGTCAGGTTCAGGAACACGCCGATATCCGGGCGGAACTTCTCAATCCACTCAAGCTGAAAGCTGCTCAGCTCCACCACCGAAACCGTCTCCGCGTTCATCTGGTCCACGCAGGAGATGAGCGGTGTTCCTACATTCCCCGCGAGAACCGTGTGATAGCCGGCGGTGCTCAGAATGTGGTGAACCAGAGTCGTGGTCGTGGTCTTTCCATTCGAACCCGTGATCCCGATTAGTTCTCCCTCCAGAAAGCGGTATGCCAGTTCAATCTCGCTCCACACCGTTATCCGCTTCGACCGCGCCAGTTTCAAAAACGGATCATCCGCGGGAACACCGGGGCTCGGCACAATCAAATCCTGCGCCTGGTAGGTACTCTCGTGGTGCCCGCCCAGTTCCAGCGCCACCCCAGCCTCTCGCAGCTTTGCCGGGGCGTCGCCCAGTTCGCTCTCCGGGCGTATGTCCGTGGCCGTAACGATGGCGTTGTGTCCGGCGCAGAAAAGGGCCGTCGCCACTCCCGTCCGAGCCAGACCCACGACTAGCACGCGTTTCTTTCGCAACTCGATCGATCCCGGCATGTTACAAGCTCGCCCATCCTCCCTGCTTTCGTTGGGGCCAGGTTTCAGCCCGCATTCCGAAGCCAGGGTGCTCGCCGATTCCGGGCACTCGAGAAACTCTCCTCCGCCGCTGTCCCGTACCTTCTTTGCTCATCTGCTCCGCCGTCCTACCGCAATTTCAGTGTCGTCAGCGCGAATAGCGCAAATACCAACGCAGCGATCCAGAACCGCACGATCACCTTGCTTTCGCTCCACCCCAACAACTCAAAATGATGGTGAATCGGAGCCATTCGGAAAATCCTCTTGCCGCGCAGCTTGAACGAACCCACCTGCAGAATCACCGACAGCGCTTCCAGTACAAAAATGCCGCCCACAAACAAGAGCAGCACTTCCTGCTTGATGATCACTGCAATCGTTCCGAGCGTCCCGCCGAGCGACAGCGAACCCACGTCGCCCATGAAGATTTCCGCCGGATGCGCGTTGTACCAGAGAAACCCCAGGGAAGCTCCCACTAGCGCCCCACAGAAAACCGTCAGTTCCCCCACCCGGGGAATGTATTGAATGTCCAGATAATTTGCCCAGCGGAAGTTACTGCTCACGTAGGTCAGAACGGTCAGCGCTCCTGCCGCGATCACCGTGCACCCGATCGCCAATCCGTCAAGCCCGTCGGTCAAATTCACGGCATTTGAACTGCCCGTAATCACGATCGCGATAAACGCCAGAAACGGCACAAACGCCACCGGCCAGAAGGTCGGAACGTTTAGCAAGCTGTGGATCACCAGGTCGGGCTGGAATCGCTTGATAAACGGCACGATCAATTGCGTCGAATACGACCTGTGCGTCGCCAGTATCAGCAGTACGATTCCCACAAACGTGCTCACCGACACCTGCAGCGCGATCTTCCTTTTGCCGGTCAAACCCAGGTTTCGCCGCTTAGCCACCTTCGCGTAGTCATCCAGGAACCCGATCGACGCAAACGCCAGCAGCGCAAAAAGCGCCAGAAGCACAAATGCGTTCGAAAGATCCGCCCACATCAATACCGGTATGGCCGTCGATAGCACGATGAGCACACCGCCCATCGTTGGCGTGCCCGCTTTTTTCTTGTGCTCTTGCGGGCCTTCTTCCCGGATGTATTGCCCGATCTGCAATTCCCGCAGCTTGCGGATCAGCCAGGGTCCGAAAACCAGCGCCAGAAACATCGCTGTCAGGCTCGCGTACACCGTCCGTACCGTGATGTAGCGAAACACATTTAAGGGGCTGAAATATTTCAGCAGCACGTGATAGAGCACGTAGTACAGCATCTCAGTGTCTCACTCCCACGTTCGGCGGCGCGTCGAGCGGCACAAACCGCCCCAGCATCGCCTCCACAATCCGCTCCATCTTCACGCTGCGGGAGCCTTTCACGAGCAGCAGGTCGCCGGGCCGCACGAACTCTACTAGAAATTCCGCTGCTCCCGGCGGCGCCGCAAAAAACTTCGTTTTTTCCCGAGGCAATCCGGCAGCCACCGCGCCTTCGACGATCTGTGCCGCGTCTCCCTGCACGCCAATCACAAAATCGATCTTCCCAGTCTTTCCGGCAAATTCTCCTCCCTGCCGGTGAAGTTCTCGCGAGCTAGTCCCCAACTCCCGCATCTCGCCCGCCGCCAGAATTCGCCGCTGATACCCCGGGGTTGCCGCAAGCAAACTGGTCATGGCCTCGAACGCTGCCGGACTGGAGTTGTACGAATCGTTAATCAGCGCGAAGCCGTTCGCAAATCGGATGAGTTCTCCCCGCATCGACGGTGTGCGCAATCCCCGAAACACCTTTTGCGCCTCCGCCGGCCCGATGCCCCAGACGCTCGCGGCAGCCAGTGCCGCCAAGGCGTTCATCACCACATGCCGCCCCGGCAGCGGCATCTCGATCGGCGTTCTTTTGCCCTTGTGCACCAGCGTGAACGACGAGCCAAGCGCGCCTCGGTCCGCAATCTCCTCCGCCATGAACTCCGCCGGCTTCTCCGCACCATAGAAAATTACGCGTCCTGGCGCCACGGCCGCCATCGCCGCCACGCGCCGATCATCGGCGTTAAGCACCGCCACCGACGCGGGACCTCGCAGGCCCTCGATGAGCTCCCGCTTCGCGAGCGCGATTTCATCCACCGACGCAAAATTCAGCAGGTGTGCAGGCGCAACGCGCGTTTCGATCGCGACATCCGGCAGTGCCATTGCCGCCAGCCGCTTCAGCTCGCCCGGAAACGACATCCCCAACTCCAGCACGGCGACCTCGTGCGTCTCCTCCAAGCGAAATAGCGTCAGCGGCAATCCATATTCGTTGTTGAAGTTTCCTTCGGTCTTCAGCACCCGTAGCTTCGCACCAAGCAGTGCCGCCAGGATCTCCTTCGTGGTGGTCTTACCGACAGACCCCGTGATCCCGCATATTTTCCCGCCCCATTCTTTGCGCACAGCCCGCGCCAGCGCGTGTAGCGCCGCGAGCGTGTCGGGAACGGCAATGCAGCGGTCTTGGATCCATCCCGGATAGCGCGAGAGGAGCGGCTCCGCCACCATCGCCGCCACAGCTCCACGCTCCATAGCCGCGGCCACGTAATCGTGTCCATCGTGGCTCGGACCGTGTATGGCGACGAACAGCTCTCCTGCACGTATGGTGCGAGAATCAATCGAGACACCGGCCAGCCGGGCCACGGGGTCGAGGCCCACCCCTCGTTTGCCCGCCACCGCGTCAGCCACTTGTGTAACCGTCCACCGCATAGTTGCCTCAGAAAATTTGCCTGTTTAGGGGTTTGGCCGAGGCGTTCACCTCGTCCGTTCTGCACGTCTCGGGGCGTTTTCACCGGTTAAGGGTTCCTCCTTGAATCTACGAGTCGCTTCTTTGGGCCGCAACGTGCTGACGGTGCGACGCAAGAGAACGGAAGCGTATGGCGTGCCGAACCCTCTTCGGCCTGTGGCGGCTAAGGCGTACCGCCGATCGCCGCAGCCCCGGAGCGCTATGCGCTTTCCAGCGCGTTTCCCCACCACTTTCTTCCATCCTAGGGACCGCCATCGTAGCCGCGCCCCTCGAGCGCCTTCCGTGCTTCCTCACGATCGTCGAAGTGAATCGTGCGGTCCGCGAAAATCTGGTAGTCCTCATGGCCCTTGCCCGCCAACAGCACGATGTCCCCTGCTTGCGCTTCTTCGATTGCCGCATGAATGGCTTTCGCGCGGTCCGGTTCAATCATGTACTTCCCACCGGACTTCTGCATGCCCACCACGATGTCGCTGATGATCTTCAGGGGGTCCTCCTGGCGCGGATTGTCGCTCGTCAGAATCGATAAATCGCTCAAGCGGCCCGAGAGCTCGCCCATGATGGGACGCTTCGTCCGGTCGCGCGAGCCTCCACAACCAAACACGGTAATGATGCGGCCCTTCGCGTTCAATTCCCGCGCCGTGCGAATCAGATTTTCGAGCGCATCGTCTGTATGCGCGTAGTCCACGACGACCAAGAATGGTTGGCCTCGGTCCACGCTTTGAAAACGCCCGGAAACCGCTCGAAGGTTCCGGATCCCCGTTTCGATCGTTTCGTTCGACAGACCCAAGGCGATGGCAGTGCCAATGGCCGCGAGAATGTTGTAGACATTAATGCGGCCGACGAGCGCCGATTCGATCTGGATCGCCCCGTTCGGCGTCTGCGCGAGGAAGCTCAATCCGTTGAAGCTCAACTGCAATCTTTTTGCTTTTAGGTCCGCGCCATTCTCGAGTCCGTAGGTAAGCGTCTTTTTCGCCATCGCAATCAGCTTCTTGCCCCACTCGTCATCCGTATTTACCACCGCCGCGTCCGGCACGCCGCTGCCGGTTCCTTCAAACAGCCGCCGCTTGGCCTCGAAATAATTCTCGAATGTTTTGTGGAAGTCGATATGATCGCGCGTCAGGTTCGTAAACACGGCCGCGGCAAAGTGGCAGCCCCACAAACGGTCCATTGCCAGCGCATGGGAACTGGCTTCGAGCGTCGCATAACTCCCGCCCGCGTCCCGAATCTCCGCGAAAAAGCTTTGCAGATCCAGCGACTCCGGCGTGGTGTTCGGCGCTGGATGTTCGCCGCGCGGCGTGTGGTAAGCGATCGTTCCAAATAGTCCGGTCTGCGCCCCGGAAGCCCGCAGGATCGAGTCGATCAGGGAGGTCGTTGTCGTTTTTCCATTCGTTCCGGTGACACCGACCAGCTTCAGCGCCTTCGCCGGACGGCCATAAAAGTTCGCGGCCGCAATCGCCAGCGCCTTGCGCGGTTCACTCACCTGTAACCACGGGACTTCACGCGGCCAATCGGTCGGTGCTTCTGTCGCGCTCAACACCGCCGTGGCTCCTCGCGATACTGCATCCCTGGCGAAGAGGTTGCCGTCGGTCGCCACTCCTTGAATGGCCACAAACAGCGCGCTTCTCTCGACCTTTCGCGAATCGCAAGCGACCTGGCGGATGCGCATTTCGCCGCTTGGCAGCGCCGTGCGCACCTCTACTCCATCCAAAAGCGAACGAAGTGGCGCTCCACCCGGCTGTTCCCGCTGTGCCACAGTCTGTGTCCGAATATCCTCTACGCGATTCCTCGCATCCTTCTCCAATTCTGCTACCTTGCAGTTGCCAATGGTCATTCGTCTCCGAAATCCTTTGCTCAGCGCGCCTTTCCCGGCCGCGCCGGTTCCGTGCTGAACTGCACCGTCATTTTCGTTCCCCGCCGCACTTTGGCTCCGGCGGAAGGCACCTGCTGAATTGCAAGATTGCTGCCAACCAGCACTGGGTTCAGTCCAAGCTTCAAGCAGCTTTCCGCGACTTCCCGCATCGTTTTTCCCGTGAAATCCGGCACCGCAATGTCGCCGCCTTCGTCGACAGCCAACATCACTTCCGGCAATTTCTCGAGTGTCGTTTGCGCGCTATTTGCTTTGGCACCTTCTTCCGTGTCTTCGGGCTCGGCGGAGAAATCGATTGGCGCCAGGTCGTCCAACGGCGCCTCATCGTTTTCCGTTTTTGTGTTGTAAGCCGTCTGCATCAGTTGTGGACTCAACGGCACATCCCGCGGCACATCCAGATACGGTAACACCTGCTCCGCAATCCTCTTGAACACCGGCGCCGCTACTGTCGCCCCGTCGTGCGGAAAACCCCCCGGCGAATCGACGGTCACCAGTATGGTCACCGCCGGGTTGTTGATCGGCGCAAACCCCGCGAATGACGCAATCACATTTTTCGGCGAATACCGCCCCGTCGCCGGATCTATTTTTTGAGCTGTCCCCGTTTTTCCTGCCGCCGTCCACCCATCGAGCCGCGCTGCTTTTCCGGTGCCGTGCAAAATTACGCCTTCCATCAACCGGCGCAGCGTTGCCGCTGTTTCCGGCCGCACCACCCGTTTTGGGTCGTCCGTTTCTGGCCCTTCGAAGGCCAGCACCTGATTGCCGCGCATCATCTGGTGCGCCACGTACGGCCTGTACAGCAGGCCGCCATTGGCTATCGCGGATACTGCCATAGCGACCTGGAGCGGTGTCACGCCCACTTCCTGCCCCATCGAAATCGACGCAATCGAATACGAGCCCCAGTGGTCCAATCGGTGCAGAAGGCCTCGGCTCTCCCCTGGCAGATCCACTCCCGTCGGCGTTCCAAACCCGAACCCCTTGATGTAGTCGAAGAATTTCGGTGATCCGAGCCGCAGCGCAATCTTGATCGCTCCCACGTCGCTCGAGTTCGCCAGTATCTCCGCGACGGTCAACATTCCATACCGCTTGTGGTCGTGAATCAGGTGCCCCGCGACCGTCACTGCGCCATTCTCGCAGTCGAACAGTTCGTCGGCACGGATCAGGCCCTGATCAAAAGCCGCCGCAAGCGTAATCAGCTTGAACGTCGATCCAGGCTCATAGATTGCGCTGATCGCACGGTTCATTCGTGCTTCGTCCGGCGAATCCGTCGCCGCGTTGGGATTGAACCTCGGCCAGTTGGCCATCGCCAGAATGGCCCCGCTGTTCGGGTTCTGGACGATCACCGATCCTGCGGGCGCGTGGGTCTTTTCAATCGCGGCCAGCAACTCCCGCTCGGCGATGTACTGAATCCGCTCGTCAAGCGTGAGCACGGCGCTCGCGCCACGGTCGCGCAACGCCTCCCCTCCGTCGTACCAGCGCTGCCGCCCGTCGGTCATCACGACGACCTTCTCCGCTTTACTGCGGATCAGGTCGTCATACTTTTCCTCTACCCCTCCCATTCCCTTTTCATCGACGTTCACGAACCCGAGTACATGCGCGGCCATATCCCGTTTCGGGTAATACCGCTGGTTCTCTTCCTGCAGGTAAATTCCCTTAAGATTCAGCGATTGAATCGCTTCGACTTTGTCGGGCGAGAGCTTCCGCTTGATCCATACAAACGTGTTTTCCGATTCGAGCTCTTGCCGGATCTCTTCGGCAGGAATTCCCAGTACGCCGGACAACAGCCGGGTCGCCATTCCCACGTCCTTTATTTCCGAGGGAACTGCAAATGCCGACTGCACCGGAATGCTCATCGCCAGCGGGCGCATGTTCCGATCGTAAATCACGCCCCGCTTGGGTGCGACATCGATTCTTCTCCGTTGTTGCCGCGCGGCGCGTGACAGGTATTCACTATGACGAAACAACTGCAGGTAGGCGACTCGCCCCAAGATTGCTGCCATCCAGAACAAGGCGGTGCCGGCGATGATCAGCAAACGAACGTGGACTTTTTCTTGCTCCATGGCCCCCGGCTTCCGGTTGGCGTTCCAAATCTCTGGAACCGTCGCATCTGTGGCCCCTCGAGCCATTCTTCGGGGTCGGTCGTCAGGAGCTCAGAGTTGCTTACTCTCGACTACAGCGTTGACTTGTAACCTGCTACGGTGCCCGGTTCAGCCGTGGGTACTGCAGAGCGGCCACCTCCGCTCCATCCAGATTCACATATTCCCGCACTTGATTCGCTTCCGGCCTTTTGAATCCCAATTCATGCTGTGCGATGACGTCGATGCGGTGCGGGTCACGCAACGTCGCGATCTCAAGCTTCAGCTTTCCGTTCAATTCCGCGGCCTGCGCTTGTTTGCCCTTCAAATCTTCCAGTTGAAAACTCATGTCGATGCAGCGGAAGTGCTGGTACACGTATAGCATGAAAAACACGGCGATAATCCCGCCGAGCGCCGCTGTCCGAAAGAGATTCCGCATCTTTGCCGGCTCCACGTGCCGCACCAGCCGCGAATTATCGATTCGCTTTAGGGTGTAAAACTCGGCCATCGCCGGCTTCTTCGAGTTTCCTCCCATCAACTCTCGCCGCAAACTTCTCGTCGTTAGCGACGAGGCCTTGAGCGACGAGAGGTCGTCAGGCGAGTGGAATCGGCTTCCCGGCTTCCCCCGCCATCTGGCAACAAACTCCTGCCGCTCGGGCCTGGGCCGCGGCTTTCGCCGCGACAAGTCCGATTCGCTCACCGGGGGCTTCAGCCCCTGAAGGATATCCGCGCTCGATCGATACGCCGTCGCCATCTCACACCTTCTCTGCGCACCGGAGCTTCGCGCTTCGCGATCTCGGGTTCGCGGCCTGCTCTTCCTCGCTCGGCACAATCACGTGCCGGGTCAGCACCTGCAACGTTCCGGCCTTCTGGCCTTCCTGGAACGCTCGCTTCACCGGACGGTCTTCCCGCGAGTGGTACGTCAGCACCACCCACCGGCCGCCTGAATTCAATGTGGCAGGAGTCCGGTAAAGAAACTGCCCGAGTTCCTCCATCTCTCGATTCACCGCTATCCGCAGCGCCAGAAACGTTTTTGTCGCGGGATGCAGTTTCTGCCTTCCCCATTGCCTCCGGGCACCTGCCACAACCGTTGCCAGGTGCGCCGTGTCCCTGATGGGCCGCGCTTTCACAATCCTCCTGGCGATCCTTCTCGAATCGTGCTCTTCCGCTTCTCGGTAGAGCAAATCGGCCAGTTGCTTCTCCGGCCACTGATTCACAATCTCTTCTGCCGTCAACGTGTCTTCGGCCGCTTCCCCGCTGCTCATCCTCATGTCCAGCGGCCCCGCCTCCCGGAACGAAAATCCCCGTTCCGGCCGGTCAAGCTGCATGCTCGAAACTCCCAAGTCGGCCAAGACCCCGTCCACCTTCGCTATCCCCAACTCTTGTACGACCTCGGCTATCCTCGAAAACGCCGCGTGCACCAACGTCACCCGGCTCCCAAACTCCCGCAGCCGCTCGCGCGCGATCCCGAGCGCCTGTCCGTCCCGGTCCAGGCTGATCAACTGGCCTGACGTCAATCGCCCTGCGATGGCCGCCGAATGTCCGCCGGCGCCGAGCGTCGCGTCCACGTAAATTCCGTCTGGCCTTATCCGTAGCCATTCGAGCACCTCTGTCAACAGCACCGGCCTGTGTGGTACGCCCACTTCCTGCTGCCTGCGCGGCCCTGCCGCTCAACTGCTGCCTTCGCCCCTGGCAACGGCCCGCCACCTTGCTGCCAACTGTGCTTGCCCCAGTAACCGCGCCACCCGACCGGCATCAAATACCGAACTCGCCGAGGGCCTTGTCGTCTTCCGCCGTGTATGGCTCGTTCTTCAATTGATCGAGCACCCTCGTGTGATTCATCACTTCGAGGTAATCGAGCTTCCCAAAAACGTCCACGTCGCCCTTCGTTTGTGCCGTCTCTCTCAAAACCGACGGCAGCAAAACCCGCCCCTGTCCGTCCATCTCAACCACTTGCCCGAAATAGCTGGTTCGCATCAGAAACTTGCTCTTCGTCGGGTTCGTGCTGGGCATCTTCGCGAGCTTGTCCTCGATCTCTCCCCACACCTTCAGCGGATAAATCAGCGCCACTTCACCGGTCTTGCTGG
>Ga0209465_10001114_pt1 | contig 12180 bp, 8 predicted proteins | sample PanSoiPlot1MoBio_FD_188321 | JGI IMG/M metagenome (GOLD analysis project Ga0209465, IMG submission 188321) | Tropical forest soil microbial communities from Panama analyzed to predict greenhouse gas emissions - Panama Soil Plot 1 MoBio (SPAdes)... | ecosystem: Environmental > Terrestrial > Soil...
GCGGATGGCCGGGGAATAACAAATTCCATCGGATTTCGTGGTAAACTTCTAAAATATTGATATTGTTGACACGATTTTCTGACGAGTTGCGTCGCCAGCTATCGGATAGGTACAGAAAATCAAGCGTCAAGTCGCCGCCGCCAGCCGAGGCTCCTCTGGTTACCACTTAATCCGATGGAATGTGGGGAATAAAGCTGAGGAGCGAAGGCTACGGCTGCAGAAAATCCCGCCTCATCTGAGCCACTAAGACCTGTCACAGAGACCCTGCCGAGCATGCGACCGAAAGAAAACATTATGTCGGGCCGCAGAAGCATACGTAAGGAATTGCTGCGAAAGGCGGGAGGAAGAACAATCATCACCGCATTGAAAACCGCGTCGACAATAGTGTCGCAAACCGTCCACAAAACCGTACCGGAACACGACTGAAGCGATGGCAGCCATGCCACAAAGAGACATGTCAGGGAGGGAGCTGCAAACGAGAATATCCAACGCGTGCATGCACCGTGGCAGTGTGCACCGCCATCGACGGCTACAGAAAACGCTCGTTTTCTATTACCAATATTGGTTAAGGGAAAAACGGTCTTTTTTGCTACAGCGCCCTTCTCGCACAACACACCACGTTCGAATTTCATTGAGGAGCACCAAGCTCTGCGCTACATAGTGGCCGTTATCAGATCCTGGCCGGCGCGCCCGACCGTGCTGACAGCCAAAAAAGGACCATGATATGCCTCTGCTCCTCTGCTTGGTTGTCAAGTAAGCATTCCTTTTCATGGGCAAGGCTCTCCTGCAATTTGTATCCAGATAAAAATAGTTGACACTATTCTATTGCTGGCATAATATGCAGCTTACGATTGTCCTGTTCCACCACACGCACACTTCTGAGCCGATCCAGACCGAGCCGTACTCTTAACGCAGACACTGACAGCGCACATAGGCCATCTCCGGCACATTGGGGAGGTCTCCGTGCGCTTTTTTTTCTTCGGAGGTGCAATCGAGGAGGGGAGCTATCATGCCCGAACCATAGGAGGATTGGCACATGGAGAGCATGGACAACGTTCGTGAGCGAATAGAAGCCTTGGAACAGCAGACGGAGCCATTGCCACAGCATCCCCGCATGGTCGAACGGTGGCTGCGTTGGTGGCGTGGCATTGCGTATGGGGTGGGGCTCCTGGCCCTGGTGAGCTTCGCACACCCAGGCCAAACCGCGTCAAAATCCTATTTACAAAAATGGGGAGTGAAGGCGACCTTATTGGATCGGCCAACTCCATACAGATCAATCCCTCGCTTCATGGCATGAGAGCTTCATTCTGCTGTTGCGCCGCATGGTTGCTCGTCAAAATGCTCTACAGCGGATACGGTCGGCTTAGCTCCCCAAATTCGTAAAGGAGACTTTGGCGAGGTTTGCTCTTGCCCGGCAAGCTCAACAAGCTCACGCTTACGATCGATCCGCCGAAGCTCACGCTCGCGGATGAAAAAAGCTCAGGGACACAGCTGCGAGTGCGACGGACACCAAGTAGCCACAGGTGAAGGGCTGGAGCGGGCAGCCGCTCGGGGCTGACCGCTCCGCGCGTCGCAGCGGCGTAACATCACATGAGGAAACACGTATGCGATACAGGTTGCTGTTGGTGTTGGTCAGTGTGCTCATGGTGTGTGGCATGGGGGTGGCGTACGGCAAGGACTGTCAGGGCGTCAGCTTCCCAGAACAGGTGCAGGTCAACGGCAGTACGCTGACGCTCAATGGCCTCGGCCTGCGTCAGGCGACGTTTCTGAAGGTCAACGTCTATGTGGCGGCGCTCTACGTGGCGAGCGTCTCCAGCGATGCGCCGGCACTGCTCGCGTCGAACACCCCGAAGGAGGTGATCCTCCACTTCGTGCACAATGTCAGCGACGACGAGCTCAAGAAGGCCTGGGAGGAGGGCTTTGAGCACAACGCCAAGGCGCAGCTCCCCGCGCTGCACGAGCGCATCGAGAAGCTCCAGAGCTGGATGGTGGATATGCAGAGCGGCCAGCGGCTGACCTTCATCCACACGCCGGGTGCCGGTATCCAGGTGGACGTGAACGGCACGGGAAAGGGCACGATCCCGGGCGATGACTTCGCGACCGCCTTTCTGTCCATCTGGCTTGGCCCCCACCCGCCGAATCCGAACCTGAAGAGCGGCCTGCTCGGTGGCGCCTGCGAGTGAAAGGAGACCTCAGGCTATGTGGCCACAGCCATCCTTCACACGTTTGACCGGCCGCGCAGGGACGTTTGGCCTGCTGCTGCTCGCGGTCGCTCTGCTGGCAGGGTGCCCGGGACCGCGCCTCATGTCGACGCCCAACGTGTATGTGCATGCCACGTCGTCCCCCTTTGCCGACGTGGCACCGCCCCTGCGTACCACGACCGTGGATGTCCTCTATGCCACGGACCGCAAGCCCGTGCCGCAGGACGACGGTATCCTGGCCTATGGCTATGGCCGGTCGTTCTCACTGGCGGTGGGCTCCTGTGTGGTTGAAATAGGCGAGGACGTGACGTGGGACACCCTGGTGCAGCAGAGTGAGCAGGCCGAGCGCACGCAAGCGCTGCCGCTGCACATCCGCACCATGACGGAGCAGGTGCGCTTTCCCCCCACGCCGCTGCCCTTCGTGCTGCATGACGGCCAGCCCGTGGTAGCTCCGGCGGTCCAGACGGCCTATGAGCACGCCGCGGAGCAGGTGCGCCAGGACCTCCGCCAGCGTCTGGCGCTGACGCCGCGCAAGGCGGCCTATGTCTATGTGCATGGGTATAACAACACCTTCGAGGATGGCGTGCTGGTGATCGCCGAACTCTGGCATTTCCTGGGCCGCCAAGGCGTGCCCATCCTCTATACCTGGCCGGCCGGGTCCCCGGGGGTGCTGCGCGGCTATATGCACGACCGCGAATCGGGGGAGTTCACCGTCTTTCACCTGAAGCAATTCCTGCGGCTCCTGGCCTCGATACCGGAACTGGAGGAGCTCAACCTCATCGCCCATAGCCGGGGGACGGATGTCCTGACCAGCGCCCTGCGCGAGCTGTACATCGAAACGCGCGCGTCGGGGCACGATTTCCGCAGCGTCTACCGCATCAAGAACGTCGTGTTAGCTGCCGCGGACCTCGACCTGGAGGTCGTCAGCCAACGGGTGGCAGCCGAGTACGCGGGCCTGGGGGTGGAGCGGTCGACCATCTACGTCTCGCCCGTCGACCGGGCGCTGGGCCTCTCGGGCCTCCTGTTCACCAGTTTGCACCGCATTGGCCAGGTGGGCCCGGAGGACTTGACGGACGCGGAGCGCCAGCATCTCGAACGGATGGCGCGCACGCAGATCATCGATGCCCGCGTGCCCACCGGCTTTATTGGCCATGCCTACTTCTATCGCCACCCGGCCGTGAGTGCCGATCTGATCCTGCTCTTGCGCTACCAGCTCGAGCCGGGCAGCCCGGGGCGGCCCTTGCAGGCTCGCGGGGCCAATTTCTGGCAGATCACGCCCGACTACCCAGGCGTGGCAGGCACGCCCGGCCGATGAGCCATGGCCACACGGGAGACACGCGATGCGCCGTCGAGGCAAGCTGTGCGGGGTGGGGCTGCTCGGGATTCTCGTAACCGGCATGACCCTCTGGGGCGTGGGCGCCCTCTCCTACTCGTCTCTCCCAGCGCCTCTGGGCCATGGGCTGGCCGCGGCGCTCGGACTAGCTCCGGCGGGGGCGTTTCTGGGCCTGCCGCACCGCCGCCGCACGCTCCTGGGCTTCGTGCTGGTGTGGGGTGTCCTGGTGGGCGGGTGGAGGACTATCACACCCTCCAACGACCGCGATTGGCAGCCCGACGTGGCAGGCCTGGCCACGGCGACCCTGGACGGGGAGCGCGTGACCGTGCACAACCTCCGCAACAACGCGTACCGGACGGATACGGATTGCACGCCGCGCTCTTACGACAAGACCTTCGCCCTGCGGCGCCTGGAGTCGATGGACCTGATCAGCTCCTACTGGGCGGGCAATGCTATCGCCCACCTGTTTGTCAGCTTGGGCTTTGGCGGCCAGGACTACGTGGCCATCTCCGAGGAGACCCGCAAAGCGCAGGGGGAGGAGTACTCGACCCTCGCGGGCTTTTTCAAGCAATACACGCTCATCAACGTGGTGGCCGACGAACGCGATGTGATACGTGTGCGCACGACCTACCGCCAGCCGCACGAGCAGGGGTATCTGTATCGCCTGCGCCTGACCCCGATGGAGGTGCGCCGCCTGTTCCTGGACTATGTCCAGGGGATCAACCGGCTGGCGACCCATCCGACGTTCTCTAACACCCTGACCACCACCTGCACCACGACCATCTGGATGCCTACCAGGGCGGTGGGTGGCACAGCGCGGTACAACTGGCAAATCCTCTTCAGTGGGTACGCCCCGGAATATGTCTACGAGCGGGGCCGGCTCGACACCAGCCTGCCCTTTGCGGAACTCAAGCGCCTGAGTCTCATCAACGCCCGGGCCCAGGCGGCGGGCGCTGCGCCGGATGTCTCCCAGCGCATCCGCGCCGGTCTGCCCATGCCCCCGCCGGCCAGCAGGTGAGCCCGTGGAAACGTCATGGAGGCAGCGTATGCACATCTCCTTCCAGAACCTCGTCCAGGCCCTGGTGCTCCTCACGCTCGTGCTGGCGCCCGGGAGCCTGGCGGCGCAGGCATCTCAGGGCGGGTCGGCCCCGGCTGCGGCAACCACACAGCCGCCCAGGGTCCCTGAGCTGGCCGAGATCATCCCCCTGGCGACGGCGCTGTCCGAGCGCCTCGCCAGCCTCGAAAAAGCCCTGGCAGGCGGCGTGGAGGTCACGCGGGTGGAGCAACAGCTCCGGGACATCAGCGCCCGCGTGGACGGGTATGCCAGGCAGTTCTTGGCGCTGCCGGCAGCAGTCGGCCCGCGGGCGGGCCGACTGCCGCAACTCAAAGCGGAGATCAAGAGTGCGGGCGATGTCCTGGCAGGGGTCAGCACCCTCGTGGCGGAGAAGGTGCGGACCCTCGGAAACCTGAGAAAAGCCTGGGTGGCTGAACAGCAACGCTGGCACGCCTGGCACGCGGCCTGGCTGCACGAGGCGCCGCTGGAGCAGATCACCAGCACGATGACGACAAGCCAGGGTGTGATCGAGGCAGCCCTTGTGTTTCTCCAGCAACACCTTGAGCCCCTGCTGACCCTACAAGGGCAAGCCGGTACGCTGCAAACCCGGATCAATGCGCTGACTGCCGAGGTGGGAGGGCTGATCGCGCTCTCACAGGGTGGCGCCCTGGCCGATACCTCTCCCGCGATGTTCTCGGGGCAGTATGTGGCGCAACTGACAGCAGCGCTCGGAACCGGTATCCATACCGGCCTGGTCCAGATCTCCTGGCCAGCCCAGGCGTTCTTGCTCCAACAGGGATGGGTCCTGGTCCTCCAGGGGGGGCTCGCGCTCATGCTGGCGCTGGTCCTCGTCCGTTACCGCCCCCGGCTGGAGCACGTCGAACACTGGCAATTTGTCGCCAGACGGCCAATTGCCGCCGGCCTCCTGGCCGGCCTGATGTCTGGCATCGCCTTCTACAAGAGTCCGTCAGACATGGTCCGCCTGGCCCTGGGTGTGCCTATTGGCATTGCCTTTGTGCGGCTGATAGATGGCCTGGTGGCGGAGGGCTGGCGCCGGCAGTTTCTGTATGGGCTGCTGCTCCTGTCCATGACCGTGAACCTCTTCTATGTCCTCGGCCTGCCCCTCGCCCTGTTCCGTCTGTTCATCCTGGTGGCGGCGCTGGTGAGCCTGCTCTGCTGTCTGCGCTGGGCGGCAGAGAGCCGTCGCCGGCGCGAGGCGCGTCTCTATGCCTGGGTGCTGCGCCTGGCCTCAGTGGTGTTTGCCGTCGTGCTGTGCACCGAGCTCTGGGGGGAAGCCAAGCTGGCCGAGCTGCTCCTCGTGTCGTTGCTGCGGACCCTGGGCACTGTGCTCGTCTTTGGTCTGCTCAGGTACCTCGTGCGTGGCGGCCTGGAGTGGGCGGTGTACAGCGCTGCGTCGCGCCACGCTGCCCTGCTGGGTCACCACACTGCTGTGGTGATGCAGCGCCTGGCCTGGCTGGGTGACGTCCTGATCGGTGTCGTGCTGCTCTCCGTCCTGCTGATGACCTGGCAGGTGTACGACAGCCCGGCTGAGGCGATCACCGGACTGCTGTCCGTGCAGGCCACCATCGGCTCCCAGCAGATCACCCTTGGCCTCGTCATCCTGGCGCTCGCGGCGCTCGGGGCCTCGTATCTTGCCTCCTGGATGCTCCAGACCCTGCTGACGGAAAACGTGCTGGCCCGACGCCATGTGGACACCGGCGTCAGCCTCGCCGTCACCCGTTTGCTCCACTACGCGCTGGTCTCCGCTGGTTTTATGCTGGCGCTGGTGATGCTCGGCGTCGACCTCACCAAGCTCACCCTGCTGGTCAGCGCCCTGGGGGTCGGCATCGGCTTTGGCCTGCAAACGATCGTGAATAACTTTGTGTGCGGCCTGATCCTGCTCCTCGAACGCCCCCTACGGGTAGGAGACACCATTGAGCTCGGCGGACAGATGGTGAAGATTGCCAGTATCGGCCTGCGCTCCACCACGGTCCGGACCGCGGACCAGGCGGAGGTGATCGTGCCCAATACCGACCTCATCACCAATCGGGTGACGAATTGGACCCTGACGAATCGACAGGCCCGCAGCCTTATTCCGGTGGGCGTGGCGTATGGGTCGGACATCGCGCTCGTGATGCAGACACTGCGCGAGTGTGCGCTGGCCCACCCTCAAGTGCTGCAAAGCCCCGAGCCGCAGGTGCTGTTGCGCCATTTCGGGGACAGTGCGCTCGATTTTGAGCTGTACGTCTGGGTCGCGGACCTCGACACCAGGACGCACGTGGCCAGCAACCTCCGTCAGGACATTGCTCGCCGGTTTCGCCAGGCCGGCATTGAGATTCCGTTCCCCCAACGCGACCTGCATGTACGCAGTGTGGAGGAGCCGAACAACCTGGCGGCAATCGTGCGCGCGCCGCTCGACTGATACGTGTTCTCTGCGTCGCCTTGCAAGAACGGGGAGGCCGTTCAAGGTGGACCCGCGTGCGCATCTGCGCAGAAACCTACGGTTTCGCCCGCCAGAAAACTCGTGGCGGCTCTATGAACCTGCTTTTGATTGCTTGGATGCGTTTTTTGGTCGATTGTTGACCCCAAATAGCCTTCTGAGCGAGCCATAAGAAAAACGAGGGTTTCTTTTACCATTCCCAATGCAGCCATTGATCATAGAGACAAGTGACAAATAATTCTGAAACATGTCAGATAATTCTGAAAGTGACAGACAGACGCGCCAACGGGTCTCCCTCAGTCTCGGATGCCGTCGATGTCGACCAGGACGTGGCGCGGGCCGCGGAATACCTGGTTGCGCCGGTACGGCGGCGGGTCGACGACGAGCCGCGGGTTCTCCACGCGGCGCACGAACTCACCCACCGCGACCTGCACCTCCAGCCGCGCCAGCGGACCGCCGAAACAGAGGTGGATGCCGTGGCTGTAGCCGAGGTGCTCGTTGTTCGCGCGCGCGAGGTCGACTGCGTCGGGGTTCGTGAACCGGTGCGGGTCGCGGTTGCCCGAGGCGTACACCAAGATGATCGGCGCGCCCTTCGGGATGGTCGTCTCCGCAATCTCGATGTCCGCGAGGGCGGTGCGGCCGGGCCAGAACTGGACCGACGACTCGAAGCGTAAGAACTCCTCGACCCCAGGCACGATCAGCGCAGGCCGGCGCCGCAGCTGCGCGAGGGCGTCGGGGTGCCGCAGCAGGGTGAGCACGCTGTGGGCGATCAGATTGACCGTGGTCTCATGGCCGGCGAAGAGCAGCAGCATCGCGTTGCTCACGAGCTCGCCTGGGGCGAGGCGCTCGTCAGCGCGGTCGTTCACCATCGCCGAGAGCATGCCCGGCCCGGGCTGCCTGGCGTAGCGGTCTACCAGTCCGGTCATGTATTCCTCGAGCTGCTGGAAGCCCTGGTGACCCAGCTCCCGGCGGTGCTGCTGTTCCGCGGAGGCCGCCTCCGGGCCCAGGTCCATCGCATCCATCACCGCCTCGATCCAGGCGTGAAAACGCGGTGCGTCCTCCCGGGGGACGCCCAGGACTTCGCAGATCACGGTGACCGGCAGGGGGTACGCGAACGCATCGACGGCGTCGATCCGCGTCTTGCCTTTGCAATTGTCAAGGAGGCTGGCGACGATGCGCTGGATCTCGGGCTCCTGGCTGGACACCAGGTCGGGTGCATGGGGCGGGCCGAAGTGTCGCATGAGTGCACGGCGCACGCGATCGTGGTCGGGTGGGTCCATAGTGAGCACGCTCGGTGCGCGCACGTACGCCGTGGTCGGCTCGCTCATAGGTTCGGCCGCGGCCGCCTGGGGGCGGTTTCTGAGATCCGAGCTGACCCGGGGGTCCTGGAGCAGTGTGACGATCTCCCGATAGGTGCTGACGACATAGCTGCCGTCCGGCTGCCGCGACACCGGGGTCTTCCGGAGTTCGGCGTAGAAGGGATACGGATTGGCCCGGTTGGCATACGTGAGGGCCTGTTGCCAGGGGGTTTCCTCGGCCATGATGCTCCTCTCCTCTCTGTGCTCTGGGCAGTGACACGCTTTGGCCCACGCGACGTGTCAGCGGCGTGGCGCCCGAACCTCCGCCCGGCGTTCACTCGGGTCATGGCCGGTCAGGACGACCTCGGGCATCGCCGTGGGGACGCTCGGGTCCGGAAACTCGGCTGGGACCGGCTGCATGTCCCCGGGCTGATCGAAGCCCGGCGGCGGGGGCGGGAACGGCGCCGACCGCTCGATCAGTGCGGCGTAGTAGGGCAGCCACTTGCCGTGGTTGAACGTGACGGCGGCGACGAGGCGGCCCCGGCGACCGTAGGCGGCGGCGAAACGGCGTTCCGTGATGGAGCCCTGCGTAAAGACGATCTCGTCACCGAACGGGGGCACGCCGACGGACTTGATGTTGACACCGAACTGGCCCGACCAGAAGCCGGGCAGCAGGAGGTGCGCCCAGCGGTCGGGCTCGAGGCTGACCATGTTGTGCGCCGCGACCTCGGCGCCGACGACGGCATTATCCCAATGCTCCATCGCGAGAAACTGATACTCGTACAGCACGTGGGGGGAGCGCGCGATGTCCCCGGCCACGTAAATGCTGTCGGTGACCACCCCGTTGATGTCGAAGGCGCGACAGCCGGCGTCGCAGCCGACGCCCCAGCGGCCGGCGGCCAGCCCAGCACCCTCCAGCCACTCGGTGTTACGGATCGAACCGAGCGATGCTACCACCACATCGGCGTCGACCGTGCTGCCGTCGGAGAGCTGGGCACGGCGGACGTGGCCGCCCGCGTCGCCCACGAGGGATGTCACCCCAACCCCGGTGCGGAGGTCCACACCGTGGTCGCGCTGCATCGCCGCGGCAATGGCGCCGATCACGCCGCCGAGCGCGCCGACGAGCGGCGCCGGGCCGCGCTCGACGACGGTCACCGCGAGGCCCAGCTCGCGGCAGACCGAGGCCACTTCCGAGCCGATAAAACCGGCGCCGATGATCAGGACCCGCGCCGGCCCGGCCGCCAGCGCCTGCTGCAGACCGGCCGCATCATCGCGCGTGCGGATCGTGAACACCCCGTCCAGCGCGGCCTCTGCCGGATGAAACCACGGTCGTGCGCGGACACCGGTGGCGATCAGCAGGCGGTCGTACGGCACCTCCTCGCCATTGGCCAGGCGCACCACCTTGGCAGCGCGATCCAGGCCGGTCGCGGCCACGCCGAGCCGCCACTCCGCGTCGATGGCGCGCTGGTGCGGCAGCGTGGTGTGGTCGGCCGGTACCCAGCCCTCCAGCACCTGCTTGGAGAGCGGGGGGCGATCGTACGGCTCGTACGGCTCGTCGCCGATGATCGTCAGGTGCCCCCTGAAGCCCTCTGCTCGCAAGGCCTCGGCCGCACGGAGGCCCGCCAGGGAGGCGCCGACGATGACGATCCGACCGCTGGTCTTGAACTCCTCGACCAGGGCGTGCACCGCTGCGATGAACGCTTCACGGGTCCTCATGATGCTCCCCCTGCTTCTCCTGCGTCTCCGTGGTCCACCAGGATCGCCTGCACCGGGCAGGCGGCCGCGGCGCGCATCACCCGCAGGCGCAGCGCCTCGTCGGGGTTCGGGTCGTACCTGAGCGCCTCCTCACCGCTCAGTCTGAAGACCTCGGGCGCGAGAAAGACGCACTGGGCGTATCCCTGGCAGCGATTCAGGTCGACGACGAGGCGCAGAGGCCTCCTCCTTCGCACGATCGTGGTCTGGCCGGTGGGCTCCATGGTTCCATCCTTTCGTCGTCGGCGCGTGCCGCAGGCGCGTTCGCGTGTTCGCCTTCCGTTCTCCTCCGCACCGGCGCCCTCGACACCGGCGTGCATGTCCCCAGCCCTGACACCTGCGCCGTGGTCCTCTCCTCCGAAGGGCTATTCGTGTCATTGTCGCCCGTCCCGCGGCTGTCCCTCCAGGGCACCCTTGCGGCCCTTCCCTACCACAGCCGGCGGCGCCTGTCCAGCCCGGGGTCTGTTCGGGATGTGTGTATTTTTTCCCGCTTGAAGAGGTGTCCAGCATAGCTCACCTATCTGGATGGCCCAGGCAGACTTTTGAGTCTTTGAAAAATAATGGGTTATTTTGTTGTCTGGCAAACCCCTTTCTGGACGCCTAGTTCTGGTTAAGAGATATGTACGCCCATCAGGCAATCTCCGCAGGTATATACAACCACTTGTTATTTATAGACATAGATGCTTTTCGGGAAAAAACACACGTACTCCAAACATACCCCTAGTAGGTCAGAAAGCGCGCGGTAAAAAAGGGGAGCCGCTCTGTCCAAAAATCATCTTCGACTGTATCAATCTGTTCTTTCATTAGCCCTACAACGCCACTTTCTTTACCCCTCTGTTTCTCGGCGCTTACGATGGGCAAGATACGCCTGGTGATTGCGCCGTTGGACCCAGGCCACAAAGGCGAGGCTCTCCTCAATCGTATACGCCTGGAGGGGCAACACAACTTGGAATAACCGGCGGAGCTGCGACACCGTCAGCGCTGGTGCTTTTTTCCCCCAAACGCCCCTTCAAGTGCCAGAGAAAAAAATGAGCCAGCATCGTGAGCAACATGTGGTGATGCCAGCCGGGATATTTCCGCACTTCATACTGCGCCATCCCCAGCTCCGTTTTCCCTTCCTCAAAACATTGTTCCACCGCCCAGCGGACGCCACTCAGCCAGACCAAGGTGCGCAGGGGCGTGCTCGCTGGGGCATTACTGAGATAGTAGGAATATGTGGGTGCCACACCCAACGTCCGTTTGATCACCAGCCAGCCAGGGCGCTCGGGCAGGCCCTCCTTGCACAGCGTCACGCGCTGGCGGGCAAACGCATAGGCAATCGGTCCTTTGGTGCCTTCTGATACCGTGCGCTGATACCAGCTCGATGCCGGCAGGCTCGCCGCCACCGCCGCCACGGCGCCTGGCGCGCTGTGGGGGGCGACGACCACCCGCTTGGCGCGTTCCTTGCCTTTATAGATGTATGTCCTGTCCTCTGTCCGGGGGCGTTGGAGCCAGCAGCGCGTCTCTGACGGAATCGCGACCAACGTCGTGACGCCGACACACGCGTCCACGGCGTCGAGAAAGTCAGGACTATTGCCATAGAGGCAATCCGCCACCACGTACTTGAACGGCAGCAGGCCCTCGTGCACGATATGGTGCAACATCGCGGCGGCCAACTGCGGCTTGGTCCGAAAGGTCACCTCCGCGGGGACCTGGCATCTGGCCTGTCGGGCGGCATACGCCTCGGTAAACCATACCTCCGGCAGAAAGAGGCGCTTGTCCACCAGGGCATAGCCCTGCCGTGAGGCATAGCCCGCAAACACGCCCACTTGACAATTCTCTACTTTCCCCAGCGTGCCACAATATTGGCGCGCCACCCCTGCGGAGTCTTTGCCCTTTTTGACAAAGCCCGATTCATCGAACATGAGGACGCCATCGGGCTCGCCCAGTGCGTCCGCCACAAGTTGGTGGTAGTTCCACCGCATCTGCTCCTCATCCCAGACGGTCTCACTGAGAAAGCGTTGCAGGCTGCGGATACTACTCCCCTCAACCGCAAGCGCCATCGGCTCAATAGATTTCCGGGCCAGGGGGCTGTATTGCCCGACCATGTAATCCAAGAAATG
>Ga0209465_10001118_pt1 | contig 12177 bp, 14 predicted proteins | sample PanSoiPlot1MoBio_FD_188321 | JGI IMG/M metagenome (GOLD analysis project Ga0209465, IMG submission 188321) | Tropical forest soil microbial communities from Panama analyzed to predict greenhouse gas emissions - Panama Soil Plot 1 MoBio (SPAdes)... | ecosystem: Environmental > Terrestrial > Soil...
GCGCCGCCGATCCGGTAGATCTCGTCGACACCAGCGAGCCGGGCGGCGGCGAGCACCAGCGGATTGAGCTTGCCGTCGGGCGCCGGGACCACCATCACGAGGCGCTCCACGCCGGCGACCTTGGCGGGCACCGCGTTCATCAGCACGGAGGACGGATAGGCCGCGGTTCCGCCCGGCACGTAGAGGCCGGCCGCGGCGATCGCGCTCCATCGATAGCCGAGTTCGACGCCGAGCGGATCAGTGAAACGCTCGTCGGCTGGTACCTGGCGGCGGTGATAGGCCTCGATGCGGTCGCGCGCGAGCTCGAGCGCATCGAGCGCCGGGCCCCCGCAGGACGACGACGCCGCGTCGATCTCGGCCTTGCCGACGCGCAGACCGACAGCGCCAAGGTCGACGCGATCGAACTTGCGGCTGAGCGCGATCAGGGCCTCGTCGCCGCGCGCGATCACATCGGCGATGATCGCCTTGACGGCCGCCTCGACGTCCTGCGCGGCCTCGCGCTTGGTGGCGAGGAAGGCAGCGAATCGCTTGGCGAAATCGGCGTCGCGGATATCGAGGCGGATCGGCATGGCGAACCCTTCGGATCACGGCTCAATGGCGCGACCGCGTGTGCGCGTCAACCCTTGATCTCCGCGATCCTCGGCGTCATCGTCCGCGCAAGTGGACGATCCAGTAACCACCGACGAAGACAGTGACTACTGGATTTGTCCGCTTGCGCGGACAGTGACAACGTCGCGAACAATGAGGTTGAGCCTACGCCGTCTTCACGGCGCTCGTGCCATCCGCATGGGCGGGACAGCAGGCCGTCGCCCACACGGGGCCGAGGTCGGCGAGCTCAGCCTCCAGGCACTCGACGTCGAGCCGCAGGGCCGAGCCACCCGAGAAGGTCAGCACCACCGATCCGGCCGGGGCGTCGGTCGGCACAAACTCGACCGCCAGCAGGTTGAGCACCGCGTCCTTGTCGGAGCAGGGGACGTTGCGCGCCTTGAACGCATTGACGCGCTCGAACCGCAAGGCCGCGCGCCGGCGCCGATAGGGCGGCTCGCTGCTTTCAGCGCTCTCCCAGTCGAACCGGTTGAGGACGACGATTGCGCGCTTCTCCGCCGGCCGCCACAGGATGTCGCCGACCCGCACGACCGAGTCCTGGACATGGGCCGACATCACCTCGATGTCATCCGTGTCCATCGCAACGAGCTTCAGGAGGTCCATGGCGTGCGTCCGGATTGCCACCCTACCCATCTGGTGAGCGCCGCCGCCGAACGCAATGCTCGACCGGGATTTTTTTGATTTCAAGAGGGGCGATGCCGTCGGCCGCATGAAGGCGCGAAGCGCCGCAAATGCGGGCCCCGGATTTCGCTTGCGCCTCCATCCGGGCTACGCGGCGACCGACTGCTGCTCCACCAGGGCCGGACCAGGGCCGGGCGCAGCGCGAACGCAAGCGGAACGGTAACCAGCACCACGGCCGCCACCACCACGAGCGCGGCGGTCACCCCGATCAGGTCGCCGATGACGCCGTAGAGGATGGGCGCCGTCGCCCCGGCACCGATGGTGCCGGTGTAGAAGATGCCGAACGCCCGGGCGCGCTTCTCGGGTGCGACGAGCGTCGGCACCGAGCCGTAGAGCACCGACGACGTGCCGTTGAGGGCGACGCCGATCAGCGGCAGCAACGCGTAGCAGGCCTCGAGGGGCAAGGGCAGCAGCCCGATGATGCCGAGCGCGGTCAGGCCTTCGGTCAGCACCACGGTCGCGAACACCCCGATGCGCGCGCCGACGAAGGCGCAGACCAGCTTGCCGCAGGCGCCGCCCGCGAACACCGCGGTGAGCGCCAGCCCGATGCCCGACACGCTCGCGCCCTTGGCGGCGAGCAGGAACGGCAGGAAGGTGAGGAACGGCATGCGGGTCGCGCTGTCGATGATGCCGATCGCCAGCAGCAGCGGAAAGCCGCGGCGCGCCGCGCCGGCGGCGGCAGCGGCGTCCGCTGTCTTCGCCACGACTGCCTCGGCGCCCCGGCGCGGCATGAGGGCGACGATGAGCAGTGCGGCGGCAATCCCGCAGGCGCCCAGCAGCGCCACCACCGGCCGCCATGGCATCCAGGTCATCAGCAGCGCGGCGGTCGCCGGGACCGTCATCTTGCCGATGTCGCCGGCGAAATTGTAGGTGCCGAGCGCCTTGATCGAGCGCGGCCCGTAGAACGTGCGTGCGACCAGCGCGGAGGCCAGCGGATGCTGGGTGCTGGCGCCGAGGCCCCCGACGATCAGGGCGACCGCAAGCATCGCGAGGCCCGCGCTGGCGCCCGCCAGCAGATAGCCGCAGCCCGCAAGCGCGGTGCCGAGCGCGAGCACGCGCGCCGCCCCGACCCGTTCGGCGAGCAGGCCGGAGGGAATCTGCAGGCCCGCGAGTGTGCCGGAAAACAAGCTGCGCAGGATTCCGACCGCCGCATAGGTGAGGCCGAACTCCGCCTGCCAGATCGGCAGCATCACGTAGACGAGGTCGGTATAGCCGTCGTGCAGCGCGTGCGCACCGCCGGCGACGCCGAGTGCGCGGCGCTCGTCCTGCGTCTGCGGCATCGCGGAAGAGGGATTGGCGATCACGCTCATGATCGCTCCCCGGCCCGTCCCTTGTTGCGGCACTCGGCGAACTTGGCGCCGATGAATGAGAGCACCAGCTCGCCGTTCTGGTTGGTGCCGGTGTTGCGCGCGACCATCAGGCCCCAGCCGGGCCGGCGCGTCTCGGCGCGCAACTCGGTGATCTCGCGTGCGAAGCTGACGGTGTCGCCCGCATAGACCGGCTTCAACCAGCGCAGGTCGCGGATGCCGGGCGAGGGCCCCTCGCGGGCCGGCGTCTCGCCCAACGCCCGCAGCTGTTCGGCCTCGCGCCGCTCGGCGTCGACGAAATGGCGCATGAACATCGCCGCAGTGTGCCAGCCGGATGCGCACAGCCCGCCGAAATGCGAGCGCGCCCCCGCGTCCTCGTCGACGTGGAAGCGCTGCGGATCGTAGCGGCGCGCGAATCTCTTGATCTCCTCGGCCGTGAAGGTGTGGCTGCCGAGCTCCGTGCGCTCACCGACCCGCATGTCCTCTAAGAACCTCATGCGCCCGCCGCCCGTGCGCGCGGCCCGCCCGCTTCCGCCGCCGGAGCGGTCGGCCGGCGGCCGAATATGAGGTGCGTGGTGAGCGTCATCACGCGCACGTCTTCCGCATTGAGCACGTCGAAACGGGCATTGACGAAGCCCATCCCGGGCCGGCTCGCTGACGGCCGCGTGTCCAGCACCTCGACGCGAACGCGCAGGCGGTCGCCCGGCCGCACCGGCGCGAGCCACTTGACCTCCTCGCAGCCGGTGGCGCCCATCGACGAGGACTCGAGGATGAACCCGTCCGCCGCGATGCGCATCATGATCGCGCAGGTATGCCAGCCCGACGCGCACAGCCCGCCCACCATGGTGGCGCGCGCCGCCTCCTCGTCGAGATGCATGGGCTGCGGATCGAACTCGGCCGCGAACGCCTTGATGTCCTCGGCGCTGACCTCCTGCGGGCCGTATTCGGCGACCTGACCGGTGGTGAAATCTTCCCAGTAGAGCTTCGGCACGGACAACCTGGCGGCGCGGGAAACACCGTGCATCCGTAAAAGGGCGCCCCGCCCACGTCAATCGCCGCCGGTATACCGGGATCCGTTGACATGATTTCGCCGTGCACGCGTGCGCACACGTGGCATGGGGTGCAAATCTGGGCGTAAACTGTTTGGTTACCAGACGTTACGTACCAGACGAACCGACGAGGACCCGGGGGTAGGAGGAGGGCGATATGTTCGAATTTCGCGATCTGTTTCAGTGGGAACGTTTCATCACGCCATCGATCATCAAGATCTTCTACTGGCTGATCCTCGCCATGGCGGTGCTCGGGGGACTGCAGATGCTGTTCGCCGGCCTTGGGCTCATGCTCGTCAGTCCGATCGCCGGCATTTTGACCATGGTCGGCGCCTTCCTGATCACCTTCATCGGCGTAATCTTCGCCCGCATCGCGGCCGAGCTCGTGCTCATCGTCTTCCGCATTAACGAGCACCTCGGCGCCATCCGCAACCAAGGCGAGCATTGACCGCTCCCGCCGTCATTGCGAGCGGAGCGAAGCGATCTCGCTTCACTTGCGCATGCGTGCAGGGCTGAGACTGCTTCGGCGCGCTGCGCACCCCTGGCAATGACCGGCGAGAGCTACGTTGCGAACCGGAAATGCATCACGTCGCCGTCGGCGACGACGTAGTCCTTGCCTTCGAGACGCAGCCGCCCGGCGTCGCGCGCCCCGGCCTCGCCGCCGAGCACCACGTAGTCGTCATAGCCGATGGTTTCGGCGCGGATGAAGCCGCGCTCGAAATCGGTGTGGATCGCGCCCGCGGCCTGCGGCGCGCGCGCCCCGCGCGTCACGGTCCAGGCGCGCGCCTCCTTCGGCCCGGCGGTGAAGAACGTCACGAGGTGCAGGAGCGCGTAGCCGGCGCGGATCAGCCGGTCGAGGCCCGGCTCGGAGAGGCCGATCGCCGCGAGATAGTCGGCGCGCTCGTCGGCCGGCAGCACGGCGATCTCGGATTCGATCTTGGCCGAGATCACGACCGAACCGGCGCCTTCCTGCCCGGCGCGCTCCTCGACCCGACGCGATTGCGCGTTGCCGGCTGCGGCCGCGCCCTCGTCGACATTGCAGACGTAGAGCACCGGTTTCGCCGTCAGCAGGCCGAGCATGCCGAAGATGCGCTCCTCCTCGGGCTTGCGCTCGATCAGCCGCGCCGGCTTGCCGTCGCGCAAGAGCGCGAGCGCGCGGTTGACGAGGGCGAGCGTCTCCTTCGATTCCTTGTCGCCGCCCTTCGCCTTCTTCTCGAGCGCGTCGACGCGCCGCTCCAGGCTGTCGAGATCCGCGAGCATCAACTCGGTCTCGACCGTCTCGACGTCGGCGATCGGGTCGATGCGGCCCTCCACATGCGTGACGTCGCCGTCCTCGAAACAGCGCACCACATGGGCGATGGCGTCGACCTCGCGGATGTTGGCGAGGAACTGGTTGCCGAGCCCCTCGCCCCTCGAGGCGCCGCGCACCAGGCCGGCGATGTCGACGAAGGTCAGGCGCGTCGGCACGATCTGGGCGGATTTCGCAAGCCTGGCGAGCGCGTCGAGGCGCGGATCCGGCACCGCCACCTCGCCCACATTGGGTTCGATGGTGCAGAACGGGTAGTTCGCCGCCTGCGCGGCCGCGGTCGCGGTCAGCGCATTGAAGAGCGTCGACTTGCCGACGTTCGGCAATCCGACGATGCCGCATTTGAAGCCCATGTCCGGTCTCTGAATCCGCTCAATCGTCCGCTGCAGCGTCCGGCTGCTTGGGCCCCGGCGCCTGCGGTTCGGAAAATCCCTTGGCCTGCATCGCGAGATGCACCTTGTTCTGGAACGTCGCGTCCTCGCCACGCGCCAGCAAATCGGCATTGTCGGCGATTACGCCGGCGAGCGCCTCGACCCACGGACGTTCCGCCTTGGCGAAGTCGCCCAGCACGTGGCGATGCACCAGGTCCTTGTCGCCCGGATGACCGATGCCGATGCGCACGCGGCGATAGTCGTTGCCGACATGGGCCGAGATCGAGCGCAGCCCGTTGTGGCCCGCGACGCCGCCGCCGGTCTTGACCCGCACCTTGCCGGCCGGGAGGTCGACTTCGTCGTGCACCACCACGATGTCGGAGAGCGGGAGCTTGTAGAAATGCGCCGCCTCCCCGACCGCGCGTCCGGAGTCGTTCATGTAGGTGCCCGGCAGCAGCAGCAACACCCGCTCGGCGCCGATCGTCCCCTCGGTCGCGACGCCCTGGAAGCGCCGCCGCCACGGGCCGATGCCGTGGCGGCGGGCGATCTCCTGGACGACCATGAAGCCGATATTGTGCCGGTTGCCGACGTGCTCCGCGCCCGGATTGCCGAGCCCGACCACGAGGCGCATCGAGAAAGCCTCCGTGCCGGCTTACTTCTTCTCCGCCTTGTCGCCGCCGGCCGGAGCCGCACTGCCCGCAGGCGCGGCTCCGGGAGCCGCACCCGGCGCCGCAGGAGGCGCACCCGGGGCCCCGGCTGCTCCTGCCTCGGTCGCCACCGCCGCGGCCGCAGCCGCCGCCGCAGCCGCCTCGGCAGCCGCCTTCATTTCTTCGGCGTAGCCCGACGGCGGCACGATCGTGACCAGCGTCGCATCGCCATGAATGATCGGCCGCACATTGGACGGCAGCGTCACGTCGCTCAGATGCTTCGAGTGGCTGATCTCGAGGCCCGTGATGTCGACGTCGATCGCTTCCGGGATCGCCTCGGCCGAGCACACCACCTCGACATGGTGGGTGACGATGTTGACGGCGCCACCGCGCTTCACGCCGGGCGATTGGTCGACATTCTTCACGTGTACCGGAATGCGCACGCGGATGGTCGCGCCTTCGCCGAGCCGCAGGAAGTCGACATGGATCGGCATGTCGCGCACCGGATCGACCTGGAAGTCGCGCGGGATCGTGCGGTGCTTCTTGCCGTCGACCTCGATGTTGCAGATGCTGGTGAGGAAGCGGCCCGCATAGATGCGGTGCTTGAGCTCGTTGTAGTCGATCGAGATGCTGAGCGGGGGCTGGTTGTCGCCGTAGATCACGCCCGGCACGCGGCCTTCGCGACGCACGGCCCGGGCGGCCCCCTTGCCGGCCCGTGGACGCGCCGTCGCCTTCAATTCATTGACGGTCGCCATTGTTGAAATCCTTCGCGTTTTTGCTGTCTGGGACGCCCGCGGCGTGCCTCCAGGGGTGTCGGGGCCGCGGACCGCGGGCTTATAGCTGCCCGGCCGCGGCCTGACAAGAAAGCCGCAGCCCGGCCACGCGGCGCGGGCCTGCGCTCCCGCCATGCAAGCCAAGCCACTGAAATCGCTCAGCTTGTCTGTTGGTTGCCGGCTGCGACGGATGGCGCGGCCCGAGGCTCGTCGGTGGGCGTCGATTCGGGCGCGGTCGACGCAGCGGACTGTGCGGCGCCGGCGCCCGCACCCGCCGGCATCACCGGCGGCGCCTCGGCCCGCGCGAGCCGCGCCTCCAGCCCGGCGAGCCGCGAGCGCAGGACCTCGTTCTCCTCCCGCGCCAGGCTGGCCATCTCCTTGACGGCCTCGAACTCCTCGCGCTGCACCAGGTCGAGCTCGCGCAACACGCGGTCGGCCTGGGTGCGAACCAGCGTGTCGAATTCGCGCCGGGCCCCGGAGGCCACGCCGACAGCGTCGTTCATCAGCCGCGCAAGCTCGTCGAACAAGCGGTTCGAGGTCTGGGTCATCATTGCCTCCGCGCCCCGCTGGGCCCATGATCGGGCGGTGTGTGGCAGGTATGCGCCAAGAATGGCGATCCAGTCGCCCCACCGCAAGGCTTTGAACTCATGGCAGACCGTGGCCAGCCCTTGACGCTTTCGCGGCGGTCCCACATCACCGTGACAGTCGTTCCAATGGACTGAATGCAGCATGTCGCCCTCGGTTCTGCCATATCCGAAGTTCGATCCGGTCCTGATCAATTTCGGGCCATTCGCGATCCGCTGGTATGCGCTCGCCTATATCTGCGGCATCCTCATCGGCTGGCTCATTGCCCGCAGACTCATCGCCAACGAGCGCCTGTGGGGCGGGCCGGCGCCGTTCACGGTCCTCGACTTCGACGATTTCGTGCTGTGGGTCACGCTCGGCATCATCCTGGGCGGCCGGACCGGCTACGTGCTGTTCTACAATCTCGACCACTTCCTCGCGCATCCGTCCGAGATCGTGCAGGTGTGGAAGGGTGGCATGTCGTTCCATGGCGGCTTTATCGGCTGCGTGCTCGCCGTCATCCTGTTCGCGCTCAAGCGCAGGGTCCCGATGCTTTCGCTCGGCGACATCACCTGCGCGGTCGGCCCGATCGGGATCTTCCTCGGCCGCATCGCCAATTTCGTCAACGGCGAGCTGTGGGGACGCCCGACCGACGTGCCTTGGGCGATGGTCTTTCCGGGTCAGGCCGCCCGCGGCGTGCCGCGCCATCCGAGCCAGCTCTACGAGGCGGCGCTCGAAGGCATCGTGCTGTTCGCGATCCTGATGCTGCTGATCCGGCGCGGCGCGCTGCGGCGGCCGGGTCTCATCATCGGCGCCTTCGCGATCGGCTACGCGATCATGCGCTCGTTCTGCGAGCTCTTTCGCGAGCCCGACGTGCAGCTCGGCTTCCTGTGGGGGGGAACCACCATGGGTATGCTGCTGTCGCTGCCCCTGCTGATCGCCGGCATCGGCTTCGTCGCCTTCGCGCTGCGCCGCCCGGCCGTGGACCAAGCACCTAACCAAGCACCGAACCAGGCGCCGATCCAAGCGCCGGACCAGGCTCCGATCGAAGCGAACGCCCGAGCGCAGACGCAAGTTCAGGACACCGGCTGATGGCCGCGCAGGGCGCCCTCGAAACCGAAATCCGCCGGCTGATCGCGATTGCCGGGCCGATGCCGGTTTCCCAATACATGGGCCTCTGCCTCGGCCATCCGACGCTCGGCTACTACGTGACCCATGATCCGATCGGCAATGCTGGCGACTTCACCACCGCCCCCGAGATCAGCCAGATGTTCGGCGAGCTGCTCGGGCTGTGGGCCGCCGCCGTGTGGCGCCAGATGGGCGCGCCCGCCGACGTCCGCCTGATCGAGCTCGGTCCCGGGCGCGGAACGATGATGCTGGACATGCTGCGCGCCGCCAACGTGGTTGCGGATTTCCGCAAGACGCTCGCGGTCCATCTGGTCGAGACCAGTCCGATCCTGCGCCAGCGCCAGCAACAGGCCTTCGGCAAGCTCAACGTCAAGATCGCATGGCACGAGACGCTTGCCGAGGTCCCCGAGGGGCCGGCGATCATCGTCGCCAACGAGTTTTTCGACGCGCTGCCGGTCAACCAGGCGATCAAGCTGGCGGACGGCTGGCACGAGCGCGTCATCCGCGTCGACGACAACGGCGACCTCGCCTTCGCGCTCGGGCCGGAGCCGCTGAAGTTCTTCGAGCAGACCCTGCCGCCGCAGGTGCGCATGGCCGAGGTCGGCGCGATCTACGAGTGGCGCGGCGATCCGCCGATGCTCGAGGTTGCGCGTCGGGTCGTGCACGGCGGCGGCGGCGCGCTCATCATCGACTATGGCCATCTCGACAGCACGGTGGGCGACACGTTCCAGGCGCTGCGTGACCGTCGCAAATCAGATCCGCTGGTCGCGCCCGGCCTCGCCGACGTGTCCGCCCACGTCGATTTCCAGGCACTCGCGAGCGCGGCCGAGAGCCTCGGCGCCCGCGTTCATGGGCCGATCTCGCAGGCGACGCTGCTACGACGGCTCGGTATCGAGCAGCGCGCCACGAACCTCAAGCGTGTGGCGCCGCCCGACAAGGCGGAGGCGATCGATCTCGCGCTCGCCCGCCTCACCGCCGGCGGCCAGGTCGGCATGGGCAACATGTTCAAGGCGATCGGCCTGTCGGCGCCCGCGATCAAAATGGTGCCGGGATTCGACACGTGATGCTGTTGCAGGCCGGGTCCCTCGCCGCCATGCCGGGCGTTCGGCATGCCTTCTTCACCCGCGAGGGCGGCGTGTCGCAGGGCATCTATGCGAGCCTCAATGGCGGCGTCGGCTCGCAGGACGACCGGGCGCACGTGGCCGAGAACCGCGCCCGCATGGCGGCCGCGCTTGGCGTGCCGCCCGCCGCGCTCGTCACGCCCTATCAGATCCACTCCGCCGAGGTGGTGGTCGCCGAGGCGCCGTGGACGCACGCGGCGCGTCCGCGCGGCGACGCGGTGGTGACGCGCCTGCCCAACCTTGCGGTCGGCGTTTCGACCGCCGATTGCGGCCCGGTGCTGCTGGCGGACGGCGCAGCCGGCGTGATCGGCGCTGCGCATGCGGGCTGGCGCGGCGCGCTCGCGGGCGTGATCGACGCGGCGATCGCCGCGATGGAGCGGCTCGGCGCCGAGCGGCGGCGGATCGTCGCCGTGCTCGGCCCGATGATCCGCCAACCGAACTACGAGGTCGGCGGCGAGCTGGTCGAGCGCTTCGTTGCCGCCGACCCCGCCAATGACCGCTTCTTCCGGCCCGCGACCCGACCGGGCCATGCGCTGTTCGACCTGCCGGGCTATGTGGCGGCGCGTCTCGCCGCCGCCGGGGTCGGCACGGTCGAGGATCTCGCGCAGTGCACCTATGCGGATCCGCAGCGCTACTTCAGCTTTCGCCGCGCCACCCACCGCGGCGAGCCCGATTATGGGCGTCACGTTAATGCGATCGCGTTGAGTTAGCGGCCGCCACAAGCGTCAACGAAACGTTAACGCGCTGGACCGGCGGGCCGATACGGGTTACGCAGATGAGTGGGCTGAGCAACCCCATACCGCAAGAACACTCGATCGGTTGCCGGCCGCCAGGGGTGGCGGATGCGAATCCTCGGAGACCGGCGCGCGCCCGGTGGGCGCGGCGCTGTGGGACGGCGCGTGGAATTCGGACTGCTGGCGGTGGCGGCCATGCTCGGTCTGTGCGGCTGCGCGGCTAGCCCGCAGGCACCGGCCGCGTCCGTGCACGGCCCGACCGTCGCATTCGACTCGATCGACGGTCCGCCCGAGACGATTTTCAGCCAGCTCGTTCAGGACCTCGGCGACGAGGCGCTGGCGCGACAGATGGCGATCGTCTCGCACGATATGCCGGCGCAATACCGGGTGCGCGGCTATCTGGCGGCCCTGGTCAGCAAGCGCCGCACGACGGTGATCGCCTGGGTGTGGGACGTCTACGACGCCAACCAACAGCGTGCCTTGCGAATCACCGGAGAGGAGCCCGCAAGCAGTTCGGGCCACGGCACCTGGGCGGCTGCCGACGATCAGGTGCTGCGCCGGATCGCCAAGGTGAGCATGGAGCGCCTCGCCGCCTTCCTGGTGGCGCCACCAGCGACGCCGGCCGCCCCGCCGGCGGCGCCGGACAGCCGCGACCCACGTGTGGCGGCCACCGGCCCGGCCAATGACGACGTTGCGTCCGAGACGATTGCGGCAGCGCTCGCCTATGCGGGGCACGCCCGTTAACCGCCCGGTGGCCCGGCGGTGGACCGCAAAAGGCGCTGGACAAATGAAAACCCCTGTATTGCCACTGGCATAGGCTCCTTGTTATCACGGCGCCGCCGGGCGGCCCGAGGTGCCGTCCGCGTGTGAGGAGAGGCGGGCATGGCGGGCAAAAACGGCGCGGTCAAGCTCGTCGCCGGCAACTCCAATCCTCGCCTGGCCGAAGCCATCGCGGCCTATCTCAAGATGCCGCTCGCCAAGGCCGTCGTGCGGCGCTTCGCCGACATGGAGATCTTCGTCGAGATCCTCGAGAACGTACGCGGGGCCGACGTTTTCGTGATCCAGTCGACGTCGTTTCCGGCCAACGACCACATGATGGAGCTCTTGATCATCACCGACGCGCTGCGGCGCTCCTCGGCGCGGCGCATCACGGCGGTGGTGCCCTACTTCGGCTACGCCCGGCAGGATCGCAAGCCCGGACCGCGCACGCCGATCTCGGCCAAGCTCGTCGCCAACCTGATCACTCACGCGGGTGCCGACCGCGTGCTCACCCTCGACCTGCATGCGGGGCAGATCCAGGGCTTCTTCGACATCCCGACCGACAATCTCTATGCCTCGCCCGTGATGGTGCGCGATATCCGCGAGCGGTTCGATCTCGCCAACGTGATGGTGGTCTCTCCCGACGTCGGCGGCGTCGTGCGCGCTCGCGGCCTCGCCAAGCGCATCAACGCCCCGCTCGCCATTATCGACAAGCGGCGCGAACGGGCTGGCGAGTCCGAGGTCATGAACGTGATCGGCGAGGTCGCGGGCCGCACCTGCATCCTGGTCGACGACATCGTCGACTCGGGCGGCACGCTGGTGAACGCCGCCGACGCCCTGCTCGAGCAGGGCGCGACCGACGTCTCCGCCTACATCACCCATGGCGTCCTTTCCGGCGGCGCGGTCGCCCGCATCACTGCATCGCGGCTCAAGGAGCTGGTGATCACCGACTCGATCCAGCCGACCGAGGCGGTGCGGGTCGCCGGCAATATCCGGGTGCTCTCGATCGCGACCCTGATCGGCGAGGCGATCGCGCGGACGGCGGCCGAGGAGTCGGTCTCGAGCCTGTTCGACTGATCACGGCTCGCGCTCCGCCCGCCCCTCCAGGCCCACCCGAGTCAACTTGTCGCA
>Ga0209465_10001123_pt1 | contig 12138 bp, 9 predicted proteins | sample PanSoiPlot1MoBio_FD_188321 | JGI IMG/M metagenome (GOLD analysis project Ga0209465, IMG submission 188321) | Tropical forest soil microbial communities from Panama analyzed to predict greenhouse gas emissions - Panama Soil Plot 1 MoBio (SPAdes)... | ecosystem: Environmental > Terrestrial > Soil...
GCGAAGGCTCAGTCCGAGCCCTATGCCAGGGAAGAGAATATAACAGCAGCGGGCTTACCTGCCACTTAAAAGAAGCAGTCCGCGCCCGCAATTCTATCGAGCGCAATCGGTTCAACGCCTACGGACGGCTGCGCTGCGGCGTCCGGCCACGCCTCTTCGTTCCGCAGCAAACCAAATTCGGCGAACGAGCGTCCAATTGCCGAATAGATTCGCTGGCTGTGTGGGCCGATGAATGGGGGCAGCCGCATGCCTGAGGAGAAGAATGAAGGCCAAATTGGGGAGCGCTCCGGTGCCAAGTGCGTCCCGTTCCGGAAAACCGATTCTCGCCGCTGTGGTTCTAGCCCTGACCCTTTCTGGTAGCAACCTTGCGGGCCAAGAACAGCCCAGAATTGCCGTTGAAGTGAAAACGGTGAGCGTGCTCGCCACCGTGCGCGACAGACACGGCAAGATTGTCCCTGACCTCGCCAAGGATGACTTCCTGCTCGTTGAAGATGGTCGGCCCCAGGTCATCAACTATTTCGCGCGCGAAAAGGATCTGCCCCTGCGCCTCGGCCTGCTGGTGGACACGAGCCTCAGCCAGCGGCGCGTGCTCGATCAGGAACGCAGCGCCAGCTATGCTTTCCTCGACAACCTCCTGCGCGCTGACAAAGATGTCGCGGCCGTGGTTAACTTCGACCGTGACGTGACCCTCTTGCAGGACTTCACTTCGTCACGGCCGAAGTTGCAGACCGCCCTGCAGCAGCTAGAAACACCGCGAATGGACACCCAAGGCGTAAGGGGCCCAAACCCGCGCGGCACCGGAGGCGCCCGGAGGGGTGGGGGAACGTTGCTTTACGACGCGGTTTATCTTGCGTCCGACGAGTTGATGAACAAACAGAAGGGAAGAAAGGCGCTCATCATCCTGTCTGACGGGGTCGACCATGGGAGCAAGGAAACACTCGCCGAAGCAATCGAAACAGCCCAGCGCGCCGACACGATCGTATATTCCATCTTGTTTTCCGATGAAGCGGCGTACAGCCATTACGGAGGGCATGGAATGGGTCCGTACGGCGGACACGGTGGAAGATTTCCTCCACAACAGGAACGACCGGACGGAAAGAAGATTCTTGAGCAACTCTCAAAGCAGACTGGCGGCCGGCTTTTCGAGGTATCGAAGAAGGAGCCGGTCGACAAAATCTACGCCGACATCGAGGAAGAACTACGCAATCAATACAGCCTGGGATACACGCCGGAGAAGAATCTACAGCCGGGCTATCACAAGATTTACCTCTCCACACACAACAAGGACCTGAGGGTTCAGGCGCGCGACGGTTACTATTCGGGACCTGAAACGCCGCGAAGCAGCGATTGATATTATCGGCCAGCGGTTCTGGCATCTGCCTGGGTGTTTAATTGGCGAACAGCAGGCCGTGGCGTCAGCTTGCTCGGGCTGGCTTGGACCTGCGGTTCGGCCTGGACCGCAGATTGGTGCTCGAGCAGGGATCAAAGCCCAGCTGGACTAGGCTTCCCTCGAGAGCCCCTACGGCTTGCGGTGCTGGTGCTGCGGCCGCAACAGAAGTGGGCGCGTTTGACGGGATGGGTAGCTGCCGTTAGTATCGAAGAGGGAACCGGCGAATGAAAGCAGCTTATTTTGATTGCTTTAGCGGCATCAGCGGCGACATGACGCTTGGCGCGTTGGTGGACGCCGGGTGTCCACTAGAGCGCCTTCGCGGCGAGCTGAAGGGCCTCGATGTTCCGGGCTGGGAAATTTCTGCGGAAAAAGTCTGGAAGAACGGAATGGCGGCTACGCACGTGTCTGTGCGCACGGCGGACACACAAACACACCGAACCTTAGGTATCATCCTCGGCATCCTCGAGAACTCACAATTGGCGGTGCAGGTGAGGGAACGCGCCTCCGCGATTTTTCACCTTTTAGGAGAGGCTGAAGCCGCCGTGCACGATGTTCCGCTCGAGAAGATCCATTTTCACGAGGTGGGCGCCGTCGACGCCATCGTGGATATCGTCGGAGCTTGTATCGGATTCACGGCGCTCGGAATTGAGCAATTTGCGTGTTCGGCGCTGAACGTCGGCGGTGGCGCGGCAAAAATGGCTCACGGCGTACTCCCTGTACCGGCTCCGGCGACGGCTCATTTGCTGCTTGGCAAGCCTACTTATTCGAGTGGACTGCAAAAAGAGCTGGTCACACCGACTGGAGCGGCCATTGTCGCGACGGTGTGCCAATCGTTCGGGCCGCAGCCTCCTCTTCGAGTAGAGTCAATTGGCTATGGCGCCGGAACGGCGGATTTTGACGGGCAGCCAAATGTTTTGCGGATTATGGTCGGCGAGAGCCTGGGGCGTTCCGAGGCCGCGTTTGACGAGGAAATTCGCGTAGTTGAGGCCAACCTGGACGACCTGAACCCGCAGGTCTACGGCTATTTTGTCGAGAAGGCGTTGGCAGCAGGAGCGCTGGATGTTTTTACGACACCCGTGCAAATGAAGAAGGGCCGGCCGGGCACGCTGCTGACGCTCCTTTGCAAACCGGGAGACGCGCACAAGCTGATGGATTTGGTCTTTGCGGAGACCACGACTTTCGGCCTCCGCAGCTACACCGCCGAGCGCCGCCTCTTGCCGCGGGAGTGGCAAAGCGTCCAGACGCGTTTTGGGGAGGTGCGGATGAAGGTAGCGCGCGTAAATGGCAAAGTGCTGCAGGTTTCGCCGGAATTTGAGGACTGCCGTAAACTTGCGGAGGAAAAGAAGGTCGCGCTACGCGAGGTAATGGAAGAAGCGATGCGCCAGGGCCCAGCGAAGAACGGACAAGGCTGAAATGGCGGAGAAAAAGGAAAAATTCTACCTAACCACGCCGATCTATTACACGAACGGCCTGCCGCATATCGGACACACCTATACGACCGTGGTAGCAGACGCCGTGCGACGCTACAAGAAGATGCGGGGCTACGACGTGGTGATGACCACCGGTACCGACGAACACGGCGTAAACGTGGAGCGCGCCGCGAAAAACGCGGGCATCCCGGAATCCGAATTTGTGGCCCGCATGGCGGATGCCTGGCGGGCTTTGTGGGATGAATTGGGTCTGACCGCCGACGAGTTTGTTCGCACCACCGACCTTGGACACGTGCGCACGGTGCAATGGCTGTTCAGGCTCTGCAAAGAGAATGGCTACGTCTACAAGGGCCATTACACGGGACAATACTGCATCTACGACAACGCCTTCGTAACCGATGCCAAACCCGGTGACAATTGCCCGGACTGCGGCCGCCCGACAGAAACGCTGACCGAGGAAAACTACTTCTTCAAACTATCGGCATTTCAAAAACCGCTGCTGGACTTTTACCGGAAGTTTCCGGACTTCATTCAGCCCGAATCGCGCCGCAACGAAATCATCAGCTTTGTTGAGGGCGGGCTGAAGGACCTCAGCATCACGCGGACAACCGTCCGCTGGGGCATACCCGTGCCGGGAGAGGAGCCGCACGTTTTCTACGTCTGGTTTGACGCGCTTACGGCCTATTTGAGCGCGGTGGGTGGCCCGGAATTTGAGAAACGGGGGATGTGGCCGGCAGATCTGCATCTGGTGGGAAAGGACATCATCCGTTTTCACAGCGTCTACTGGCCGGCGTTCTTGATGGCTGCGATGCTGCCGCTGCCGAAGCAAGTTTGGGCGCATGGCTGGTTTTTGATGGACGCGGCGAAAATGAGCAAATCCAAGGGAAACGTGGTGCTGCCACGGCCGATCGTCAGCGTGCTGGGTATGGACGCACTGCGCTATTTCCTGCTGCGCGAAGTCGTGTTCGGCCAGGACGGTAATTTCAGCTACGACGCCCTGGTAACGCGCTACAACAGCGATCTGGCCAATGGTTTGGGCAATCTGGCCAGCCGCACCGCGGCCCTGATCGAGAAGAACTTCGAAAGCCTGGTGCCGAAGTCCGGGGAACGAAAGTCACAGGACGACGCCGTTGCCAAGGAAGCGCACGATGCTATCGGCGAAGTGCTCGAGCGTTACGACAAGATGGAATTCGCGCGCGCGCTGGAGGCCATCTGGGGTGTGATCGCAGCCGCGGACAAGTACCTGACCACCGAGCAGCCTTGGACGCTCGGAGATTCTGAGGCAGAGAGGGTGCGGAAGGCGACGGTGCTCTGGACCACCGCTGAACTGCTCCGCATTGTCACCGCACTGGCCCACCCCGTGCTTCCAGAGAGCACCGCAAAGGTCTGGGCACTGCTCGGCCAGGAAACCTCGGTGACGGCGGTCGAGTTGGATGGATTGCGCTGGGGGCAGCTCGTCCCTGGGACACCGTTGGGAAAGTCTCACACCCTCTTCCCGCGTATCGACAAATCAGAGGCAGTAGAGAGGATAGAAGCGATGGCAAACGAGGAACTAAATCCCGCGGCCGAGCCGGCTGCGAAGCCAACGGCGAGTGCGCACGCACTCGGGGCAGCGGCAGCAACTTCGCCCGCTGCGGGCCCTGCCGGGAAAATCGGCATCGAAGACTTCACGAAAGTAGAAATGCGCGTGGGCCAGGTGAAAACCGCCGAACGCATCGTTGGCGCGGACAAGCTTCTGAAGCTCACCGTGGATATCGGGTCAGAAATTCGCCAAATTTGCGCCGGAATCGCGCAATTCTACGAGCCCACATCGTTGATTGGTCGAAAGGTCGTCGTGGTAACAAACCTGGCGCCCCGCAAGTTACGCGGCGTCGAATCGAACGGGATGATCGTTGCCGCTTCGGTCGGGCCCGACGGCCGCCCGGTACTAGCTGGCTTCCACGAAGACGTGGAAGTAGGGGCACGGCTGAAGTAAACGGCCACATGGACCTGATTGACTCGCACGCGCACATTGACTTCCCGCAATTTGCCGAAGACCGCGAAGCCATGCTCGAGCGCGCGCGCGCGGCTGGCGTTAACACGCTGTTGGCGATCGGCACCGGGCCAGGTCCCGAAAAACTCGACGCTGCCCTCCCGTTCGCGGACCAGTACGACTGGATCTACACCAGTGTCGGGATCCATCCCCACGAAGCAAAAGAGGTGACCCCAGCCCACCTCGAGACACTCGCAGCCTTAGCGCGGCACCCGAAGGTCATCGCTTGGGGCGAGATTGGCCTCGATTACTTTTACGACCACTCTCCAAGGGAACTTCAGCAGCAGGTGTTTCGAGACCAGATGGAACTCGCCCGCACTCGGAAACTCCCCATTGTGATTCATTGCAGAGACGCCTGGGACGATTGCTTGAAGATTCTGGAAGACGCCTGGCGACCCACGGGACTCGGCGGAATCCTGCACTGCTTCAGCGGCACCCTGGAACAGGCCAGGCGAGGGCTGGACATGGGTTTCCTCATCTCCTTTGCTGGCAATTCAACGTATCCGAAAGCTCAGAACCTTCGCGACGTTGCGAAGCATTTGCCGGCCGAAAAGCTTTTGATCGAGACGGATTCTCCCTACCTTGCGCCGCAAGCGTACCGGGGCAAGCGGAATGAACCTGCTTACGTAGCGGAGGTGGCCAAGTCCCTTGCGATTGTGAGAGACTTAGGGACCGAAGAAATGGCGGCTTTGACAGCGGACAATTTCCGGCGCTTCTTTCAACTCCACCGACCAAGTGTGTCCCCGGCAGCGGTGCCTCGCTGAGTTTGCTGGCGGGTACAGGGAGGACGGCCATAGGGTTATTGACGGTCAAAGAGATCTTTGAGCTGGTGCGCGAAGACCTGTTTAAGGTGGAGCAGGAACTTGCGCGCCAGAGCGCCTCGGCTTTCCAGCCTGTGTCTGAGATCGCGAGCTACCTGCTCGGCGGGGGTGGAAAGCGGCTTCGGCCCGCGCTGCTGCTCTTGTGTCACGGCTATGCGTCGGCAAGACAGGGCGCCCCGCGGAGCGCCATCAAAATGGCCGCCGTCGTGGAACTGCTCCACAGCGCGACCTTGATCCACGATGATGTCATCGACAGCGCTGACACGCGGCGCGGGCGTCCTTCTGCAAATTCCCGATGGGGCAACCACCGCAGTGTGCTTGCCGGCGACTGGCTCTACATGCAGTCGTTCCAGATCGCGCTCGAAGAACGCAATTTTCATGTGCTGGATATCCTGATCGATCTGACGCAGAAAATGGTCGAAGGGGAACTGATTCAGCTCGCGAAGATCGGCCGCATGGACGTGACCGAAGAAGACGCCCTGCAGCTGGCGACGTACAAGACCGCTTGCCTTTTCAGCGGCTGCGCGCGGTTGGGCGCCGTACTCGGCGGAATGGACGATGAGCACGAGGATATGCTTGCGGACTACGGCCGCTACGCTGGCCTTGCTTTTCAGCTTGTCGACGACCTGCTCGATTTCACCGGATCTAGTGAGCAACTCGGAAAGCCGGTGCTCAGTGATTTGAAGGAAGGCAAGGTCACTCTACCCCTGATCTATGCGATGGAAAACGGTCACAGCGAGGCGCGTGAACTGGTGGCACGGATCCTCGAGGAGAAGGAATTTCATTCCGTGCAACCGGAAACCCTAGTGGCCCTGGTTCGCGACTCCGGCGCCCTGGACCGCGTCCGCGGCCTGGCGCATGATTACGCGAGGCGCGCCAAAGCCTGCCTTAATGGAACCAGCGCATCGGACTATGGCCGCGCGCTGGTCACATTGCCCGATTTTATCCTTGAACGAGAGAACTAGCACGGAACGGCGCTCGACCGCAGCCGCGCTCAGGTGCCTCGAGATTGAACATGCTGCCGTTTAAGCTGGTGTACCACGAAGGCTACGACCTCAATCTTGGCGCACACGTTTTCCCCTCGCAAAAATACAGGCTGGTTTGCGAGAAGCTGCTCGCCGACGGATTTGCGTCACAGGATGATTTCCTGCGTCCCGAGCCGGCAGGCGATGCGGACATTCTTCGCGTACATACGGCGGAATGGGTGAAAAAGCTCCAAACCGGCACACTGTCCCTCAGCGACGCCATGAAATTGGAGGTTCCGTATTCTCCCGAGCTGGTTAAGGCCTTCTGGCTGGCTGCCGGCGGAACGATTTTGGCGGCCCAGACAGCCATGAGGGATGGCTTCGGCTGTAATCTTGGCGGAGGCTTTCATCACGCCTACCCGGGGCACGGCGAAGGGTTCTGCGCGATCCACGATGTCGCGGTGGCGGTCCGCCGCTTGCAGGCCGATGGCTCGATTCGCAAAGCGATGGTCGTCGACACTGACGTGCATCATGGCAACGGAACGGCTGCGATCTTTGCCAAGGATCGTTCGGTGTTCACGCTTTCGATTCATCAGCAAAACAACTATCCGGCGCATAAGCCTGCGTCCACGCTCGACCTGGACCTCGAAGACGGCGTGGGAGACGAAGAATACCTGGGATTGCTGCTGCCTGCCGTCAGAAAAAGCATCGCCAACTTTCAGCCGGACATCGTGTTTTATGTGGGTGGCGCCGACCCGTACCGCGAAGACCAGTTAGGCGGACTGGCGCTAACGCTCGAAGGGCTGAAAACACGAGACGCCAGCGTATTCGAAGAAGCCCGCCGGCGGAACGTGCCCGTTGCTACAACCTTTGCGGGCGGCTATGCCATGCACGTTGAAGACACGGTTCGGATTCATGTGAACACCGTGCTCGGGGCCAGAGCGGTCGCTGAAAAACATGTCCGCACGCAGCCGACAGGGAACTAGGGCTTGGCGGCGACCGACGTGGGTGAAGTAGTTGGCGCGCTTTGCATGGTTCGTTCAATCGCTTCCGTCAGCAATTTTTCGACGGATTCGTAATCAAAGCCCTCGGTACGAAATGAAATTTTGCCAGCGCGGTCCATGATCAAGGTGGTCGGAAACGAATAAACTTGAAGGAACTTGTCGAGCCCGTCGGCAAACAGCGCGGTGGTCTTCGGTTTTTCGCCCTCGAGATACGGTATCACGAGCGCTTCATCATCGTCGCAATTCAGCGAGTAGAACAACACATCGTTCCGCCCGGCATAGCGCTGGGCGATTCTGTCGAAGTGAGGTTCCATGGCGCGACATGGCCCGCACCAGGTGGCCCAGAAATTCAACACAAGAATCTTGCCTCGTGCTTCGCCGAGCGGCACCGGAGAACCGCCGGACACCCTTCTTAGAACGAAGTCGTAAGCCTCTTTTCCGCCCTGATTCCTCGGAGGTTTGGCTGGCGCCACGTTGATCGCGGCATCGTCGAACGCCTGCAGCATGTACTGGCCCAGACCGTCTTCGGAGCCATGCGCCAGTCTCCAGACATTGCCGATTTTCTTGCGCAGTTCCAAGCGAGTGGAGCCGCCTCCTGTGCCGTCGGAGAGCGCAAACGCCAAGGCGTACTCGTGCAACGCTCCGTTAAGGTCTTTGCGGAACTCCGCGAGCTCTCCCAGGCGTTCGGCCGCCAGCGAGGTCGGATACAGGGCATAGCTTGCCTGGTAATCTTTCTGCGCGTTGGCCAGCTCGTCGAGCTTCTGGTAGAGGTGGCCGCGAGTCAAAAGAACGGACGAAGTATCGTGCTTTTTTTCGTTTTCCCAGTCTTCGGCAGACACCCGGGGAGATTTGTCAGACACAGAAGTAGCTTCGACGTACCCGAGGACGCGGGTGCAATAGGTGATGCCACGGCGCCAGGCGGGTGCGTCACCGTAGCGCTCAACAAGCTGGATGGTCAGTGTCGTGTTGGAGACATCGTCCGGTCTTAGCGCTACGAGACGCTCTGAATAATCGAGCGCGCGTTGGAAATCGCGCAGTTGCAGGCTTGCCTCAACGATGGCGCGATAGATCTGGGGGCGCTGCGAAGATTCCGGGTACTTCTTCAGGAAGGCTTCAAGGTTGCGCAAAAGCGCGCCGCGATCATTTGCTGCATCCTCTATCGCCTTGCGAAGTTCCTGCTGCTCCGCCGCATTGACTTGAGGAGATCTTCCGGTTGCGCCCGCTACCGGAACGCCAGGGGCACCCTGCACTGGCTCCTGTGGCAGTGCAAAAGGCGGAGTAAGCAGGCGGAGTACAAGCGCAGCGAGCAAACTGGCAGAGGCTGGGCGGTTCAGTGGCACGCTCTAATTGTACCGGGACGTGGGACGAATTGCAGGACGGCGTTTTTGTCCGACGTGCGAAGCGTCAACCGGCTGACTCAACGCTTGGCGGAGCCGACTCGAAGGGAGCATCGGGCAGACGGCCCGAGGCGCTCACGACCCGCGAACATTGATCTCACCGGAAACCGTATGCACCTCAATCCGGCCCGAAGACGACCCCACATGGGCGCGCAGCGAATGCTTCGACTGCTCTTCCAGAATCACGGGCAGATTCGTGCGAATGTTCCCCGAAGTGGCCTCGGCGAAGAGCAGGAAACTGGCCTGCGGCGGCACACGAATGTCCACAGATCCGGAAACGGTCTTCAATTCCCACAGCCGATCGGCGGAAGGATCTCCGCTTACGTTCACGCTTCCGGAGATGGCGTGGATCTTCAGATCATTCGTCGCACCCTTGATATCAATCGCGCCGCTCGCCGCGGAAGCGTCCACTTTGTCGCCTGGATTGCTGATGCGGATGGAGCCCGAAGCGGCGTTGACCTTGAGGTCGCCCTTCACGTCGGCGAGCGCGACGTCGCCGGAAGCGCTCGACACGCGCAAAATTCCGCCGATTCCCGATACGTCAATCGGGCCGCTCGCGGCCGACACCGTGGCATCACGCTCCACGCGATACACGTGCAGGTATCCCGAAGCAGAAGACACCTTCACCGGGCCGCGAACGTTGTCGATGGTAACTCCGCCAGACGCGACCCCGGCGTCAATCTCGGTTTCCCGTGGCGCTTCGATGGTGTATTCGATCGAAAGGTTCTTGATCCAAGAAGAGTTCTTGCCGACCCGGATCACGTCGGCATGCTGTTCGATCGGGGGATTGGCGAGGACTTCCTGAATGTTCTTCTCCGAGCCGCCGAACAGCGACCAGCCTCCGGTGACCCTCCCGAGAATGTGCACTCGTCCGTCGGCCGTGCCTTTTATTTCAACATTTCCCGAGCCGTTGCTCAGTTCCAGGCGGATCGGGCCGGAAACCGAAAGGGTGCGCTCGAAGGTATTGTCACCGGCCGCTGCGCGCAGCGGAACGAGGACTACGGCGCACAGCAGGAGGAATCCCGGTAGCGCCGATTTTTGTGCTGGCTGGATTGGCTTATGCATTGGGCCTTTTATGCCCCTCCTGACATAAGGTACGCAACCTGAGCCGATTATGTTCCCGCGGATTTCGGCAGCGCCTCATTGAGCGAGCCTTGGCGGTAGCCTTCGAGGTCCAGCGCCACGTATGTAAAGCCCGCTTCTTTGAGGGCTACGGCCATGGCTGCTGCCATTTTGGGGGTCAGGGCGCGATGCATTTCATCGGCAGCCAGTTCGATGCGAGCGAGTTTGTCGTGCAGCCGCACCCGGAACTGGTGGAATCCAAGGGCGCGCAGGGCAGCTTCGCCTCTTTCAACCAGCGCAAGCCGTTCCGCGGTCACTTCGGTGCCATAAGGCAGACGGGAGGCGAGGCAGGCTGAAGCCGGTCGATCCCACGAAGGCACGCCGGCACGCTGCGCCAGGAAGCGAATTTCGGCCTTATGAAGGCCTACATCCAAAAGCGGCGTAAGCACGCGATGTTCGGTGGCAGCTCGCTGTCCCGGCCTGAAGTCGTGAGTGTCGTCGGCATTCACCCCGTAAGCCACTGCCTCGATTTGTCGGTCCAAGGCGATCGCGCGAAGCGCAGAGAAAAGTTCATCCTTGCAGAAATAGCAGCGGTCCGAATTGTTGGAGCGGTAGGCAGGGTTTTCCAGTTCGCGGGTCTCAACGAATTCGTGACGCATGCCGGTTGTGCGGAGCAGAATTTCCACCTGTTCGCGATCGAAGACCGAGTAACTCGCCGATATGGCGGTGACGGAGAGCGCGTGATCGCTTAGAACATGGTTAGCCGCCCAGGCAAGGTAGGCGGAGTCAATCCCGCCGGACAGGGCAACGATCAGCGAGGGTAATTCCGCCAATCTCGCGAAGAGAAGTCGCTCCTTCTCGTCGGCGATTGCCGCGGAGGCTCCACCACTCTGAATCTGTACGAAAGACCTCATCCTTCCCCGAGTATAGCGCAAGGCCGCGAGTTGCCGATATTCCGACCATACCCTACCGCCGCCGTTCACTTGAAATCCAGGAGGACATCGACCGTGCCTTTAGCCGGGTCGGTCTGCAGCCAGTGGCCCACGGTGTCGTAGTGCACCGGCAGGTCGCGGAAGATCGCTTCGCGATGAGACTCCAGTTGCGTGAGGAATCTCTCAAAATAGACTTTGTCAAGGACGTCGCCGGGCTTGACGGACCAGGCGTCCCGAATCATGCGTTCGCCTGCGAGCGACATTCCGGTGACGGTCATCGCGCTGTAGCGATACTGGCGGCCTTCCACAATCGAAATCTTGTAGGAAACGGTGTGGGCCTGGTCGTCATAGGCGGCAACCGGATTGAGGGCGACTTCCAGATATCCCAAATGGCCGTAGTCGTTGCGCGCGCGGTCAAAACCGGCTTCGATGTTCATTCCATTCGCCACGTCCCCGGCTTTCATGCTTAGCGCAGCGTTCAAAGTTTCCGTTGATACCGCGCTGTTCCCGGACCACGCCGCGCCTTTCCACTGATACACCGGCCCCGGCTCGCACGGAACGTAAACGGGAATCTCCGCCGGAAGTTTCTGATTGGGATTGCCCGAAAGGCGCACTTCGGCCGGCCCGATTTTTGCCCGCAAATTGCCCGTCTGAAGATAGATGGGACGGATGGCTTCCGACAGAAACAGATCGACGGCCAATCGCGAGTAAGGCTTGCCGACGATCTCGGACAGATGCTGTTGAACGGCGCGATTGCTCTTGAGGGTTGGGTCGCTGAATTCCACGCTGGCGATTTTTTGTGAGAGCCCCGCTACTTGAAACTGTTGCACCGAGCCGTCTGACAGAGGATCGGCCAAAACAAAATGTTGGATCTCGGCTGGCGTCCCGTGCGCCGCAAGGAATGCTGCGAGCGAGTTCCCGGCCAGCTCCACGACCGTGCCACCCTCCGGCAGTGTCCCGTCGAAAAAGGGCAGGCCGTTGCGTATCGCATCGTTCAGTTCCGAGTCGGAATACCACGGAAGATTATCGTAAACAACGCGAAGCCTTGGAGATTCCTGCACCTGGAATGTCAGCGTAACAGCGTCGTTATGGGTGTCGTACTTGT
>Ga0209465_10001124_pt1 | contig 12132 bp, 10 predicted proteins | sample PanSoiPlot1MoBio_FD_188321 | JGI IMG/M metagenome (GOLD analysis project Ga0209465, IMG submission 188321) | Tropical forest soil microbial communities from Panama analyzed to predict greenhouse gas emissions - Panama Soil Plot 1 MoBio (SPAdes)... | ecosystem: Environmental > Terrestrial > Soil...
GCTGCGTCACCCGCTCGCCTGACTCGCCGCCCTGCGGGCGGCGCACAGGACGAGGGGGTCCCACTCCGCCGGAGCGCTCCCCCGCCCCCGCCGCCACCCACCCGGTCGCACGTGCGGCTCTCGTGGACAATGCGAGTTAGAGGGTCTTGAGGAATTCGATGAGCGCGCGTTTGTCCGCGTCTGGGAGATCGGCGCCGAAGAGATGGCCGCGGTCCTCCACGAGATCGGGGCAGGTGCTGGCCGCCATGAGGGTCGCCACCAGCCGTCGTCGCGCCTCGTCGCTGCTGACTCCCGCCGCGGGGTGGAGGAGGTCGAAGCGCCGGGCGGAGGCATCGATGAATGTGGCATTGACGGCGGAGATCAGCGCGAACAGGTTCTCCAGCTTGGGCTCGACGTTGGCCACGAGATTGATGGGCGTGCCGCGGGGGATCGGGCCGATCTCCAGCACGCCGTTCCGGGCGAGCCGTTTGAGGGGCGCCGGCACCAACGGCTCGGGAATGCGGATGGCGCTCTCCTCGCTCGTCGTCCACACGGAGGCGAGGCCGAGCCGTCGCTCCGGCCACAGGAGCTTTTCCACCCCGTCGGAGAAGGCGCGCATGCGGCCGGCCACGGAGGGGTCGCCAGTGAAGACACCTACGGAGTTGTTGTGGAGATACGGGGCGGACGTCCACATGGACACGAGGGAGGGAACGCGATAGTAACCCGGCCCGCGGCCCGTCGTGGGGAAGTTAAAGGGCTTCGACGGCTCGAGGGGATCGAAGGTCTCGATCACTCCCACGGACTCCTGGCTCTTGTAGGTCTCGGAGGAAAAGTTGTCCCAGATGTGCCCGGCCATGGCGTTGGTCCCCAGGGCCCGGCAGGCGTTGGTCTTGATGCGCGCCACGGAATAGCGCCGCTCCGTGGAGAGGAAATTGTCGTCGCGGAAATCTGGCCGCGCCACCGCGTCGCGATACCACTGCCGTGCCGCCTCCGTGCCCGGCTCCACGCCGGGCGGCGGCTGCTTGCTCGAATGACAGGCCGCGCAGGTCTCCGCGAATACGGTCTGGCCACGCTGCATGGTCGCCTCGTCGGCCGTGAGATAGGCGAGCCCGCCCGGGGCGGCCTCGAGCCGCATCGGCTTGATGCGCGCGAAGAACTGAGCGAGGTTGTCAACGCGGTCGGAGGTCGCCTGCCAGTACACGGACGCCCGCGCGGCTTCCGCCACGCGGAAGGGCCGCTGAGGGCGGAGACCGAGCAGCGGGTCGTGGTCGGTGAGCCAGCGCTGCGAGTACAGGCCCTCGTTGACGTACACGCGCAGGACGGCGCCCGCCACTCCGATGGAGTCCGCCCCGTCTTTCAGGATGTGCGGTACACGCCGCGTCTCGCCGTCCGCCATCCGCTCGGGGACCGCGACGGCAAGCCGGGCGTCGAGGTCGAAGATGGCGTTGATGGCCCCCGGGTTGTTGATGTGATCGGTGGCCGTGCGTGAGGTGTCGGAGGTGCCGGGGGGCTGGGCGTTGAGCATCTCCCACAGGAAGCTGCCGCGTGTGGCGCCCGGCGCGAAGACCTTGCCCTCGCGCAGGTACTGGTTGCCGATGGCGGAGGCGAGGTGCTCCCAGCGTGGGCTCTCGGGGTCGGGAGGCGGGTTGAGCGGAAGCGGGCCGACATGGCACAGCCCGCAGGTGACGCCGACCAGGTATGGCCTCACCAGCTTGGGATCCGCAGCGTAGCGAGAGTCACCGTAGTAGAGATCGGGCTTCCACGTTTGGCGGGCCTGCTCGTCGAACGCGGGATTCGGAAAGATCCGCAGGCCGATCACCCCCGAGGATCGACCGTAGATTCTCTCGTCGATGCCGGGCGGGGCCGCCTCCACCTGCTCGTCGAGCCACAGGCCGAACTGATCCGGCCGCGCCGCCGCGCGAAACCCCGGCTCGTTGATGAGGCCCATCTCTGCGAAGCGGGTGGGGCGCCGCCGCGAATCGAGGGTCTTGAGCAGGTCGACGAGGCCGTAGCTCTCGCGAGCAAGCCGGTCCCAGAAGACCTGGTTGCCCGCCGTCCAGAGAATCCAGGTGTTGCGACCCTTGATCTCATCCTCGGTGAGGGGAAGGCCGCCATCCATCTCCTTGAAGACGTCGGCGGAGGTCTGGGGAAAGTCCGCGGCGGTCAGCCCCGCCGCCTTCGCATCGTCAGGAGGAAACTCAGGGGCGCGGTTGCACGCGGCGGCCACCCAGAGACATGCCGCCAGACAGCTCATCAGGCCGCGATGCCGCATGACGATCCTAGGCGTCTTCAGGGCCTCGATGCGTCACGGCACGATCTCCTTCACCTCGATTCCCAGGCGATCGCCGCTGCCCATGGGTCGCACGCGCACGAGGATGAAGTTCGATAGCGGACCTCCGCACGCGGCGGTGAGCAGCACGGTGGACGTCAGGAGCGCAATCGACCGCATGAGGGATCCTCTCGGGCCAACGCAGGAAGTGATGGAGTCACGTGATATCGAAGGTAACGGCGAAGCGCTCCGCGGCCTCGCGCTCCCAGGAGCGCGCATGCATGAGCTCGAGGCGCGCGCGTCCGGCGGCGCGGGCCCGGATCGGCCAGGTGATCGTGCCGGTCGCCCCCACTCCGGCGCCGGTCTCTCGGGTGGGCGCGCCCGCCTCGAGTCGCGCGTCGTCGATGGACGCGATGCTCCACGTGTAGCCTGTAGTGGGATTCTCGGCCAGACGCACGGCGATGGTGTCACCGACCCGGACGGCGATGACGCGGCCGTTGTCCGCACCGGTGACCGTCACCTGAGCCATGGATCTACCGCGGTTTGTCCCTGTCCATGAGAACGCGGCGGAGAATCTTGCCCGAGGCCGACTTCGGGATCTGCTCGATGAATTCCAAATGGCGGATGCGCTTGTGCGGAGCGACTCGCTCGGCGACCCAGCCCATGATGGCCTCCGCTTGCGTGCTCTTCGAGGCGTCGTCCGCCTTCAGCACGATGAAGGCCTTGGGCACCTCGCCCGCCTCCTCGTCGGCCTTACGCACCACCGCGGCGTCGAGGACCGCGGGATGCGTGACGAGGAGCGCCTCCAGCTCCGCGGGCGCCACTTGGAGGCCTTTGTACTTGATGAGCTCCTTGGTCCGGTCGACGATGAAGAAGTAGCCGTCGGCGTCTACGTATCCGACGTCGCCCGTGTGATACCAGCCCTCGCGATCGAGGCACGCCGCCGTCTCTCCCGGTTGGTTGAGATAGCCCTTCATGATCTGCGGGCCACGGATGAGAAGTTCGCCCTCCTGCCCCTGGACCACGGGAGCGCCGGTGACCACGTCGATGATCTTCACCTCGGTGCTAGGGACCACGCAGCCGGCGGAGCCCGGCTTCAGAGGGACATTGGTGGTCGGGCTCAGGTGCGTCACCGGGCTCGCCTCCGTCATCCCGTAGCCCTGGGTCACCGGGCAGTTGAGCTTGCGGCTGAGCTCGCGGGCGATGTCCTCGCCGAGGGGAGCGGCCCCCGAGAAGACCAAGCGCACGCTGGAGAGATCGGCGTGGGCGGCCAGGGGATGCTTCACGAGGCCGAGCACGATGGGTGGCACCAGGGGCAGCACGGAGACGCGGTATTTCGTCACCGCGGCGAGAAACTCCTGCATCTCGAAGCGAGGCATGACGAGAATGGTGCCGCCGTTACACAGTCCCAGCATCATGATGACCACCATGCCGTAGATGTGAAAGAAGGGCAGCACGGCCATGATGGTGTCCTGCTCACCGAAGCCTTCCCAGTTCCGCATGCCGTGGCACTGGCAGAGATTGGCCACGAGGTTGCGGTGGGTCAGCATCACGCCCTTGGGCAGCCCCGTGGTGCCGCTCGAGTACGGCAACGCCACGAGATCCTCGCGCGGATCGATGCGCACGGCGGGCGGGTCGCTGCCCGCCTGGAGGAGATCCGAGAAGGGCGTGGCGCCGTCCGCGGAGCCGAAGACGAAGATTTCCTCCACCGCGCTCTTGCCCGCGGCCGCCTTCGCCTTGTCGAGGAAGGGGGCCGCCGTCACCAGGAAGCGGGCGCCCGAGTCCGCCAGCTGCTTGGCGAGCTCATCGGCGGTGTAGAGCGGATTGGCGGTGGTGTTGATACCGCCGAGGCTGGCCACGGCGAGGAAGATCACCGCATACTCCGGCACGTTCGGGCTGTAGATGGCGAGGACATCGCCCTTCTTGAATCCGCGCTTGGCGAGGCCGGCCGCGGCTTTCTTCACGCTGTCGGCGAGCTGGTGATAGGTCAGGGTCCGGCCGGAGGGGCCGTCGATGAGCGCCGGCTTGTCGCCGAGACGTACGGCGTGGCGCAGGACGAAGTCCGTGATCGACACATCGGGAATGGTCACGTCGGGGCTGCTGCTCTTCACGATCATCGAGGGCTCCTTGGCGGGGAGTCGGTCTCACGCATCGCCACAGTATCGCGGGATTCGCACATGGACGCCCGCAAAAACTGGGCAAGGCCGGAGCAGCGCGTTACCGTGAGGCGGCGCGCGTCCCCCGCTGCCCGCGCTGGATGGCGGGTAGGATCACATTGACGATGGTGTTGTCGAGCAGGATCATCCCCTGCCCGATACACATGGCGAGAAGAGTGAGCCGGCGGCGCGCGGGGTCGAGCGCCGCCGGAGCAAGGCTCACGCGGAGCGGGCGGCCCCCGCCGTTCCCTCGAGGACGGCTTCGCGCCATTCCCGCTTGAGGGGGAGGATGGGCGGCATGGGCACGACCGTGGGCTCCGGCGTGGGCGGCGCCACGGCGTCCTTGCGGTCGGTGGCCGCGCCCTTCTTCATGAACAGGTTGTAGATGGTCCACTGGATGCGCCGGCGCGAGCCGCGCACGGGGAAGCGTCGGGCCATGGACGTTGGCGAGTAGAACCGCTCGTAGGCCGCGGTCTGGCCGAGCCGGAGCTGGTCGCCCGTCATGTGCAGCGGCTGGTACACCACGTTGGCCTGGTCGTACCTCGTCCAGTCGTAGGAAACGATGCGGCCGGCTTTCTTGAGCTCGTACCACGTCAGGGTGCCGGGATACGGCGTGAGGACGGAGTACGCGCAGGCGTCGTAGTCGGCGGCGATGTTGAAGCGCGAGGTCTCCTCGAACACCGTGGGATCGTCGCCGTCGAAGCCGAACATGAAAAGACCGAAGACCATGATGCCGTAGGAGTGCACCTTCTCCACCAGGGAGGCAAAGGTCTCGGGACGGTTCACGTGCTTGTGCACGCTGGTGAGCGTGGAGCGCGTGATCGACTCGAAGCCGATGCTCAGCAGGGTGCAGCCGCTCTCCGCGGCCAGCTCGAGCATGCGGTCGTCCTGGGCGAGCTTGGAGGTGACCCCCGCCTGCCAGGAGACCTTGCGCCCCTTGAGGGCCCGCATCACCTCCTTGGGCCGCTCCGGAGTGCCGAAGAAGTCGGCGTCGTTGATGGAGACCATGCGCGAGCCGCAGTTGTCGATCTCCCGCATCACCTCGTCCACGGGGCGGTAGCGGAACTTGAGCCCGTTCATGAGCGGCTCGGCGCAGAAGGTGCAGCCCTGATGACAGCCGCGCGAGGTCTGGACGAACGTGCTGTTGACGTAGCGGTGTCGCTTGAGCAGGTCGTAGCGCGGCGGGTTGAGTCCTTCCATGGGATGCAGGCGCTCCGACCGGTAGATGCCGCGCATCTGCCCCTGTTCCAGGTCGTCGAGGAGCTTGGGCAGGACGAGCTCCACCTCGCCCACGCACACGGCGTCGCAATGCTGCAGGGCCTCCTGCGACATGAAGCTCGGGTGCACACCGCCCATGGCCACGGGCACGCCCCGTGCCCGGAAGGCATCGGCGATCTCGTAGCCCCGGTTCACGTAGCTGGTCATGGCGGAGATGCCGACCAGGTCCGCCTTCAAGTCGAAGTCGATGGACTCGATGTTCTCGTCGGTCAGCACGACCTCGTAGCGATCGCGCGGAATGCCCGCGGCCACCGCGAGGAGGCCGGCGAGCGGAGAGTAAAGCGCGCGGTTGAGATAGAGCGGACGGGTCGTGAGCGACTCCGTCTTGGGATTGATCAGGTGAATGACCCGGTGGCGCATGCGGTAGCTCCTGGGGTCGATAGGCGCGGCAAAAAGGAGAGTGCCTGGATCCTACGTCCCGTGGCCGGACCGCGTCAAGTTGTGCGGGCACGCCGCCGACTACGAAGCGGGCACCGACGGGAGCCCTCGACGCAGGCGGGCGGGGGTGACCCGGTTGACCACGACCTCGTCAGCGCCTATGAAGGTCGCCAGCGCGCTCAGGGAATCCCCGACCCCGCGCAGCGCCTCATCGCGATCGAGGCGCGCGCCGCCCGAGGGCGGTCGCCGACCGTTCGCGAACCATGGCTCGAAGTGCACGTGGCGGACCTCGAGACGGCGCTCCGCCCGGTGCCGCTTGGCGTCGACGCGGCCGATGAGCTCCCCGTGGTGGAGGATGGGCAGGGTGTAGTAGCCGTGCACGCGCTGGTGGCCGGGCGTGTAGACCTCGATGCGGTAGCTGAACCCGAAGAGGCGCGCCACGCGGCCGCGGAACCAGAGACAGGAGTCGAAGGGCGAGAGCAGCGTGGTCCCGTGCGAGGGCGCGGCCGCGCGACGGGCGCGGGCGAGCGCGGGCAGATCGCGGGTCAGGACGAGCCAGCGGCCCTTGGTCCCCTCGACCTCGATCTCCGTCACCTCGCCGCGCTCGAGCATGGCGGCGAGCGGCCCGCGGCGGCCGCCCGGGCCGAAGCGCGGAAAGGTCATGTAGCCGGAGAGGTCCTGTTCGGTCGCCGCGCCCATGGCGTGGAGCGAGCGCTCGAGATGCCAGCGGCGGAAGTCGTCCGACGATGGCGTGGCGCCGTCCGCGGCGGCAGGCAGCGCGCGCTCCAGCAGGTCGTACCGCTTCTGGAAGTGCTGCCGCGAGTGGATGGTGAGCGCCCCCGTCATCCACAGGTAGTGCAGCGCGTGCTGCACGGGGCCCCAGCGCCACCATCCGCCCTTGCCCGCCGGCCGTCCCTCCTCGAAGTCACCGTTGGCCATGGGCCCATTGGCGAGCACGGAAGCCTTGACGCGCTCGAGCACTTTGCCGTTCCGCCGCAGGTCCGACCAGCCCGTGTGACGGAGCTGGTAGTCGAGCATGGCGCGGCGCCACCACGGCAGCATGGTAGTTGAGACCAGGCACGCGGCGTGCGCCCAGTATTCGAAGAGCAGGCGGCGGCGATAGACCTGGCGGTCGAGCCATGCGCGATCATAGGGGCCGAAGCGGCTCCACAACGTCAGGTAATGCGCGCGGTCCAGCACGTTGATGGAGTCGAGCTGGATGCCGCCCACATCCTCCGCGAAGCGGCCCAGCCGCCGGGGAGTGATCCGCGCCGATCGAGGTTTCGCGAGGTGCTGGCGCTCCAGGAACAGCGTGGTGACGGCGCGCAGCGGAACGACCGGACGTGACATGTCCATCGAGAGTACCATCACCGACCCGACCCGCTGGCTCGTGCGGCGGCTCTGCGCTACTCTGAGGCCCCATGAGCGAGCCCGCGGTCGTCCCGCACTGGCCCGGAGAGACGCGAGCCGCGTGCGCCTTCACTTTCGATCTCGACGCGGAGACGCTGTGGATGGCCCGCGGCGTCAACGAGCCTGTCGCCCTGTCCCAAGGGCGCTTCGGCCCCGTGGAAGCGGTACCGCGCATCCTGTCACTGCTCGACAAGGCCGAGGTGCGCGCGTCCTTCTTCATCCCCGCGTGGACGGCAATGCACTACCCGGACACCGTGCGCGCCATCGCCGCGGCGGGACACGAGATCGGCTGCCACGGCGACGAGCACGAGCGCGTCTCCGATCTCGATCCGAAGCAGGAGGAAGCGATCCTCAGCCGGAGCCTCGAAGCGCTCACGCCTCTGGCCGGCCAGCGGCCCGTGGGCTGGCGCGCGCCGGCCTGGCAGCTTTCGTCGAGCTCGCTCGACCTGGTGGCCAAACACGGCTTCGAGTACACCTCGAACATGATGGACCGGCTCGTGCCGTACCTGCACCCGGCGGCGCATGGCCGGCGGCTCGTGGAAATCCCCGTCTCGTGGGTGCTCGACGACGCGCCCTACTTCATGTTCACGGGCCAGCGCAGCCTGCAGGCGCCCGGCCCCGTGCTCCAGTCCTGGCTGACCGAGCTCGACGGCATCACCGAGACCCACGGCGTCACCAACTTCACCTTCCACCCGCAGATCATCGGGCGGCCCTCGCGGCTGGCCTGCCTGCGTGAGCTTCTCGACTACGCGAGGCACATCCCGCGCCTGTGGATCGCCTCGCTCCGCGACATTGCCGCTCACTGGCGGCAGACCGCCCAGCGCTGAGGCTCCCCCAACCCGGATTGCTCACGAACACACGGGGCGCGAGATGGACGGGGTCCGCCCCGATCGCACGTGGGGCACTCGCGAATAGAGCGGGCTGTCGGAGAAAGCGCGCATGACGTCCTTGACCAGCCGCTTGCCGCTCAAATGTTCCGCTCCGAGCGCGGGCTTTGCCCGCGCAACCGAATCGTCGGGGGAGGTTCGGAAGGGGGGCGATGCCCCCCTCCGAATGTCCTAGCGCCAGGCGAAAATGCGGTCGGTGGGGATGCGGCTGATCTTGATGTCGACCAGGGTCGAGGTGTTGCGCGCGAAGAAGGTCACGGAATTGCCGTTGGCATCGACGGGGATGGACACCTCCACCGGCAGGTACTTCAACAGGTCCGTGTTGTAGGTCAGGTCGGAGGTGGGACCGGTGGCGTCGAGGTTCATCCCGATGTAGGCCTTGGGAAACTTCTGGCGCAGCTCGGCGCGGAGAGCGTCGAGCCTATCCACGTTGACGAAGAAGGTGCGGTAGCTCGGGTTGACGCTGTGGGGTTGGACGTCGACGATGACCTCCTCCTGCAGCACGGTGGTGTACGCCTGGTAGCGCTGCAGGCCTTGGAGCACCACAGGGTTGCTCCACGCGCTGTGGGGGATGGTGTCGTCCACCACGTGGAAGTCGATGCGATAGTCCTCCACGTCGTTGTCGAGCTCGTCCCGCACGTGGAAGACGAACTGCTGGTAGCCGTGGACGGCGTCGTCCCCGCTGGCGGCCTGCCCCGCGTAGAACGCCTCGTTATCGTGCTCGAACGTCTGCCGGAGCTGGCGGTAGCCGGCGAGATCCTGCACGGCGAAGCACTGCCGGATGAGATCGAAGGTCGGATGAGGCGCGGCGGGATCGTCGGGCACCACCGTGCTGTGGTTCTTCCCCGGCACGAGGCGGAGCGCGAAGGGCTCGTTCTTCTGCAACCGCACGGTCACCGATGGGCTGGTCGGATCGAGGAAGTCGACGTCCAAGCGAATGCTGTTGAGCGCAGCCGCCGAGGCGCGCACCGTTCCATCGGAGCCGTCCTCGTTGGCGCCCTTGGCGGCAAGGCCCTTGAGATGGCCGTAGGTCGACGTCCCCGAGAGGATGAAGACGAACGGCCCCTTGGCGGGATCCGTGGGATAGAGGCGGTCATCGGAGAAGAGATCGCGCTCGGCCATGGCCCAGAGCTCGGGGCTGCCCAGCTCGAGCCCGTCCAGGATGCGCCGGCCCGTCTGGAAACCGTGCTCCACCCCGCCCTTGAAGAGCATGGCCAGGGCGGACTTGCCCTGGGCGGCCAGGCGCGAGCCGAAATTGGCGGGGGCCAGCATCACTGCCGTCCGGATGGGATTCTTCGTCTGGTCGCCGCCGCACACGTTGGTGAGGTAGTAGGCGAGCCAGTGGCGAAAGACGGGCCCGCCCGTGGAGTGCACGATCACGTCGAGCGAATGCGGCTGGAGCGTGGGCAGGCGGCTCGCGCGCACGAGGGCATCGAGCCGGACGTGGAAGCCCACCGCGAGGTCATCGAAGGTGACGTGATCCTCCATCGACTCGTAGTCGGCGAGGAAGACCGACTCCGCGGTGTAGCCGTTGGCCCGGAACCAGGCCTTGAGCGGCTCGAACGACTGATAGTTGTCGCTCCAGCCGTGAAGAATGAGGACCGGGTTGGCCATCGTCGCCCTCCTCCTGATCGCGCAGGTCGAGCCCGGCACGTCGCGCGCGCGCCCAGGACACGCGCCGCCCGCGATCATCCGGCCGGCGCTTCCGGCCTGTCAAGGCACGAGCGGTCGCCGGCTCACCCGCGGGTCTAGAAGTACGAGCGCGCCCCAATGTCTTGTCGCCGTATCGGCGGAACACAGACGTTGACGCCCGCCGCGTCCCCCGCTATAACTGGCGCACTTCAGGATCGGGCGTTCCCGCCCCCGGGGCGACTCAACGGTGCGCTGCGGCCGGGCGAGAGTGGGAGGAGAGAGCCTGGATATCGTCCTGCAGCTCGTGCTGAACGGCCTGGCCGTCGGCTGCATCTACGGCCTGGTCGCCCTCGGCTTCGTCCTCATCTACAAGGCCACCGAGCTGGTGAACTTCGCCCAGGGCGACCTCATGATGCTGGGCGCCTTCACCTGCTACATGCTCGTGGTGTGGTACGGCATCGGCTACTGGGTCGCCTTCGCGGGCGCGGTAGCCGTGGTGGGGCTCTTCGGGGCCGTGCTCGACGCGGGCATCCTCCGCCGCGTGCTCGGCCAGCCGCAGTTCGCGGTGGTCATGCTCACCATCGGCCTCGCCGCCGTCTTCCGGAGCTTCGCCTCCATCGTGTGGGGCACCGAGATCTACACGCTGCCCACGCCCTTCAGCGCCCACACCACCCGCATCGCGGGCGTCAGTGTCAGCCACGAGTACGTGTCCATCATCGTGGGCACGGTGATCCTGTGCGCGGTCCTCTACGCGTTCTTCACCTACACCAAGGTGGGGGTGGCCATGCAGGCGGTGTCCCAGAACCAGCTCGCCGCCTACTACATGGGCATCCCCGTGAAGCTGATGTGCTCGCTCATCTGGGCCATCTCCGCGGGCGTGGCCGCCATCGCCGGCGTGCTCCTCGCTCCCGTGTCGCTGGTGGACATCAATCTGGGCTTCATCGGGCTCAAAGCCTTCGCGGCCGCCGTGCTCGGCGGCTTCGGCTCCATTCCCGGCGCTCTCGTGGGCGGGCTGACCATCGGCCTCATCGAGCTCTTCTCGGGCGCGTATCTCCCCGCGGGATTCAAGGACGTGGCGGCCTACCTCGTCCTTCTCATCGTGCTCGCCGTGCGGCCGCAGGGCATCTTCGGCGCGGTGGGACGGAAGAAGGTCTGAGCGCCCGGCATCCATGCGCTTTCTCTTCAAGACCACCTACGCGCAGGACCTCACGCTCTTCACGGATGGCGTCCAGCGCAACTGGTACGTCGCGCTCCTCGTGGCCCTGGCTCTCATCCCCTGGCTCGTGCCCGCGTATCTCGTCGACATCAGCCTCGTGCTGATCTACGGCCTGTGCGGGCTCAGCCTGATGGCCCTCGCCGGCTACACCGGGCTCGTCAGCCTGGGCCACGCCGCCTTCCTCGGCATCGGCGCCTACGCCCACGTCTACTTCACCCAGGACCTGGGGCTGCCGTGGATCGTGTCCGTCGCTCTCGCCGTGGCCCTCACCGCCGCCACGGGGGTGCTCGTGGGACTGCCCGCCCTTCGCATGACCGGCGTGTACCTGACCATCGCCACCCTCGCCTTCGCCCTCATCATCCAGGAGGTCTTCACGCGCTGGGATCACGTCACCCACGGGCTCAAAGGCCGTCCCGTGGACAAGCCCATCATCTTCGGCGTCTCCTTCGCCAGCGACACCGCGTTCTACTTCCTCTGCCTCGTCTTCCTCATCGCGGGACTCTGGATCACGCGCAACCTCCTGCGCTCGCCCACGGGCCGCGCGTGGATCGCCATCCGCGACAGCGAGATCGCCGCGCAGTCCATGGGCGTGAACCTTGCCGCCTACAAGACCATGGCGTTCTCCTATTCCGCTGCCGTCATGGGGCTGGCCGGCGTGCTCTTCGCCCACAAGATCGGCTTCCTCGCTCCCGACATCTTCAGCGTGCTCCTGTCCATCCAGTTTCTGCTCATGGTGGTGGTGGGTGGCCTGGGCAGCCTCCACGGTGCCCTGTTCGGTGCGGTATTCGTGGCCTTCCTTCCCGTGGTCATCTCCCAGGCGCGCGACTCCGTGCCGGCGTGGGTCGGCTCCGCCACCGCGCTCCTCGGCCACGATCTGAGCAGCGCGGCCTTCCGCGCCGCCGATCGCTTCGTCAAGCAGCCGGGGCT
>Ga0209465_10001127_pt1 | contig 12094 bp, 9 predicted proteins | sample PanSoiPlot1MoBio_FD_188321 | JGI IMG/M metagenome (GOLD analysis project Ga0209465, IMG submission 188321) | Tropical forest soil microbial communities from Panama analyzed to predict greenhouse gas emissions - Panama Soil Plot 1 MoBio (SPAdes)... | ecosystem: Environmental > Terrestrial > Soil...
GGACGCCCTCGCAAAAAGATGTCTCCTATAGTGACACGCGACGCCCCCTCGCGCTACTTCACTCTTTGTAATTGCCCGCGCTGCCGTTGTGATAGGAGTGGGTAATGTGTCATCCGCCGTTACAACTGCGTTTCGATCGCAAGTAAAATTTAAGAGGATGGAACTTCATGGGCCTTCCCATCAACTAGCGGATCCGTCGGGCCTCTTCCAGATGCGTCGGAATCACCTCTGGGAAGAGCGCGGGCTGCTCTCCTGTCTGCCGTCCCGTAGGCGAAGGACAGACCACGTTCCGAAGCGGGAAGCGCCTCGAAAGCTGTCCGGCATAGGCAATTTCATCAAAATGGGCGTTGAGTGATCCGTTTTCGCGGACCCTAACCGGGTATGATTCCGTTGAGTTTTAGGTCCGACCACTTTCCTCAAAGGACCTTTGTCGCTCGTTTCGCCACGAGCTCCGCTTCAAGCTTTAGCAGCTCAGCGTCAGCGTCGAACACCGTCGGGGATTTTGCAAGCTCCACTTGCTGCTCTCCAGGGAGCCCGAGGCGCTTCGCCGCGCCGACCATGATTTTGATTTGCAGACTCGACAGTGGTTTTGCTTTCGCCTGCAGTATGCTGGCAGCGAGCGCATCGGCACGATTCACAACGCTAACATCAGCAGCGACAGGCGGCGAAATGGCCGGGAGATCCTGGCGCGGATCAGAGAGGGTAAGGGCTTCGCTCACATTGGGCGCCGCCGCTTGGCGCTTCCCCAATTTCTGTTTGGGCAGTCCGAAGCAGTCCACCACCGTGCTCAGGGCACTCGTATGGTCGAACGTTGTGTTCAGGATGGTCTCCTCAGCTGTGTACGCGGAAACCACAATCGCCGGAATGCGCACGCCGAGTCGATCAAAGTTAAAGCCAGTGCCTCCTGGTTGGTCTGGCGGAATCACCACGTTGTCGGGAGAAATGGCGAATGGGCAGTCCTTCGTAGTCGGCGGGCAAACATGGTCGTAGCAGCCGCCATGCTCGTCAAATAGGATCAACAGCAAAATCTTGTCCCAGTCGGGGCTTTTGCGGATCGCGGAATAGACTTGATAGACGAGTTTCTCGCCTTGTTCGACGTTCGAGCGCCCAAACAACTGGAATGCGTGCGACTCGGGATGCATGTCGTTTTCCGGCCCATGCACCACGGAGTCCATATAGTTGGGTTCGATGAAGGAGAACGCCGGCAATCCACCCGGTTTCTGTGCGTCTACAAGGAAGTCCGTCAAGTGTTCGAAATAGCCTGGCTGCACCGCAAAATCCCACAACTGTCTCTGCGTAAGCAACGCGATGCTCGTAACCGTCCAACCCCCGCAATACACTTTCCAGCTCTTGCCTGCTTGTGAGAGCAAATCAAAAATTGTGGGTGTGCTGTTCGTGAACAGAAGTCCGTCGCCTCCGTCATTGTTAACGTAGCCGGAAGATGTCCCCGCCACCATGAAGGAGCGATTGCAGAGCGTCTGCGAAGGAACCGAGGCAAACCAGTGATCGCACAACCCGTAGTAATGAGCCAAACTCGAAAGCACGGGAATACGAGCCGGGGTAAAGCAATTCATGATGGTATCGGCGTTCGCGGGATTGCTTTGGTTCTTCAACAAATAGTTGTACAGGAAACCCTGCATGTTGCAGGGCCGCGGCGGCTCCTTGGTCACCGCGTTTGCGTACTGAGTCGTTTTCTGTCCGTAGATTTGCGCATACACATCCTGGAAGGGTTCGCCGGGATCGGGGTAGGGCGCTGTTACGTCCGTCCCTTTACCCACAGGAACGTTGGACCCGTCGAGACGAGGATTGCTCAGCTTCTTGCCGTAAACTCCTGCGAAATTCCCGGGAGGCTCTCGGTCGAAGGGCGCTTGGTTTGCTGGATCGTAAAGCCACCCGAGCAGATTATCGAACGAGCGATTTTCGAGCATGAGGACGACAATATGTTCGATCCGATCTAGACTCGCTGCCATTTTCCCTCCCTTCCCACTTCGCGGGCGAGTTAGTTATCGAGCGAATTACGTACCGGGAGGCGGAACAACCTGCGAAGTAATCCGCTTAGTGTATCGACGCGGTTCTTTGGAAGCCAACCGGACCCAGCCGATCGCTCGTCTTTGATGGCGAATGCGAAGCTTAGCTTGATTGAAAGATGATTTCACCCAAATTCCGGACCGAGGATTGCGCACATCGGACCACGTCTTCCGGGGAAGTGGTTTGGACCCCGCACCATGCGTGTGAGGGGCCGAGAAGGGGTAAAGCTGCAAGCGCTCAACAATTCGAAAGCCGCAGCATTTGACTTAACACAGTCCACGATAAGAGTCTCACGCGAGGACTTGGCCAGAAATCCGCGGAGCAGTGCTTCCGCAGAAGCGCGGCTTGTCGCCATCCACGGGCCAAGATGGTCAGCGAACGCACCACGACGACCAAAAGCGTAGCATCGCGGCGCGCCATCTTCCCGAACCGTCAGGGCCAATTCCGAAGCTTCGCTAAAAAGAGATCGCAGCAAAAAGCTGCGATCGGCGCCGAACACCTCCCGATCCATTCTGACAATCTGCTCTATCTCGGCCTCACCAACCGAAGAGCATGCCGACAGTGGCACTGTCGAAACTGCTATCGACGGCCGCTTCAAAATCAGGCGTTCGATCTCAAATTCAGTGACGAATCCCAGCTTCTCGTAAAGCGGCTTCCCTAGCGGAGTGGCGTCGAGCTTCATGGTTGGAACGGGGTACTGATCAAGGTACTCGACGGTTTTCTTCAGAAGTTGCATTCCAATTCCCCGCTTCCGATACTCGGGATCCACCAAAACCATGCCGATCCAGGCAAACCTGTTCTCATAAGAAATGGTGGTCGCGGTTCCTACAACCTTTCTGTCGTGTTCCATGACGAAGCAGCCGTTCGGACTATTGTCGAGAAAACGGCGCCAATCAGCAGCAGTTTGATTCCATCCCGCAACAGTATTCAGGCGGAGGCCAGCCGGAATGTCGTGCTCGGTCATGACGCGTAGGCGCATCCCCGCAATCTCCGGGAGGATTGTAAACCGCGGAGAAGAATACCCGAAGCCAGAAGACGGGTGATGAATAATTCGAGTACAATCGCTCGGCAGTACGGTATTGCTGTCAAACAAGCTGCCGCCATCATGACCATGAATCCGACTTCGATTCGGGACATCGCACAATTGGAAGATCTTCTCAGCGAGCCAACCGAAGATGTAATCCGTACACTGGGGGACCTCGACGGGGACATTGTGGTCATCGGCGTGGGCGGGAAAATGGGGCCGACGCTGGCTCGAATGGCGATGAAGGCCTCTGAGCGCGGCCGAGCGCGGCGACGTGTCACGGGCATCTCACGATTTTCGTCTCCGTCACTCAAACGTCAATTGGAGGCCTGGGGAATCGAGACCGTCGGCTGCGATTTGCTCGATCCGGGCTTCTCGGCCAGCCTTCCCGATGCTGCAGGCGTTATTTTTATGGCTGGAATGAAATTTGGATCGACCGGCCAGGAGTGGCTGACCTGGGCGACAAATTCGTTCCTGCCAGGGCTGATTGCGGATCGCTATCGGGGCAGCCGGTTCGCGGTTTTCTCGACGGGAAATGTTTACGGGCTCTCGCCGGTTTCGAACGGAGGTTCTCGCGAAGAAGATGCGCTGAATCCAGCGGGCGAATACGCGATGAGTTGCGTGGGCCGCGAGCGGATTTTCGAGCACTTCAGCAGGATGCACGAGACGAAGATGACGATTCTCCGTCTGAACTACGCGAGCGAACTGCGGTACGGCGTACTGGTGGACATCGCGCAGCGCGTTCATGCAGGCCAGACCGTCCCGTTATCGATGGGCTATCTGAACACCATCTGGCAAGCCGATGCGTCTGCGGCGGCCTTAGAGTCCCTCGGTTGCGCGGCGTCGCCGCCGCTTGTGATCAATATTACGGGCCCAGAATTGCTCAGCGTCCGGTGGGTTGCGGAGGAGTTTGGGAAGAGACTCCGCAAGCCGGTCAGTTTCGCAGGAACAGAGTCAGACGACGCCTTACTAAGCAATGCCGCGAAGTCGTACGAACTCTTCGGCCGTCCTCGTGTGAGCGCCCAGCAAATGATCGACTGGATCGCTGACTGGATCGAAAGAGGTGGAACGACTCTGGCGAAGCCCACTCACTTTGAGGAGCGCGTAGGTCAATTCTGAGTTGCCTTTGCAGCGCACTGGACGCGACGAGTGCATGGTCGGCAATATGGACGACAGAATTCGTCAGGTGTTGAAGGCCGGTACGGTAATCCCGGCACATCCTCTGGCATTGCACGCGAACCGCAAGCTTGACGAGCGACGGCAGAGGGCGCTAACGCGGTATTACGCGGCCGCGGGTGCGGGAGGCGTCGCCGTTGGGGTACACACGACTCAGTTTGCGATTCGCGAGCCTCAGATAGGGCTGTTTGAGCCGGTCTTGGGGTTAGCCGCCGAGGAAATGGATCGTGCCGACCAAGGCCGAAACGTGCCGCTCGTGCGTGTCGGCGGGATCAGCGGCAAGACCGCGCAAGCGGTGCGCGAAGCGCGCCTGCTGTGCGACTTGAAATACCACGCAGGTCTTGTGAGTTTGGCCGCGGCAAAGGATTTGCATGGCGAAGCACTCATCCGTCATTGCCGAGAGATTGCCGGCATTTTGCCGGTTATCGGCTTCTACCTGCAACCGGTGGTCGGGGGCCAGGTGCTTTCCTACAAATTCTGGCGGCAATTTTCAGAGATTGAAAATGTCGTGGCGATAAAGATCGCGCCCTTCAATCGATACCACACGCTCGATGTCGTTCGCGCCGTCGCGGAATCGGGACGGGAAGTTGCTCTGTACACCGGCAATGATGACAACATCTTAATGGACTTGGTCACACCCTATTGCTTCGAGGTCAACGGGGAGCAGAAACGACTTCGTATCGTTGGCGGCCTGTTGGGCCACTGGGCGGTGTGGACGAAACGAGCGGTGGAACTTCTGGCCGAATGCCACGGTCTGGCACTCGCCAATGCGCCCGTGCAGCAAGCTTTGCTCAAGAAAGGCGTTCAGATGACCGACTGCAATGCGGCGTTTTTTGATGCCGCAAATCACTTCGCGGGCTGCATCGCCGGTGTGCATGAAGTACTGCGACGACAGGGATTGCTCGAAGGTATTTGGTGCCTGGATCCTCACGAGACTCTTAGTCCCGGACAGAAAGAGGAGATTGACCGCGTATATCGTGCCTACCCGCAATTGAACGACGATACCTTTGTGGCCGAAGGACGAGACGGCTGGCTGAAACCCTAGCGCGCTCGCGCGTTGCGGCGAAACGGGGCGGGAACAAACTCGATCGACGAGGCCTCGCCCGCAGCCAGTTGGATCTGGAATTCCATCACCTCAGACGCAATGGGATTTACATATTCGTCGAGCACGACCGACAGCACCTCTTCGGATGGGGATGAGGTCGTGCGTACCTGGCGGTAGATATTCATCACCAGAGCTTCGGCAGCGCCCGGCGTGAGCAGCGGGGGAATCCGCGACTCGAGCCCAGAAAATGAGCTATCCGGAATCGAAAGGCCCCGTTTCTGTGCCAGCCTGCGCAGCAGGTCAAAACCCTCCCGAGCCGTTGTGGTCGGGAAAAGGGGAATCTTTACATCGATGCGGCCTGGGCGCTTCAGGTCCACTTCGATCAAGTCCGGTCGGCTGGACGCAAGAACCCAGATGACGCGTCCCCGGCTGTTGCTGCTACCCATTTCCTCGGCCAACATGGAATAGATGCGGCCGCCGACGCCAGAGTCCCCGCTGTTCGCTTCGCGCCGGCCGAGCGCCTGGTCTGCTTCATCGATGAAGACGTAGCAGCGGCCGAGAGCATGGATGAGTCGAAAGATTTTTTCCAGATTGCCTTCGCTGCTGCCGATCCACTTGTCCCGGAAATTCTTCATTTTGACGATGGGCACGGAGGCTTCCCCCGCGAGACATTCCACCAGGAAGGTCTTTCCGGTGCCGACCGGGCCGCAGAGCAGATAACCTTTGGGCAGGGCGGCCACGTCATTTTTCTTCCATAGCTCAATATCCTGCCGGAGCCAGGTTTTGACTTTGTCGAGACCGTAAAGATCGTCTAAGGTCCGAGGCGTTTCAATGAACTCAATCAGACCGTTAATATCCCTCTCGAGCAGGTCTTTTTTGAGCGCAGAAAGGTCGGAGGAAGCCAGATGTTCCTTGCGATGCTCCTTCGTCTTGACGACACTTTCGACGGCGCCCATCGTCGCGCCCGACAGCTGCTCCGCCAAAGCTGGCAGGTCGGAGGAGAAATCTGCCAACGCCACGGAACAAGCTGGGAGGATCGTGCGGAAACCGTCGAGAAGTTGGTCCGGGGACGGTAGTTCAATCTTCATGCGCGCAACCCGTGGATTGTTCACGATCAAAGGATGCAAATCATTCAGGTTCTCCGTAAGCAGGAAGGACGCAAGCGTATGATTCGCGAGCAGCGCATCGCTCGACCAATCGCGAATCAATGAAGCAAGCGCGCTCAAGTCATAGTCAAAGCCACCTTGCAGGGCGGGAAGCAGCAGGTCTGCATTTTTGAGGATGCAGCCGACTTGCGTTGCAGACTGGTTCAACCGAGTGAGATTGGCGCAATAGCGAAAATAGCGCGTTAGCGTTTCGACAGCGGCGCGCGGCGCTTTCCAATCTTTCTGGCTCTCTTGAAAGTGCGGCCACTTGGAGAACATTTCGCCGCCCTTATCGACCCGTATGCCGTTCCCAACGTCGTAGCTGAGCACCACGTCGAAACGCGGCAGCAACACCCCAAGCAGGAAATCCGACAATCCACCTAGACGCGGCAGCGGGGGCGGGGGAAGAACCATGCGGTCGCTGATGTTACCGTAAATGATAAACTGATTGGCGGCATTACTCTCGTAAAGCTCGGCGAGAGAGCGCGCCCACCCGGGAAGCGCCGGGCCCCGCTGAGAAGCGGGCGGATGAGGAGGGGTGCTCATCAGGAGCGCTCCGCGGTTGCGCTTCCGCCGGGAGCCCGCCTGCGGTAATCGCGGTCGAGATCCGCCACCGCGGACTCCGCCTGGCCAAACAACCCCCCGCTCACCAGGTCGCTGGCAAGCTCGAGATCGGACGCGATGGTTTGCGGCTTGCCTTGCATAGCCGCGTTGTCGAGGATTAAGTCAACCTGCGACTCGACACGGGTTAGGTCGCTCTCGACTTCTTCAACCGATTGTTCGCGCCGCTGCACGTTGGCAAGACGCCGCTGCAAAATGTCGAGGGTCGCGGCTCTCGATTGACGAAGGGCGGGAGTATCCTGGCCGTTCTTGAGATCGGATTGCAAAGCGTCGACTTTCCTGGTCAGAGCCTCGGCGCTATCCTCTGTTCCCGCTGTCAGCAGGTGATAGCGCGCAATGAGAAGCTTGAGATAAACCCATTTGAGGTTTTCAAGCGCCTCACGATTCGTATCGATCAGATACTCCTCAGCCTGGGCGTTGCGATAGACCTCAAGAACCCTGTCACACTTCCGCTCCAAGTCGCCGAGCCGTCGCTTGTAGTCGGCCGGAAGCAGTTGGACGAGAGAGTTGCGTTTGGCTTGTGAGTCGCCGGTCGAAATCTGGCGATCTTCCGCATCGACCAGGTTCTGAAAGCGCTTGTTGAAAGCCAGTGTCGGAACAATGGCGGCCTCCGCGGCCAGTCCAAGAAACCAAAAGCCAGGATGCCCGAACCCGAGGATAAAGAAACCAGCGGCCGCGAGTGCGTTGACCGGCAGCCGGCCCAGCGCCGGCACCTCCACCCCGACAAGAAAGGCGGCTTTCAGATAGCGCCACACGATGGCTTTATTCTACCGTACCATCAATTCTTTTCGGTCTGCGGCCCCATGGTCTTTGCGGGACTTTCCGGCGCAGGCGAACCGCCGGAAGTCGTGGATTCGAGCGCGATGCCTTCCTTGGCGGCAAAGTCCGCCAGCGCCTGGTCCGCCAGGGCGTTCTGCTCCGCTTCCTTGAGTTGAATCGTGGACATGTCCATCGAGTCGCGAGCGACACGGGCCCGACCCGCGGCTTTGCTGCGTTCCTCTTCGACCATCGTTTGCAGCCGGTCGAGCGTGTCGCCCGAACCACCAATGCTGGTGATCATGCCGGACGCCATTTCGGTGAGTTCCGCCATCGCCTGCTTCATCTTCATATCGCTGATGCTGGATTTTAGCGATTCGATCTTGGCGCGCGCGCTCGAGACGGCCACATCACGGGCCTTGAGCAGGTCCTTGTAGGTGGTCTCCGCCTGCTCCAATTGCTTGCGATTTTCATCCAGCTCACGCTGCACAGTTTGCAGGCGAAGGGCATATTGGCCGGCAGCGCCTCGATTATTCGCCCGCAGATTTGCAGAAGTTTTGGCCCGTAAGTCGCGCTCTTCGTTTTCGAGCTTCTTGACCTGGCTCATCAGCCGTTCACACAACCCGGCATGCGATGCGAGGCCCTGATTGTATTGCGCGATCTGCTTGCGAAGGTTTTCCGTTTCCACCTCGAGCAGGGCCTCGGGGTTCTGGCGTTCGAGACCAGAGACGAAAAGCCCGAAGAACCCCCGGATGAGATTGACAAGGCGTTGAAACATCCGTGCTTCTCCTTTCCTGCGCCCTACGAAGGGCTGCTTTGTGCATCTAGCGGTTTGCCTGGCTGCGCTGCCAGCTTTGCAACAGATTGTTCACGACCTCGGCCCTCGGCGGATCGCAAATCTTGGCAAGATCCACCTTGATTCCGTAGTCGCTGTACTTCACGAACGGACTGTCAGGAAACTTTACGGGAACACTAGGATTCGCCGGACGAAAGCCGTGCACCAGCGATTCCTTCTGGATCGGCTCGCTCAGTAAAAAGGTAAGAAAAGTTTCCGCGGCTTTGCGTTGGTCCTTCGAACTCCACGGCGCGTCGATGATGTAGTACGGGTTGTCGTTCCAGGCGTTGTACTCGGGATAGATAATGCGAAGCTGGCCCCAGCGCCCTTCCGCATTTTTCAGATAATCGATTGCGACGCTCTCGTAGACGAGCAAGGCGTCATAAGAGGAAGGTCCTTTGAGAACCATTTCCTTCATCATGTTTCCGGTGCTGTTAGAAAGGCCGCTTACCGCGCGTTCCATTCCTTGCATCCAGTTCTGAAAGCCGACGTCGACAACATCCTTCAATTGCAGGTCCTTGGTCTTCTTGTGATAAGAATAGGCGGCCAGCACAATGGTCATCAGGCCGGAGTTGGACTCGTTGGGGTGCGTGTGCCCGAACTTGAAAAGGCCCCATTCCGGTCTCTGCGCGATGGCATCCCAGCCGCCCTTCTCCTGGAGGGCTTGGCTGATGGTCAAAAAGGAAACGGCCTTGTACTTCTGGGCGAAGGCTTGGTAGCGTTCGTCCCACATCACGAAGACCATCGGCGAAAGTGCAATCGGTTCCTCCTTGAGAATGGGATTCTGGCTGTACTTCACTTGCCACTCTTGAACGAAAATGTCCTTATAGAGTGCGCTCGCAGGCGACCACACCTGGATACGCTGGTCTCCGCCGAGAAGTGCGTGAGCCCCCTCAAGCGAACCCATGGGGATCAGGTTGATTTTGATGCGTTTGCCATCGCGGGTTTTGGCGAATTCCTGAACCGCCCACTCCAGCCACCGCTGCTTCTCGGTGCCGTAAGCGATGCCGAGTTCCACCTGCTCGCTGCCACCCGTGATGGAATCAAACACCCCTCCCGACGAGCCGGCGCCCTTTGCTTTCGTTTTCAACTGGTTGTCTCTTGTGAAAAAGTAGTAGGCGCCGGCCCCGCAAAGGACCACAAACAGAAAGATGAATATCTTTCCCAGTGCCGTTAATCGCGGACCGTCAGACATTGGCTCGTCAGTCCTCTTTCGCTTTGCAAGCCTATTTCAGCCGTCAGAAGAATGTCGAAATGTCGCGAAACACCTCGACAATGTTCTGGGGCGAACCCTCATAGAACTTCGCCTGGGTTGCATCCGCAATCTTCTGCAGGATGTCCTTCCTGGCCTCCTGACCATAGGCGATCGTGAACACGTGAATCGCTCGTGTCTCTCCGTTATATCTGATACGTTCCATGAGCTCGTTCAATTTCATTCTGCTTTGCGTGTCCTCGCCGTCCGTAAGCACAACCACTGACTGGATCTTGGCGTCGGGGACGGCCGCAGCGGCAAGGTGCTGATAGGCCGCGTCAATCGAATCGTACAGGGCGGTGCCGCCACCCGCGAACAAGGAATCAACTTGTTCGAGCAATTGCTCGCGGCCCTGCTTTACGGCAACGTCCTCGCCCGACCAATGAAACTCGGAGCTGAAAGGCAAGAACGAGAAGGTATCGCTTTCGTCCAGCATCTGAACGAGTTGCTTCGCGCCCAGCTTGGCGTGCTGCAGCTTGCTTTCCTCGCTCATGCTGCCCGATGTGTCCAGCACCAGAACGACGTTCGAATGCTTCTTTTGTGTCTTCCACAGTTCCAATAGCGCGTTAATGACATCAACGGGCGGAACCCCGAGCGTTGTCTTCGGCTCCTTCGGATCGATTCCGTGCCCCGCGTCCAACGGAGCGGAAAGCGCCACATCGACAGCGGCAGGCCGGAATCCGTACTGGATGGCCTTCTCTTGCTGCGGCCGCGCCAGCAGGTACTGAATGTAGATCTTTGCTGCTTCCCGGTGCTCCGGACTAACCCATTCGCGCTCGACAATTCCGACCGGATGATCGCTCCAGAACGTGCCTTCCTTGGGGTAGATGGCAATCACCGGGAAAGGCAAGTTCGCCTGGGAATACGATTCGACGACCATGCTTTCATAGAGCACTGCCGCGGATAGATACTCCGGGCCGTTGGAGAACATCTTGCGGCCAAAGAAGCCGGTTGAACTTCCGTAATGTACGATACTGTGTTCAACGCCCGCCAGGAATTGCTTCGTTTGTGGCTTTGCGAGATCCGCGAGTGTCAAGCCGCCGGTTTTTCCCGAGGCCGCGTAGGCTTCGGCAAAGAGGGCAATCAGTCCGCTATTACTGAACTCCGGATGGGTGTGGCCAAACTTGAATTTGCCCCATTGCGGAAAGCCGTAGGCTTGCCAGCCTTTCTCGTTCTGCGACAATGCCAGGACGTCCGCCCAACCGATTGGTTTCTTGCCCCAACCAATGGCCTCAGCCATCGGTCTCCACATTGCAATTACGACGGGCGAGAGCACCAGGTTGTCTGTCGTAGCGATCAGATCCTTTCCCGTCTTGGCGCGAGAATCCGCGTTGCCGAGCTTGATAAACGCCGCCGAGGCGGGGCTGGCGATATGGGCTTGCAAGCGGCCCGACAGAATATTGTCGATGGTCTCGCCGGAACCCATCGGCAGTGCCCTGACAAAGATGGGCTTGCCGCTCACGGTCTTGAAACTCGACTGATTGAATGCTCTCGTGACATCGTTGATCCATTTCTCTTTTTCAGAGCCGTATGGAAAGACGAGTTCGAGGGCTCCGCGCGGAACGGCAGACGGAACTTCGCGATTTTCACTCGGCTTCTTGCAAGCGTCGAAAACAAGGCCCAAGCCGATGAGCGCTAATATCAACGCGCAAGTCGTTGTCCGGGCACACGGAGGCCACAGAAACCACGGCACCTCAAAGCGGAAGGAAGCATGCCGCAAGAATTGGAAAATAGAGCCTCTCGACGGAGCGAAATCTCCGGTTCCCTGTGATTTCATTTTACCCTTTTGGTTGAAAATGCAAAGGACCTGCTTTGCGGGAGCGCTCGCAAATGTTAAAAGCATGTAAACACCGCGAACGGGTGAATTTCAGGTTGGGGTTTTCGGAGACCCCGTTATTGCCGGGGGTCAAGCGGAAGCCGGTCCGTTCGCAGACAAAACGAAATCCATCTTCGCGAGCGATCCGCCGCCGCTGTCTCCCTGTGGCAACGTGTGGGATGGCGGTCATGCCCCTCGTCGGCACTGCCGCGCGCCCGATCTTGATCCTGTTCGCGGCACGATTATCGAGGACAGCATCGAGGACCTTGCGAACCGCATACTCGCTCGACTCGATGTCGTCAAAGTCCCTCCTTGCGACGCACCGGCTTCCGGCTTCCTCAAACTGCTGTGTCAGTCATTTCTTTTCACATTCTTCGATTTTTTTGAACTTCCCGG
>Ga0209465_10001130_pt1 | contig 12075 bp, 7 predicted proteins | sample PanSoiPlot1MoBio_FD_188321 | JGI IMG/M metagenome (GOLD analysis project Ga0209465, IMG submission 188321) | Tropical forest soil microbial communities from Panama analyzed to predict greenhouse gas emissions - Panama Soil Plot 1 MoBio (SPAdes)... | ecosystem: Environmental > Terrestrial > Soil...
CCCCGCAAGCGATAGAGAGAGCGAAGCTCCCGATTCGTTCGCCCTCCAACGTGAGGGGATGAGATCGAGCCAGTACCGGCTGGCCGGCACGCAATGTCGCGATCCAGCCGCGGCCGTTTGGCGAAACTTGCAGCGCTTCTTCGTCAGGCAACGCCGGACCCGCAGCAGTCTTGACCACCGCCGCTGCAGGAGGGATCTCGACATCCAGATCGAGCTTCATGCGCCGGAGCTCCTCGCGGCTTAGAGCGCGCATAGGTTCCCACGGCGGGATTCTGAGGGAGAGCGTAACCAATTCGACGTTGCCGCCCATCTCGGCGGTGTATTGCAGGATCGCCCCGATATCGTGTTGAACTACGACTAGGTCCTCGGCGGTGTAATTCGCAGCGACCGCGTCTTCGCGGCGATCGCCCAGCCATATTTGGTGCACCAACACCCGGGCATCGGGTGGGACGTGGCGTTGCACCCCCCCGAGCAGCACGAACGCACACATAGATTGACAATCTGCGCGAGAAGTTGTCTCTCCATGCTTGATTGGGGTTGCGGCTCGACGCTCGATGACACGGCCTACGGTGGTGGTGAATCCAAACCGCCGGATCGCGCGCCCGAGATCAAGCGCGCCGAGCACCGATCCGCCGTCTGACTCGAGAACGACTGTGACATTCGCTTGCCCGCCCTGCGGGGGGTGTAGAGCATTGTCGCGCACGAAGGTAATGAACTGACGTGACGTATCAGCAGTTATCATACCTGAGGCGGCGATGACCAGCCTGCATGTTGTGGCGCACGCTTCCGACGATCCGTCCGCAAACAAGCTGAAATGCATGGGCGACGAATTGTCGGCGTTACCGGCGACCGGCTCAGAGCGATGAGAAGGCGTTGGTGCGCCGGTCGTCATTAATGAGAGCACGAGCACAACGCATGCCGACGCAAATGTGCTCGGCAACGAGCGTGATATTAGTAATGTATGCCGTCGCGGCATTGATGCCCTGCCGTAATCCCGCTGAGTCCCCTCCCCGCAGGCGCATGCCGAGGCGCGAATCCCCCTATGCATCAAGGCGAATAGTCACTCACATCGATGCTACGCGCGACTTGCTTCCCACCGCTCGTCACATGATATGATTTCCCGCGACCGCGCTGCGTAACGCCTACGGATAAGGCATTAGCAATGTCGGATGCAACACCTAAATTATGCTCCATGTCGCACACAGGCATTGCCCAGGATTTCGCGCGCTTACTCGTGGCGGCCTATCGGCTGACGTTGTCGCCGCTCATCGGCTACAATTGCCGTCACCTGCCGACCTGCTCGCAATATGCTGATGAGGCGTTCGAGCGCCACGGTTTCTGGGCCGGCGGCTGGATGACCCTCGCCCGCATCTCACGCTGCCACCCACTCGGAACCTCTGGGCTGGACTTCGTGGCAAGCGTACCGCCCGCAAACTCGCGTTGGTACTTGCCCTGGCGTTATGGCCGTTGGCGTGGAGTCAATTGCTCGCCGCCGTGACAAAGACCGCAGGCTCGGCAGCATTGGCTTATTCAAAATTTCGAACTAACGGTCGGTCTGAACGAGCTGTTCGAGCCGGAGCGAGGCATCGGCGGAGCCGAGTTCCTTTGCCCTGCGGTACCACTCTCGCGCCCGAGCGGCGTCGGCCTGGAAGCTGACGATGCCGAGACGCTGCAGCACGGTGGGATCGTAAGTGCCGCCCAGAGCAAGTGCGGCCTGCGGGTCATTGCGTTCTGCTGCCCTGCGTAAAACCAGACGCGCTGCCGCGACATCGCCCGAAGATAGGTAGGTGCGCGCTCGCCCAAGCAGATCGGCGATTTCGTCCCAATCCGGCGCGGCAGCCATGGATGTCGCGGGAGATGGCACCGCGACGGTTCTGGAGGCCGGAACTTGCACGGCCGGGGAAGGCGTGACGGTCGCAGGCGACGTCATGGCGACGACAGGAGGAGAGGCGGCGGCCGCAGGCAGCGGGGCGGCGACGGCTGGCGCGGGCGCGGGCGCGGCGACCGCAAGCGCCGGCGCGGCGACGGCCGGAGGAGGCGCGGCGACGGCCGGAGGAGGCGCGGCGACGGCCGGAGGTGCGGTGACGCGGGGCACCGGTGGAGGTGCGGTGACGCGGGGCACCGGAGGTGCGGTGACGTGGGGCGCTTGCGGAGGTGCGGCCGGAGTGCGGGGCACCAACGCAGATTGCGGCGTGCTCCCCCCCTCCGTTGTGTTGGCTACAGCAAATGATGTACGGCCGCTGGGCTGGGCGTTTGGGGCCGCAGCATTTTCGACCGCAGCGGGCCTCTGTGGGGCAGCCTCAAGCCCCCGATAAGAGGCAGAGGCGAACGCAACATCCCCACTACCCGCCTTGCCTGCAACCTGCGGCGGCGCCCCGCGAGGTCCGGTAATCCATAGGAAGCCGAGCGCTCCGGCCGCGGCCAATACCATGACACCTAGGAGTCGCACCACCGCCGCAAAAATCGGGGTTCTTGTTTGGTAGAGAGGCGGTTCCGGCGTCTGGTCAGGGGCGGAGGCAAGGCGTGACCGCAACTCCCTCAGGGCGGCATCGCCTTCGAAGACCACCGCACGCTTCTTGCGTTTCCAGGTCGGATCAGGTGCCGAATTGTGCGCGGTCAAGGGAGCGCGGGAAGGCTTGGTATCCCAGTGCGGCGCAGGTTCGTCGGAAGGTCCACCACTTGACTCGAGTGGAGCATCAGGAGCCGCGGCGTCCCACGGAGACACCGTCTCTGGGGGAGGCATGGCGATCCGAGGAGGCCGCAAGTCCTGCGGCAATTCCTGCACAGGCGCCGAGCCTCGCACCCTGCCATCCGAGGCGGTGTCGCCACGCCCGGACCCGGTCGTTCGGGCCCAACGCGGCGCATAACCCAGCGGCCCGTCGGCCCCACGAACTGGCGTACTCATGACTCCCCCTCCACAAACTGTACAATCACTCCACTCTCAAGCACGGAACCAATCGAATCAAGCGTTTAACAGCTCTTTGGTCGTAAAACTCGACGAACTCAAATTGTTCATGAAACGGTTCGTTGCTCTCTGAGACGCTGCTGACAATCCCCGGCGAAATTACGGCACAGAAGTCGACGGCAATCTGCTTTGCCCTCCGTAAAGCATATCATACCTTGCCGAACGCCGCACTCCGCTTGGCGCAGACGTGGCTTAAATTTTCCGCAAAAGGTTGCTCGACAGTTTGACGGCAATGTGGTCTTTTCTCGATATCTGGCTGCTATTTTTGCCGCATTTGAAACGAACGCGTCACGATATGGAAATTTTGGCGGCTGCGTTCGCCTGTTTAGAGGCCGCCTCCGCTCGTAGCGCCTGACGGATGCAACCGTTTCAAAGTGCCGCTCGCATCAGCGATGCGATTCAACTGCGGCTTTCAACTTGCACAAGTCCCCATCGGCGCTTTGCCCGTGTCGCAGCTCGCAGACCAGCCGATCCAAATTGTCCGCCATACAGAGCTGCGCATCCAGATAGGCTTGCACAGGCTGCGACATCCACCAGCTCATTGATACGAATTCCATGTAGCCGGATTCGCTGACGCGCCGCCGGCACAAACTGGTTGCCAAGTGCGATTCGATGGAGGTGTCGCCCGGCTTCATGCTTGTCAGCCTGTCTGGGGACAGCTGGTAGACGTTGACGGGATAAATGCGCTCATCGTCCTGGCCCAGAACCTGCTTCAAGTAGGCTTCGTGGCCGTCTTCGTGTCCTGAACGCGTCGCGGTGAGCGCGCGAAAGATCGACGAGACGCCCTCAAATGGCGTTCGGCCGTCGTCTGTCGGAAGGGGCGGACGATCCGGTGCCAGCGGGCGATCACCGTGAAGCGGCTTCGGATCGTTTACGACACGGATGACCACCGGCTTAAGATGATAGTCTTTCAGAGCCTGGGCCACGTCGGCGATCGTCGCCAAGCCGTCATTTTCGAAATAGCCGCCATCCACGAGCTGATCGATGATGTCCTGGTTCTTGCTGTCCCGGACAGCGCCATACGGTGAAATCACCGGAAACCGCGCGCTCAAGCCGGCCGCCGTCGACAGCCGTATGTCGGGCAGCGTAGGGGTCTGGTCAACGCGCAATTCCCATAGATCGTATGCAAAGGGCAGCAGCGTTTTATTTTCGATATATTTCGAGCCAATTTTAACATCGGAAACGATGACCCGGCGTCCCGTCGCCACCGACGTGGCGTTCAAGAACAGCAGCGGCACCCACCGCTTCCATGCATCGGGATGGGTACCGACGTCCGGATGATAGCCGAACGGGCGGCGCAGCCCAGTCTCGTCGGCGCTCTTTGACTGCTTGTGATCGGAAACGTCGCCGCGGGTTGCCTTGCGTGTTGCGGCACCTGGCGTGACCGTCAGGCGATTGTACCGTTCTTCAAATGCCTGTTCGAGCAATTGAGCGCGATCGCCCCACAAGGCTTCTTCGGTAAGCGGGTTCGAAATCGGGAAATTGTCCCGATAGAACAGTCCGATGAGGACCGGCGACAGGAAATCGCCCGCCACGATGGCCTGGAAACAATCCCGCCAGGACTTGGTCACGTCGAACTTCCTGTCCCCGACGGGCTCCCCCGCCCACTTGCCGTACCAGGACCCGGCCCCTCCGCTTGTGCACGGTGGAAATTCGCTGCCGAGTACATCGACCATCGCGGCGCGGACGACCGCGGCGCCTACCGAGCTTCCCGACACCGTGGACATGGCAAAAACGCGGGAACGAACGTGACCCGTCTTCTCGTCGTCGTGACCCGGGGCATTGTCGAGATCAAGCAGGGCGCCAACCACGCTTGCGGTGAGAAATGCTGCGCGGCTGGCGCCGCCAGCACCCGCAATCAATATCGGTCTTGGACACTTCGTTGCATCGGCGAGGCACTGGTTGGCGGTCATCCAGCGATCGACTGCAAGCTTGAACGGAATCTGTCGCTCGGAACTGATGGCGGGATGACCGTCAAGCCAGCGCACATCGTGATAGCGCCCGACAATGTTAATGCTGATCACGCTGACCGCGACGACGATCAACAGCAAGGGCGTCCGCACGCGATGAGACCAACTCGCGACTTCGCCGAGGAACAACACGATGCCTGAAAACACCGCCGGCACGAAGAACAGCCGCGGCGCCCAGGCCGCCGCGACGAGCGGAAAGCCGATTGAGAAGACGACCAGGGACGCGATGAGGTAGCGCGCCAACTGGATGAACTGGTCGGTGCGCGTAAGTGGCTGCGGCGGCGGCACCGTTCCAAACCAGTTTGCAAAAATTGGCGTTCGCCGATCTAAGCACGGCTCCGGGGTGGTCGTGGACCAAGTTCGCCGCAGCAGTACCAGCAGGCCGAACAATGCGACGACGAAAAGCAGAACGAACATGAGAATGAGCGATTTTTGCTCAGCGGCGAGGGCTTCGGGCAGCGCTGCGGACGCACCCTTCATGTTGCGCCAGGTTCGGCAAAGTCCCCAGCCGACCAACAGCAACACGCTCACGCCCAGCACGCGCGGCACCCACAGCGCGGTACATCTGAATTGAGCCCGAAGCTCGGCTCGTCGGGCCTCGCTCAGCCCGCCGGGCGCGTGCGTGTCCGGAACCCAATCGTCGGATTGCAGCGCGTAGCGCGCGCTGCCATGGACGATCCATGCCCAGGAAAAACAAAGGAGGAAAAACACCGCCCATTCCCACCACGACAAGGCGATGTCAGCGAACAGGTCACGCCCCTGCGGCGTCAGCGCGAGCAACGCGGCCGCCACCAAAACGCTCGCCAATGGCACGCGACATACCCAAAGCACGACGCCAATGCTCCAAATGCGCACCAGTATCGACTTGACAAAGGAATGCATGGGACGCGCCTCCTTGAGCGTATCACATCATGCGTGTTAAATCGCGTTAACTCAACCATTGCTTGCAGGCAAGAAAAATTTTGCTTGGAAGCTTGGATCGGTGAGCCATAGGAGCACAAAAACGGTCACCAAGATGTGATGAACCTCACATTTCCCGACGGTGCGCCCACGCGAATACCCAAAAGGAATTGCCCAACCGAGTCTGCCGTCCACCTCAAGCGCAAATAGGCGAATGTCAAGAGTAATGGCGATAATAACGATATGACTATATTCAGGCTGATCGAGTCTGGTGTATTATTCCGGTGGGCGTTAATTGAACCGTTGACACAGCCAATCCTTAATAGACCCTTTTCTGCCTTCGCTCGAGATAGTCCGGCCGTCGCATCCTTAGCGAGTTCCGACCCGCCGAAGCGGAATCGGGGCCATATCAAAGGATGAGATATTGCGATCTAATTGCCTGATCACTGACCCCAGGTGTTCGATGCCCACACAGGCTCAAGATTAACATCGTAAATCACGAGATTACCGTGGGGGGGGCTTCGGCACACACCGTCGCCATAGGCGGGCGATAATAGCCACATCCGAGCGCGGTAGTTTTTGTGGAACGTAATCGCTAGTTTCAGGACAAACTCGTCCTCTGGTCGGGTGCCGCCTGCGACTCAAATCGCATGGGGATGCCCAGAACGCCACGGGGGCGGTCTGGTAAGATAGTAGAAGATAAGAAACCCCGGCGGGCGATCTATCGAATTCTTATTCACAAACGCAGATTCAAGCTTACGCTACGTCGCATCAGGAGATTGCCACCACCCAATCGGAAGTGGCATTGCTGGAACGTCAACTTGGCGCTTTCGCAGCTTCGGAAAAAATTTATGGACACCAACAACACAACAACTTACCACGGCCCCGGATGCATATCGGCGGCTCTGTGAACGGCGGACGCGGGACGTTTGCCACAGGCTGCCGCGGAAATCCGTGAACAGGATTGTACAAACACCTCAGGATACGGCAGAAAACCGCGATTTTACAGCGTAAATCCGCTTACCTGCGTTCGTAGGCAGCGAGTGAGCAACAGGAGTTGAAAATGGCCGTCGCCGGCTCGATCACCCTCACATTTCCCGATGGCGCGCGCCGCGAATATCCCAAAGGCAGCACCGGCCTGAACGTCGCCAAGGCGATCTCGCCGTCGCTTGCCAAGCGCACCGTCGCAATGGCGCTCAACGGGTCGCTGGCCGATCTCGCCGATCCGATCGAACGCGACGCAAAGATCGAGTTCGTCAACCGCGATGACCCGCGCGCCCTGGAGCTGATCCGCCATGACGCGGCCCACGTGCTGGCCGAGGCCGTGCAGTCGCTGTGGCCCGGCACCCAGGTCACCATCGGGCCGGTGATCGAGAACGGCTTCTACTACGATTTCTTCCGCAATCAGCCGTTCACGCCGGAGGATTTTCCGGCGATCGAGAAGCGCATGCGCGAGATCATCGCCGGCGACAAGCCGTTCACCAAGGAGGTGTGGTCGCGCGCGGAGGCCAAGCGCGTGTTCCGCGACAAGGGCGAACTGTTCAAGGTGGAACTGGTCGACGCCATTCCGGAAGACCAGGAGATAAAGATATACAAGCAGGGCGACTGGTTCGATCTCTGCCGTGGCCCGCACATGACCTCTACCGGCAAGGTCGGCAACGCCGTCAAGCTCATGAAAGTCGCGGGCGCCTATTGGCGGGGCGATGCGAAGAACCCGATGCTGACCCGCATCTACGGCACCGCCTTCGCCCGCCAGGAGGACCTCGACGCGTACTTAAAGCAGATCGAGGAAGCCGAAAAGCGCGACCATCGCAAGCTCGGCCGCGAGCTGGACCTTTTTCATTTTCAGGAGGAAGGCCCCGGCGTCGTGTTCTGGCACGCGAAGGGCTGGTCGCTGTTCCAGTCGATCATCGCCTACATGCGCCGGCGCCTCGCCGGCGACTACGACGAAGTGAACGCGCCGCAGCTGCTCGACAAGTCGCTGTGGGAGACTTCGGGCCACTGGGGCTGGTACCGCGAGAACATGTTTGCCGCGCAGTCGGCGGGCGACGAGGCCGAGGACAAGCGCTGGTTCGCCATCAAGCCGATGAACTGCCCAGGCCACGTGCAGATCTTCAAGCATGGCCTGAAAAGCTATCGCGACCTGCCGATCCGCCTCGCCGAATTCGGCGTGGTGCATCGCTATGAACCGTCGGGCGCGCTGCATGGCCTGTTGCGCGTGCGCGGTTTCACCCAGGACGACGCCCACATCTTCTGCACCGAAGACCAGCTCGCCGAGGAATGCCTCAAGATCAACGATCTGATCCTCTCGGTCTATGCGGACTTCGGCTTCGAGAGCGAGATCCTCATCAAGCTCGCGACCCGCCCGGAAAAGCGCGTCGGCACGGACGCGATGTGGGATCATGCCGAAGGCGTGCTGCGTTCCGTTCTGGACAGGATCGCAGCCCGCGCCGGCAACCGCATCAAGACCGGCATCAATCCGGGCGAAGGCACCTTCTATGGACCGAAATTCGAATACGTACTGCGCGACGCCATCGGCCGCGACTGGCAGTGCGGCACCACGCAGGTGGACTTCAACCTGCCGGAGCGGTTCGGCGCGTTCTACATCGACGCGGACGGCGAGAAGAAGCAGCCCGTGATGGTGCATCGCGCGATCTGCGGTTCGCTCGAGCGCTTTACCGGCATTCTCATCGAGCACTACGCTGGCCATTTCCCGTTGTGGCTCGCCCCCGTCCAAGCCGTCGTCTGCACCATCGTCTCGGATGCCGACAGCTATGCGGGCGAGGTCGCCGCCGCAGCCCGCCGCGCGGGCCTGCGGGTCGAACTCGACCTGCGCAACGAGAAGATCAACTACAAGGTGCGCGAGCACTCACTCGCCAAGGTCCCGGTGCTGTTGGTGGTCGGCAAGAAGGAGGCCGAGGAGCGGGCAGTGTCGATTCGGCGCCTAGGGAGCCAGGAGCAGAAGGTCGTAGGGCTCGACGAGGCAGTGGCGGGGCTGATCGAAGAGGCGGTCGCACCGGATGTGAGGCGGGGGAGGGCCGCATGATCAGGGGAGCGGCGCCTTCGCGGAGCGCCACTACCGCGTCAGCACCTCGACCTCGCCGTCGACTCCTGCGATCACCTTGAAGTCGCGCTCATAGGTGCGGCCTTCGTTGCGAGCGATGGCGCGATAGTCGCCCTCGGCCAGTACGACGCGGGGAAACACGCCGGTCGATTCCTTGATGACGTCGCCGCCAGGCGTGATGATCGACCAGTTGGTATTGGCGATGGGATCGCCGCCGCGGTCGCTCACCAGCTTGAAGGTGATAAGCGCTGCGCGATGGCTGACCGTCACGTCCGTGAGCTTGCCGGTCTGCACTCTGATGTCGGAGCGCACCACAGCGTTGGTGTCGCCGTAATTCGAAACGATGTGATAGTTGCCTTCCGGCACCACCACCACGTCGCCCGTCAACACGCCCTGCGCCACCGGCGCCTTGAAGCCGGATTCGAACTGACTGCCCTTGAAGATATCGAAGGTGATGTCACTGGCGGGAATTTTGACGTCGCCAACGACACCCTCGAGCCTGACGCCGCCGGCTGGAAGGTCGAATACTTCGCGTGTCGTCTCCTTGAGGTGCACCGCCTTGGCGGCGCTCGCCAGTCCGACACTGACATGCACGATGTAGTCGCCGGAAGGCAACGCCATCACCGGACTGGCAGTCTTGTCCTCCCTGATTGCGCGGAACATACCAGTGCCGTCGGGTTTGGCGGGGAATACACGCCACACCAGCCCGTTGGTGATCGGTGCATCACGCCCGAACCGGGCAACCAGCGTGAGCGACACCTGCTGCGATCCGCCTCCACTGAGCGCCGGGACGGGCATCGAGGCGGGCGCGGAGATCAACGGGGGTATCGGCATCGCCGGAGAGGGCTGAGGGGCCGCAGGAGCGTAGGCCGGCGCGATCGATTGGGTCTGCGGCAGTGCGCGCGTGAGCCCGAACGCGGGCGAAGACCCGATTCCGCCGCCGGACGGCGGCAACATTTGCTGAGCGAACGCGGCCGCAGACCACGTTGCTATCAGCCCGGTGGATATCGCAATCTTAATGTCGCCCAAACCGTCAGCCCCACGAATTCAGCGAACCGTCCCAGGATTTTCCATCCGAATCACGTCAAATTCAAGCCGATTGGGTAACATGGCAGGCAAGACCGCGCGTTTGGTCGGGCACCGGACCTTTGTTACCCCCGACATGGTGTGCTAGCGAAGGTCGACCCAATCGGTGCAACCGCTCATGCAAGCCCTCTCGCCCTCCATCACCTTGCTGCAGACCCGCCGCTCGCTCAAGCCAGCCGAGCTAATCGGCCCCGGCCCGTCGCCGCCAGATCTCGACACTCTGCTCACCATCGCGTCGCGGGTGCCGGATCACGGCAAGTTGACGCCATGGCGCTTCATCGTGTTCGAGGGCGAATCCCAGTTCAAGGCCGGCGCGGCGATCGCTGCGGCCTTCGTTGCCAAATATCCAGATGCGACGCCGGACCAGATCGATTTCGAGCGCCGGCGTCTTGCCCGCGCGCCGCTCGTGGTCGCCGTGGTGAGCCGCGCCGCGCCGCATGTGAAAATCCCTGAATGGGAGCAGGTGCTCTCGGCAGGAGCCGCCGCCATGAGCCTCGTGATCGCGGCGCACGCGCTTGGCTTCGGCGCCACCTGGATCACCGAATGGTACGCCTATGACCGCAGCGTGCTCGACACGCTCGGGCTGGCAGCACACGAGAAAATTGCGGGATTTGTCCACATCGGCCGCCCGGTGCACGCACCCGACGACCGGCCGCGGCCCGCCCTCGCTGACATCGTGACGCGCTTCCAGTAGCCGTGGCCCCGGTTTGCGGTCAGGGCAATCGCATGTGGCCGCGGCCCTCCTTACCTCGTCCCGCTTGCGGGAAGAGGTAGAAGCATCGCGGGACCGTAAGTGATTGCCCTCCCGCGCCGGGTGGGCAGGGAGGAGGCAAATAGAACGCAGATGTTCTACGACACCCGCAAGAAGAACGATCACGGCTTGCCCCACGATCCGTTCAAGGCCATCGTCGCGCCGCGCCCGATCGGCTGGATCAGCTCCGTGAGCGCCACCGGCGACATCAACCTCGCGCCCTATTCGTGGTTCAACGGGGTGTCGAGCGCTCCCCCGATGGTGATGTTCTCCAGCGAACAGCGCAAGGATTCGCTCGCCTTCATCGAGGAGACCAAGGAGTTCGTCTGCAATTTCGCCACCTACGACCTGCGCGAGCAGGTCAACCAGACCTCGGCGCCGTTCCCCCGCGGTGTCAATGAAATGGAGAAATGCGGGCTTGCGCCGGCACCTTCGCGGCTTGTCAAGCCGCCGCGGGTTGCGGCATCGCCGTGCGCGCTCGAATGCAAATGGCTGCAGACCGTGTCGCTCACCGACTATGAGGGCCGTGCCACCGACCGCCACGTGGTATTCGGCCAAGTGATCGGGGTGTATATCGACGAGCGGTTTATTCGCGACGGTCTGCTCGACACCGGCTCGATGCGGCCGATCATGCGCGCCGGCTATCACGACTACTACAGCACGACGCCCGAGCTTCACTTTACCATGCGTCGCCCGACCGGTGGTGGCTAGAGCGAAGTCGCCTCCCAATTCGACCTCCCATGCATGCCCGTCGCACCCGGGAGGGGCGGGTGGCCCTTCTGCGCATATTAACGGCTCCCGGGGAAATGATTCGGGGACGCCTTCGGATTGCGTTATCATTCAGCACAGGTGCTCCATGAAAGGCGGCCCCCCAATTTTGAACATGCTGCGACGACATTCGAACGCCGAACTTGCCGGGCCCGAAGCGTATCCGGAGGATCGGCTCTCGATCGGCCTCGTGTTAGGCGGCGGGGCTGCCCGCGGGTTTGCGCATATTGGTGTGCTGCGCACCCTGAGCGCCCACGGCATCCATCCCGACGTGATTACGGGTACTTCGATCGGAGCTGTCGTAGCGGGACTCTACGCGGCCGGGGCACTCGACGCGTTCGAAGATTGGTCTCGCCAACTGACCCGCCGGCGCGTGCTCGGTTACCTCGACTTCCGGTTCGGAGGCTCGGGCTTGATCAGCGGGGGACGCCTCATCAGCAAGCTTGAGGAAGTGCTCGGAGATACCAGCTTTTCGGACGTGCCCATGCGGCTCGCCGCGATCGCGACCGAGATCGGCACCGGGCACGAGATCTGGCTGACGCGCGGCCGCCTGTCGGAGGCCATGGCGGCC
>Ga0209465_10001131_pt1 | contig 12072 bp, 8 predicted proteins | sample PanSoiPlot1MoBio_FD_188321 | JGI IMG/M metagenome (GOLD analysis project Ga0209465, IMG submission 188321) | Tropical forest soil microbial communities from Panama analyzed to predict greenhouse gas emissions - Panama Soil Plot 1 MoBio (SPAdes)... | ecosystem: Environmental > Terrestrial > Soil...
CAGGCCCACTCGGTGAAAAACTTCGTCGTCTCGGGACGTTCGGAGCGCGCATCGAACGTCTCGCCGTCGGCGAGGCGCGGCCGCTTGACGACGACGCTCGGCGGCGTGTCCGCCGGCGCGGACTCGACGTGAAGCCGACGTACGTACGGCTTGCCCTCGATCCCATCGCCGTCGTCGCGCCCGAGCCGGACCGCGCCGCGCCACGCGGCGGTGAGGCTCGTCTCGACGGCGCGGTGCAGCGCGGCGTCCACGGCAGGCAGGATACAATGACCGGCCGCGCTCAAGGCGGTTCTGGCAAATCGATCTTGGCGGCTTCCTGCTTCTCGCGTGTGTTCTTGGCGAGTACCACTTGTGCGGGAAGCCGAGATAGCATGAAGCGCTGGCCCTGACTCGACTTGGTGGCATACAGTGCTTCAGAGGGAGATCACGCGCGAAAGTCGAAGTCGGCGAGATTGAGCACGGGCAGCCCGTGCACGCGAGGACGGATGACAGGGAGGCGAGCGCATCTCGATCATGACGCGGCGGTCCGGTGCTTTCTCGACGGACTGGCCGCCACGCTGGAAGGTGCCGCAGATGTGACGGCACCGAGCGGCGCCGAGGTCGCGGACTTCGCGCGCCTGATCCGCGCCGTCCACGCCACGTCGGACGGTGACAATGGGCCGCCCGAACGGCTGGCGGTGTGCCGCACGTGGGAGGCTGCGCTCGACGCCGCACGCGGACCGCTCGTCGAGCCCCTGGCGGCCCTGACCCGGTGGCTTTCGTGGACGCAGAACCCGAACTACCGTCGCCACCCGCCCGATGCGTCGTTCCTCGACAACTATGGCTATGCGGTCATCGCTGGGCCTGTCGACGGCCCCCCGGCTCTCGCGCACGCGAGCGACGTCGCGCTCGGCGTGCTCTTGCTGGCGCCGTCCACGCACTATCCGCTGCACGCGCATCCGGCCGTCGAGCTCTACGTGACGCTGACGTCGGACGGTGAGTGGTGGCGTAGCGAGGGGCCCTGGCGTCGCGAGGCAGGTGGCGCGGTGATCCATCACGCAAGCGGCGTCCCGCACGCGATGCGCGCGGGGACGACGCCGCTGCTGGCCGTCTACGTCTGGCGCGGCACGCTAGGCACGCATGCTCGCCTCCATCCTTCGGGGATTAAAGGCTGACGTCGTTGCCGCAGGCCAACGAAGGCTCCGAGATGGTGAGGCGGTCGCCCTAGGCGATGCGGGCAAGTCACTGCTCTGTTTGGGCCAGCTCGGTGAGCACACGCCCGTCGAGCCGACGCTCGAGCCGCTCTTGCGCCGGGGGCGGCCAGACCACACGGCCGGAGCCGCTCGAGCCGCGCCGGTCCCGGCCGGGCACCCACACGTTCGCGTGACGATCGAAGGCCTCGAGGGCCGCCTGGCAGAGGCCGCCCCCTTTCGGCAAGCGAAGCGGTAGCGATCGCTACGAGGCGGACTTCTCCACGTCGGCGCGGTACCGGGGATCGACCACGATGATCCGCCGATGTGCGCCGGGGCGCGCGGGGCGTCGGTTGGGGACGCCCTGCCAGATCACCACGGAATCCTCAATGTCGGGACCGAACCCGAGCTCGGCACGATCGTAGGGCAAGGACGCCGCGAACCACCGGGAGAGTTTCGGGGAGTTGTCGAAGAGGTCTCCGCACACGGGATTGTAGTAGACGAAGAAGACGTCGCTCGCCGGATTGGCGAGCTTGTCCTCCAGGCGCCGAAGGAATTCGATGACTCCGCTGTGCAGGAAGGAGTTGTACTGAAAGAACACCACCCGGTCGTTCTCGGGGATCAGGTGGTGAGCGAGTCCCTGCGTCAGGGTGATGGGGGTGCGTCCCGGGAATCTCTGGCGGATTGCATCCGCGTTGGATCGCGCGATCTTCAGGAGACCTTCCGAGAGGTCGACGCCGATGATCTCTCGGAAGGGAAATTCCGATGCAACGAGCAAGGGTCTGCCCTTGCCGCATCCCTGGTCGACGAAAGTGAAGCCGGTCATATCCGGAAGGGACTGAAGCGCCCGCCGGACGATACTAGGCTGGGACCCCGAGTACTGGTGCATGCTGTCCTCGCGGAACTGGTCGCCGGGCGTTTCCCGGCGGAGGTCGGCTAACGAGACGACCCCGCTCGTGTCGGTCCCGAACTCCCGGTCGAAGGGATGCGGTCTGCGCCATCCGTCGTAGAGGTTCTTGGCCAGCGAAACACGCTCGAGAACCCTTCTCACCCGCGTCCGATGGAGCAGCCAGTAGAGCGCGTGTTTCACCCCGTTCACGCTAGCACAAGGAGAGGGGCCGAGGAATACGGGAGCGAGTTGTGCAAAGCTTTGCACTAGCGCGACCGCGCCAAATTCAAAACGCCAATCCCGCCGTCAGGCACGGCAATTTTGTTCACTCTTCCCACGACTACCAGAGCGTAGAAATTTCCCAGTGTTCGAGGCGAGTTCCATCGCTGATTCATGTTATCTCCGCCCACGCGGCGCGGGCGGTGTGTCACCGCGGAGCACGACTGATGCGCAACCTTGTCCGCGAGGTTCCATGCAGGTATAGTCCTTGCTGCTATCTGACCCTCTCTCCTCGAAAGGGAAGACGAATCGGCGCATCCGCGGACACGCAGACAGGTGCTGCTGTGGCTCTCAGCCACTCCGGATCACTCCGCGCGGCGAGCGCGGTAGCACCGTCGCGACTGAACGTGGAGCGGGCGCTGCCCTACTGAATGCGGCGACGAGCGAGCGCGTCTCCACCGCTGTGGTTGCCGACTGACCGCCCTCGTCGGCCGGCGCAAGCGTTTCAATCGAGTGCGCAGCCGATCTCGCTGCCAGGTCAGCTCGCCGCCGAGCTTCGAGCCCTGGCAGAGCGCGAAGGCGTGACAATCCTCGTGACTCTCCTGGCGGCGTTCGAAGCGCTTCTCGTCCGCTACGGAAACCCGTCCAGTGTGCTCGTCGGCGCCTCCGTTCGGAGCGATCCGCCCCGCACCTTTCTGCTTCACACTGATGTGTCAGATGACCCAACGTTTTGCGATCTGCTCGCGCGCGTGCGGGAGGGAACGCGTGAGGCGATGGAGCACGCGGAACTATCGCTCGAGCAGATGGCGGAGGCACTCGCGCTCGACCATGCGGCGGGCCTACCGCCCACGCCTCAAGCCATGCTGGTTCTGCAAGAGCGCGCGACCATGCCATTGTCGGAACGCGCGTCTCCGGGCTCGGGGGTGCCGCCTGCTGCGACCGATCACCCGGACTGCGACCTGGTTCTATGGGTCAGCGAGACGGCCGACGGATTCAGCGGCACGCTGAGATACGACACTGATCTCTTCGAGGACGCGACAATCGTGCGCATGGCCGGCCATCTGCGTACGCTGCTCGAGGGCGTCGTGGCCGACCCGCACGTGCCCCTCTCCGCGCTTCCCCTCCTTACCGAGGCCGAGCGGCACCGCTTGCTCGTGGAGTGGAACGACACGCGCGCCCCCTACCCCCGCGACGCCTGCGTGCACCACCTGTTCGAGCGGCAGGTTGAGCGCACTCCGGACGCGGTGGCCATCATCGACGGAAAACGGCAGCTCACGTACAGCGAGCTGAACGGGCAGTCGAATGCGCTCGCCCGCCGGCTGCGGGAGCTTGGTGTCGGGGCGGAAGTGCTTGTGGGCATCTGCCTCGAGCGCTCTGCGGGCATGGTCGTTGGGCTGCTGGCCATCCTGAAGGCCGGCGGAGCTTACGTGCCACTCGATCCGGCGTATCCCGCGGAGCGCCTCGCGTTCATGATTGCTGACACGCGGATGCCCGTGGTGCTCACCAGAGAGCAATACCTCGCGCGCCTGGGATCGATCGACGCTCACGTCGTCTGCATGGAGGGGCTCACCGCCGACCAGGCGGCGGAATCCCATGAGAATTCCGACGGCGGGACGACGGCCGAGAACCTGGCTTACGTCTTGTACACATCGGGCTCGACCGGAAAGCCCAAGGGCGTGCTCATCCCCCACCGGGGCCTCGTCAACTACCTGTGGTGGGCCATGGGCGCATACAAAGTGGCGGACGGGGGAGGCGCGCCAGTGCACACCTCGCTCGGGTTCGATCTCACCCTCACCAGCCTTTTCCCCGCCCTTCTCGTGGGACGCCCCCTCGTGCTGCTGCCCGAGGAGCAGGGGTTCCGCGCGCTCGCGCAATCCATGAACGACGGCGGAGACTTCAGCCCGGTGAAGATCACGCCCGCCCACCTCTCGCTCCTGAACCGTCAGCTCTCCCCGAACCGTGCGGCCGGTGCCGCGCGTGTGCTTGTCATCGGCGGGGAGGCGCTGTCGTGGGACAGCCTCGAGTTCTGGCGGCGACATGCGCCAGCGACTCGACTCATCAATGAGTACGGTCCGACGGAGACCGTCGTCGGGTGCTGTGTGTTCGACGCGACCGGCCAGCCCCCACGTTCCGGATCGGTGCCAATCGGCCGCCCCATCGCCAACACCCGGCTCTACGTACTGGACGGCCGTGGCCAGCCGGTTCCGATCGGCGTGGCGGGAGAGCTCCACATTGGGGGCGACGGTGTTGGCCGCGGGTACCTGAACCGTCCCGAGCTGACCGCGGCGACATTCGTTCCCGACCCGTACAACGAGGCTCCTGGCGCGCGTCTCTACAAGACGGGCGATCTCGTCCGATACCTGTCCGACGGAAACCTCGAGTTCCTCGGTCGCATCGATCGCCAGGTGAAGATTCGCGGCTTTCGCGTTGAACTGGGCGAGATCGAGTCAGTCCTCGATCGGCATCCGGCAGTGCGACAGAGCGTCGTCATCGTCGACGATGCGCAGGCCGCCCCACGCCTCCTGGCGTTCGTAGTCACCGAGCTCAGGCCTGTACCCGATCCGGACGAGCTTCGGCGGTTCGTCGCGAGCGAGCTTCCGGATTACATGGTGCCCACGGCGATCCGGTTCATCGAGAGCGTGCCGCTCACGATCAACGGCAAGGTCGATCATAAGGCGCTGGTCACCGCCGCCGAGGTCCCGACCGCCATGAAGGAAAGCTCCGCGATGCCCCAGGACGCGCTCGAGAGGCAGCTGGCCGCCATCTGGGAACAGGCCTTGCACTTTCAGCCGGTGGGCGCGCGTCAGAGCTTCTTCGACCTCGGGGGGAACTCGCTGCTCGCCGCCCATGTCCTGCTCGAGATCGAGCAGGTCACGGGTCAACGGCTGCCCCTCGGCGCACTCATTCAGGCCCCGACCATCGAGGCATTGGCTGCGCTGTTGCGCGGACAAGAGCGCTCGACTCTTCCGCCTCACATCGTGGCGCTGCGGAATACCGGCTCCACGGCCCCGTTCTTCTGCGTGCCTGGCCTCGGCGGCAGTGTTCTCACGCTTCGCGAGCTCGTCCATCATATGGATCCAAACCAGGTGATTTATGCGCTCGAGGCGGCGGGGCTCGATGGAGGCCACCCGGGACAGGGCGGCGTGGAAAAGCTGGCCGCGCAATACATCGAAGAGATCAGAGCAGTCCAGCCGGAAGGACCGTACTTCCTCGGAGGGTTCTCGTTCGGCGGCAAGGTAGTGTTCGAGATGGCGCGGCAGCTCCACGCCCTGGGAGAGGAAGTGGCATTCCTCGCGCTGATCGACAGCTATGGTCCCGGGTACTTCGGTCCGCGGGCTCTCGTCGAGAGAATCAGCTATCACGTAGGGGTCCTGACACGGCTCCGGCGGAAGGAGTGGCGCCCATATCTCCGCGATCGCGCGCGGGCTGTCAAGCGCAGGCTTGCGAGTCTGCGGCCCGGCTCGGTCAGCGAGTCGACGCCAGACCCGCCCTACGAGCCAGCGACCTACCACGGCAAGGTGACCCTGTTCCGCGCCAAAAGGCAGCCACCCGAGTGCACTGGCGACCCTTTGATGGGGTGGGGCGGCCTCGCAACCGGAGGCGTAGAGGTGCGTCACATCGAGGGCGACCACTGGTCGATCGCTCAGGCGAACGCGCGCGAGCTGGCGGAAAACCTGATGACCGACTTGATCAAGGCGCAGACCCGCTCGCCAACTTGACAAAGGCAATTGACCTCGCTTAGTGTGCCGTCGCTTTCCGCTGCTGGCCGCTCGACTCTGGAGAGGCAAAGGAGGCGCTCAGGCTCGTGTCCGCGGCAGTAGTCGTTACCGCCGAGCCATCACCTTCCATGCGGCACGCGATTTCGATTTCTCTTCCGATCGTTCTGGCGCTCGTACTGCTCCCCGTCATCGCCTTGGCCATCCCTGTGGATCCGTCATGGATCGCCGGAGTCTACGATGATGCGGACGGTGACGATATCGTGAGCCTCGTCTACGAAACATCCGCGGCCAACACGGCCCTACCGTCGCATCTCGGCCCGCTTCCCTGCCTGCTGGACATGTCGCCCGAGGAGATCGGCCGCAACGTCCCTGACCGCTATGTCACTCATGGCCCTCGTTCGCCTCCCGTTCTGTGTTCTCTTGAGTTCACTCCTGTCTTCAATTCCTTGCCTCCTCCTTCAGGGACAGTCGCTTCCGTCAGCCTCGCATCGATCACGAATGTGCCCTGTCCCCGCCTGACGACCTCCCCGTCCTTTGCCTCTCAGAGGCTCGATCAACCGACGAAGGACATGTGCTCGGCGTCCGTCATGATGTCCAACCAAGGAGGCACCCCGTGACATCACTCACCGTATCTCTTGCCGTCCTTCTCACATTTCTCAGCCTTCCGATCGCGTTCGCCCAGCCGCTTCCGACGGCCAAGCCGGAGCAGGTCGGCCTATCTTCTCAGCGACTCGAGCGGCTCGGACAAACGATCAAGACCCAAATCGCGAATGAACGATTCCCTGGCGCGGTCGTCCTCATTGCTCGCAAAGGTAAAATCGCGTACTTCGAGCCGTTCGGACAGCGCGATCCGGCAAGCGGCGCGCCGATGTCCAGGGACGCCATCTTTCGTCTGTACTCGATGACGAAGCCGTTCGTGTCGGTTGCCGCGATGATGCTCGCTGAAGAGGGCAAGCTGACGCTCGCCGATCCCGTCTCGAAATATTTTCCGCAACTCGTCAATCTTCAAGTCGCGGTCGCGGGAAAGGACGCTGACGGCAAGACGACGTACACGCTCGTCAAGGCGGACACTCCGGTAACTGTTCAAGATCTGTTGCGGCACACGTCTGGTTTCGTCTACGGTGGCTTCACGCCGAACGAGCGTGTCAAGGTGGCGTACAACACCCTCGGCGTCATGGGCGAGGTGACGCCGGCTGAACAGATCGAGCGACTTGCGCAGGCGCCGCTCGCGCATCAGCCAGGAACCGCGTGGGAATACAGCATCTCGACGGACGTCCTCGGCCGGGTGATCGAGAAAGTCTCAGGAATGTCGCTCGGCGACTTTCTCGCGGAGCGCGTCTTCGTGCCCCTCCGGCTCAGTGACACCGCCTTCGTTGTGCCGAAGGATAAAGTGGCGCGGCTCGCGCAGCCTTTCGCCGTCGACAAGGAGACGGGGAAGCCGATCACGCTGTTCGACGTCACCGTGGCGCACAAGAACGATGCGGGCGGACACGGATCTGCCGGAACGGCGGGCGACTACGCGCGCTTTCTGCAGATGATGCTGAACGGAGGACAACTCGACGGCGCGAGGTTACTCAGCCGCGCGACCGTCGCGTACATGACCAGCGACCATCTCGACACGATCAAACCGGCGATTCCGTTCTCGGCCGGCTACGGCTTCGGGCTCGGATTTGCGGTTCGCAAAGGTAACGGCGTGGCCGCAGCGCCTGGGTCGGCAGGGGAATATAACTGGGGAGGCGCGGCCGGGACCGCGTTCTGGATCGATCCGAAGGAAGAGATGGTCGTCGTCATCATGACGCAGACGGTGCCGGGCGTCGCGGCTCAGCGCATCGATCGCACGCAGTGGAGGCAAGCCGTGTATCAGGCACTCGTCGATTGAGCTCCGCGCTTGGAGATCGTGTGCAACATCGGGCGCATGCGATGAGGAAGCCCAAGTGCGTTGCCCGTCATGTTCCGCACGCGGGAGCCGCGAAGGTTGCACCTCGCTCTACGCACTGTACGAGAGGAGTCGCGTGATGACCGTACGACACCGGTACGCTACCTGGTCGAAGTTCGTGGTCGCGAGTGTGGTGGCGCTGGCTGTGGTAGTGGGGCTCGGGGTCCCGGGCCCCCACGCCGACCCCGTGCAGATCACGTTTCAGGTGCTCGATGGTCCAGGCGTGGGCTTCAATGACCCCATCCTGGGCCCCCAGCGACTGCAGGCCTTCGCCTTCGCGGCCGCCCGGTGGGGCAGCTTCTTTGTCAGCGCATTTCCCGGCGAAACGGTGCCCGTGGGCATCAGCTTCGGCCCGTTGACGGACTTTCTGGCCTTCTCGCACACCTTTCACCTCGACACGGGTGACGTTTCCATTCCGGGGGCGCTGGCGGAACATATCATCGGCGGGGACGTGTTGCCGGGCCTTGACGGCGAGATCATCTTCAGCGAGCAGGCGCCCTTCTTCCTAGGCACGACGGGCCAGCCCGCCAGCACGCAGTATGATTTCGTGACCTTCGCCATGCACGAGCTCGGGCACATCTTCGGGTTCACCTCCTTCCTGCAACCCGACGGCACATATCAGGGGTCTCCGACCCTGTATGACCAGTTCGTGGGCGACGCGACGGGGACGGAGCTGGTGACCCTTCCCCCAGCCGCCCGCCTGGCGGCCGCGACGAGTGGCGATGGCCTGTTCTGGCTCGGCCCCCAAGGCCTTGCCGGGAACCAGGGGGTACCGCCGCAGCTCTCGGCCGGCACACCGTTTGTGCTCGCGACCAACGTGAATCACCTTTCCGAGACCTTTGGTCCGGATGTGTTGATGGACCCAGACAAAGCATTTGGCGAAGTCATCCATGACCTATCCTCGCTTGAGCGTGGTATGTACGAAGATCTGTTCTGGACTCTGACGCCGGTGCAGGCGGTGCCGGAGCCCGCCTCGCTGTGGCTGACGGGAGCCGGTCTGGTGGGGCTGCTCGGCTATGGTTGGTGGCGGCGGCCGCGCGCGACGTAGAAGCTCGCTGCCGTCCTTGCCTCGGACCGCCTGCCAGGTCTGCGCCTACAATCGGGCAGTGACTCCTAGAAGCCGAGAGCGAGTCTGGCAGATTACGCCGAGAGGAATTTCGGTACGATGGCCGAAGAGCACGAAGATCGTGCCCGGTCATTTTCCGGGCCCGATCGTGTAAGGTGCGCCACCCAGGGAGTGCGGTCCGTCTACACCCGCTCGAGCACGGGCTGTCCGAACAGGCCGGTCGGGCGCGCGTACAGCATGGCAATCAGGGCGAGATACGACGTCAAGCTGCTGAACCCTGCCCCCACCATGGGATCGAGATACCCGGCGGCCAGGCTTTCCAGGATGGCGATGGCCATCGCTCCGACAATGCATCCGGGGAGGCTGTCCAGGCCTCCGATCACCACGATCGGGAACACTCGTAGGCCGAGCAGCACCAGCCCGAATCCGCCGCCCGCGGCCGCTGTCCACAGAATCCCAGCGAGCACGGACACCACGCCGGCCAGGGCCCACGTGATCGAAAAGTAGCGGTTGAGATCGATGCCCGCCGCCATCGCAGCTTCCTGGTCGTCGGCCACGGCCCGCATCGCCAAACCAATCCGGCTCCGCTGGAAGAACCACGTCACGGCGGCCATCACGACGATGGCGACGCCGGCGGCCAGGAGCTTTGCCGTCGGAATCGCGATGCCCCACACGTCGAGTGGCTCACCGGCCAGGGGTAGGGAAATGCTGCTGGGGACGCCGCGGAACGCGAGCGTGCTCCCGCCTCGCATGACCATGCCCAGTCCGAGCGTGACCATGATCAGTGAGATCAGGGGCTTCCCCACGAGCCGGCGCAGGACTATGCGATTCCACACGACGGCGAAGCCGACTATACCGGCACATGCCCCGCCGGCGGCGGCCCCTAGGCCCCACGCCAACTGGTGCAGTCCCACCGCCGTCAGCCGGGCTCCCAGCATCACCCACTCTCCGATGGAGAAGTTGATGATGCGCGACGCCTTGTAGACAATCACAAAGGCCAGCGCCACGAGCGCATAGACGGTGCCCGCGAGGGCGCCGTCGACGAGCAGGGCGAGAAAGAACCGCATCGGCCTCAGTCGGCTGGAGCGGGCAGGCCGGGATCTCGGGCGCCTTCTTCTCCCTCTTCGCCGCCCTGGGAAGCTCGTACCCGGCGCATGAAGGGGATCAGGGGCAGCACCGAGTAGTACACGGCGCGGAGCAGCCAGACGTCGTCGGTGTACGACAGGATGTTCGCCTGAATGGTCGTCTCACGGTACCCATCGGCACGAGGGATTGTGGGTCGGCCGTGGGGGCAGCGTCAAGTCCGGCGGCGCGGGCAGACGAAGAGCGCAGCCGATCGCGGACGGTCAGGTCGAGCCGCCGCTGAGCCCCTGCACGAAATTCTCCAGGACGAGGCCGTAGACGATCGCGATGGGGAGGCCAATGATCAGGCCGCCCGCCATCAGGGAGCCCCAATAGTAAATGTCGCCGCGAATCAGGTTCGTCACGAGACCGACCGTGACGACCTTCTCCGACCTCGGCGCCACGTATACGACGGCGTAGAGGAACTCCTGCATGGAGAGGGAGAACGCGAAGATCGACGTGATGATGACGCCCTGCCGACTCAACGGCACTACGACGCGCACGAGGCCACCCACGAGTCCGCAGCCATCGACCCACGCCGCCTCCTCGACCTCCCGCGGGACCGTCTTGAAATAGGCCAGCATCTTCCAGGTGCAGAACGGAATGGTGAAGGTGGGGTAGACCACCACGAGGGCCCACCACGAGTCGAACAGGCCGAGGGTGCCCACCACGCGGGCGAGCGGGATGAAGAGCAGGACGCCCGGCACGAGGTAGGTGCAGAAGATCACGATGCCGAGGTTGCCGGCGCCGGGGAGCTGCATGCGTGCGAGCGCGTAGCCGGCGGGCACGGCGGTCATCACTGTGATGACGACGACGCAGGCCGACAGCAGGAGCGTGTTGACGAGTTGCGGGACGAAATAGGTCCGGGTGATCAGCAGCCGGAAGTGGTCGAGCGTGGGCCCATGGTAGAACCAGAAGGGGAACTGGCCGACCCGGTAGAGATCGATGTCCTGCTTGAAGGCTGTGATCGCCATCCAGAAGACCGGGAACAGGGCGATGGCAACGAACGGCGTCAGTCCCGCGTAGATGAGGACGTGGTGACGGAGCGACCGGAGAGTCCGGATGTTCAACGGCCCCGGACCCTCATGTCGCTCTGGAAGTCTGTGAGTGAAATATTCCCCCACAGTGACATGAGCGGCCGAACGGTTGTTTTCGGTTAGAATCGGCCATGCTCCCCCCGCACTTGAATCGCGGGGGAGTCTAGCAGAGACCGAGGGTTGTCGCGGTAGGTTGTCCGTCCCTCGGGTCCAAGTAGACATGGTCGATGTCTTGCCCCTCTCCTGCTGTGTGCCGAGAGCGCGGGCGCCGCCTTTGCATCTCGATTCTGGGTCTTCTGGATCAGGAACACCATGAGGAACGTGATGATCGTCGTCGCGGTGTTGATGACGAGCTGCCACGTGTCCGAGTAGCGGTAGACGGGCCCTAGGACCGCCCAGAGCACGATTGCTGCGCACGCGAGAAGGAAGGCCTCCGCTCGACCAAGGAGCTCAGAAGCACCACGAGCAAACCGCCGAAAGAGATCTCGCATCTTCTATTGGCGCGCGTTTTACGGAACTCGACGAGCGTGAAGGAGCCGATGGACATCGGCGATGTACGAGCGGGCGTCGATGCGAGGGCTCGAGCGTCTCGAAAACAAAGCCCCGTACAGGCTACTCGGGATGCCTCAGGCTGAGCGAAGAGCGACCGGTGCTCGAGACACCTTTATAGCTCCGTGCTCGAATCACCGCCGCCAGGCGACAATTTGCGCGATCTCAGCTCGAGGGTCACATCGATCCAGACGCGTAGGCAAAGCGTATGGGTCCAATCCCTTTGTCCGTCCGCGGCGACGAACTCATGCTGCATCATGCCCTGGCGAATTGCGCGTCGGCAGATGATACACACCCGCCGAACCGTCGCGCGTCCAGCGAGGACGAGCTTCGGCGCAGGCGGCAGCGTGTGCTGGTGGAGTCGTG
>Ga0209465_10001133_pt1 | contig 12049 bp, 9 predicted proteins | sample PanSoiPlot1MoBio_FD_188321 | JGI IMG/M metagenome (GOLD analysis project Ga0209465, IMG submission 188321) | Tropical forest soil microbial communities from Panama analyzed to predict greenhouse gas emissions - Panama Soil Plot 1 MoBio (SPAdes)... | ecosystem: Environmental > Terrestrial > Soil...
CCTGTCGCGCCGGTCAGTAGAGTTGTCATCCCTTTGTGTTCTTATGTTGGAGCGAATGTACAATCCCGCCGCCGAACTTTCAACATAAGCCGATACCGTCTAGCCTTGAATAGACTTTTTCGATATGATCTTTTGATTTTTGGAGATTCATACCACCCAAAGCCGGCCACCTAAATTACTAATAAAAAATTGCCATGATGACTTTCGTTTCACCCAAATGCATTGCGTACCTGTCTATATTGCTGTTGTTAGGAGCGTGTGCGGGACTGCCCGTGAACGGGACGGTGGGTGGGCAAGTGATTCAAACCAGGGTAGATTCAGAAGTGGCGCGTTACTACGTGGAAAACTACCTCGCAGGCAAACGCAGCGATGCTCTCCTCGACGAGCGTATCGACCGCGTATATCAGAACGCCAATAGCGATCTTCCCGATCGCGACGATCTCAAAAAGTTAAGTGATGATTTTTCCGTTGACTTTGCAGCCTTATACCTGGCCGACCAGATCGCTCATGACCCGGTCAATCGTCGCTTTCGGAGCGCTTTCGATCAAGCCTACGAGTATACCCGCAAAGCTTTCCCGCTAGGTCACATGGAGGTACCTGCAGCCGCCAAGTATGATGTGCTGTTTGTGCCTACCTATCTCTACAAGCGGATTACTTTCACAGGCGCCGATATGGCTGTTCCGCGCGCTGCTCTGCAAAAGGTGGGATTTGCCTGCTACTTTGTTGAAACCCAAGACGACGGCGCGATTGAGGCGAATGCGGATCTCGTGATCGACGCCATTCGGGCTCGCGCTCAGAGTGGCCGCCGGTTGATCATCGTCAGCGCCAGCAAATCCGGTCCGGAAGTCGCCCTCGCGCTGACGAGGATGGCGCCCGCTGAGACCCAGCATGTCGCAGCGTGGATCAATACGGTGGGCGCACTTCAGGGCACCCCGATGGTGGATGAACGCCTTTTGCCGGAGATTGAATTCATAGTTGGAAAAGTGGACCCTGCAGGCATGGAGAGCTTGACTGTCGCGCGCAGTCGTGAGCGGTTCGACTCGTTCCGCATCCCCAAGCATATCCTTGTGGTCAACTACTTTGGCATTCCCACGGTCGGCAGCGTTTCCTTCTTGGCCCGCAGAGGCTTTTTTCTGCTGCGCAAGCACGGACCCAATGATGGCCTGATGCTGCTCCCGGACATGATTTTCCCAGGCGGTGTGACGCTAACTCAGGTGGGCAGTGATCACATTCGACTTAGCGACCGCCTTGATATTAGCGGCGTGGCCTTGGCGATTACAGTTCTCGGATGGCTAGAGAACGAAAACCATGTGTCGCCCGTGCCAGGGAGTCCGCCTTAGCGCAGCTCGACTCCAGTTCACGCGATCCCTGCCAATAAGGCTAAAGCGCGTTTCGGTCTTCAGAGATGATGCTTGACCTACACGATTATCTCGCCGAGACCTTTGAGCGCGGCGGCGATCTCGTCGGGCAAAACAGGAGGAGTCTTTCCGAGCGCCTGGCACGTGATGAGCTTGTCGGCGGTCTGCTCGATGATCAGTGTTATGTCGATGGCATGACGCAGGTTTGATCCGCCGACGATGAGGCCGTGATTCTGCATGATCACGGCGGGAGCGTTCTTTGCAGCGGCGCCAACCGCGTCGGCCAGCTCGATGGTTCCGGGCATGATGAATGGGACCCGCGGAATCTCGCCGATGAATGCGGCCTCGGTCGAGATCGGCAGAAACGGGAGACCGGCTAGACCCAAAGTTGTTGCCTTAGGCGCGTGGGAGTGGATCACGGCGCCCACCCTCGGGTTGTTGCGATAAACAGCGCAGTGCAGCATGCGCTCACTGGATGGCGCATAGGGAAAATTACCGATCGAGTTTCCCTCGAGGTCAACTCGCACCAACATGTTGGGATGCAGCGCGCCCTTGAAAGACGAATTGGGTGTGATCCACATTTCTTCTCTTCCCGGAATTCGCATGCTCACGTTGCCGCCCGTGGAGGTGATGAGTCCGTAGGTGTACATTTCGGCGACCGTGGAAATCACCTCGTCGCGAATATCGCCGACGAGGATTCGAGGCACGCGGGCGACCGGGGTGCTTGAAGCGTCTGTTGCAAGCGCTTCTTCCGGCGTGGGATCGTTCGCCTGGGGTCTATTGTCCGCGGCGCGACGGAAAGCCGCGTCGAGATCTCTAACTTGGGCGCGGGCTTCAGCGTAGAGACGATTGAAATCTTTCTGAATTCGCTGCAGTGACATTGCCTTAATGGTATCGCCAGTGAACGACAACTTACCGCTCATGGCCGCCCTTGGACCATTCTCTCGTCCGGTAAATAGCTTGTCGAGAATGTCGGCCTTCATCTTTAGCGTGACTTGGGGTTTTTCCGGCGGATCACCAACGCCACAACACACGGCGCCATTATCGAAGCTCATATAGAAAGATAGGTTCACATCGTTTAGCTCGTAGCGTACCGTTACCTGCCGTCCTTCGGAGAATGAGAGGATCTTTTCATCGCGATTTAGCCGCTGGGCAAACATATCCAAGAGCTGCTCCATTTGCGCGCGTACTTCCTCAATACTGCCTAATCTCCCAGGGTATTCGGATCCAATGGGTTGGCCGTTTCGCGGTTGAGTGGCAGACATGTCAGGGTTCTCCACGCTATCTGATCGGCGACCGAGAAAAACGTTTTTTAATCCGGACAGCAGTCCCTCCTTCTTCGCTGCACGGGGCGCCTCGACGCTCAAAGCCGGCGCCGCCTTGGAAACCGGAGAGGCTTTCTCGTTGTCGGTGGGAAGGTCGGTCAGCGACGGCCGCGAGTTTTGCCGCAACCGCTCGAGCAACTCGGGCGAAGGCACCGGCCGCGGCGCGGTCCAGCTAAAATGCTCAAGGATCTCGTGATTGGCGACGTTATGCGGCCGCTCACCGTGGAGAAGCGCGGCCAGATCAGCAGCCACGATGGCGCCTTGACGCGAGGAAACTTCGAATGTGTTGCCCCCGACATGCGGTGTGGCGATTACATTCGCAAGACCCAGCAGAGGATGATCAGGGCCGGGCGGTTCAACAGGAAACACGTCAACAGCCGCGCCTGCAAGGTGTCCTTCCTTGAGCGCTGAGATCAGCGCCGTCTGGTCGACTAGGGCGGCACGGGCGGTGTTGATCAAGTAAGCGCCCTTTTTCATCTGAGCAATCTCGGCGGACCCGAGCAGCGCCCGCGATTCGTCGGTGACGGCCGCGTGGAGAGTGACGAAATCGCTTTCTTTAAGTAGCTGTTCCAGCGATACCGACTCGACATCGAGAAGCACTGCCTTCTCGTACAAAAGAAACGGGTCGTAAGCGATAACGCGCGCGCCAAACGGCTGAAGACGCTTGGCGACGCGCTGCCCTACGGCACCTAAACCGATGATGCCGATCGTCTTACGCCACAATTCGTGTCCCTTCAATCCTTCGAAGGCGCGCCCCATGCGACCGACATCACCTTCTTCACCTGGTTGGTAGAGGAACTGGATCGCTTGCGGCAGCTTGCGCGCCAACATCAGCATGAAAGAGAGGGTGAGATCAGCCACCGCGTCGGCGTTGCGAGCCGGCGTCGTGAGCACTAAAACGCCATGCGCTGTGCATGCGTCAATGTCGAGGTTGATCGCGTTACTGCGACAGGACACCACCACACGAAGATCCCGCGCTTTGTTCAACACGTCGGCGTCTACCGCGTCCACCTCGGTGACGAACACCTGCACTCCAGCGAGCGCCTCAACGAGATCCTCGCCGGCGAGCAAGCGCAATTTTTCGCGAAAGCTCTCATAGCGCACTTCTCCAAGCTGGCGCAGTTCGGCCAAGGCTTCCTCGTCCATCGATGCGGTGACCAGGATATTGGGCCGTAGCGTGTCAGTCTTGGATGCGTAGCGTTTAGTATGCCTGGCCGCTTGTCGCATGAGTGTCTGAATCGCGCTGGATTCGGCCAGCTCGTCGGCCTTCTCACGCGCCGCGCGTACCTCGAGCCAGTGATCATAGTGCGACTGATAGGCTGAACGCCGGGACGGATCAGGCGAAAAACTTCGCCGTCCGCTGGCAAAACGCTTGGCACCATCAATGATGTTGGAATAAAGGTTCGCTCCGACGCCGGCGCAAATAGCGGCGCCAAGCGACGAGCACTCCGGCACCTGGACCGCTTCGACCGGCACGCCGATCACGTCCGAGAGGAGCTGGGCGAAGAATGGGCTTTGTGACATCCCGCCTGCTAATCGGATCGCTTGGATCGGTCCGTTCTGCGCCGCTTTCAGCAGAAGCTCGATATTGCCCCTAGCCGCGAAGGCTAACCCTTCGACCATCGCTCGCGACACATGGCGCCGCCGCGACGGATCATCGGCCACCAACATTGGCGACAATGTCAGATGACCAACGGACAGCCGCAGATGGCTGGCGTTAAATATGTCGGCTCCCAGGGTTGAAATGATCCCTTCGGCGCCCACTACACTTTGGGATGCTTCGACGAACAGGGCCGCCGTAGGATTACTCAAACCCGGATAGATCACGCCAGCCAGCCAATCGGTCATGTCGCCGCTCGGCCCGCCATTGGACTCGAGTGTCCAGCGCCCTTCGACGATATGATGCGACGTCCACGTGCGCGCCGCAGGGTCGATGAACTCATTGTCGAGCACCCATTGGAGGGGCATCGTCGAGCCGGCGATGATGCCTATCTGACCTGGCTCAAACACACCCGCGCCAAGCAGGCCGCACTGTGTATCGCCGCCGCCTATGACCACGGGAATGCCCGGCAGCAAACCGAGATGCGCAGCCGCATCGTTGACGAGCGGTCCAAGGACGGTGCCCGAAGATGCCACCTCGGGAAACAGATATCGTGGCAATCCAAGCGAGCGAATGAGGTCGTCCGCCCATCGCCTCGCGTCCAGCTCGAACAGGCCGCTTTCGCTTGCCACCGACGGTTCGGCGACCATCTTTCCCGACAGCCGGTATGCCAACCAATCGCTTAGTCCCAAAACCGCATGTGCCCGAAGCAGAAGCTCCGGCTTTGCGTCGGCCATCCACAATAATCGGGAAGCCGTAAACAACGGTGCCGGAAAGTGCCCAGTGCGCTCGTGGAACTCGCGCCCACGTTCGCCAGCCAGTTGAAGGCCGTGCATCGCGCCGCGCGCGTCTCGTGTGGGTGTTGCGAGCAGCACGTCTCCGCTGGCATCAACCACAACCGACCCGTGGCGCATGCCGGTAGTTGAAACTGCCAAGATATCTTGCGATCGTGCGCCGATCTTGGATGTCGCCTCATGCACCACGTCACCGAATAGGCGCCACACTTCGACGGTGTCGAGGTCGTAACCGAATTCGGCGGTCATCCGATGATGCAATGGCCGACACACGCTCACGGCCGCGCCAGAATCCACGTCAAGAAGCAAACCGCGGATTCTTTTGCCGCCGAGGTCGAGCCCCATCAGGTACTGGCCCACCTATTTCCTCCCATTAAGAAAGACCGATGAATTCAAACGGGGTCTTACCGCAATCGGGTCGCAGCTGTCTAGTAGCCTAACGAGTTATGTGACATAAGACTAGGGGAATTGAAGATGAAAGCGCAATTATCTCATTTTGATTTGAAGGGCGGACGAAGCTAAAAATACAAAGGGCGGAGTAGCTTACCGAATGCAATCAAGGAGTACTGGTACCGCAGGCCGAGCCGGAAGTTTCTTTCAGAAATGCGGCGGCTTTTCTTCTGACATCTTCCGGTGGCAGGCGATGCCCGTTGTTGGGATAGAGAACGAAGCGATAGGGTTTCTTGGCGGCCTCGAGAGAGTCGCGTAACAGGTTCGCCTGTTGGACGGAAACCAGAGAATCTTTTTCCCCATGCAAAACCAGGGTTGGAGCGTACCACGTAGGGACTTCTGGGAGGATGCTCATCAGCTTGGGATTCCGTTCGCCGCTAGGATTTAACAAAGAGCGAAACCAAGGCGTTTCCTGATACAGGCGATTTAGATCATACGCCCCGGAATGCAAGACTATTCCTTCGATTCCATCGATCTGGTTCGCCAGCAGTGAGGTGAAAAACGCGCCCCGGGAGAAACCATAAAGGTAAAGTCGTTTAGAATCTATCCACGGGAGCTTCTCGGCTAGCGAGGCAGCGTCTAGAACGACATTCAAGGTAATTTTGGGATCTGTTCCCGGCCGGACTTCCGTTTCACCATAACCTGGTAGTGAAACGGCCAAACCGGCATAGCAAAGATCGCTGGCAAAAGCTTCCGCCTCTGGTACGACGGTTTCAGCACCGCCCATGAATCCAAAAGTGTGACCGTGGAGCAAGATCATAAGCGGGAACGGCCCGGGGCCGGCGGGTCTAGTAAGATAAGCTTCGGCGCTTGAACCGGAAGTCGGAAAGAGAAAATGGCTGGTGACGCCGGCAGGAGCGTCAACTAGCGATTCGATGGATACTAACTTTGTGGTGTTGCAAGCAACGAACGAGAAAAGGCAAAGAGCAGCGCAGATGAATATCGAGAATCGGCGTGGATGAGGCGTTCTTTCGGCGTCATGAAGGACGGCTTGCGATGGCCGGTGTTCCATAGGCAGAACAGCGGTGAGCAATTCTCAAGCCACGCGGCTGGTTGGAGTAGTTGGGCGGATGAGGGAGTTTCTATTCCTAACGGAGAACTATCGCGATGCGTTTGTGAACTCGAAAAATGTTCTGTTGGCTGCAATTCTTACCCAATTGAACCTGGTTGACACAATGCATGGTTATCTAATACTGTTTTTCGTGAGATGGGCGTGAAGGACTACACTTCTTGTCTGACTTGCTATCGAGCTACTGCTAGCTGACTCGCACTTGGCTGGCGAAGCCGACGATCCGCGTCCGGGCTCTGAAAGATGAATTTCTATCATTGTCGTGTGTCTGATGGCATCGCGGCGGCACCTGCTGACGCGAGCGTGGAAAGGAGAGGCTGAAATGCGTTCTCGGGTGATTCATCTCATCAATCCCAAGACGGAATCGCTGACCACAAGGCCGTTGTATCTCAATCGTGCGCTCTACTCGCCCCTCGCGGGCTTGATAGCCGTGGCCGCCGCCATTCCGCGCGACCGTTATGAAGTGGTGCTGACCGACGAGAACATCGAGTCCATCGACTTCAACTTGAAGGCGGATGTTGTCGGCATTTCCGCAATGACAGCCTACGTGAATCGCGGCTACGAGATCGCCGATGCATTCCGGGCGCGCGGGGTGCCTGTGGTAATGGGCGGCGTGCACCCCAGCTTTATGCCGCAGGAAGCGCTCAAGCATTGCGATGCGGTGGTGATCGGAGAAGTGGAGCTTATCATGGATAAGGTCCTGGACGATCTCGAGCGCGGCGAGATGCGCGGCACTTACAAGTCGGAGAAGTTGCATCCTATGGTAGGCTTGCCGATGCCGCGATATGACCTGATCAAAAAAGACCGTTACGTAAACCGCACGTTTGTCCAAACCTCCCGCGGGTGCCACCAGGGCTGCACGTTTTGCTGCGAGCCGCTGATGAACGGGCTCAAGTTTCGCTACCGTCCAGTCGATGAGGTGATGCGCGAAGTGGATAATTGCGATGCGCGCATGATTTCGATCAACGATTCCGACTTTTTTGGTACGCCCGAGCGTCCGAAGGAGGTCATGCGTGCGCTCAAGGGTCGAGGGGTCCGCTGGCAAGCCGGGGTCACCTCAAAGCTCGCGCAGGATGACCGAATGCTGGAGCTCGCCGCCGCAAGCGGCTGTACCTTGATGAGCATCGGCTTCGAGTCGATCACGCGTTCCACTCTCACCAGCGTGCACAAGCACGTGAACCGCCCCGAGACGTTTGTGTCGCTGGTGGAAAAAGTTCACTCCTACGGAATCATGGTTTTCGGCCTCTTCATGTTCGGGTTCGACGGCGACGATCCTTCGGTATTTGAGGAAACGGTAAAGTTCTGCATCGGCGCCAACTATGACGCCTGCGCTTTTTCCGTTCTGACGCCTTACCCCGGCACACTAACGTGGTATGATTTAAAGAAGGCCGAGCGCATTGTATCCTTCGACTGGTCGAAGTACGACCAGTCCAACGTGGTCTTCCGGCCCATACACATGACGGGCGACGAACTCCGGCTGGGTCAAGAATTCGCTTACGAGACTTTCTACGCGTCATCGTCGATTGCGCGTCGCTTCCCGTTTCGCGGCCGCCGAAATCGGCTGCAGTGGGCCATCTACAATTTATTCATGAAGAAGGGCGCAGCGACCGATCGCAAGGCTGCGGTGGCAGCCCCCACGGAGGCTCCCGCCACCGCGCCGGTTCCGCCGGTCCTACCCCTCAAGCGAGAGTGGCGTGAAGCTGTCCTTGAGGGGATAGCGACTCAGGAGTCTCGAGCCGCGAACTTCTAGTGGACTGTAACAACCGATTCGCGTCCAGATCGGAAGAACCCTTCGACAAGTGTCAGTGCCCGTCCCGAGCTTGCCGAAGGAGTGAACGGTCAAGGCACGGCCATTCATGCACAGCCTGCTGATTGTCGAAGGGAAGCATGAACGGCGAACGCTGATTGCTGTTACAGTTCAGCCTAAAACAGCGGTTTCCAAAAAAGCGATAGAGGGAACATTAAGGCAGGATACGGCATAATGCTTTGGCAAGCGTCGGAACCAGGCGGGGTCGGACCAAGCGCCCATCGTAGCGATCTAATCGTCGAGCATTCTCCGCCAGGCACAGTTCGAGAAAACGGCGTGGTGTAATTTCCGTATTGATTTTCTGATGCGCTTTCATGGTGAAATCTTTGTTAGTTCGTGCCCCAAGCGCAATCTTCAGGCGCTTGTACGCCTGTAAAACTCTTTCCAATGCTCCGCGTCCCAGTCGCTTCGGGCGCTGCCACAGAGGGCTTCGAGCCTGGTGGTAGGCTTCCCAGTTCACGAAAAAAAGAACGTGACGCGCCTCCTCCTGTATGACCGGCTCAAAGGTCTCGACTAAGGGCCGGGGGACCAACCCTGAATCCCGTGCAATGGCAAAGAGCGCGCAGGTGAAAAAGGCATCGAAACACTCGCTATAGCCGAAACGCAGGAATTCCCATTCGGCATCCACCGGGGGTTGCGGCGGCGGTAAATCAGGCAGCGGAATCCCATAGCGCGTCGTTAGACCTCGGATAATGGCGGCATGCCGCGCTTCTTCCTGCGCTAGGAGCATCACAGCCTCGCGTATCAAAGGGTCGGTCTCCAGAGCCGCGCAGCTCTGAATCGTGCACGTCCCTATGCATTCGGTCTCCATCGCTTGGGTCCATACGGGCAAACTATGGAGCAGTTTGAGGCTGCCCTCGTCGAGCTCAGGCCATTCGATCGCGGTAGGATCAAACGTGATATGTGTATCTATAAAGAATCTACAGAATAGTTGTTTGTGTTCCTTCGAACCGATCACAGGGGAGCTCGGTCGGTTATTCTCAGGCACAAGCAGGTGTGTTTGTAACGCCATCGTTCGGGATCACCTCGTTGATAGAGTGTTGATTGTCTTTTGTTCTTTTGAGTTTCCCTTTTTTGGGTTCAACTTTCTTTTCTATGCTAAATTTCACGGAATTAAAAGACAATTTGTCGCTACGGATAAAATAGCGCTCAATGGAGGCATTTTGCATATTTCTCGCAGCGCTTGCGGCGCTGTTGTGGATCGGTTTCGCCTTGATTCCCTGGCGGCCTTGGTCCAATCAAGAAGTTTTTGATGTGAAGGAGGAAAGTTACGGTGACGAGGTTCTTAACGAAATCACAGTGGTGATGCCTGCTCGCAATGAAGCCGAAGTGATCGCGCAAAGTCTAAAATCACTCAGGGAGCAGCGGCCAAGTGTGAAAATTATCTTGATCGATGACCGCTCTGACGATGCGACCGTTGAAAAGGCTTATCAAGTGCGGAGTGCTAATCTTCGCGTTATCCAAAGCCAGCCGCTTCCGCCAGGCTGGAACGGCAAGCTCTGGGCGCTTGAGCAAGGCCGCCAGCTGGTCGGAACTCCTTACACGTTATTGCTAGACGCCGATATCGAGTTGGATCGAGGCGTCCTCAAAGCTCTTAAAGAAAAGATGCATCAGGAAGCGGTTCCATTCATCTCGCTTATGGCCGCGCCGTCGATGTCCGTTAGCTGGGAAAAACTTCTGATGCCGGCCTTTGTTTATTTCTTCAAGGTTCTCTACCCATTCCGGTTGGTGAACTCCCGTCGCGCAAAAATAGCCGCAGCAGCGGGTGGATGCATCCTTATGGAGAGTAAGCTGCTGCATCAAATCGGTGGTTTTGCGTCAATCAAGTCGGCTGTGATCGACGATTGCGCCTTGGCGCGACGAGTCAAGTCGCACGGCATTAGGATCTGGTTGGGCTTGACCCATTCGGTGAAGAGCGTTCGACGCTACCAATGCTTTAAAGAAATATGGGACATGGTGGCGCGTTCGGCGTTTGCCCAGCTCCGTTATTCGGTGGTTCTGTTGATTCTATGCACACTGTCAATGTTGCTAGTCTATGAAGTTCCGGTAATTTTGGTTGCCGTGCAAAATATTCTAATCCGGTCTCTTGCGCTGGTTTCGTTGGCGATTATGTTCCTCACCTATATTCCGATCCTGCGATTCTATCGTCGGTCATGGGTGTGGGGGCTCGGGTTGCCGTTGGTCGCCGCGGTCTTTCTTGCCATGACCTGGACCTCCGCCATTCGCTACTGGGGCGGCGAACATACGCGCTGGAAAGGAAGAGTCTATCGACGTTAGACAGTTTCTCAAAAGCGGGTTAAGGCGCATTAGAACTGTGGCGTCTCCAATACAAGTTCTCTAGCCCGCGTTAGAGTCCGTTGCGCAGCATTAAACTGGATACCAATTCGCATAATCTTGATCCAATCCCATGGACAGAGATAGGCGCTAGCGAGAAGTCTCCAGACGCTGACGTCGCCTTGCGGACTGAGAGCTTCCAGGACGCTTTCTGGAATATCGGTTGACGCGGTGTCGGTAATGGCCCGGACCGCTAGAAAGGGAAGTCGACGCTCCTTGGCAAGCCGAGCATAGGCCGCGCTCTCCATATCGGTGGCCGCTGCCCGAGTGCGTCTGGCGAGGTCGCGTTTTTCGATTGAAGTTTTGACGATAGCCTCGCTTTCAACCAGAGCATCCGTCCGAACCGAATACTTCGGTTGCAATATTTGATATAAACGCCGATGCCATCCTGCGCTTACCGGATGAATTTCGCCGGTCGCGCTAATAATACGCTCTGGAAGCAGCAGGCATCCGGCGTTTAGACGATCGTCGAGCGCGGCCGCATAACCCCAGCTCAGCAGGGCTGTCGCTCCCCCCGAAACTAAAAGCGATCCGGCAGCGTATGCACGCTTCCCTCCTATCCCCGACATGGCGACTAAGGCATTCGCCGAAATCGCTTTCCATCCTCCTATTGGGATTGTTTCACGGGTTAGGGTTTTTAGTTCCCGGGGAAGAGAGACAACAACTCCGAGCATAAGCTTTCCGCGGCGGTTCTTACCCTGTGGACAGGTTAGACCGAGACCTGGGGTGACTTCTACTGTTTGGACCTAAAAGAGACCATCACGTTCGTGTACCCGCGCTCTCCATGACCCGCCCCACGGTCGATTCTTGATCACTTGCTGATAAATTATTTAGTAAGCTGCGATAACGCGCCAAAGCCAGCAGGGGAAAGTATTTGTCATAGCCGTGATACTTTAAGTAGAAGACGCGCGGAAAGCCGGGTGCATTGAAGTCAGGATCGCTCCAAAACCCGTCAGTCTGCTGTGTGCGCAGGAGAAAATCGATTCCGCGGCGGACCGAATCAGAGTGACCCTCCCCGCTGCTCATCAGGCCCAGCACAGCCCATGCGGTGTGGAATGAGGTGCTGCGTTCCCCATAGCCCCGTTTAGACGGCTCAAAATAGGTATCGCATCCTTCGCCCCATCCGCCATCGTCGCGCTGAACACGTTTAAGCCAAGCGGCGGCTCGTCGTACCGATTCGTGTTGTTTACCTAACCCCGCCTCTTCCAGTCCCATAAGAACCGACCAGGTGCCGTAGATATAGTTTGTGCCCCAGCGCCCGAACCATGAGCCGTCTGCTTCTTGAGAACGGAAAAGATAGTCGAGACATTTT
>Ga0209465_10001134_pt1 | contig 12047 bp, 7 predicted proteins | sample PanSoiPlot1MoBio_FD_188321 | JGI IMG/M metagenome (GOLD analysis project Ga0209465, IMG submission 188321) | Tropical forest soil microbial communities from Panama analyzed to predict greenhouse gas emissions - Panama Soil Plot 1 MoBio (SPAdes)... | ecosystem: Environmental > Terrestrial > Soil...
CGCGATCCGGTGCCCCAGGCTCTCGCCCTCGAGAAACTCCATCATGAGGTAGGGAATTCCGGACGGCAGCCGCCCGACGTCGATGATGTCGATGATGTTCGGGTGGCGGATCGCGTTCGCCGCGCGCGCCTCGTTCATGAAGCGCTCGACCAGTCCTGGATCCTCGGCGAACTCGCGGCGCAGGACCTTGATCGCCGCCTTTCGCCCCATGAACGGATGCTCGGCGAGGTAAACGGCGCCCATTCCGCCCTCCCCCAGCAGCTCCGTGACCCGATAGTTATTTACAGTTTCCCCAATCACCGGACTTCGCGATCGTATCATGTGACTACGCATTCAGTCGCGCCCGCAACCCCTTTCCTGATATTCTGGCGGCGCCCGTGCGCCCCAAACTGCTTGCGTCGACTGCTGTACTGACCGCAGTCACCACCCTTTGCGCGAGCGCGCGCGCCGACGATGCGCCGGCCGGCGGCGAGGACAAGCGCCCGACCGCCGCGCTGGCCGCTTGTGCTTCGGGCGACGTCACCAAGGGGATCTCGATCCTGGGCGAGCTCTACGCCGAGACCCGCAACCCGTCCTACGTCTTCAATCAGGGCCGCTGCTATCAGAAGAACAACAAGCTCGACGAGGCACGCAGCAGCTTCACCGAGTACCTGCGCATCGGCACCAGCGAGCCGCCCGAGGACCTCCAGCGCGCGCAAGGGTTCATCAAGGAGATCGACGACGCGCTGGCCCGCCAGCGGGCGAGCCAGCCCGCGCCGGTGCTGGCCACGCCCGCCCAGCCGGACGGCGAAGGGCGCGCGCGGATGTTGCGCACCACCAGCATCGTGCTCGCCGGCGTCGGGGTCGCCGCCGTCGCCGCGGGCGTCGTCATGAGCCTGAAGGTCAAGTCGACCAACGATTCGATCAACCAGCAGTACAGTCAGCCCTACGTCACCAACGAGGCGCAGCTGGAGAAGCAGATCTCCGACGGCAAGACCTACCAGACCTGGCAGTGGGTCGGGTACGGCATCGGCGTCGCGGCGCTCGCGGGCGCGGTGACCACGTTCGTGCTGAGCGGCCACTTCGCCGCCGGGGCGGGCGCCGAGCATCCGGCGGTGTCGGTGACGCCCACGGCATCGGCGGACGGCGTGGGCGGCGTGGTGCGGCTGCAATTCTGAGGGAGGCGCGCGTGCTCGAAAAGCTTCGTTCATCGGTCGTCTGGTTGGCGGTGGTGGCCGGGCTGGCGCTCGGCGCGGCCTGCTCGATCAGCCCCAACGTTCCGAACGCGCGCGTCGTGTGCGATCCGGGCGCGCCCAAGTGCCCGTCCGGTTTCACCTGCGAGCAGATCAACTCCGCGTCGGTGAACATCGGCGTCTGCTGCAAAACGCCCGGGTGCACGGACGGCCTGACGCCCGACCAGATCAACGGCATCGTCGACGCCGCCGTCAGCTCGGGCCACTTCGACGCGGGCGTGCACGACGCGGCGGGGTGCTCGATGGCGGAGGCCTGCGATACGAATCCGGGCGCGCCGTGCAAGGTCGGCCGGGTCGTCTGCGGCGCGGACGGCAAGACCTGCGAGGACGGAATCGCGGCGCGTGACGGCACGGCGTGCGGCAGCAACATGCTCTGCTTCTCCGGCACCTGCAGCGCCTGCATGGCGGGCGTCGCGTGCCAGACCAACAGCGATCAGTGTCGGAGCGGCATCACCGTCTGCGATCCGGTCGGCTGCATGAACAGCACCCCCAAGAACCCGGGCGCCAGCTGCGGCACCGGCCAGGTCTGCAGCGCCGCCGGGACGTGCATTCCGTGCGCGACGGGCGCCTCGTGCGCCACCAATCCCGGCAACCCTTGCAAGAAGGGCGCGGTGTCCTGCACGACGGGATCGCCGCAGTGCCTGGACGACGTCAACGCGCCCGACGGCGCGATGTGCGGAACCGACAAGGTCTGCAAGAACGGCAGCTGCATGAGCTGCGCGTCCGGCACCGTCTGCACCGGCAACCCGGGCGGCGTCTGCAAGCTGGGCGTCGTCGCCTGCGGATCGGCGTCCGGCTGCATGGACGGCGACAACGTCGGCGCCGGCACCGCCTGCGGCTCGGCCATGGTGTGCAACGGCAACGGACAGTGCGTGATGTGCGATGCCGGCAAGGCGTGCACCACGAATCCGGGGGCGCCCTGCAAGACCGGCGTCGTGGATTGCTCTTCGGGCGCGCCGCGCTGCCTCGATGGCGGCGATACCGCGGCCGGCACCAACTGCGGCACCAACCAGGTCTGCAACGGCAGCGGCACCTGCGTGGCTTGCACGGCGGGGACCGCCTGCACGACCAACCCGTCGATCTGCCGGAACGGCGTCACGTCCTGCACGACGGGCGCGTCAGTCTGCATCGACGGCACGCCTAAGCCGGCCACCGCGACCTGCACGGGCGGCCAGATGTGCGACGGCAACGGGTTCTGCGGCGCCTGCGTGGCGAATCAGAGCTGCACCGGCAACCCCAGCGCGTGCAAGCAGGGCAAGACGGTCTGCAACGGCAACGCAACCACCTGCACCGACGGCGCGAACACGACCGCCGGCACCAGCTGCGGCGTCGGCATGGTCTGCGACGGCGCCGGCGCCTGCGTCGCCTGCACCGCGGGCCAGTCCTGCACCACCAATCCCGGCGCCTGCCGGAACGGCGTCACCTCGTGCGCGACCGGCGCGCAGACCTGCGCCGACGGCAGCAACAAACCGGGCGGCACCAGCTGCGGCACCAACATGGTTTGCGACGGCAGCGGCGCCTGCGGGACCTGCACCGCGAACGCGAACTGTTCGACGAACCCGACCCCCTGCAAGACGGGCATCGTCAGCTGCCAGACCGGCGCGCCCGTCTGCCAGGACTTCGGCAATCGATCGGCGGGGTCGGCCTGCGGCAACGGCATGGTCTGCGACGGCAACGGCGGCTGCATCGCCTGCACGGCGGGACAGTCGTGCACCGGCAATCCCAACCCCTGCTACAACGGCACGACGTCGTGCTCGACGGGTGCGCCGACCTGCATCGACGGCACCGTGAAGGCGGCCGGCACCGGCTGCGGCACCAACCAGGTCTGCAACGCCAACGGCCAGTGCACGCTGTGCACGGCGGGCCAGACGTGCACGACGAATCCCTCGGCGGCGTGCATGAACGGCGTCACGTCGTGCACGACGGGCGTGCCGACCTGCCTGGACGACACGAACAAGTCGCCCGGCACCAGCTGCGGCACCAACATGGTCTGCAACGGCAACGGCTCGTGCGTCGCGTGCACCGCCAACCAGTCGTGCACCGGCAATCCGTCATCGTGCAAGGTGGGCGTCGTCTCCTGCGCGACGGGCGGGCCCACCTGCGTCGACGGCACGGGCAACGTCATGGCCGGCACGTCGTGCGGGTCCAACCAGGTCTGCGACGGCAACGGGTTCTGCGGCATGTGCACGCAGGGGCAGAGCTGCTCGGGCAACCCCGGGATCTGCTACAACGGCACCGCGTCCTGCTCGACGGGCATGTCGACTTGTGTGAACGGGACCGCGAAGACCGCCGGCACCAGCTGCGGCAGCAACATGGTCTGCAACGGCAGCGGCACCTGCGTCGCCTGCACCGTCGGCCAGTCCTGCACCGGCAACCCGAACAGCTGCCGGAACGGGACGACCGCCTGCTCGACCGGGGCCATGACCTGCACCGACGGCAGCAACAAGTCGCCCGGCATCGGCTGCGGCACCAACCTGGTCTGCAACGGCAGCGGCATGTGCGTCGCCTGCACCACCGGCCAGTCGTGCACCGGCAACCCGAACATCTGCAAGAACGGTGCGACCTCCTGCTCGAGCGGCTCGATGACCTGCGTTGACGGCAGCAGCAAGCAGGCCGGCACGAACTGCGGCAGCAACCTGGTCTGCGACGGCAACGGCAACTGCGTCGGCTGCACGGCCGGCCAGTCGTGCACGACCAACCCCAGCATCTGCAAGAACGGCGCGACCTCCTGCTCGTCCGGCGCGATGACGTGCATCGACGGCGGCAACAAGTCGGGCGGCGTCAGCTGCGGCACGAACATGGTCTGCGACGGCAACGGCGCCTGTGTCGCCTGCACCGCCGGCGGCGCCTGCACCGGCAACCCGAGCGTCTGCAAGAACGGCGTCTATTCCTGCTCGACCGGCGCGATGACCTGCGCCGACGGCAGCAACAAGATGGGCGGCGTCAGCTGCGGCACCAACCTGGTCTGCGACGGGAACGGCAACTGCGGCGCCTGCACGGCGAACCAGAACTGCACGACCAACCCGAACATCTGCTACACCGGCGTCACGAGCTGCAGCACCGGCACGATGGTGTGCAACAACAGCCAGCCGAAGCAAGCCGGCACGTCCTGCGGCACCAACCTGGTCTGCAACGGCAACGGCGCCTGCGTCTCCTGCACCGCGGGGCTCTCGTGCACGACGAATCCGAGCGCGAGCCGGTGCATCACCGGCGTCACCTCCTGCAACACCGGCGCGCAGACCTGCATCGACGGCGGCGGTGCGCCCGACGGGGCCGGGTGCAACGACGGGAACGACTGCACCTATAACGACGTCTGCAGGGCAGGCGTCTGCTCGGGCGTCGCCTACAGCTGCCTCGCCAGCCAATGCGAGAGCAGCTCGGTCTGCGACGGGTCGGGCGGCTGCAAGACCACCAACGTGACGAACGGAACGGCGTGCGGTTACCCCGATGACTGCACCTGCTGTACGTGCGGCTCGACGGGCACCTGCCAGAACGGCATCTGCCACTACAAGACCTGCTGCAACACGCAGGCGTGCTGCTGCCTCGCCGCCCCGCTCATGAGCGGGGACAACCTGGCCATCATCTGTCCGTAACGGCGTGACCGAAACGCCCGCCCGTCTCGGAAATTCGAGGCGGCGCCCCAGAAAGGCCCCGGACAACCGGGCGTCTCGGCTGGCCCGAAGGTTGCTGCCGGCAGGCGGCATGACGAACGCGCGCCGGCTGCGGATCCTGTCCACGCTGCCCCTCCTGGCCGCCGCCTGCGGCGGGTCGTCGGGCCCTTCCGGCCCGCCCGCGACCGAGCTGAAATCGGACAAGGTTCGGGTGACGGCGCCCACGGTGACGACCGACGACGCGGCGACGCTCGCGGCCGACGACCTCGCGTTCGCCGTCGACATGCACCTCGCGCTGCGCGGGCAAGAGGCCGGCAACTTCGTGTTTTCGCAGACCAGCATCTCCACCGCGCTCGCGATGCTGTACGCGGGCGCCGCGACCACCACGGCCGCCGAGATGGCGGCGACGCTGCACTTCTCGCTGCCGCCCGACCGGCTCCACCCGGCGTTCGACGCGCTCGACCTCGCGCTGACGACGCCGCCGGCAGGCGCGGGCGCCGACGCGTTCCGCCTCGCGGTCGCGAATTCGATCTGGTTGCAGGACGGCTTCGTGGTGCTGCCCAGTTACCTCGACACGCTCGCCGAGAACTACGGCGCCGGGATGTTCGTCGAGGACTTCATGGCCGACCCCGAAGGCGCCCGCAAGGCGATCAACGGCTGGGTCTCCGATCAGACCGAGGCCCAGATCCCCGAGCTCTTCCCGATGGGATCGATCGTTCCGCTCACCCGACTGGTTCTGGCGAACGCCGTCTTCTTCCACGGCGACTGGAAGGTGCCGTTCAACAAGAGTCAAACGATGAACGCGACCTTCCATGCGCCAACCGGCGACGTGAGCGTCCCCACCATGATCGGCGAGCACGACGCCAAGCTGTGGGGAGGCGGCGGCGCCGGCTGGAGCGCGGCGGCCCTCGACTACGTCGGCGACACGACGTCGATGATCATCGTCGTCCCCGACGCCGGGACGTTCGATGCCTTCGAGGCGGGCCTCACGGCGAGCGGCCTCGGCCCGATCCTGGCGGGTGGCCAGAACGTCGCGGCCGGCGGCGATCTCCTGATGCCGAAGTTCAAGTTCGACACCTCCGTCGATCTGAACGCGACGCTGAGCGCGCTCGGCATGCCGGAGGCGTTCAGCCCGGCGGCCGACTTCTCCGGCATCGACGGCGCCCACGACCTGTCGGTCCAATCGGTGATTCACAAGGCGATCATCGCCGTCGACGAGAAGGGGACGACCGCCGCCGCCGCCACCGGTGTCGCGATCGGCACCAACGCGGTCGTGGCATCGCTGGTCGTGAATCGCCCATTCCTGTTCTTCATCCGCCACAACCCGACCGGCGCGATCCTCTTCCAGGGCCGCGTCCTCGACCCGTCGCAGTAAGGCTCCGTTCGCTCTCTTCGTCGGGGGGCCGCGGCCGTTGTGTTCCCATCCCGTGCTCAAACACCCCTACGCGGCAGGAACCAGATCTGCTCGACGGACGTCCGTGGCCGCTCCGGGAACTGCGCGCGGGACGGGAACACAACGTCCGCGGCGCCTCGATAAAGGCGCTTCACTCCGCCCGAAAGCTGCAGGTTTCAAGGCGTAGCGAAACGTCGGGTTGAGAAGGACGTGGGCTGTGTGTGCCCCTCCGCGCGCAGTTCCGCAGCGGTCTATTGAGGTTGCCGAGGAGATCTGGAACCGACCCGCGAGGACTGTTTGAGCACGGAGGGGCACACACAGACCGCGGCCCCCTCAACCCAAAGGGCAGCGAAGCCCGAAGGCGCCGCCGATTTACAGGCCCTGCGAGGTGGCCCAGTTGCGGCAGTTGCGGATGTCTTCGTCGCTGCGCGCGAACGGCACCCGCACCACGTTTCCGTCCGGCGCCTTCTCGGTGGCGGTCAAGACGATGCGGCCGACCGGCGCGCTCGAATCCGGCGATGTCGAGCTGATGATGTAGCGGTGGGCGGGCTTCATCTCGAATGCGACCACGAGGCGCGGGAGGTTCGCCGCCCACGCCCCCGTTGCGCTTCCCTCGCCGATGTTCCGTTGCAGCGTCACGACGTGACACCCGGGCAAAAGCTCGAACGTCCGACCCTTGGCGGCGACATTCTGATCGTCGACGGTCTGGACCGGTCCATACAGCGTCGCGACCTTTTCGGGGCCGGGGCCTGCACCGACCTTCGCATAGAGCGGATAAGCGGTCGACTGGGAGCCGCAGGCGCCGCCCAGGCACGCCGCCAGAGAAATGGCGATGCCGCGCATCCGCCCCGCGCCGTTCATGGCAGGCGCGGGTGCGGAAACTGCGGGCGCTCGAGCCGGGCGGGCGGATGGCCGACGCCGGCAACCTGCGACGCCGTGTCGCGCGAGAAGTGGTAGTGCCACGCCGCCCAGGTCGCCAGGCCGATTCCGCCCAGCACCGCCGCCGCCGTGCCGACCGCCCACGGCAGCAGCGCCTGGCCGATGCTGACGCTGGCGACCGTCAGCGTCGCGTCGTAAAGCTCGGGCTCGCGCTCGATCGTGCGGAACGGCCCCGCCTCGACGACCGCGTGGCGCAGGATCCCCTCCGCCGCGACCTCTTCGCCGGACTGGATCGTGATCTCCTCGACCGATAGCGTCCCGGGGAATCCGAACGCGCGCGCGACCGCCAGCGCGCCCGGGGAGCCGGGCCGATGCAACGCGGGAGGCGCGTCGATGCGCGCGCTGTCCGGTTCGATCAGGATGCGGACGGGCGCCACCTCTCCCCCGCGCGCGCCCCAGACCAGACGAAACGGCTGCGACGACGCCATCTCGTGCACCAGCTGGCTGCGGTCGGTCAGCCGCTCGACGATTCGCAGGCGCCAGTAGACGCACGGCTGATCGGTCACCGGCGAGCGCACCAGATCGGCGCCCGGCTCGACACGCGCGGAGAACTTCACCGTCGACTGCATCAGCGCTCGCCTTCCCCCTGCCCTGGCCCCTGGCCGCCGTCGGTGCCGGCGCCCCCCGCAGCCGCGTACTCCTCCAGCTTCCGGTACAGCGTCTTGCGGTCCAGCCCCAGCCGCTGGGCAGCGCGCGTCTTGTTGCCGCTCTCGGCCGCCAGCACCTTCATAATGTAGTCACGTTCCAGCTCCGCCAGCGTCAGGCTCCGCGCCAGCGCAGCCGCCAGAGGGTCCTGTTCGCTATCCGTCGACTGCGCTGCCTGAGCGCCCTGAACCTCCGCGGGACGCCGGTCGCGCGTCGACGACGGCAGCGGGGGCAGATCGTCGACGCGCACCAGCGGGCCCTCGACCAGCGCGACCGCGCGCTCGACGACGTTCTCCAGCTCGCGCACATTGCCGGGCCAGCCGTGGCCAAGCAGCGCCTTCTTCGCCGCCTCGTGAAAGGCGCGCACGTCCTTGGCGGCGCGGGTGGCGCTCTGCACCAGAAAATGCTCGGCCAGAGGCAGGATGTCGTCGGGGCGATCGCGCAGGGCCGGCAGGTGGATGTGAACCTGATTCAATCGGTAGAAGAGATCCTGCCGGAACGTGCCGTTCGCGAGGTTCTCTTCGAGGTCCTTGTTGGTGGCCGCCACGACGCGCACGTCGACCTTCTGGCTGCGCGTCGCCCCCAGCGGGCGGATCTCGCCCTCTTGCAGCACGCGCAGCAGCTTCGCCTGCAGCGCCGGTGACAGCTCGGCGATCTCGTCGAGGAAGATCGTGCCGCCGTCCGCCTCCACGAACATGCCGGCGCGATCGCTGCGCGCGTCCGTGAACGCGCCCCGCTTGTAGCCGAAGAGCTCGCTCTCCAGCAGCGTGTCCGGGATGGCCGCGCAGTTGATGGGCAGGAACGGCCGCTCGCGCCGCGGGCTGTTGAAGTGCAGCGACTTGGCCACCAGCTCCTTGCCCGTGCCGGAGGCGCCTGTCACCAGCACCGACAGCGTCGACCCCGACAGCCGGCGAATCAGCGCGAACATCGCCTGCATCGCCGCCGACTTGCCGACGATGTTGCCCCAGCGGTAGCTGCGCTGGACCTCGTCGCGCAGGCGCGCCAGCTCGGACCGCAGCGCGCGCTCGTCCAGCGCCTTCTGCACCGACAGGATCAGCTGATCGACGTCGAACGGCTTGGTGATGTAGTCGAAGGCGCCCAGCTTGACCGCGCGGATCGCGGTGTCGATGGAACCGAACGCGGTGATCGTGATGACGTGGGGCGAAGGCGTGACCGCCTTGATCTCACGCAGCATGTCCAGGCCGTCGAGGTCGGGCATCTTCACGTCGGAGATGACCAGGTCGATGCCGCCCTGCTTGACGCGTTCGATGCCGGCCCGCCCGCCGCCCACGGCCTCGACGGCATAGCCGTCCTCCTCCAGCGCCTCGCGCAGCATCATCCGCATCGCCCCGTCGTCCTCGACGATCAGGATGGTCGCGCCGCGCCCGCTGCTCGCGGGCTCGGCGGGGAGATCGGAAACTGTGGGAGCCGCGTCAGCCATTCGGGACTACGAGAGCAGGTTCCCTCAATCCTTGCCCATCGACTTCGCTTGTTCAACCCCTGGTTGACTCTCGGCCCCCTCGGCGGGCGGGATCGTCGGCTCATCCGCCCGCGTCGCGGCCGCGCACGGCAGGTAGACGCGGAACAGCGCGCCGCCCGATGCCGGGCTGTCGACCTCGATCCAGCCGTCATGGTCCTTGACGATGCCGTGGCTGACCGCCAGACCGAGGCCGGTCCCCTGCCCCGCGTCCTTGGTCGTGAAGAACGGTTCGAAGATCTTGTCGCGATCGGCGGCCGGGATCCCCTTGCCCGTGTCGGCGATGGTCAGCACGACGTACTCCGCGGGCGGCGCCAGATCCAGGCCGCCCTTGCGGCGCACCACCGTCTCCGTGGTGATGCGCAAGGTGCCGCCGTTCGGCATCGCGTGGATCGCGTTGGTGATCAGGTTCAGGCAGACCTGCTGGATCTGATCCGGATCGCCGGGCACCTCGGGCGGCGCCGGCGCGGCGCCAAAATCGACGGTGATGCCGAGGCGCCGCACGGTCTCGCCCACGAACGCCAGCGCCTCGCCCACGACCGATCGCAGCCGGACGCGCGTCAGCGTGGGACCGCGCGGCCGCGAAAAGTCGAGCACCTGGTTGATGATCTTGGTGATGCGCGCGACCTCGCCGCTGATGATGCCGGCGTTCTTGGCCACCTCGGCCGCGTCGCCCGCCTTCTTTCCGATGGCGCGGGCCCGCCCGCCGATCACGTTCAGCGGCGTGCCGAGCTCGTGCGCGATCTCCGCCGCCATCTGGCCGATCGTCGCCAGCTTCTCCGCGTGGCGCAGCCGCTCCTCCAGCGTCAGACGCGCGCTGGCCGCCCGTTCGCCGTCCTCGCGCGCCTCGCGCAGCGACCCGGTCATGGCGTTGAACCGGCCGGCGATCGTGCCGATCTCGTCGTCGCGCTCGGCGAGGATGACGCGCGACAGGTCGCCCTTGCCGACGGCGTCGATCCCTTCGACCATGCGCCGCAGCGGCCGCACCACCGTCCGCCGAAGCGCGAACCAGACGACCAGCGCGACGCCGACGACGACCAGCAGGAAGACCGGCACGACCCGGCGCGCGGTCGCCGACACCTCGGCGTCGATGTAGCCGGTGTCGCGGCGCATCCCGATGACGGCGACCGGCTTGCGCGCCGGATGGCCGCGCGGCAGCTCCAGCCCCACGGCGTCGTACAGCGGAACCGCCATCGCGTACGAGCGCGAGCCCGACGCCGAGTCGAACAGGCGGCCCACGGGCGCCGACTGGATCTCGGCGGCCTGCATCAACAAGAGCCACGCCTCGTCGTCGGTCTTGGCGTCGGTGCCGCCGCTCAGGACTTCCAGCTGGAACACCTCGTCGGGCTGGCGGGCGGCGCGGATGCGCCCGTGCAGGAGGTCGCTGAGCGCGTCCCCCTTCGCGGCCACGGGCTCGATGCCGGCGCGCAGCGCGACCGCGATCTCGTACGCCTCGCGCCCGAGGTCGGCCTCCAGGTTCGCGCGCCGCACCTTCAGCGCCGCGTACCCGGACACCGCGAGCACCGACGCGATGACGGTCGTCGTCACCAGCGTGACGCGCGTTCCCAGGGTCATGATTCGGGCGCAAGTATAGCCCGCGCGCTCGGCAGCGAGGGCGTTCCGCCCGGCTGACCTACAGACAGCAGAGGGTCTGCGGGCCGTTCGGTACCGCGGTGCCGGAGACGGTGTTGGTCGGCAAGCAGGTCGGCAACGTGATGTTCTGCAGCACGACCGCGAATGATCGAAGCGGCGAATCGAGGCTGCAGGCGTCGCTGTTCGGCGTGACCGCGTCGCTGATGCCGCTGCAGGCCGTATCGAGGTACAGCCGGACGAAGCTCGAACCGCACGCGCCGCCCGCCGGGAAGTAACTGCAGCTGCTTCCGCAGCTGCGGCCGTCCTGGACCCCTGTGTACCACGGCTGGGTTCCCTCCGCGGCGTAGTTGGACGGACAGGCCGTCGACCCGGGTGCGAGGACGCAATGCTTGCCGGCGGTGGGGACCTTCGGGACGCAACGGTCTCCGGTCGCGCAGCCGCCGCCGAGCTCTTGCGTGGCGCAGAACTTGGTCTGCGTCTGCCAGGCGAGAGGCGAAGGCGCGGGCGTGCCCGACGCAGCGCACATGCCCGCCGCGGTGAGCGCGTCGACGTGGACGGCGCCGGACGTCCAGTTGTAGCCGGGTCCGCCGTTGTTGGCGCAGGCGGCCGAGCTGAGCGCCACGCTTTCGCTCACCAACCCGGAGGTGCAGTCCGACATCTCGTGGGCCGTCGTCGTGCAGGTCAGCGCGGGCGTCACGCTGCAGCCGGTGCAGGTCGAAGGCGCGCTCAGCCCCTGATCGAGCGCCGTCGCGCCGCCGCCGAAGTGCGGCGGGCAGGCGGCCGTCTGAGCGACGAGCGTGCCGAACTGGACGTCGGTCTCATTGGGGACGCACTCGGCGATCGGATAGCAGTCCGGATCGGCGCAGTCGACGTTGCCGTCGCAGTCGTCGTCGAGGCCGTTGAAGCAGCTCTCGGGGCCCGTCGGCGTGCAGGGAGGCGCGCCACCGGTGCCGACGCTGCCGCCCGTGCCAACCGTCCCCGAGCCGCCGCCCGTTCCTGCGCTGCCGCCCGTGCCGACCGTTCCCGCGCTGCCGCCGGTCCCCGCGCTGCCGCCACCTCCGCCGGTCCCGGCGCTGCCGCCAGTCCCCGCGCCGCCGGTCCCCGCGCCGCCGCCGCCTCCGCCCCTGCCCGCGCTCCCACCGCCCGTGCCAGCGCCG
>Ga0209465_10001135_pt1 | contig 12041 bp, 10 predicted proteins | sample PanSoiPlot1MoBio_FD_188321 | JGI IMG/M metagenome (GOLD analysis project Ga0209465, IMG submission 188321) | Tropical forest soil microbial communities from Panama analyzed to predict greenhouse gas emissions - Panama Soil Plot 1 MoBio (SPAdes)... | ecosystem: Environmental > Terrestrial > Soil...
TCGCTATCACCAGCTGTGCGTGCGGACCGCGCGGGACGGGCGCGAGGTGCGGCGCTTGCCCGGGACGAAACGCCGCTGGAGCCTGGCCTTCAGCCCCGACGGCCGCTACCTGCTCGCCGACGCCGGTGAGATCGTCATCTTCGATCTCGCGGCCGACGGCAAGGACGTCCGGCGCATCGACTATCCGGGCGGCATGACCGCGCTCGGGCCGGGCGTCCTGGCGTTCACGCAACACATCGGTTCGCGCGTCATCGAGCTTTCGCGGATCGCCGACGGGACCGCGCTCGGCAAGATCACGCTGGGCGAGCGTTTCGGCGCGGTGTCGTCGCTGGCGCTGGCCGCGGGCGGCACGCGCCTCCTGGTCGGAACCAGCCGCGGCCAGGTGCTGGTGTTCGCGATGCGCGGCCGCTCCTGACCGCGGGCGCGCGGTCGCGGCGGCGTCAGCGCGGCGCCGCCCAGATCGAGCAGCAGTCGGCGCGCGACATTTCGGACTTGTGCTGAAGATAGTAACCGGTGTCGGCGAAATAGACTGCGTCGTCGTCGACGATCAGCATCGTCGGTCCCTCGTGGCCGTCCGCCAGCACGCGCACGGCGTCGCGGCCCGGCGACTCGCTGTGCATCCGGCCGTACTCGCCGATCAGCACCAGCGTGTCGCCCTTGAACGCGAGGTCGGCGATGCGTGAGCGGCGCGAATAGCCCGAAAGGTGAACCGGGAAGGGAGCGCCGTCGGCCGTCTGGCCGAACACCTGATCGCCCACCGCCCAGCGCAGGTCGCGTCCGACGACGGCGAACGGGATCGGATTGTCGCCCTTCGCGAGCGGCTGGGCGGGCCCGGGCGGCGCGAGCGGGACGCGCAGCAACGACCACGTGCGGTCGTCGGCGGTCTCGACCGCCGCGAATCCGTCGCCCACCGCGAGTCGGGTCGGACGGCCCAGGCCCTGGGCGGCGGCCTGCGCCGCGCCGCCGGTCTTCGGCAGCCGCATCAGCGCGCCCCGTTCCTGATCCAGCCAGTAGACGAACCCCCCGTCGACGCCGACGATCTGGGGAAGGAGATCCTCGCCCCTTCGGTAGTCGCGTTCGACGCTGGCGCGGTTCGGGCTCTGCTTCGCGAGCTCGGTCGTCGGTCCGCCGCCGAGCGGCGCGCGCAGCAGAGAGCCGTCCTCGTCGAGCAGATAAATGAAGTCGCCGTCGAAGACGGGCGCCGCGCCGAGATCGGGTGTTGCCGTCACCCGGCGCGGCTGTCCGCCCTTCTTGGGCACCGCCCAGATCTCGGGCGTCGTCTCGGACAGCGTGTAATAGAGGTTCGGCCCGCGCCCGGCCAGCGCCATCAGGCTCTCGAGCTCGTCGTGCAGGAGACGCCGCTCCGGGTTGACGATCGGATCGACGCGCACCAGCGTCCGATCGCCGAGCACGTAGAGCTTCCCGCCCCGGTCGAAGACGTCGCGCACCGGACGCGCCACCGACGCGACCAGCCGCCAGGTGCCGCCCGCGCGCGGCGCCACGTGAATGCTGCCCTCGACACCGAGATACATGTGGTCGCCCTCGGCCCACATGCTGTCGATCCACGGTGCGTTGTGGGTCGCAATGACCGCGGCGCCTCCTTTGACCGGCGCGCACAGCAGGTGGTACGCGTCGTCCTTCAGGTAGACGACGCCACGGTCGACCAGCAGCGCCTCGAGGTGGTAGCCAGCCGCGTTGCTCGGGACCAGCTTCTCGCCGACCTCCGCGACGTGCGATAGCTCGCCGTGCTTGGAGAGGCGCAGCACGCTGCGGGCCTGCGTGAAGTAGAACGCGTCGGCGCCCTCGACCGGGCGCTGTGCGGGGACGACGCCGTCGCGCCCCGGCAGCTCGGCGACGGCGCGCGGCGCGCCGCCCGCGCGCGGGATCGTCCAGAGCGCCAGGCCGACGTCGTAAGGGAAGTCCTGGGTGCTGGCGAAGACATGGACGTCGGTCGCATCGACGTAAAGGAAGCGCGGGCTGCCCGGGACGCTCCCGAGTCGGCGGTCGGGCGCCTGCCAGATCGATCCGTCCAGCGCCGCCCAGTAGATCCCGCCCGCGTCGCCGGCGATCGGCGCGCCTTCGGGTACGGCCGGCGCGATCACGGACGGCGCGCCGCCCTCGACGGGGATCGCGGTCAGCGCGCCGGTGCGTGCGTCGCGGGTGATCAGCTTGCCGTCGATCACGCCCGCGAGCGCGCGGTCAGCGTGCCCATCGGGCCCGGTCTCCGCCCGCGCGACGAACTCGAGGCCGTAGCCGCCGTACCCGACGGCGAGGCCGTTGATCCCGACGTGCTCTCCGGGCTCGGGCATCGGGAACACGAGCCCCGGCGGCGGCGGCTCCGGCGGCGGCGGCGTGGAATAGACGGTCGGTCCCACGTTCGCGCAGGCCGCCGCCAGCAGCAGCCAACCGAACCGTCCGAGACCGAGCCTCGCCACAGATCGAAGGTGTACGAAGTCGATGGGGCGGGTCAACCCTCCTCTGCGTCGCCGCCGTCGCGGGGGGGCAGCACGCCGCGCGCGGCCAGCTCGCCCCGCGACGAGACGCCGAGCTTGCGGAAGGCGCTGCCCGCCTGCTTGGCCACGGTGTTGACGGAGCGCCGGCGGCGGCGCGCGATCTTCGCGTAGCTCTGGCCTTCGAGCAGCGCGGTCATCACCGCGCGCTCGGCGTCGGTCAGGGGCGGGCGCGGCCGGCCGCGCGGCGGCGGGAGGGGAAAGCTCGCCACCACCAGCTCCTCGTCGCCGGCGATGAAGCGGCGGGCGCGAAAGCCCGCCGGCGCGTCCGGGCTCGGCGGGCCATCGGGCCCCGCGGTTACGGCTGATCCGCCTCGGGTCGACCGAGATCGCTTTTGTCCTGATGCCATCTCCCCTCCACGAACCTGAAGGCGCGGATCAACTCCTCGCGAGACGCGCACCGGAGCTTCCGCGCCGCGCGCAGCAGCAGCATTCCGACCGTCGAGACCGCGACGCCCAGCTCGGCGGCGATCTCCTTGTTGGCGCGCCCCGTCGCGGCACGCGCGCACGCGTCGCGTTCGCGGCCGCTCAGGCGCCCGAGCGGTTGCGGCACGCCCGCCGGTTTGCCTCGGGCGATGATGAAGCGGCGCCCGCCGGCGTCGAAGTGGTCGATGAGACGCCAGCGGCCGCAGAGCAGGCCCTGCCACACCGTCTGCTCGTGGCGCCCCGCCCGCCGGAGGCGAAGCGCGGCGGCCAGGTGATGCGCCACGCGGGTCCACAGCGCGCTCGCGTCGCGCGGCGGCTCCGCGGCACGCGGCAGCGGCGCCAGCAGCGCGAACCCCGCCTGCGGCTGCTGGCCGGGCGGAGCGTCCGTCGCGACGACGGCCGCGTACTTGTGCGCGCCCGTCCCGGCGGCGTCGCATGCGCATCCGAAGATTGCGCTCGAACCGCCGTGGCGGGTCTTCTCCGCCAGCGAGGGCAGAAACGTGGCCGCCAGCGCCTCGGGACGCGTCGTCAACGCGCCCACGCCGACCGCCGCCGTCACCGAAGGCGTTCCGTCCCGTCGCGTGGCGAACAGACAGCCGATCAGCCCGCGCCCCCGATCCAGTCCCGGCTGTGCGCACCTCACGATCCGTTCCAGCCAGTCGGCGTCGGTGTCGCCCGAGCGATAGGCCGCCTCCATCAGAGCGGCGAAGTCGGCGCCGGGAAGATCATGCGCGGCGGATTTCGCCATCGGGACGGGTGTGATCTCTTGCACTGACGGACGTGACAGCAACCAGCGGGCCAGCGTTCAAAAGGTTCATTGCGTTCGTCATCAGCTCGCGTTTCGATGGGAAGACGGTGATTCATCACCGTGGGACGGTGAATTTCGGACGTCTCCCCGCGCCGTCGCTTTGTGAAGCACGAACGCCGCGCGCGCGAACGGCTGGAACACGGAGCGGCAGAAGCGTCCGAGCGGCGTGGTCTCCGCCTCCAGGCCCATCCCGCGGAACAGCCAGCGCCATTCGTTCGGGGTCAGGAAGCCGAATGGGGCGGTGCTGGCGATCTTGCGCCGGTAGGCCTCGCCGTGGCGGCGGCTGACGAAGCGGTCGATGGCGGTGGTCGGCGTGTCTTCCAGGATGAAGACCGTCCGGCGCGCCACCCGCAGGGCCTCGCCGAGCAGCGCCACCTTTCGCTCGTCGGGAACGTGGTGAAGGACGAAGTTCAGCATCGCGACGTCGAAGCGGCCGTCCGGAAAGGGGAGCGAGACCCCGTCGTAAAGGGCGAAGGAATGGCCGCCGGCGCGGCGCACGTCGACGACGTCGACGGTCGCCACCTCGCGCAGTCCGCGGCTGACCAGCTCGTCGGCGACCCAGCCCTCACCGCAGCCGATGTCCAGCACCGCCATCTTCGTCGACAGATGCGGCAGGACCAGGGAGACCGTGTGAAGGGTCTCCTTGCGGACGGTCGGCGAGCAGCCCGACGAGAACATGAGACGAATGTGCCGGCGGGAGGTGACCGTTTGCCATGGCACGTTTGTCTACAAGCGCGTCCCGCGGTTTCCGGTGTACGTTCGCGTTCCCGATGATCATCCGGCGACGCCAGTTTCTCGGCTGGTCCGCGGCCGCCGCCGCGTCGACGATCGCCCCGAATCGTGCTCGCGCCGCGAAGGCCGCCCCGCGCATGACCGAGTTTCCGCGCGACTTCGTCTGGGGCGCGGCGGCCGCGTCGTACCAGATCGAGGGCGCGCCGGAGGCCGACGGCAAGGGACCGTCGATCTGGGACATGTTCTGCAAGAAGCCGGGCGCGATCTGGAAGGACCAGAGCGGGGACGTCGCGTGCGACCACTACCACCGCTGGAAAGAGGACGTGGCGATCATGAAGTCGCTCGGCCTCAAGGCGTACCGCCTCAGCATCTCGTGGCCGCGCGTCATCCCCGAGGGGGCCGGCGCGGTCAACGGCAAGGGGCTCGACTTCTACGATCGACTGATCGACGCGCTCCTCGCCGCCGGCATCGCGCCGTGGGTGACGCTGTACCACTGGGATCTGCCGCTGGCGCTCTACCACCGCGGCGGCTGGTTGAACCGCGACGTGGGCGGCTGGTTCGCCGACTACACCAATGTGATCGCGAAGAAGCTTGGCGATCGCGTGCGCCACTGGATGCCGCTGAACGAGCCGCAGGTGTTCCTGGGCGCGGGCCTGATCCAGGGGCGCCACGCGCCCGGCGACAAGCTGCGCTTTGCGGAGTTCTTGCTCGCCGTCCACAACACGCTGCTCGCGCACGGCCGCGCCGTGCAGGCGTTGCGTGCGACGCCGAAGGTGCCGGCGCGCGTCGGCACCGCGCAGGCTGGTTACAACTACGTGCCCGCCTCCGACACCGCCGCCGACCTCGGCGCCGCGAAGGCGCGCTACTTCGCGACCGCCGACGATTCGTACAAGCAGAACGGTCTCTGGTGGGACGCGCTGGTCCTCGGCCGCTATCCCGACGACATGGTGAAGCTGTGCGGCGCGTCGATGCCGGCGATCCGCGCGGGCGACATGGAGACGATCAAGCAGCGCCTCGACTTCCTCGGCGCGACCCTCTACAGCGCGGACCCGGTGCGCCGCGGGAAGGACGGCAAGCCCGAGGTCATCCCGTGGCCGGTCGGCTATCCGATCACCGGCTTCGAATGGGCGGTGACGCCGTCGATCCTGCGCCTGGTTCCGACCTGGCTGCACGAGCGCTACAAGCTGCCGATCGTCGTCGTCGAGAACGGCCTGTCCGTGCGCGACTGGGTCGCCGCCGACGGCGGCGTCCATGATCCCGACCGGATCGACTTCATGGCGCGCTACCTGCGCGAGCTGGCGGCGGCGATCGCGGCCGGCGTCCCGATCGAGGGCTACTTCCACTGGTCGATCCTCGACAACTTCGAGTGGGCCGAGGGCTACAAGCACCGCTTCGGCCTGGTCCACGTCAACTACGAGACGCAGGTCCGGACGATCAAGGATTCAGCCAAGTGGTACCGCGACGTCATCGCGTCGAACGGCCGCACGGTGCTCGCGACAACCGCGCCCGACCCGCGTCCGTACTGACACCATGGGGCGATGCCTCGCCGTCGTTCTGTTCGCGGCCGTGTTCACGATCGATCGCGCCGGCGCGCGCGCGGCGGACGGCCCCACGGACACGCTGAAACCGGTGGCGCTGCCGGCGCCCGTGGCCTGCACGTTTCGTGCGAAGGAGATGTCGGCGGAAATTCGGCTGGAGCTGGCGCCCGGCGTCCCTTACCTCGAGCTCGACCGCTTCGATGAGATCGAGATGTCGATTCCTGTCGCGGCGGCGCCGGCGCGCGTCGGCGTGAAGCTGAAGAAGGGTCGGATCTCGCTGGAAGGCCTGGTGCCGCCGGCGATGACCTGGCTGCAGAGCCAACGACCGCTCCTTCTCGGGCAGGTGATCGTTCCGTCGACGTGGTTCGTGTTTCACTGGGCCGACGCGGCGGCGGGTGAGATCGAGATCGAAGCGACGCTGACGCCTGCGACCCTGAAGGAGGTCACGGGCGTGGACCGGCGGCTGCGCGCGCGGCTGCGCTGCGACGAGCTCGGTCTCGAGGCCGGCAAGTTCGAGGAGCTCGATGCGGTGGGAGGGAAGGGGCTGAATGAAGACGCGCGTCTCAGGCCGGGCGCGCCGGTGCCGGTGTCCGTGACCCCCGGCGGTCCACCGGTCGCCCGCCTGATCCCCCGGCGAGCGGTTTCGGAGGCGACCACCGTCATGGAGCGGCGGCCGGGCTGGACGCGGATCAACGCGATCCTCGCCGACGATCTGTACCTGGTCGGCTGGGTGCCGGCGGCGTCGGTGCGTCCGCCGCCGAAGGTGCCGGAGATCGCTTCGATCTTCGGGCGGGATCCGCCCCGCGTGGGCGAGGGCGAGCTGCAGAGGCCGTTTGCGTGCGACCACGACATTCCACTGGCCGCCGAGGCGAAGGCCCAGCGCCGGCTGGTCGGCACGCTCGGGGCCGGGGTTCGCATGGAGGAGACGGGTCCCGCCGCCGCGGGCATGGTGATCGTCCGTATCGACGGCCTTCCGCCCGCCAAGGGCGCCCGGTTCCTGGTTCGGCGCGCCGACATTGAAGGTTGCAAGGCGATCACACCACAGTCTTGACGGGATCGGCGGACGAGGCTTCGGGAATGATAAGGACCGGTGAGCTGCTCCGTCGCGCCGCGACACTGTAAGGCCCGAAAATGACCTACACGGCGACGGCGTTCCTTTTGGTTGGCTTCCTAACAGGCGTGCAGGCGTGTGCCGCCAAACCGGTTCTGGTCACGCCACGTCGCGCCCCGGTCAAGGTCGCCGCCCCGGCGCCTGCGCGTGACTATCCCGAGCCGATCGCCCTTCCCGGACCTTCGGGCTGCACGTTGCGCGCGGCGAGGTCGAGCGCCGGGGTCACGCTGGAGCTGGCAGCGGGTGTCCCGTACGCGCGCGTCGCGCAGGCGCAGTCGATCGAGGTGACGCTGCCGATCGGCCAGGACACGCCGGCGGCTGGCGTATCGGCCGCCGTGGGCGACGTCAGGCTGAAGGGTCTCGCCACCCCCGCCAGCCTCGCGCTCTATCCGGCGCGGCCGTTCGTGATCGGCGAGGTGCTGGTGCCCGGTCCGCACAGCCGGCTGCGCTGGGGCGATGTCGCCGCCGACAGCGTCGCCGTCGAGGTCGAGCTGGCCCCGGAGAGCCGGACGGAATTCCGCGACCTCAAGGGGCCCCTGCGCGCGTCGCGTCCCTGCAAGGATCTTCGTCTGACCGGCCTCGGCGGCTTCGACAGCTACGACGCGTTCGGCGGGCGCGGATACGATCTCGCCGCCGGCTTGCGGTCGTCATCGCCGGTGCCGATCGCCGCCCAGCCGAACGGCCCGACGCTGGCGAAGCTGGTGGTCAACCGGAAGGCCGCCCGGAACGAGGTGACGGTCATCGACGAGGACGCCGCGGGATGGTCGCGCATCGCCCGCCCCGCCACCGGTGATCTGCTGGTCGTCGGCTGGGTCAAGCAGAAGCAGCTCGGCAAGCCGCCGACGCGAGAGACGGCGTTCGCGGCTTTCGGCGCGGGCGCGGGGAGATCGGCCGCGCCCGGCGTCGCGGCGGCCGACGCGGCGTCTTCTTACGCCTGCCCGAAGGAGATCCCGCTGATGGCCGAGGTCGGCGCGCTGCGACGGACCGTCGGCACGATCGGTCCGGGCGTGCACCTGCTGACCACGACGGTCGACGCCGATCTGGTCGCCGTCCAGTTCCCCGACGGGGCCGCGTCCGCCGTGACGCCGCTCCCGGGGGCGCGCTTGCTTCTGCGGCGCGCCGACGTGTCCGGCTGTCCAGGATTCAGTGCCCCATGAAAGTGAAGAGAAGATGAAAACAAAAACCACGCGAGGGTCATGGGCATTTCTCGGTTGCGCTGCCGTGGCGGCGGGCTGCGGCGTCAAGACGGTCTACCTGCACGACGGCAAGCAGACCCTCGACGACGTCGCCGTGGTGGTCTGGGCGTCGCCTGACCCGCCCGCCGATGCGCCGTCGATTGCGCTCGCGAAGATCGACGACAAGAACCTGGAGCCGCACGCGGCGCCTGTGAACCGGGCGGAGGTGATGCCGGGAACGCACGACTTCATGGTGAAGGCTAGCTACCCGGGCCCGACGGCGGTGGGCGCCCACAAGCCGCCGAAGAAGGCGATGAACAGCGAGGGGCCGGCGAAGTTCGCGGTGAAGAACGTGTCGCTCCAGCCCGGGGCCTGCTACGTCGTCACGTCCGATCTGCTGGGCGACGCCTGGATGGAGCCGGTCATCCGCGACGCGCGTCCGACGGATCCCGGTTTCAAGTTCTGTCACAAGCGCTAGCCGCGTCACTGGCGCGCTGACGAGCCTCCCGATCCAGCGGGAGTTGATCGTAGAATCGAGGGCGCGGATGAAACATTCGCTGCTGTTCGTGGCGATCGTGGCGATCGCGTGCTCGCGACATCCGCTCGCCGAGCGCGACGGTGGCAGCGCGAGCATGGGCGGCGGCGGGCGGGTCGGCTCCGCGGGTGCCGGCGGCGCGGCTGTCGGGGACGGCGGGACGGGCGGCGCGGGAATCGGTGGTTTCGCAGGCGACGCGCCCGGCGGCGCCAGCGGGACGGGTGGCTCGGCAGAGGGTGGCGCCGGCGGAACGGGCGGCGGCGAGAAGGGCGGCGCTGGCGGCGGGACGGGCGGGGTGGAGAAGGGCGGCGCTGGCGGGGGGACGGGCGGCGTGGAGAAGGGCGGCGCTGGCGGGGGGACGGGCGGCGTGGAGAAGGGCGGCGCCGGCGGCGGGACGGGCGGGGTGGAGAAAGGCGGCGCCGGCGGTGGGACGGGCGGCGTGGAGAAAGGCGGCGCGGGCGGGTCCGGCGGCGCGGGCGGCCTGCAGCCGGGGCAGCCCTGCACGTCCGGCGCCGAATGCGCCAAGGGCTTCTGCGTCGACGGTGTCTGCTGCAACAGCGCCTGCGTCGGAGCTTGCAGAAGCTGCATCCTCGCGGGTGCGGTGGGTCAGTGCGGGGCCGTGCCGGTCGGCGTGCAGGATCCGCGGGCCATCTGCGTCGCCCAGTCGCCCGCGACCTGCGCGACCAACGGGCATTGCGACGGCAACGGCGGCTGCCAGAACTACGTCGCGGGCACGGTCTGCATGGCGCCGACATGCAGCGGTGACCGATATTCTTCCGCGGCCGTGTGCAGCGGCGCCGGGACGTGTGTCTCTCCGGCCATGTTTTCGTGTGCGCCGTACAGGTGCGACGCCAGCGGCACCCGCTGCGCCACGATGTGTACGGCCGATCCGGATTGCACGTCCGGCATCTGCATGAACGGTGTGTGCCGGACGTCGCCGATCGCGACCTGCGTCAGCAACAACGAGTGCGCGAGCGGCTTCTGCGCGCAGAACGTCTGCTGCGCGTCGGCCTGTGCGGGCCCGTGCAACTCGTGCGCGCTGCTCGGAACCATCGGCACCTGCACGCCGGTGCCGAACCCCGACCCGTCCTGGAACTGTCCGAGCAGCCCCTGATCGCGCGCCGCGATCCGGGCGGCCCGCGCCGTCAGCGCGCGACCGTTCGTCCGCCGCCGGTATGGAAAGCGATCGAGAAGAACTGGTTGGTGCCGAAGCCGTAGAAGTCGCCGGGGTCGTCGACGATCGGGATGTCGATGGTGTACTCGAGCATCAGCGCGCGGCCGCTCGCCGCCGCGAGCTCGATCCCCGCGTGCAGCATCAGCAAGCCGTCGCCGGTGCCGGTCCGGGGCGCGTAGCTGACGCCGGGATCCGGATCCTTGTAGCCGAAGATCCAGTACGTGCTGTAGCCGACCGCGGCGTAGGGCGTGAACCCGGGGCGAACGGCGTGACTCACGCTCACCGTGAACGGAACGTGGAGGACGGCGCCCTGGTCGGCCGCGGCACCGAAGCCGCCCGAGAGCGACAGCGCGGTCCGGCGCTCCGGCGACAGCAGGTTCCACTTCACGTCCGCCAGCAGGCCGAGGCCGAAGAAGGTGCGGATCCCCCAGTCCAGCTGGTCGGTCGCTCCGTGACGGACCATCACCTCGGGCGGCAGCGCCGGTACGCCCGAGATCGACGTCGACTGCCGATCACCCAGGTAGACGAGGCTGGCGGCGATCGTCGTCTGCGTCGCGCCCCGCGGAACGGTGCGAGCGGTCTGCAGGCGGGTGACGCCGCAGCCGGCGGAGACGAGCACGCCGAGCGCGACCGCGAGACGGCGGGCGCTCACCGCGCGCCGAGCGCCTGGACGATCGCGTCCTTGGTCGAGTGCGCGTCGCAGATCGCGCGCAGCTCGTCGCGTGTCGGGGGCGGCGTGCTCGACGGCAGGTCGATCTCCGCGCTCTCCTCGACCATCAGCGTGTACCGGTGCGGCACCAGCTTGCCGGACCAGCACGCCGTCGGTGTCACCATCGGTTCGTGGCCGGCCACGAACTCGTCGCGGGATATCAGCGCCTTGACGCCGATGACCGCCCAGTAGGTCGTCATGCCGGTCGTCGTGTCGGTCATGACCGGGACGATCACGCGCGGATCGCGGACGACGTCCGCGTCGGTCTTCCAGCCGGCGAGCCAGGTCCGCGCGGCGTCGACGGCCGCGCTCGCGTCAATCCCCGTCATCTCGTCGGGCAGGAGGCCGGTCGCGCGGTCGATCCCGATCGCGTCGGCCTCGATGAAGTTGAGCCCGTAGAGCAGCGCGATGCGCTGATCCAGCTCGGTCGCGAGCGGCACCGTCCCGCGCGCGCCGGATTCGACCAGCCGGTCCGTGCCGGAGAGGAACGCCTGGCCCAGCGCCGCCTGCAGGAACGTCCGGAGGAAACGGTAGCCGCGGGCGGTCCGGAGGTAGAAGGTCGGGAACGGCTCCGCCGCGTGCAGCGGGTAGACGTCGACCGGCTCGGGGTGATAGGCGCCGGCGATCCCGACGTTGAGCTGCTTGATGTGCGTCTCGCGCGTCTGGATCAGGATCGACTTGAAGGTCTCGAGCAGCTTCTTCTTGTAGCCCGCGGTCAGCAGCAGGTTCTGGCTCTCCGGGCCGCGGTCGGGCAGCAGCAGCGTCTCGAGCGCGTAGATCTGGTAGTCGTACCAGCCCGAATCCGCGGCGGGCGCCAGGTCCACCGCGCCCGACTGGATGCCTTCGATCAGCGTGTCGAGCAGGTTCGTCCCGGACGGGACGCCGAGGCAGAACAGCTGCTCGAAGTAATCGGTGTCCTTGCTGCGCGACGCGGGGAGGAACGCGACCAGGATGCCGTTGCACGTCTCGCGCGGAGGGTTGGCGGCGGCGAAGGCGCTCTCGATCGCGGCCGGGTCCGCGAGCGCGGCGGCGCTCGGCACGTACGGGATCAGCGCGTCGAGCGGGTAGCTGTGGTACGGGTTGGTCAGCCCGGCGTACAGCGCCGTCACCCGCTGGTAGTCGGCCAGCAGCGTCTGGTCCTGGCCGAGCACGAAGGCGATCGCTGCGAACGCGCCGAACGATTCGGTGCCGTCGCGGTTCTGGAGGAACCGGTCGCGCGTGAAGATGGACGCGAGCGCCGCGTTCCAGGTGTAAAAGCCGATCGGGCGGGCGAGCGCCGGCTCGGCCTGGAAGGCGGCGGCGCGGCTCCGCGCCTGGGTCGCG
>Ga0209465_10001136_pt1 | contig 12041 bp, 10 predicted proteins | sample PanSoiPlot1MoBio_FD_188321 | JGI IMG/M metagenome (GOLD analysis project Ga0209465, IMG submission 188321) | Tropical forest soil microbial communities from Panama analyzed to predict greenhouse gas emissions - Panama Soil Plot 1 MoBio (SPAdes)... | ecosystem: Environmental > Terrestrial > Soil...
GAATCCGGGTTACGGAGGGCAGGCGCTTCAGATCCTCCATGCTGAAACTCAATGGACGGTCCACCATGCCATGGATGGTGAGGCGATGCTGCTGCACATCGATGTCAGGGAAGTGGGATGCGTGGTATTGCACGAAGTGGAGCGAGGCCGGTGTGATGATTCCCGCATAATCCTGAAGCGGCGTGTAGTAAGTGATGTGATCTACGCTGAACCTCGCCCCTCGGCGCGAGAGCTCGCGGTGGTCGTGGGCCTCTTTGGCTTGCGCTTCAGGCTTGGCTTCAGATTTGGCTGATTGGCCTCTTGCGGCCCATTCTGCGCCTACTCCTGCGCCTGCGGCCACCCCAGCGAGAGCGGCAGCCTGTTTCAGGAACCGCCTGCGGCCAGATCCATCGGAATCCATCATTGCCTCCCGTGATCCTGAATTTCTGATTTGAGATTTGCTGGGCCCGAAATCTTCGCAAACCAACTTCGTAATGTTCAGTGAAATCATTCGCGTGTCAACCGGAGGGTATCAGACGGTTATCAGACGGTATCCGAGGCAGGACAGCGATTGGTATATTCAAAGACTCGACCCGCTTCATCGAGCAAGGACCAGGCGACTGATCGACGGACCGTCGATCGACAGTCTGACGATCAGCATCACCCGAGCGGCAATCCGGACAACGGATTCCCGCGGCGCGTCTATCTCTATCTTGCTGATGTTTCGGTGCCTCTGTTGGGGACAGGTTTTGTCGAATACCTGAGATCAGCGTGGTCCGCTCCATCGTCCATTTCATCCTCTTCCTGCTGTGTCTATTTTGGCTTTCGGTCTGTGTCTATTTTGGCTTCGTCTGGAAGCCCAAGGCTTGAAGCGGGCGTTCGTCTCGTGGTTCCCGCGCTGTGAGACGCCGGCGAAAAGGTCGGCGGCGTCATTTTTTCCTCAGCGGAACAGCGGGTTACACGGAGCGAGGCTTAAATGAGAGACATGGACCCAGATGCGTTCGACTTCTTCCGTGTACGCCGAACATTATTGTATGCTGCAATTAAGACCTGCCGACGGACGTTCCGAAGTCCTGTGAAATCTGACGGCGCGAGTAGTCCTCACGGCGGGCGACGGTCTGGAAATCCAATTCATATTCGTTCGTTCGCGCGGGCGTGCGCATTGGGAGGAACTCATGAATCGACGTACCACGTCTATGCTGGCAGGCGTGCTGATTGCAGCGCCACCTGCGCTTGCCGCCGAGGTTACTCCGCAGCGGCTCATCAATGCCGACCGCGAGCCGCAGAATTGGCTGATGAACCACCGTACCTATGACGCGCAGCGTTATTCGCCGCTCGAAAAGATCAACAAGGGTAACGTCAAGGACCTCAAGCTCGCCTATGCGGTTGCGATCGGCGGCACCGCGGCGAACGAGAACCTGGAGGCGACCCCGCTCGCCGAGGACGGCTTCCTTTACATCGTCGACCAATGGGGCGTGCTTTACAAGATCGATGCGCGGTCCGGGAAGGCGGGCCGGATTATGTGGCGCATGGACCCGGGGCAGGAGAAAATCATCGCAGCGAATCGTGGCGCGGCGCTGTGGGGCGGTTTCGTCATCACCGTAGCGAACCATCCGCCACGCATGATCGCCACCGACAAGGAAACCGGCAAGGTTGCATGGGAGACCAATCTCTCCGACGGCCAGGCAGAACTGCAATTCTCCGCGGCGCCACTCGCTGTCAAGGACAAGATCATTCTCGGAGCTGCCGGCGGCGATCGCGGCGTGCGCGATTTCATCGTCGCGATCGATGCCGCTACCGGCAAACTCGCGTGGCGCAAATACGTGATCCCGGAGCCCGGCGAGCCGGGGTCGGAAACCTGGAAGGACAAGAACAACGCTTGGCAGACCGGCGGCGGCGCCATGTGGGTCACTGGTTCCTATGACGTCGATAACAATCAGGTGCTTTGGGGCACTGGAAATCCGGTGCCGATGTTCAATCCGTATTACCGCCCGGGAAACAATCTCTACACCAATAGTCTGATCTCATGGGATCCCGACAGCGGCAAGATGAACTGGTATTTTCAATATACGCCGGGCGACATGTGGGATTACGACGAGGCTGGCACACACATTCTGATCGACGGTCAGGTTGCCGGCCAGGCGCGCAAGCTGATCACGCATTCGGGACGAAACGGATTTTTCTATGCCCTGGAGCGCGCCAACGGGCAGACTCTGCTGGCCAAGCCGTATGTCGATACGGTCACCTGGACCAAGGGTATCGATCAGAAGACCGGATTGCCGGTCGACTACGATCCGAACAAGGACATTCAAGTCTATTCTGGCCAGCAGGCGATGACGCTGACGGATCGCACCAAGAAATTGTGTCCCTCTTGGCTCGGCGGCAACAATTACTGGTCGGCATCCTACAGCCGCAGGACCAAGCTGCTCTACATTCCATCGGCGTCGACGTGTAATGAAGCAACGCTCGATCCCGATGCGGGCAAAAATGCCAACGGGGCAATGTTGGGCGGTGTGTCCAAGTATATCGAACGCAATGAATCCGACATCATCGTCGTCGATCCATTCTCCGGTGAGGTCAAAAAGAAGATACACAATCCATATCCAAACCGCAGCGCAGCCCTCACGACGGCCGGCGGCCTCCTCTTCACAGGCTTCGTCGATGGATCATTCGCTGCCTATGACGACACAAGCCTTGAGCAGCTTTGGGAGGTCAATGTCGGCGCTGGCTTCAACGCTCCGCCCATGACGTTTGAGGTTGGCGGTAAGCAATATGTTGCAATCTTGACAGGGCTTGGTCGGAACGCCAAGGCCGCGCTCGTAAACACGCCGGAACTTCGCGAAATGCGCAACCAGACCATGCTATTCGTGTTCGGACTGTAATGGCGGATAGCTTTCCCCCGACAGCTTCCATGTCGGACGGATGTGGGCTTCCTTGGAGAGCGCCAATGAAAACAGGTCGCACTCTACTCTGCGCCCTCGGTTTTGTGGCAAGTTTGGGAAGCGTCGGAGACGTCAGGGCGCAAAGCTATCCCTCGCGTCCCATAACTTTGATCGTACCTGCGGGAATAGGCGAGCCGGCGGATGTTCTCGCAGGCATCCTCGTCCAGCCAATGGAGCGCTCGCTCGGTCGGGCCATTCATATCGACAATATCGATGGCAGGGATCCGTCCCGCTTCGGTCGGCTCGCGCGCGCCGCGCCGGATGGCTACACATTCGGCATCGGCAACCGGAGTTACGACGCAACTGATTTCAGACCGGTCGCGCTGCTCCCCGGTGTTCCATCCTGGATCGTCTCAAGAAAAAGCCTGCCCGCAAGGAATTTGAAAGAACTGATCGCCTGGCTGCGAGAAAACGCGGACCAGGCACGACAGGGTACCATCGGAGCGTTAGCACCTGGAAGAGCTTCGGCCGGTTTCGTTGACGCCGGCGACCCCGGACATGTCTGCCAGCTCTGGCTTGAAAAGGCCTCCCGCTCTCGCCTCCAGTTCGTGCCATACTACGGCATTGCATCGATGCTGAGCGGCCTGGTGGACGACAAGATCGACTTTGTCTGCGATCGCGCGACGAATTCGCTTGCGATGGTACGCGCCAGCCTGTTCCGAGCGCATGCAGTGATGGCGAAATCAAGATGGTTCGAAATGCCCAATATTCCTACCGCCGACGAAAGCGGCGTAGCAGAGGGTTATTTTTCATATTGGCACGGTTTGGGTCCCAAAAGGAACGCCAGATGACCTCATTGCCAGGCTGAACGCGGCCGCTGTCGATGCGATGGCAGATCCAGAGGCGCGTCGCCGCATCGCCGATCAGGGCATGGATATCCCCCCGCCCGACGAACAGACCCCTGAGGCGCTCGGCACCTTTCAACGCGCGGAATTCACAAGATATTGCGAGGCCACGGCAGCGCCACCAACCAGAGCGCAACCTAGTGTCAAGAAGCCTGGTGGCATCGACTCATCTGCATATTTCCCCAAATTTGGTCTGGAGCATCTTCTTCCGCGGACGGTCTCAAATCGGCCTGACTGCACAGCGCGGCACGCGAACTCGAACTAATAGCTGCGTAAACGCGTCAGCGCTTTCCGAGCTGGGTCAATCGCGCTGTTTTCTCTGCGTCGATGGAGCGTCTGGTTATCCTCCAAAACTTGCCGCGATTATGGACATCCGAGGCTCAGTGTTTACAAGCGCGGCGCCGTCGTAAAAGCTTGGAGCAGGACACGGGTCAACCATGATCGAGAGAAGCGCATGACACACCTCGCCGCGGGACTGACGGGACGCATTTGCGTGTCGTTGTGGCTTGCTGTGTTACCGCTCGGCTCGGTCACGGACGCCGCTGATTTTTACAAGGATAGAATGATCACCTTCATCATCGGTTCAGCTCCCGGCGGTGGCTATGACACCTATAGCCGTTTGGTCGCCAGTCATCTCGGGCAACACATCGGGGGGCAGCCGACGATTGTCCCGCAGAACGTGCCAGGGGCAGGCAGCGTCCGTGCGGCGAACTATCTCTATAACGTTGCGCCGAAAGACGGCACTACGATCGGCATGGTGGATGAAGCCATTTTCCTGAACCAAATCCTGGGAGTGCAGGAGCCGACCACCGACGCGGCCAAGCTCAGTTGGTTTGGCGGCATTCTTCGTCGAATCATGGGAACGCAGGAGACGAAGACGGACGCGGTCAAATTCAACTGGATCGGACGCATTCTGGCGAACAGCGCCATCCTGTTTGCGCGGCGCGAGGCCGGTGTGCAGAAGATCGGGGACGCCGTTGACAAGGAACTGATTGTTTCCGCGTCGGGGACGGCATCTAAGCTGAATTGGACCGTCTTGAAGAACGCGTTCGGGATGAAGTTCAAGATCGTTTCCGGTTACCAGGGAAGCAATGAGAGCCTGCTGGCCTTGATGCGTGGCGAGGCGGACGCTTTGAGCATGCCATGGTCGATATTGAGGATCACAGGCGCGGAATTGATCCGCGACAAGAAGATCAATCTTTTGCTCCAAACCGGAGCCGAAAAGGATGCCGATCTTGGTAACTTGCCTCGCATGATCGATCTCGCGCGAAACGACAATGAGCAAAAACTTCTCGAGCTTTTTGCGTCGCCCTCGACGATCGGCCGCTCTGTCCTCGCGCCTCCCGGAACGTCGATGGAACGCGTGGCCGAGCTTCGTCGCGCTTTCATGGCGATGACGCAAGATCCGACGTTTCTCAGCGATCTCAAGAAAGCCAGGCTGGAGGTCAGTCCATTGTCCGGCGAACAGCTACAGGCGGCCGTCGCCAGCATGGGCGACGTCCCCGATTGGTTGATCGAACGCGCCCGGCGTGTTTCCGAAACAGTGGGAAACTGAATTATCTGTCGTGATCGAGCGTAATTCTTGGTTATCTACAAGGCAAGGCCGTCGACATGAAGCAGATCGCCGAGGAATCTGCCCAATTTTATCACGGAACGTAGGCTCGTGGAGCGCGTCAACTAAACTGAGGGTCTGCAAGACGTTCGCCTTCGTAGGGGCGGCCCTTGTGGCCGCTAGGTGGGCCACAGCCTGCGCGGGCGGGCACAAGGCCCGCCCCTACACAATGCATTTCCTTCAAGTTTGATGAAGCACATGACTAACGCGCGACACGCGCCTTCGCGTGGTCAGGCGGCGCACCTGCCGCACTCATCAAAGCCAGCATCTTGGTCCATGCCATGTCCCCAGCGGCGATCTCTTCGGGATTGCGCGCGCGTGCGACATTCTGGAAACCATGGCCGACATTCGGATAGCGATAGAAGAGATAGGGGACGTTGTGGCGCTCAAGCTCGGCTTCGAAGCGGTCGACGTCGGCCGGCAAGGGATTGGTGTCCAGATTGCCGAAAAATCCATAGACCGGGCATCGAATCTGACCGATCAGCTCAAATGGCGTTGACGCTCCCTCGCCCCAGTGGCTCGTCATTCCGCCGCCGTAATATGCAATAGCGGCCGTGAACACCGGTTTCGTGCCCGCGCCCAGAAACGCGAGCCGGCCACCCATGCAGTGGCCCATGATAAAGAGACGGCTAGGATCGAGGTCCGGGCGTCCAAGCGAATAATCTGCAGCGGCGGCGATTTCGCTGATGACCTCGGTGTCCCTGAGGAATTTCTTGCAATCGTGCAGCGGCACATCCTTCGGGCAGTGATGGTAGAAGTTTGGCGTCACCGTAAGGTAGCCAGCAGCCGGGAGCTCCTTCATGTAATGGGCGGTGCAAGCATCCATCCCGCCGCGGTGGAACATCAACAGTACGCCAGGATGCGGACCTGGACCATGAGGGGCAGCTATATGCACGTCCATCGACCGTCCTTCGACTTCCAGGTAGATGGTCTCTTCAAAGGCTTCGACTTTTTTCATCGGTCCTGTTCCGTTACGAGGCGGACGGGCATCACAACGTGCGGCAGCGGACCTACTCGGCCGCCTCACGACCTTCTTCTTCGGCGATGCCGCGCGCCTCGATACGGTCAATCTCAGCCTGATCCATTTGGATCAGTATGTTGGGTGTCTGCTGGATTTTGTCCGCGTCATCGTCTGGACCGAGCAGCGCCACGGCGTCGCCGCCGCGGTCTCGCAGCGGTGGTGAGTGCGATTCGAAAACTACGGCCGTCTCTGTTCCGCGATTCCATGCCCAGTGAACCTTATTGCGCGGGATGCGCATGACGTCGCCGGCTTTGCAGCGGTAGCCCCTTCCGTCGACGAAGAAATAGATCTCTCCGGACACGATATAATTCATCTGCTCGCAGTCGTGCTTGTGCGGACTTGTGTGATAGCCGGCCGCGCGTTCAGCAAACATGAGACTGGTATCGGCTCCATGGACCTTCTGCGATCGAAGGATTGACTGGCCGACTGCCGCCATGGCGACGCGCTCAGTTATTTTCACGTCGCGCCTATTGACCCTATACTTCGGCTTGTCTGCCATTTCAGGCTCCTCCGTTCACATTTTTCAGATTTATTGTTGATGGTACCATTCACTGACTGATACATACAATCTTGCCTGCAGGGGCACCGAACACAAGGAGCCCAAGCCCTCGACCAGTTCCGTACCTCGAAGATGCTTGCGCTCCATTCCGAATCAGAGGGCACCAACATTCACAACTCTCGCGTCAACACGAAATTCACCCAAACCGCCCGGTTAACCTGAGTTCCCAGCCGTGGCCGCCCAACTCCTCGCTTGACCGCAAGGCCTTTGCCGATAAGCTGTGATATGTGACTCTGCCAGGGGCTGGGGAGGCTGACATGAAACGGCGGATCATTATATTGGCTGCACTTGCCTTGATTGCCTTCGATCGCGCTTCCCTTGCTGAAGATCCAGGCCGACGCCTTTTGAGCGAAGCCGCAGGCCAAGGCATCCATCAGCCGCTTCGGCCCCACAGGTCACGTCTTGCTTACCACCGATCCTACGGCGGGTACCCGGTTGCGTGTGAGGCGGTGATTTTTCCGCGCAGCCCGCTTTGCGCAGGTAGGCCCGCCACCTTTGGCCCGTATGCTCCCTTTCCTTGGAACTTGAGCTGGTACTATTGAGGTCGCGTCACGATTTGCCGCGCCACTTCGCTGCGAGCGGTGACGCGTACAGCCCTTTGAGCACCGGCAGCGGCACCGAGCCCGGGCACCACGAACACCGAAGACCAAAGATCAAGCTCCCTACTGGCGCAAGCGGATGGCGGTCGACGGTCCGGATGTCGATCGCGCGGCTCGTGCGGCAGCCGGGGCAATAGACGTCGAGCCAAGGCAAGCCGGCAAGGATGGCAGTCCTGATTGTTGGCGACCACAGCGCGCCCTTACCGGACGCGATCGCGGCGTTCCACCGCCGGATGATGCGCACCGCATCTTCACGGGCAGCCTTCTCGGCTGCGCCGGCGCGCATATAGAGGGCCAGGCGTTCGACACGGGACGGGTCATGCTCGGGCATGGCGCCAGCAATGTAGCGCCAGCCACGGCCCTCCCGGAGGTGTCATCGTGTCCTCCTGTCGCGGCGCCAATCCTCCCGGTAAGGTTGAGCGCGACTTTGGGCTGGCTGCGGGTCCGGTTTCCCGCGGCAGTGTAGTTTTACCCAAAAACGCTGTGTTTGCGTTGCCAAACCTCGGGTGAGGCCGCCAGTCCGCACCGGTGCCGCACGACCATCTCCTTAGCTGACGGTTCAGCGGCCCCGTACCGCTGTCCACGTTCCGGGCGCCTTCATGTCTTTTTCATCACCTGTTGCCAGCCATCGCCCGCCTTACGCCTCGGCAGCTTGATAAAAAATGTTGAGCCCTGTCCGACCGTGGACAATACCCACAGCCAGCCATCATGGTCCTCGATGATTGACCGGCAGATTGAAAGGCCGATTCCTAGTCCCTTCAGTTTCGTCGTGAAAAGCGGGTCAAAGATGCGGATGATATTTTGCTGGTTTATTCCGGTTCCGGAATCCTCCACAGAAACCAACACATTTCCGGACTCATCCAGTTCCGATTTTATGTGGAGGGTTCGCGCACGATCGGAGTCCATGGCCTCGATCGCATTCCTGATCAGATTCAAAATGACCTGAAGCAACTGAACCCGAACGCCAAGGATTTCTGGAAGCCAATCGTTCAGCTCAAGCCTGAGCGACACGTGATGGCTTTCGATATCGCGCCGCTCAAGCGATACGGCATTGCGGATGAGTTGGTTGATCTGAACGGGGGCGCGCTCCTCGGTACCCCGCTTGAACAGCGCTCTGACGCTGGCGATCACCTCGCCTGCATGATGCCCCGCAGCGACGATCTGCTTGAACGCCGTTTCTGCCCTGCCAAGGTCGGGAGTTACAGCATGGAGCCAGCGGATGCCTGCGTTCGCATTTGACACAATGCCCGTCAACGGCTGACTGACCTCATGGGCAATCGATGCGGATAATTCGCCGGCGGTTGCCATGCGATTGACATGTGAGAGGTCGGACATGGTCTGGCGTGTCGCGGCCTCGGCGGCCTGGCGCCGCTGGCGTTCGTAGAACAACCAGGAGATCAACGTTCCCTGAATTAGAAGCGCAGCAAATACCGCCAGGATTGGCCCGCGATATTGCTCCCACGCGCTCGGACCGCGAAAGTGAATCTCGCTGCCCGGCGGCAGGATCGTTTCCTTGATGTGCCACCGCTGGAGTTCACGCCAATCGTACATCGGCGCGCTCAGCCCCAAGGTCGGCGTTTTGATATTGCCGGCAGTTTCGCCGCCCAGGATGCGTATGGCAACGACCGCGCTCTGACGCGCGAGCTGTTGGGTGGGAAGCAGGGGCCCTCCAACGATGCCATGGCCAAAACTGCTATCGATGTAGCTAAAGATGGGCGCGTTCGCGACCTCGTGAAACCGCGAGAGTACACGATCTTCCTCTTGCGGAACACCACGTGCGTCTACCCGGACAGTTGCGTAGTAAATTGCGGAGCGTGGTGGTAACTCAACAGCACGCTTCACCATGTCTTCGAGCGACAACTTGTTGAACCAGTCGAAGGTCACCCGATTCGTGAAAGGTTGATAGGCGCGGCGTAGTTCCTCTACCCAGAACCGTTCCAAAGGCGAATCGCCGATCACCACCGCGATAGTGGTCGTGTTCGGCAACACTTGCAGAATGTTTTCGATTTGCTTTGCCTGAGCGAATCCGACCGCGACAGCGGTATCATAGGTGGTGAGCGCAGCGTCGTTGAAGGTGCGTTCGTCCGCCCCTGTAATAAGCAAGGGCGTGGACGGGAAAATTTGTGACCGGTGCTGCTGAAAGAAACGGGCGGCGGGCGCGCCCAGTGCCACAACGAGGTCGAGGCCGCTCTCGATGAAAAGAGCGCGCAGATAATCAAGGAACGGCCCTTCGTCCTGGAACTGCCCAAAGCGTCCGCTTTGGAGCGAGGCTTCATAAAGATCGATCGGATATGGCGATTGCCGTATCAGTTCTTCACGGAATGCTCCCGCGACGGCGCTCCAGGGCGCAAAGTGGGGGCCGAACGAATGCAACAGGAGAACCCGCCGGGGCTGGCCATGACTGTTTCCAGCGCCGCCAGCAGGAATATTCCGGCCAAACAGGCACGGCTGAGCCGCTTCCATGCTCGAAAAATCACCATATGCGAGGCCCCAGAGCAGACGCAGGGTTCGACGAAGAATAGCGCCGGTCAAATCCCGATGGAACCGTAACGTTGCTAACTGGTCGAATCGCTTGGCACGCGCCTGTGGCGCACGTAAAGAGCGGTCGATATAAAAGAGGAATCAGCAGCGATGGGAGGAAACATGGAGTATCAAACCATCGACGTCCGGAAATCGACGCCCGCTATCGGGGCGGAAATTAATGGCATCGACCTGTCCAAACCGCTCGCAAACCAGCAATTCCAAGAAGTGCATGATGCGCTCATCGATCGTCTGGTGATCTTCTTCCGCGAGCAGAAGCTCGATGTCGAGCAGCACAAGGCGTTCGGCTGTCGGTTTGGCAAGCTGCACGTCCATCCTGCGGCCCCGAGCGTGCTGCCGAAGCACCCCGAAATCCTTGTCGTCAGGGCGGATGAGAGATCCGAGCACATCGCCGGCGAGGACTGGCATTCCGATGTGTCATGCGACCCCGAGCCACCGATGGGCTCGATCCTGTATTTGACCGAAGTGCCCCCGGATGGCGGCGGCGACACCTTGTTCGCCAACATGTATCTCGCCTACGAGACGCTGTCGGAGCCGATCCGAAAACTGCTGGACGGTCTGACGGCGATCCATGACGGCGAACATATCTATCGGGGAAGGTACGGCGTAGACGATGCTGGCAAGACATTCCCGCGTTCCGAACATCCGGTGGTTCGGACTCACCCGGTAACCGGCAAGAAGTGCCTTTTCGTCAATCGCTTCTTCACGACACGAATTGTCGGCCTGCAGAAAGGCGAGAGCGACGCAATTCTCAAGATGCTGTATCGGCATATCGAGACGCCCGAGTTGTGCATGCGCTTCAAGTGGCAGCCGAATTCGGTTGCATTTTGGGATAACCGCTGTGTCCAGCATCACGCCGTTTGGGACTACTACCCCAACAGGCGTTACGGCCATCGAGTCACGATTTGCGGCGATCGGCCATACTGACGCGCTGCCGGCTTATCGACGCGATCAATGCCCACTAAAGCCATTCGGGCCAGGACGTCAGGTGATATCGCATGAGGCTTCTTCTGGCTATCAACACCACGTCCCTTCGCAGGGCCGTTCTTACCTAGTTGGCACCTAAGGAGGATTCGCTCCGGACCTCATCGCCGCGAATTGCGCGCCGATGGGAAATTTGACGTCACAGCGCATGTACGGCAAAAGCGTAATCTGTCCAGACGCCGCACCTCATACTCAACTTGGCATCTTTACGCGTTCGCTCGCGGATTCGTCCACCTGCGAAGGCTCAAATGGTGCGGCACTTTGCTGGGGGGCCGTGAATGCAACGTCAGCCCGCGTCTCGACTTCTGTACCTGGATGGGCTGCGCGGAGTCGCCATTACTCTGGTCATGCTGTTTCACGCTTATGCGCGGTGGCCTCGGGTCGTTCCCTACAGCAATCAATTTGCGGGATTTCCGCTGTTCGCCAATGGGTGGCTCGGTGTCGAGCTGTTCTTTTTGATTTCCGGATTCGTCATATACATGACGCTTGAACAATGTGAGACGCTCGGCGAATTCTTCTGGCGGCGATGGACCAGATTGTTTCCAGCCATGCTGGTCTGCTCGCTGATTATATTTTTGACGCTACCGCTCTTCCCGCAGCGGCCGGCCGGAACCAGGTCCTACATCGACATCCTGCCGGGCATAACCTTCATTGACCCGGCCTGGTGGAATTGGGCGGGTGTGCAGGTGCTCGCACTCGATGGTGCCTTCTGGTCGATCTTTGTCGAGGTGAAGTTCTACATCGCTTTCGGATTACTGTACTTCATCGCTGGTGGGGCAGCAGCTGTCGCCAGCATGTTTGGCCTGTCGTTGCTGCACGTCGCCGACATCCTGGCCGGCGGGATCCCGTACCTTCACCAGTTAGCCCGAACTTTCCCCAGCTTTGAGCTAAGCGGTTGTTTTTATTGGGGGCGGGCTAATTATGTAGTCATAACATTTTTCAAATAGCCCTTGACTCGC
>Ga0209465_10001137_pt1 | contig 12040 bp, 12 predicted proteins | sample PanSoiPlot1MoBio_FD_188321 | JGI IMG/M metagenome (GOLD analysis project Ga0209465, IMG submission 188321) | Tropical forest soil microbial communities from Panama analyzed to predict greenhouse gas emissions - Panama Soil Plot 1 MoBio (SPAdes)... | ecosystem: Environmental > Terrestrial > Soil...
ATTCAATGACGCCCAAATCGGCGATGCGAAAGTGACGACGGCAGAAAGTGTGGCGGCCAGACTGTTTGCCCGCGCAGGCATTCGAATTGACTGGCTCAACTGCGGGCACGCAACGGAGACCGGCGAAGAGAGGGCGTCTTGCAGCAAGGCGGCGTTCCCGGAGCACTTCGAAGTCCGCCTCCGGCAGAAGTCCCTCAATCTGCCCGAGTCGACGCTTGGATTGTCGTTTCTGGGCGACGACGGAATCGGATGTCATGCGGATGTGTTTATGCCGGGGTTGAGCCCAGCCAGCAGGAGGCTGGTCTAAGCGCGGAAGCCATCCTAGGATTGGTGATCGCGCACGAACTAGGACACTTGTTGCTGGGCACCAACTCCCACGCCGCCCGAGGCATCATGCGTGCGAACTGGAAAAAGCAGGACCTTTCTCTAGCGGGCAAGGGCATGCTTGGCTTTACTGAGGATCAGGCCCAAAAGATGGGCGGGCGGCTCGAAAGCGCTTCACTACCGGCAGGGCCGCTCGGCGCGAGCCGCTCTCGTTGAAGAAAGCACTCCTCCCGCCGGCACATTGCATTTCCGGAAACAATCGTCGCAAGGATCCGTATATACAGAAGGACCAGGGGGGAGGTGCGCGCGGGACGACCACTCGCGCCTAGTTGGTCGAAATAGGCTGGAGCGTGTATGCGTCGACTGGGTTCGGGGCTGGTGTGCCTCTTGTTTGTGAGTGCTTTAGGGGCTTTGCGGGCGGTCGCTCGACAGACGGCGTCTGCTTTGAAGAAGCCCGACAAAGCAACCCTCGTTCGCCTGGACAAATCGCTTCCGGACCTGATGGCAAAAGGCGCTGTTCCCGGACTTTCGATTGCTTTGATCCGGGATCGAACGACGTACTGGGTGCACTCGTTCGGCGTCCGCGACGCAAAATCTGGACAGCCGGTTACGGAAGAAACGATTTTTGAAGCGGCTTCGCTGAGCAAGCCTGTGTTCGCCTACGGCGTGTTGAAGCTGGTCGATCAGGGAAAGCTAGACCTCGACACCCCGCTCACACAGTATCTGTCTCCGCCGTATATCGAGGGAGATGATCGCCTGGAGAACATTACCGCCAGATATGTCCTGAGCCACCGCACGGGCTTCCCGAACTGGAGGGGAGACGGGAATGCCTTGACGATTCGCTTCACGCCGGGAGAGCGTTTCAGCTACTCCGGCGAAGGCTTTGTTTACCTGCAGAAAGTCGTCGAGAAGGTCACGGGCAGAGCGCTGAACGATTACATGGCGGAGGCGGTGTTCGTGCCGCTTCGAATGAAGAGCAGCAGCTACGTTTGGCGGGACGACTACGATCGACGAACGGCGACAGGTCACGACGGAGACGGCCAAACGCGGGAAAAATCCAAACCAAAGGAAGCGAACGCCGCGGCGAGTCTTCACACCACCGCTGCCGACTATGCGCTGTTTGTCGAGGCCGTGATGAAAGGCACGGGCCTGAAGCCGAAAACGGTTCGCGAAATGGAGAGACCCCAGATTGCTGTAGACCCGGAATGCACAAACTGCACCGATCGCGCGCCGAAGGAGCTTTCGAGGAATGTGTTCTGGGGGCTCGGTTGGGGCATACAGGAAACCGGGCCGGGCGAATCGCTGTGGCACTGGGGGGACAACGGTGCGTTTAAGTGCTTTGTGGTTTTCTATCCCAGGCGCAAAATCGGCATGGTGCTGTTCACAAACAGCGAAAATGGCTTGAGCATCGCTCAAGCAGTGGAGGCCGAGGCGCTTGGCGGCGACCAGCCGGCCTTCACCTGGATCAAATACGACAGGTATGACTCGGAGGCGATACGGTTTGCCAGGGCCGTAAGGGAAAACGGGGCTGGCCCGGCGATCGACGAATTTCGACCGGCGCTGCTGCGAGGCGATATTTCCGAGGGCTTCATTAATTCCACCGGATACCGCTTGATGGGTCAAAACAAGCTCGCAGACGCGATACGGATTTTTCAGCTGAATGTTGCGCTGTATCCCAGGTCGTGGAACGTTTATGACAGCCTCGGCGAGGCGTACATGAATCACGGCGAAAAGGAATTGGCGATACAGAATTACGAAAAGTCACTGGAGTTGAATCCCCAAAACGAAAAGGGTGCTGCCACCCTTCAGAAACTGAAGCGGCTTTAGCGGCGGAGGGGCGATCTTCGGACGGGCTCGGCCCGCGCTGCTCTTATCAGTTAAACTTGGGTGATGGCGACTTGGACAAGCGGTGAACGAGCACGTTCCATTCCCGGAGCCGTCTGGCTCCTTGGCGGGGTTTTATTCTCACTTGCCGCCGTAACTCTTCTGGTCTGGCTCATTACCGGAGCAGGGCTTATGCGGCTGATCGCGAGTCTGCGGGGCGGCGGTACGGTCATTGAAGCGAGTCAGCCCACGGTCGTCCGGCAGATTCAACAGTTGCAGCGGCTCGAAACGGTTCGCTACACGATGGATAAGATTATCTCCGGTGAGCGCGACAGCGCGTACCTGCCCAAGTTCCTCGTGAGTGACCGGTTGCTCCTGTTCGTCCACGGCGAAGTGATCGGCGGAGTGGACTTCAACAAGCTCCAGCCCCGCGATGTCTCCGTACGGGGGCGCACCGTTACGGTTCATCTCCCGAGCCCAGAGATTCTCGTGACGCGGGTGGACAACGCAAAAACACGCGTATATTCCCGCGATACAGGTCTGTTTTCCTCACCTGATCCCAACCTTGAGAGCGAAGTGCGCGAAGAGGCCGAACGCCAATTGCAGCAGGCCGCGGAGCAAGACGGCATTCTGAAGACCGCCGAGGAGAATGCGCGCAGCGCCTTAACCACCATCCTCAAGGGATTGGGATTCGATCGAGTGGAGTTTTCCTAAACGCCGGCGGATTCTTACTGGATGATCCTGCCTTGCGTGTCGCGGATTTCGGTTTTACCGAGGTTCAGTTTTTTCAGATCTGTTTCGATTCTGGCCCTGTCGCCGACGGCCAGCACGATCATCTTGTCCGGCTGGATAAACTGCTGGGCAGCGGCGCGAGCTTGCTCGGCCGTGACCGCCTTGATCTTACCCGGCAAGACGGAGAAATAGTCGGGCGAAAAATCGTAAACGTACACCTGTGCGATGGTCCCCGCTGCCTCGTCGCCGGCCTCGAACCGCCCGGGCATCGATTGCGCGATCGCATCCTTGGCCAGCGTAAGCTCGGCGGGGGTCAATTGCGTGTCCCGCATGCGGTTCAGTTCCTTGAAGATCTCCGCCGCCGCGAGAGCTGTCGCGTCGGTACGCACGTCGGAATAGACGATGAATGGCCCAGGGCCAACGCGGTAGTTGAAAAACGACTGGGCGCCATAGGTAAAGCCGTGCTGCTCCCGCAGGTTCATGTTGATCCGGCTGGAGAAGAGCCCGCCGAGAACGGCGTTCATTACCTCGATCTGCGGATATTCCGGTGTGGAACGCTCGGGGCCCAGCGAACAGAAAAGCAGCGTGGTTTGCTGGGCGTTCGGACGGTCCACGAGAATCAGCCTGGCGTCTGAGGGAGCGGGTGCGGCGAGGGCCGGCAGAGAATCGGCTCCCCGTTTCCAGCCTCCGAACTGCTTTTCGACCAGAGGCTTCAGATCTGCGAGCTTTATGTCGCCGGCGATGACCAGTGCGGCCTGGTTCGGAGAGTAATGCTGCCAGAAGTTCACCAGATCGTCGCGGGTCGTGCCCTTGATCGATTCCGGGGTGCCGATATCGGGGTACCCGTAAGAGTTCTTGGGGCCATAGAGCGCGGCGGCGTAGACACGCGAGGCCACCGCAAACGGCTCGTTTTTCTCTTGCACCAGCGCGCCGAGGCGCTCCGAGCGCACACGGTCGATCTCCTGCTGCGGGAAGCTCGGGTGGAGAGCCACATCCGCAAGCAGTTCGAGCCCATCTGGGAAACTGCGCGTCAAGGACATAAAAGATACGCTTGATGCGTCCGTGGAAGCCCGGCTGGCCAGGGAAGTCCCCAGATCAGCCGCGCGATCCGCGATCTGGAGCGCCGAACGGGTGTCCGTTCCCTGTTGCAGCATGCGGGCCGTAAAACTCGCTAGCCCCGGATGGTCGATGGGATTGGCACCGCTCCCGGCACGAAAGACCAAGCTCGCGGCAACCAGTGGCAGCCCGGGCCGCTCGTTGTATAGCACGGTGAGGCCATTCGCGAGCTTGAATTGCTCCGGAACGGGCAGATGCAGGGGAGGCGCGGGCCCGGGAGCAGGCGGATCTTTGCGCCAGGCCGCATCCGCATTGACGGGCTCTCCGCCCGGTTGTGTCGTGCCTTTTTCTTCGGCCTTGGGGGTGGGGACTTCCGGGCCGAGATCCGGCTTTCCGGGAACGGCATAGACCACCACACGATGCGCGGGGTTGAGCTGCGCTTCGGCGAAACTGCGCACGGATTCGACGGTTGCGTTCTCATACCGGGCAATGTCTTGCGCGAGAAAATCCGGGTTGCCCAGGTAGTGGTTGTACTCGTTCAGGAGATTGGCGACGCCGTTTGTGTATTCCAGGCCGGCGATGGCACGGGTCTCAATATTATTGCGCGCGCGCCACAACTCTTCCGGCGTCGGGCCGGAGGAGCGAAATGTGGCGAGCTCTTCATTGATGGCTTTTTCGAGATCCTCAGGCTTCACGCCGGGGCGCGCCGTGACGGCCATCTGAAATATGGATGTCAGACTCTGGGACTGCTGAAAAGCCTCCACGTCCAGCGCGATCTGCTTTTCGTAAACGAGCTTTCTGTACAATCGGCTGGATCTCCCCCCGCCGAGGATCGTCGCGGCCAAGTCGGCGTCTGCGTCGCCCGGCTTGAAGATCGGGGAAGTCAGCCAGTTCATATACACGCGCGGGAGCTGGATATTATCCGGAACCACAGCCCGGCGCTCGCTGGTGATCGGGGGCGTCGTCACCTCAACGCGAGGCACGTTCGGACCGCGTTTCAAGGGGCCAAAGTATTTTTCAACGAGCTGGCGCACCTTGGCCGAATCGAAATCGCCAACGATCGCGAGGCTGACATTGTTCGGCGCGTAGTAGAGCTTGAAGAAGTTGCGCACATCCTCGAGCTTGGCCGCCTGGATGTCCGCGTGGGAGCCGATCACCATTGCGTAGTACGGGTGATCTTTCGGAAAAAGGAGGTGAAAAATGGCTTCGCGAACCATGCCATAAGGCGCGTTCTCGTAGTTCTCCCGTCTTTCGTTGCGCACCACATCCTGCTGGTTCGAGAGATTGGCCTGATCGAGGTTGTCGGGCAGGAACCCCATGCGATCGGACTCCAACCAGAGTGCCAGCTCGAGCTGGCTCGAAGGAATCGTCTCGTAGTAGTTAGTGCGATCAAACTCCGTCGTACCATTTATGTCAGAGGCGCCCGCGGCTTCGAGGAAGCGGAAGTGCGAGTTACCGGGAACGTGCCTTGATCCTTCAAACATCATGTGCTCGAAAAGATGCGCAAACCCTGTGCGGCGGGCGGTCTCGTTCACGGCGCCTACGTGATACCACAGATTGACCGAAACAATTGGGAGACGATGGTCCTCCGAAAGGATAACCTCCATGCCGTTCAAAAGCTTATAGCGCTCAAATTTCAGCTGCGGAACCTGAAGAGGAGGAAACTTCTGATCGAGCGCTTCTGTTGGAAACGGACGGAAGGCTACCAGAAGGAGGACTAGCACTGCCGCAACCAAGCGGTCAACAATCTTCATGAGGCTGATTATCTCAGAAATTGGAACACGAACCTACTTGACGCCGCTTCGGCATCTTCGGTAGCACCGGGAAATTCAGAGGCCGGCAAGGCCGGCAAGACGGGCATTGGGGACGCCCTTTTGCTGGATGAGAACCTGGAAGCGCTCTCCCATGCCCTCGGGGAAAATCAGAGTTTTCAGTTGCAAGCGGGCACGCACGCGTTCGGCCTCGTCCATGTCGTCGTCGTACAGATCGGCGAAGTCATTTGCCTTGCCGAGGGCCAGAAGAAAAGCTGTTTGGGTGACCAGCCCGAGCCGTTCAAGGCCTGTCCGCTTGCCCCATTGCCGAAGCGCGGTGAAGTTCACGTGTGCCGTCAGGTCCTGCTCACCGGGCGCGGCATAGAACTCCTGACTCGGGCGATGCTTGGCGTAAGCAAGCACCGTGCCGGCCATGTGGTGGGAGTCGAAAAGGTCCGCGGCTTCGTGCCCGTAATCGATCGTCAGAAGAAAACCCCGCTCAAGCCGGCGGCCAACCTCGGTGATCCAATCACACGCCTCCAGGCCGACTTCGGCGTGCTGCCCCTCTTCGAGCGTGACCTGCTGTACTGCTAGATACTCAGAAATGGCGCACGTAGAAAGTCCCTGGGGTAGTTCGACGAATGTGTTGTCTCGCGTATCGACGAAGATTTCTTCGAGCGTTCCGTTCCTCTGCAGGACGCGATGAACGGGAAGGGCGTCCAGGAGTTCATTCGAGAAGACGCACCCTCCTTGGATCTTTGCTGGAAATTCGATGGAAGGCAGGCAGCGCCCCGACTCGACGAAGGGAGCAAGCCGCGAAGCGAGTTGGTGGCAGCGCGCCGGGGACCGTTCGACGGCAACGTAGCGAAGGGCCCGGTAAAACTCCGGCAAGCGGTACTGCGCGAAGCGGAGGATGCAGCCGGCCAACCGACCCGTGCTCGCCGCAGCCTCCACTAACTGAAATTCGAGCGGACTGCCGAGTCGCTGCCACATTTCCGCGAACTGGCGTGCAAGCAGGCGGCCGAAGATCGCGTGTACGTCGACGCTTGTGTAGTAGTCGTCAAAACGGCGTGATTCGGGCTGGCTGTAATAGCCGTGGACCGGATGGTAGAGGCATTCGCGCATGTATTCGGCGAAGGTGATTGGCCCAAACCGGCGAATGCGCTCGGCCAGCAGCGCGGCAAGGGGCGTCACGCGCCGGCGGCTCCGGCCGCAAGCTCCCTTTGAAGCTTGTCCCAGGTGCGCTGGAAGCGATCGCGCGCGCGGCCATCGAAAAGGACAAAGTAGATTGTCTCGAGCGAGGTTTCTCCTTTCAGATGCTGCGCGGCTTCCCCGAGCATGATCTGCGCGCACTCGTCCATGGGAAAGCCGGAAACGCCGGTCCCGACGGCGGGAAAGGCGATGGTCTTGAGCCCGCGCTCAGCCGCGAGGCGCAACGAATGTGCGGTGGACGTGCGCAGGGTCTTGGGTGTGGTGGGAAGATCGCCGAGGCCCATGCTCGCGGCGTGAATCACGTAACGCGCTTTGAGCTTGCCGGCTCCCGTGATGGCTGCATAGCCGACGGGAATACTGCCGATCTTGTCGCATTCTTCCTGGATCGAGACGCCTCCCTTGCGGAGAATGGCGCCCGCCACACCCGCGCCGAGCACAAGATCATTGTTGGCGGCGTTTACGATGGCGTCTACGTCCATTTCAGTGATGTCACCCTGTTGGATCAGGATGCGTTCGGCAAGAGGCTTCATGAGTAGAGTATTTTAGACCAATTCGCCCGAGCGGGCGCTCAGGCTTTATCGTCGAGCGTGTAGTCGTAGACGCCGCGCCCTGTCTTGCGCCCGAGCCGGCCTTGCTGGACATATTGGCGTAAAAGAGGACTGGGACGATATTTTTCGCCGAGAGTGTCATGGAGGTACTCGAGAATCTTAAGACGCACGTCGAGTCCCACAAGGTCGACCACCTCAAAAGGGCCCATGGGATGGTTGAGCCCCAGCTTGATGGCCTTGTCGATGTCGGAAGCGGAAGCAATTCCCGCTTCGAGCATGGCGAAAGCTTCGTTGCCGATGAGAGCGTTTACCCGGGAAGTGATAAATCCGGGGGCCTCGTTCACAATCACGGTTTCCTTCTGCATCCGGTGAGCGACGGCGATACACGTAGCCACGGTCTCGTCGGAGGTCTCTCGCGTCCGCACGATTTCGACAAGACGCATCTTCGGAACGGGATTAAAGAAATGCATGCCGATGCAGCGCTCACGGAACGTGACGATGTCGGTGAAATCGGTGATGGACAGAGAGGAAGTATTGCTGGCAAAGATGGCCTTGGGCTTGGCGAACTTATCGAAGATGGTGAACAGTTCGAGCTTCATTTCAAGCTCTTCGGGAACGGCTTCGATAATCAGTTCGGCGTCACGAATGGCCTCCTCGACGACCGAGGACGTGAAAATGCGAGAGAGAGCCCTGTCGCGGGAGGCCGGATCGACCTTGCCGCGTTTCACCCCTTCTTCGAAGGCTTCGCGAATCCAATCGAGGGCTTTTGCGAGGATCGCGCCGTTCACGTCCTCGAGCACAGTCTGAAAGCCTCCGAAAGCCGCGGCATAGGCGATGCCACGGCCCATGGTTCCTGCGCCGATCACGGCGATCGTCTTCACGTCCATCGACGCCTCCTCGACATTTTGCCGCGCGCAAGCGGCGGCAGTCGCCTGATACCCGGCTATGATCTGGAGAGCTTGCGATAAGCAGCTTGGTCGAAGCCAAAGATAATCTGTGAACCACGAATGAGCAACGGCCGTCGGATCAGATTGGGTTCTCTGGCCATAAGTTTGATGGCTTCGGTACGCGAAGGGGGCTTCTGCTTCATATTGCGTTTGCGGTACAGTTCGTTGCGGGTGTTTAGAAATTCCTTGTAGTCACGTTCGCCAATCAACTCGTCGAGTTCCGCTCCCGTCAAGCATTGCTTGTCGAGATCACGGAAGTCGAAGGCTAGTTCTTCTTCAAGCAAGAGACCTCTTGCCTTGCGGCAGGTGGTTCGAGTGGGCTTCTGATGCTTCTGATAAAAGGCAATCCTTCTTGGCATCGCGTATCCCTTTCTCGAGGCCGGCTAGTAGCGCGGAACGGTTGGATCGATTTCGAGTGACCAGCGATCGATGCCGCCGGACATCGATTTAGCCGACTTGACGCCCTGGGCGCGGAGCCAGTTGGCGACGTCCAGACTGCGCATGCCGTGGTGGCAATAGCAGATCACCTCCTCGTCGGCATCAAGTTTCTGCAAATTTGCAGGGATGTAGCCCATTGGGATGAGCGTCGCTCCTGCGATGTGGCAAATCGCGTATTCCTGGGGCTCGCGGACGTCGACGAGCAGGACTTTCTCGCCACGGTCGAGGCGTTCTCGCAATTCGCGCGGAGTTATCTCAAGGTCGTTCATATCGCTCCTCGAAGCCGGAAAAAGCTAGGTCAGACAGGCTCCCAGCAGGCGTCATGAACAGCGCCGCAACGACCAAGCAGCCGAGGACGCGCCCCATCACTCTACCCGCTCCGAGCCGCCTCATAATGCCGCCGGGCTTCCGATCCTTCCGCGTTAATCGATGCGATCCTTGTTGCGTGCTACTGAAATGAGCCCTTCGGTGATATCCATTGCTTTTCGACCGATTGGATCTCGCATACAAGGGCGTCATCCTCGGGCTGCGGAAGCATTTCTTTCAAGTGCTCGGCGTACTTTTCCTCGCTCAGCATCTCGCCCGTCACGCTGTAGGGCTTCCGGGCGTGTTCGCCGATAAAGCGATTGAATTTCACGTCCGGGACATAAAGCTTCGTCTTACCTTCGGGAACACTTTTGTTGATCATCTCAACGAGCTTGACGCATTCCTGGCGATAGAGTTCCCGGCTGTGCTCATTCATGCGCTCGAGGTTGACCTCCGCCGTCGCGGTTGGTTCATCGTAGCGGCCCTTCAGGCCCCAAACATAGAACCAGTGCGCGGAACTCGAGCGGTCGACGCCAAAGAGGTCCAGGCTAACGGGCACCCACTTGTTGATGTACTTCTGAACGATGGCCAGCGGAATAACGCCGGCTTTGACGATGCGCTTGATGCCGTCTTGCCCCGTGCCCAAGTGAAACGACTCTTCCTTGAGCATCGGGATCATGGATTGCGCGAGGGGCGCAAAACCTGAATAGCTCAGCATGGTGAGCTGGTATTTGCCGTCGCGGTCCACGAAGTCGGTGTAAACGAAGAAGTCGAGCCAGTTGTTCACATCCTGATTGAACGCGCCGAGCAGCCGTTTCTGATCGAACGCCCGGCGTTCCAGCATTTTCTGCGCTTCGACGCGGCCGCTGTAGCCGAAGTGATTCATCAGCAGGTGGCACATCTGCCAGCCGTGACGCATTTCTTCGGTGACGACGCGGCAAAGCGATTGACGATCATGCTCGCTGGGAGCGGTTTCGAACAGCCGCCGCTGCTGCTCGACTGAGGCGAATTCCGTGTCGCCCTGGTACACGATCAGATTCAGCAGCGCGTCGCGCATGCGCTGGTCGGGAATCTGAACAACCCTTTCCCACTTGGGACGGCCCTTGTAGGCTCCAAATTCGACTTCATTCGATCGCGTCGGGCCGAATTTGGCTTCGAATTTGTAGTTGGTGATCTCCGGGTAGGCGACCCCGATGTCCTTCTGCCACACACGGAAAAGATCGACCCAATCATCAAACGTGGTTAATCGCGTTGCCGGCATGAGCGCGGCCTCCTTCGAAAGCATCTGAATCAAATCCGCCGCGGATCCTGCCCGCTCGCCGGATTTTGAAGAACAAGACCATTCCCTCCCTACAAAGATTAGAAGCCGTGCAAGCGCAAAAAGTCGCTTCACTGCCCGCGAAAGCTGGGCGGGCGTTTCTCAAGGAAGGCACGAATGCCTTCCTTGCAGTCGTGCGAATGAAAGCATTTCAGTTGTTGCTCGACTTCTCTTTCGAGCACTCGAACGAGTTCATCCCTCTGGCTGGCGAAGATCTCTCTTTTGACGGCCCGGATGGCCACCTGAGGACCGGTGGCTATTTTCGCGGCGAGACTCTGGACCTCAGCCGGAAAGCGGTCCGCAGGAAATACGTAATTGACAATTCGCAGGGCGTGCGCAGTTTTTGCGTCAATCATGTCCCCGGTATAGAACATTTCCGCGGCTTTCGCCGGCCCCACGAGTTGCGGCAAAAAGTAGCTGCCCCCGTAGTCAGGAAAAAGGCCCACTTTGGCGAAACTCTGCCCGAAGACCGCTTCCTCGACTGCGATACGAATATCCGCGGCGAGCGCGAGATTCATGCCCGCGCCTGCGGCCGGGCCGTTCACCGCGGCGATGACGGGCTGCGGCATGGTGCGGATTTTAAGAACGGCCTGCATGCCGGAGCGCAAGATGGGGGCGACTTCCTGGAAATCGCCCCGCGCACGACCCTGACCAATCATTTCCAGGTCGCCGCCGGCGCAAAACGCGCGCCCCGCGCCGGTAAGAATCACTACGTGCACACTGGAATCCGCAGCGATTCGCGAGATAGCGTCGTTGAGCGCGGTGGAGAGCTCGTTGTTGAGGGCGTTGAGGCGATCCGGCCGATTCATTGTCAAAGTGACAACGGCGTGCTCGCGGGATTCTAGGAGGACCGGCGCCCCGGGGACGGGATGGCTTGCCTGTCTCATCAGAGCCTCTTTCTTCACACCGCTAAAGGGCTTCAGTTTCCTGGACCTTCTTCGGCCGCTCAAGCAGCCGTGCAAGATTTCGAAAATGCTTGACCCGCTCCGCCTTGCCACGAGCGTTCTGGCCGCTGGTCGAGGGCAGGACATAAATCTGTGCGCCGTAAAGCGATCCCTTTTGCAGGCCGTATCTGCATTTGCGCTGAGCAAATTGCTCGTAGGTCAATTTGCCGTTGAAGGCAACGACGCGCGGCGCAAACTCCTCGAGTTTCTGTGCCAGAACAATGCGTCCTTCTGCAAAATCCTCGCGGTTAAGCTCTTCAACGCCCCTGGTGGGGCGCTTGACGAGGTCGGTGAGCCCGATACCAAACTCGATGACTCGCCGGTCGTCCGGATAGTCGAAGGGCTCGGGTACAACACCGCATTCGTACAGCATGGGCCAGAATTGATTTCCGCGCCCGGCGTAATAGTGGCCCGCGCGTACAGAGGATTCACTTGGATTGCAGCCCACAATCACAAGCTTCATTCCTTTTCTTAGGTAGTCCGGCAAGGTCTTCATTCGGTCTCAGCTTAATCTCGAAATCGGGGGACCTCTTAGAGTTTACTTCCCTTTGAAGCTGGCCGCGCGTTTTTCCACGTACGCGGCAAGGCCTTCCTTGGCGTCCTCGCTCGTGAAGAGCAATTGCTGCAGTTCGCGCTCAAG
>Ga0209465_10001138_pt1 | contig 12037 bp, 10 predicted proteins | sample PanSoiPlot1MoBio_FD_188321 | JGI IMG/M metagenome (GOLD analysis project Ga0209465, IMG submission 188321) | Tropical forest soil microbial communities from Panama analyzed to predict greenhouse gas emissions - Panama Soil Plot 1 MoBio (SPAdes)... | ecosystem: Environmental > Terrestrial > Soil...
ATTCGTCCAGCGACTCCGACATCTTTGATACGGACACATAGCCAATTGACGGATCGGCGCCGATCACCACGGCCATCGGTGTGGGCTTGTTCTGCGCGTTGTTCTTGCGAATATGCAGCGCGGCGTCTTGGCGAATGCCGATCAACAGCCCGGTCTTATTGGGGCCCTTGACCTGCATCCGATAAGTACCGACATTGCGCACGCCAGTTTCGGGGTCTTTGGTGATCAGGTAGGGCGAAGTGAAAAAGGGCGCAGGATCTTCACCCACCGTCCAGGTCGGGACCGGGAGTTTGGTGATATCGACGTCCTTGCCGTGCAAAATATTTTCCTTGCATGGAGCGTCTTTGACCATCCGCGGCGGAATCGGATTACCCAACGCATGGTCCCACTTGCGGTTGATGCCTTCGACTGTTTCGGTTTGCAGCCCCAGCGCGTAAATTTCCCGCGAAGCGCCGAGCACGCCGGCGACCACGGGGATTTTGAATCCCTTGACGTTTTCAAACATCACTGCGGGGCGTTTTGACGGCGGAATTTTTTTGAACACCTGACGGCAAACAGCGGCGATTTCCCAGTCCTTGTCTACTTCCTTGGTTACCCGCTTGAGCTTTCCATGTTTCTCGAGGGTAGTCACATATTCCCGTAGATCGCGATAAGCCATGAATCCTCCTGAGCTATTGATAGGGGTAGAGAACCGTCCCCATACTAGTCACAAATGCTTTATATATCAACAATCGCGGTCTAAAATTCCTGAAAGGCATAAATAAGGTCCTATAGGGGCGACCGGTCGGTGGCCCAAGGTAACGAAAATATTGGCGTTGTTCTAAAGTTACGTGCTCGCGACAGACCAATGCCAGGAAATCTGAAGCGAGGTCAATTTGATCTTGGTCATGTCCTTTTCGTTGTTCCACAGTTTTGTCCAAAGCTCCGGTTTGAAAATCTTGTAGAAGGTCACCTTCAACCAGTTGAGCAGACCCGTCTCAGACCAGCGCCTTCCCACCCTCTTGATCCTGTTGTTCACTTGGCTAAAGGCATTCTCAATGGCGTTGGTGGTCAGCGGTATGACTTCGCCGTTGGCTAACCAGCGCTTTAAGAACGTCGTCACCGGCTCCATAAGATTCTCGATATAGACTCGGGTGTGGGGATAGCGTTTGGGATCTAAAACCGCAAGCAATTGCTCAAAGCCGTGTTGTGTCTTTTGCACCATCTGTTCGACTAAAGGACGGTCCTCAGGGCGAAGCTTTTCGACATCGGCTTGGGTGAGTGTCATCACGGGTATGGACTGAAGCTTCTCAATCAAGGGCTGTTGCTTGGCCTTTTTCAAACCGTCGGCATACAGCAGATAGGGAAAGTCTCTTTTGCCGTGCCACTGGCAACGCTGCGATTTCATACGCGGGTGTAAAAGATTCTCCTCGATGCCTGGGCCACCGTCACAAAACAGCACTTCGAGTTTGTCGTAATCCATACGGGCCTGAAGGTCTTTTCGAATCTGCGCCCAATGCCGATCGATCCACAACCCCACCGGCTCAAATCGGCTCGCGCCCCCTAACGACGCTAACGCCCAGCGCATTTCTACTTGCCCCAGCTCCTGCCCCAAAGGTCCTTGCAAGTGCACCTTGGTCCCATCTACAACCAAAAAACGAAAAGCCCTGTCCTTCATCGGCCCAAACGGATCATGATCGGCCGCGAACTCCTGAAGACGGCGGTGCACGGTGGTATGGCCGCTGGACTGTCCCCGGATGCGCTTCACTTCACTGCTCGCGCGACGATACGAAACATGCACCGTTAGCCCCATCCCCGCCTCTAAAGCTTCCTCCAGGTAATGATCGTAAGCCGGTATGGCCAGTGCTTCTACCAGCGGCACCAAAGTGCGCCCGCTCCCTCGATCCCGAAGCTGGGCAAACCGATAGGCAATCGTTCCTAAAGAACTCTTCAAATATCGAGCCCTGCTCTGACGGCCATTTCTGCGATAACGTTCAGGCTCATTGTCTACTAGCTTCTCGATCAACCGCTCTTCTAAGCCCTTCATCAACGTAACCATAATCGACTCATGAATCTGTCCAAGCGCCTCTTTCAGTCCGCCAATCAAACCGTTGATCGTCAGTTCTACTTCTGGTATCTGAAAAACCAAGCGCAGGTCCAATGTGATCTCGCTCAACGGATTCCTCTCCTTTCTTTGCGTGTGGCAACACAAAGAGGAAGGAATCCGTTTCTTTTTGCAAGAAAAAAATTATCTCACAAACCCTTCAGCACGTAACTTTAGAACAACGCCAAATTTTCTATTCGTGCTCGTCGGCTGAGCTTGCGCCATTCCCGCAAGGCAGGCGGTCACCGCCAACGACATTGCGATCTGTTGCAGGTGTTTGCTTTGCATGGTTTCCTCCTCGCCCTCGTGTAATTAGAATCCAGAATCAAGCCTGATCACGTCACGCTGACCCAAGGTTGACCCAAGATCAGCTTATCGGATACTCTCCGCCCAAAGTGACGAATGAAGGCTGCTTTTCCTTGTCCGACTCGCTATCGAACTGTTGACAGCTGGTTCGCAAGAGGCTGATGGAGCCGCGTCTCAGTTATGCGCGTCGAGATCCAGAAAGCAAATTCCTATCATTACCGTGCGCAGGAATGGGCTCATATGCGCCTGACGACCATCGGCCAGTCCTGTCGCGCTATGATGCGAGAAACCTTGGGCAAGACGATTGCTTGGGTCGTCCGACAGGTGCAGCAGGGGCAGAGTCTGTCGTCATCAAGACCCATTAACTTTGCAAAACTACAGCTTCTAACGGACACGCGTTCTTCGCGTTAAAGTAGCTAGAGGAGTACACGATGCACACACAAATAGGAATCGTCGGAGCCGGACCGGCTGGGTTGCTGCTCTCGCACCTGCTGCATCGTCAGGGCATCGAGTCGGTCGTCCTTGAGAACCGCAGCCGCGAAGCGATCGAGACAACCATCCGCGCCGGTGTGCTCGAACAGGGCACGGTCGACCTGCTGACTGCGTGTGGCGTCGGCGACCGTTTGCAGCGTGAGGGGTTCCGCCACCACGGGATCTATCTGCGCTTCAACGGGCAGAACCACCGCATCAATATGCACAAGCTGACCGGCGGCAAGGCGATCACCGTCTACGCCCAGCACGAAGTGATCAAGGACTTGGTCCAGGCCCGCTTGCAGGCGGGCGGCGATATCCGCTTCGAGGTCAGCGACGTGGACGTCACGGACCTCGACACCACGACACCGACAATTCGATTCCGCCACACGGGCGCGGACCAGGAGCTGAGGTGCGACTTCATCGCCGGCTGCGACGGCTCGCAGGGCGTGTGCCAGCCGTCCATCCCGGCGGGTGCGCTGCGGATCTACGAGAAGCTGTACCCGTTCGGTTGGTTCGGCATCCTCTGCGAGGCACCGCCAGCAACCGATGAATTAATCTACGCCTATCACGAGCGTGGGTTTGCGCTGGTCAGCACGCGCTCGCCCGAGATCCAGCGGCTCTACTTCCAGTGCGACCCCACTGACAAGCTCGACAACTGGCCCGACGAGCGCATCTGGGCGGAGTTTCGGGCACGGTTGACAGGCGAAGATGGCTGGATGCCAAATGAGGGGCGGATCTTCCAGAAGACGATCGTTGGGCTGCGCAGCTTCGTGGCTGAGCCGATGCAGTACGGGCGGCTGTTCCTGGCCGGCGATGCAGCGCATATTGTCCCGCCGACTGGCGCCAAGGGCATGAACCTTGCCATCGCCGATGTGCGGGTGCTGGCCGAGGCGCTCGCGCAGTTCTACGCCGCCGACCGCACCGATCTGCTCGAAGCGTACTCCGCGACCTGCTTGCGGCGGGTCTGGCGCGCCGAGCACTTCTCCTGGTGGATGACCTCGATGCTGCACCGCTTCCCCGACGACGACGGTGGGTTCCAGCAGCAACTCCAGCGCTCCCAGTTGCAGTATGTCTGCACCTCGGGCGCCGCCGCCACCTCGCTCGCCGAAAATTATGTGGGCCTCGACCAGATCTGAAGAGGGGACGTTGTGGAAGAGTCACGTTTCGACAGTGGGATGCGAGTCCGCCGAGCAGTGTTGGGAGACGAACACTTTATTGCGAGTATAATCTTCCGGTAAAAGTCGGCGTGTCTCTCCGCTCAAGTGACCTAACGATGTCCGACAGGCAATCAAAGAAGAGAACAATCAAAGAAGAGAAGGTGGTTCAGTTACAGAAGTAGTTACACTTGAGAGGTGACGAGAAGAACAGTTGGGCGGACAGTATCCGACAAGCTGATCTGGCTCGTTCGCCCTTTCCACGAGCTGCTTAGGTTTCGAAGCTGGGCTAGACCGGAGGAACGAAGTGGGCACGTTCATCGGACAGTCGCTATCGCGGCGACGACGCGGGCACCGCCAGAACGCGAACTTCCCGGTCAGCGCTGCCCTCCTGATCGCAGGATGCTCGATTGTGACGACCCCATCAACGCAGACTGCATCGGCACTCAAGCCGATCGATCAGGCAGCACTGCAGTCCCTGGTGGACACGACCATCAAGGAGCTCCTCATCCCCGGCGCCGTGGTTCTCTTGCGCACATCTCAAGGTGACTTCACCGCCGCCAGCGGCACCACCCAACTGAACACCACGAAACCGCCCCGCGCCGATACCCACTTCCGGATCGCCTCGAATACCAAGACCATGACGGCAGCAGTGATCATGCAGCTGGCTCAGGAGAGCAAGCTTGGGCTCAATGATCCGGTGTCCAAGTACGTCCCGGGCGTGCCCAACGGCGACAACATCACCATCGCCCAGCTGCTGGAAATGCGCAGCGGTCTCTACAATTACACCAACGACCCCATAATTTCGGCGACCATAGACACAGACCCAGCCAAGGTTTGGACCCCCGCCGAGTTACTGGCAATTGCATTCGCGCACCCACCCAATTTCCCGCCGGGTACAGAGTACGAGTACAACAACACCAACTATGCGCTTCTCGGTCTCGTCGCTGAAAAAGTCGACGGCAAGCCGCTGGCGCAAGTAATGCACGACCGGTTGTTCGGTCCCCAGAATATGCAGGATACCGAGCTCCCCGCCAGCACCGTGAACACCATCCCCGAACCGTACTCGCACGGCTACCTGTACGGCAGCTCCTCGGTCGCGTTGGTGGGCGAACCGCCTTACTCGCCCGAGGTTCAGGCTGCGGCACGAGCTGGCACTCTACTGCCGAAGGACTATACGGGAGTGAACCATTCCAATGCCGCGGCCGCCGGGGGTGTCATTTCCACCGCCGACGATCTCGCCACTTGGATCAAGGCACTGGTTGCGGGCCGCGTGCTCGACCCCGCCTACCAACGCCGCTGGCTCGACAGCCTCAAGCCCGAGGACCCGAGCAAGCCCGAAGGCCAAAAGTACGGGTACGGTATCGCCCAACTTAGCTGGGGACCGAACACGATTTATTTTCACGGCGGCGAGACCCCCGGCTACAACTCGAAAATCAGCTACGACCCGGCCAACGACATGACGCTCATCGTCTGGACCAATCTGACTGTATCACTCGACGACCAGCAGACCGCCAATACCCTCTGGGTGAAGGTGCTCGATCACATCTACAAAGTGTCACCGCTGCCGTCTCCGCCGTCGCGACCGCCACGCCTTAGTTCGTATTTCGCACTAATCAGGACCGGAGCATTGACTTGGCTAGAGTCAGGACTGTTGATTCTTAATTCTATTTTTTTCTAGATCACAAGCTACCTTCATTTTTCGTTCCGATCTCACTCCGCAAAACGTTGCATGAATCGCCTCACATCGTCAATTTCATCGATTCGGCTTAGCATTTCTAAAGAGCGGGAAAGGGCCGGTTCTTCGATGCCGCCTTGACACGCGCAGGCGCGGTATTTTTCGGCGAGTTTTTCCCAGGTCAGCGGGTTTTTCGGATGACCGGGAGCGTAGGTAACCGTTTCTTCGAAGACTGCGGTGTGGGTTCGCACTTGAACAGTAACGTCTCCTTCTCCGGGTGTTTTTCGTTCGAGCGGCGCCTCGATGCTGCGGACTTTCTGCACCAGGCCACGGATGACCGGATCGTTAACGTGTTTGAGCTCAAAGCACTCCTCATTGATCGTTCTCTGCGCGAGGCCAGCGGCCAATAAATACTCGAGGCTAAATTTTGCCTCCAAACTGGTGGTTGGCCGGTGGTGGATCAGCACGCGGAAGGTTTTGGGCGCGGCCGCGCAGGTGATCTCGATCACGTCGTCTGTGCGCACGTTATGACGTTCTGCAATCTTGATGATCGCATCGACTGCTCGCTGCGAGCTGTAAGGGCAAGGATAAGCCTTGAACGCAATGCCGGGCTGCAAGAACCTGAAAATCTTGCCAAGCTTCTCGCTCGTCTCTTCCTCTTTCAGTGCGCTGAAGAAGCCGCCTTGCTGATCGAAAATATTCGGATTGCCCGTAAATCCCATGGACGCAAGCTCGGCCGCCATGATGCCGTTTCGCGCTGCGTTGCCCAGATGCAAAGGCTTCACCATCGTGCCGAAGTTCTGGCTTAAACCCGCCGTCAAGGACGCGGCAATTCCCAGCGCAACCTGAATCTGTTCCCGCGTTAAACCAAAAATCCTTGCCGCCGCAGCAGCAGCGCCCAACGAGCCGCACACTCCAGCCGGGTGGAGGCCTAACTCTTGCGCCTCCTTTCCCATTCCTTTGGCGAGCGTCGCGCTGACCTCGACACCGACGATATAAGCCTCGATCAGCTTCCGCCCGTTGACGCCTTTGGATTCGCCGGCGGCCAATACACAAGGTACCATCACCGCGCTCTGATGGCCGAAATGATCGTAATCGAGGGTGTGAGCGGCGACTCCGTTGGCTAGCGCGGCGTTTGCGGGAGAGGCACGAAAGTCGCGCTGGGCGATCACCGCGCATGGTCCTTCGGCGCCCTGGCTTCGAACCCAGCGCGCGGCGATCCGCGCGCTTTCCTCGCGGCTCCCGGCGAGCATCACGCCAAAGGAATCGAGAAACGCTTCGCGAACTCGCGGGAGAAGCTCAGCCGGGGCGCTCTTTAGACTAAACGAAGCGGCAAAGCCGGCAATATCTTCGGTCATCGTCATCGGCTGGGCACCGTTCCTTACTGTTCGAATTGCTTGATGAAGCCTTCGCGAACGATCTCTTCTACCATTGAATTATCGATGAATTCTTCGGGCTTGGCATTTTTAGCGGCAGGGTTTGTCGAGGTCAGGAGCAGAGTTTTGATATTTTCCGTTTCGACCCGGGTGAGAAGCGGCAATTTGGCGGCAAGATAAATCTGGTATTCCGCCATGAGCTCATCGTCGTTGCTGCGAAAATACTGCTTCAGGGCGGCCCGGGCTCGCGCGGGGTCTCTTTTAATGATGCTGACGGTTTCGATCTGTGCCTTAATGAACTGAATCATCGCCCGGCGGCGCTCTTTGACTTTCTTGTCCAGCGTAATGAGGCCTGTATACCACCTCACGTTGACATCTTCAGGCATGACGAGAGCCTTGAGCCCGCGTTTGCGAAACGCCATGTAATTTTCATAGGAGGCGAGGGCCGCATCGTACTGCCGGGTCACAACCCCCGTGAGAGCGGACGGAGTATCTCCCGCGGAGAGGATCGTCGGCTGTTTAGGTCCCTTATCCAGCCCATACTTGGGGAAAAAGAACGCACGCAGCATGTGCGCGTAGCCTCCTCCGATCCCTGGTACAGCAAATTTTCCACTGCGCAGCTGTTCCATGCTGGTTACTTCAGGTCGAACCAGAAGATGAGCATCGCTCCAGTTATTGAAGTTAGTTACGTAGAGAACGGGAGTGCCTGAAAGCCGCGCGTTGATCAAAGCCGGGCCGGACGTGCTGATCACATCCGCCTCGCCGCCCAAGAGCGCAGCGGTCGCAATGGTGCCGCTGCCGATCCGCACTATGGTCGCGTCCAGTCCATACTTTGGATAAAGGTCGAACGTTTGAGCCAGGACCGGGATCGCATGCCGGGTACCCGTGCCGCCGAGAATGCAGACAAATTTCTCAGCGGATAGTACAATTTGTGGCTGAAGAGTTTGAAGGAGCGCAATCAGGACCAAAACTGGGTAAGCCCGAAACGAATTTACTTTCCACGATCCGAGACCGGTTCTAGTCACGAAATACATTCTCCCCACGAAGTAATTCATGAGCCTTCGCTCGCCTGTTAAGAATGAAACTGCCCTCACCCCCGGATCAAGTCCGGGGCAGGCTCTAGCTCTTCCATCGGAATGGGCGAGGGAAGTCTTGGATCGTATCTTACCCTCGCCCGCTCTGCGGGAGAGGGTAGGGTGAGGGTTCCGTTTCGGCCCAGCGACAATGTCGAGTCTTAAAAAATATTTTATTTCTCGTGCTCTTCGTGTGTTTCGTGGTGGTATTCTTCACAGTCCCAGGCGGTACAATTTATTCGCATTTTCACGGCCGACTTTGCGCTTGATCGCGGGGTCCAGTCCGGCGCTCAGCCGCTCCAGAGTTTGTTGCGAATAGGGAAAAGTCGTGTTGCCGTGCGGATAGTCGCTCGCCCACATGAAGTTCTCTTCGCCGAAAACAGGCGTGGTGAGCATACCCGCCCGATCATCTTGGAAGGTGAACCAGACATGCTTCCTCATGTAATCTCCGGGCGCCATTTTGAGTTTGACGTCCGAACCGTAAGCGGTGGCGCGCCCGTAGCGGTAGTTGGCTTGCTCATACATAATCGCCACCCAGCCCACGTCGTATTCGGTGCAAACAACCTTAAGATTGGGATGGCGATCAAAAGCACCGGAAAACATCAGATGGCTGATGAATCCGGTCGCCGTGGCGATCCGCTGGGCGCCGAAAAAGTCAGAGGAGCCCTCGGCGGTCAGCCGCTGAAAGCCGAACCAGCGCGGTTTTGCGCCCTGTGCCGGTCCCCCGAGATGGATGTGCAGAACAACTCCCGTTTCGTCTGCTGCCTTCCAGATCGGTTCGTAGGCTGGATCGTGATAACCGCTGTCTTTGATCGCGTAAGGAATCTGCACCGCCTTAAAGCCGAGCTTGGCGTATTCCCTGATGTCTTGCGCCGCCTTTTCCGACTCGATGATTGAAATCAGCGGCACTCCGACTAGGCGCGTCGAATCGTAGCTGCAAAACTCACCAAGCCAAGCGTTGTAAGAGCGAAAAATGGCACGCTGAAACGCGCCGTCAGTGAGACCGTAGAAAAATCTTCCGACGCTGGCGAAGAGAACTTCGGCGGCGACTCCGTCCGTGTCCTGATCTTTGATGCGCGCGGCGGGCTGCCAGGACGCAGGAAAATCCTCGTATCTAAAATTTTCGTGGAAATGGATGCGCTCGTAGTGTTTGTCCATTTCAACGCTGGCGAGACCTCCGGGCTTGCTCACGACATGTCCAATGGAATAATTGGAGCAAGGACTAGGAGGAAGCCCATCGGTTATCACCCAGATCCCTTGGAATCCTTCCGGATCTTTGACAACCTTCGGCGCTCGGTCGCCGTATTCCTTCTGCACTCTTTCCCACGCCGCGGGAGGCTCGTTGATATGGCCATCGGCAGAAATAAGTTTGAAATCCATTGTCTTCTCCATAAGACAATCCGAGGCAATCGCTTTCTGATATGATTATTTCACACATTCGATGAAAACAATGGGCGGGTGTTCGAGAAAATCGGACCAGTACTGGCGTTCGGTGTCACCTATAATATCAGCGGAAAGTTCGGGATCGTGCCATGTAACCTGACTAAACCCGGCGACTTTAAATGCCCGCTCATGGGTTTCGACGCTCAGGTGATAGTTGGTAATGGCAAAGGACTCGTCATCCAGAAAGAAAACGTAGTCCACCGGGGTTCCCTCATTCAACGGTCCATTCGCTCTTTTGATGAAACCGTATTTGCGCGTAAACGTGAAATAATCCTTTTTCTGGAGTGGGTTGTTGTTCACGGTCACGAACCGGCAGCCCGGCTTTAGATGTCGGGTGATCGCCGAACACATCTCCAACAGTTCATTATAGGTCTGCGCATAGTTGAGTAGATAGCCGGCGACGACCAGATCAAATGTCTCGTTTAGCGCCAGTTGTTTGGCATCTTGAATGAGATAGTCGATTCCCAGCCTGTTCGTCTGTTCCTCGCGGCGCGCCAGCTCAATCATACCTTGAGAGATATCCACCCCGACCACTCGCCCGGCCCCGCGACGCTTGATGAAGCGCGTGTAGAAGCCTTCGCCGCAAGCCACATCGAGCACGGACTTGCCGCTCAAGTCGCCAAGCAGCTTGAAAAGCGTAAAATGCTCAATGTGCAAACGCCACGGCTGTTGCTTGGCGCGTTTGTATTCTTCAGCAATCTCGTTGTAGTTCGTCGTCATTACGGACTCCCCGCTTGCGGTAATAGTAACATCGGTTGTACGTGCACTTTCTAATGGGAGCCACTGAGTTGTACCAATGCGCTTGATGCTCCTTGGCAACCCATTTACTTCGTCGGATCGAACAGGATCGTTACTCGACTAAGCCGTTTTGTACGACTTAGTCTCTTTTTCCCGGAGGCTGGTAGCGTCCCACGGTTTGCTCGATGGCGCCGAAGATCGAATGGCCTTCCTTGTCGAACATCTCAATTCTTACCCGATCGCCGAAGCGCATGAACTGCGTTATCGCACTACCTTGCTCAACGGTTTCGTGCATGCGCTTTTCCACAATACAAGAAAAGCCGCGTGACCGGTCATAATTGGAAACTGTCCCTGATCCGATGATGGTGCCAGCACTGAGGTTTCGTGTCTTGGCAGCGTGGCTGATCAACGCCGGAAAATCAAAGCACATATCATTACCTGCGTTGGGGCGGCCGAACAGTTTTCCGTTAAGGCGTGACACTAGCGGCAAATGGATCTTGCCGCCGTCCCATGCTTCGCCTAGTTCGTCGGGTGTTACCGCGACTGGAGAAGCGCTGCTGGGCGGTTTGCTTTGGACAAAGCCGAATCCTTTGGACAACTCCGGCGCGATCAGGTTGCGAAGGGAAACGTCATTTACCAGCATGAGCAATTTGATATGCTGCGCGGCTTCTTCACGGCCTAATCCCATCGGCACATCATCCGTCACGACGGCGACTTCGGCTTCAAAGTCGATTCCCCACGATTCGTCGGACATGAGGATGGGGTCACGGGGGGCGAGAAAAGGGTCGGAACAACCCTGGTACATCAGCGGATCGGTGCGAAATTCCGGCGGCATCTTCGCGCCGCGCGCCTGGCGCGCCAGCTCCACATGCGAAAGATAGGCGCTGCCGTCCAGCCATTGATGGGCGCGGGGAAGCGGGGCGGCAAGCGAACTAGGCTCCAGTGGGAAAGCATCCGGTTGGGTCCCTTGGTTGAGAACTTTGTAAACCGACTCCAGTTGCGCCGCTGCGGTTGACCAATTGTCGAGCGCCGCTTGCAGGTTCAATGCAACTTGAGGCACCGCGACAGCTCGGCTGAGATCGCGGCTCACCACCACAAGGGTGCCGTCACGACCGCCACGTTTTAAGCTTGCGAGCTTCATGGCTGGCGCAGTTTCGAGTTTCGCGTTCCGAGTCTCGAGTCTAAGAGATACGTCTTCACGCTGTTTTCCATGAGTTGACGTAGTCCTCCCGCTCGACTTCCCGAAGCAGTGGCGCGACGTCGAGGGCATCGTGCGCGTCGATCATCACGGCTACTTCATCCGTCTCAGCTCTCGCTGCTTTTGCTCCGGCCTGGAATGCTTTGGGGTGGGGGCCGTGGGTGATGCCGCAGGGATGCAAGGTAATCATGCCCGGATAAATGTTATCGCGGGAAAAAAACTGGCCGCGATGATAAAAAATCGCCTCGTCGTAATCGTCGTTGTTATGAAAAAACGGTACTTTCAAGGCGCCGGGGTCGCTCTCCAAAGGCCGCGGGCAAAAGGTGCTGACAATGAAGCGAAGGGCGACGAAAGTGCTGTGGACCGAGGGTGGTATATGATACCGATGGCTCATAACCGGCCGGAGATCGCGCCAATTGATGCGCACTGGCGCGAGAGTGCCGTGCCAACCTACGGCGTCCAACGGATTATAAGGATAGGTAACCGTGCTTACCGCGCCGCGCCGCTTGACGAC
>Ga0209465_10001140_pt1 | contig 12026 bp, 9 predicted proteins | sample PanSoiPlot1MoBio_FD_188321 | JGI IMG/M metagenome (GOLD analysis project Ga0209465, IMG submission 188321) | Tropical forest soil microbial communities from Panama analyzed to predict greenhouse gas emissions - Panama Soil Plot 1 MoBio (SPAdes)... | ecosystem: Environmental > Terrestrial > Soil...
TACAACAACTGGGTGGCGAGCATTTGCGCTGAAAGCCCGCGCTTGAAAGCCGTAGGGTTAGTCCCGTTTCAAGATGTCGATGCTGCCGTTAAGGAAAGCCATCGGGCCATAACCGAACTCGGACTCGTGGGTATCACCGTCGGCTCTTACGGTATGAAGGAGCATCTAGGCCAACCGATGTTTTGGCCGATTTATGAGGAACTGCAGAAACTGAATGTGCCCTTGCTGATTCACAACTCGCGCCGCGGACCGGCCGGAGAAATTCGCTTCGATACGTTTCTCTTCCGCCACACCATCGGCCGGCCGTTTGAAACTCTACTGGATTGCGCCGCTTTGATGTATGGCGGCGTGCCGGAAAAATTTCCCAAGCTTCGTATCGCATTTTTGGAATGTGGCTGCGGCTGGGTCCCGTATTGGATGGATCGCATGGATGAGGAATGGGAAAAACGGCAGTCGGAAGCCCCTCTGCTCAAGAAAAAGCCGAGCGAGTACATGACCAGCGGCAACTGGTTTTATGCCACGGAGCCGGAAGAAAGCACATTGCCATATTGCCTGGAGAAGGTCGGCGAGGATGTCATTCTATTTGCCTCGGACTATCCGCACTGGGACGGAAACTTTCCCTATATGACCTCCACAGTCAAAGGGCGCAAAGATATTTCAGAAAAACAGAAAGACAAAATCATGCGTACCAATGCCATCAGGCTTTACGGATGGGCCAACTAACAACCTGGTTAGAGTTTCGCGTTTCGGGTTTCGCGCTCACAACTCGAAACTCCAAACTCGAAACGGTGCTGAGGCTCCCCGGGGAGGGATCGCCACTTGAAGATCAGACCACAAGCGATTTTTAGCTTCATATTTCTGATTTTCTTCATCGTCTTCGCTTATCAAGCCAAAGACTGGCGGCTTCAAGCCCGACTTTATCCTTGGGTGATCGGGATTCCGATGGTGATCCTCGCCATCATTCAAGTGATTTTCGACCTGAAGGGGGTGGAGCACAAGGCCGACGATGCCGCGCCGGTGGATTTTCAAATCACCCAGACCGTCGACCCGGAGGTGGCGCGACGGCGCGCGATCAATATATTCTCCTGGTTCTTTGGCTTCTTCGCCGCCATATGGTTGGTCGGGTTTTCCATCGCAATTGCTTTGATGGTTTTTGGTTACTTAAAGATTCAGTCAAACGAAAAATGGACAATTTCCATCGTTCTCACTATCGTCGCGTGGGTTTGCTTCTGGGGACTATTTGTTAAACTGCTCAATCTTCCGTTTCCAGACGGAATGATACAAACGTGGCTCGGCTGGACCTAGTCGAGCGCGTTTTCGTGCAATGAATTTGGGAAGAGACGAGCTTTACCACGCCGGGTGCCCGCGGACCTTGCCAATGATGCGCCTTCGACCAGGTACTGAAAGATCCTGAACTGTTAGCGAAAGAAGAAGGCAAAACGGATGTCGATCCGCAGAACGGTGAAGATTTGGCAAAGCTGGCCAATCGCGTCGTAAACCAACCACTGCGGATTATCGCTCGTGAAAAATTACTCGGCGGTTAATTGCCTCTCAGCGGATTATGAAAGGGATACGAATATCGTGAGTCCATATTTAGGGAGGTTGTATCGTATGCGAATGCCATGGGCGGCCCTTGCCTTAGTTTTCCTGTGGTACAGCAGAAGCAACGCTCAGACTCCATTCTACCAAGGGAAAACAATTACGATTGTTGTCGGCACCAAGGCCGGTGACGTTTACGATCTTTATCCACGAATGCTGGCTCCATACCTGACGAAGTATATCGCCGGTAATCCCAACGTCATTATTCAGAACGTCGCTGGAGCGGCGTCGTTGATCGCGGCCAATCAAGTTTACAGCGTCTCCAAACCCGACGGTCTAACCCTTGGCGCGATTTATCCCGCACTCTATTTTGAGCAGCTGGTAAAGCGACCGGAAGTCAAATTCGACTGGACCAAGTTTAATTGGATCGGCAGCACCGTTACCTCGAACCAGCTGATGTATATGCGCGCAGATACGCCCTACAAGAGCATTGAAGACATCCACAGGGCGTCCACGCCGCCCAAGTGCGGCGCGACCGGAGTGACTTCCACCGGCTATTATTTGCCGAAGCTGTTAGACGAAGCCATCGGCACGAAGTTCGATATAGTTTCGGGTTATCAGGCTGGTCAAGATATCGACTTGGCGGTGGAGCGCGGTGAGATCCAGTGCCGCGCCTTTACGATCACCGCTTACTTTGCCAGGGAGCCGTTTATATCCTGGCGCAAGAAAAACTTCGTTCGTGTCTTGTTTCAAACCGGAACCAAACGCGATGGCAGATTGAAAGAAGTTCCAACGATTTATGAGCTGATGGACAAGTACAAGACTTCGGAAAACATCAGGCGGCTAGCGAAAGTCGTCTTAGCCTCGGGCGATTTCGGGCGTCCTATCGTCGCCCCTCCGGGCGTGCCAGCGGACCGGATAAAAATCCTCCGAGACGCCTTCGACAAATCGGTGAATGATCCCACCCTATTGGCCGAAGCGGAAAAGCGGCAACTGGAGATGGACCCAGAAAGCGGCGCGGAGCTGGAGTCGTTGGCCAAGGAGGTTATGGTCGCTTCGCCCGACGTTGTGGAAAGAATGAAAAAAATTCTCGGAATGTAGCGCGGCAATCATAGAGGTTTCGTCCTTTATGAGAGTACCGTCAACCGCTGCAATATTATTTTTTTGGCTGGTTGCATTCGGCGGGAACACCGAGCTGCACGCGCAGGCTTCCTTCTATCAAGGGCAGAGCGTCAGGGTTGTGGTTGGATCGTCCACCGGAGGTGGATACGATCTCTGGGCGCGACTGATGGCGCTCCATCTGGGCAAATATATTCCGGGCAATCCCGCGATAGTCGTACAAAACATGCCGGGCGCGGGAGGCGTGGTCGCCGCCAACTACATCTATGCAGTTGCCAAACCCGATGGTCTTACCCTCGGCGCGTTTAATCCCGGCCTTTATTTCGACCAGCTCGTCGGTCGCCCTGAAGTTAAGTTCGATTGGTCTAAGTTCACATGGATCGGTTCTCCGGAACAGAACTATGTCCTGCATTACATCCGATCGGACACCCCTTTTAAGACCATAGAGGATCTGCGCAATGCCAAAGAGCCACCGCGCTGCGGCAGCACGGGAACGGGAACCACGGGTCATTATCTTCCGCGCTTGCTCGATGAAACCCTGGGCGTCAAGACGACCATCGTGAGCGGCTATCAAGGCGGCGCTGAGATCGATCTCGCTGTTGAAAGAAATGAAATAGTTTGCTGGTCGCCGTTAATCGCGACCTACTTTGGGCGCGAGCCATACAAGAGATGGCACAAATCAGGTTTTGTTCGCGTGGTTGTGCAGACAGGAGCAAAGCGCGACGAGCGCTTGAGGGACGTGCCCACGCTAAACGAACTGATGCAGCAACATAAAACCCCAGATTCGGCCAAAAGACTGGCGAAAGTCATACTAACCGCGGCTACCCTCGGCCGTCCAATTTCGGCTCCGCCCGGCCTTGCCTCGGAACGAACAAAAATTCTTCGCGGCGCCTACGCTAAGACGCTCAAAGATCCCGAGCTGCTCGCGGAGGCCGCCAAACGCGGATGGGAGGTGGAGCCGCTGACCGGCGAAGAGCTGCAGTCGATGGCGAAAGACGTCGTCGGTCAACCTCGCGAAGTGATCGAGCGGATAAAGTGGGTGATGGGGAATTGACCACCATCGAGAGATGCGATAAGAGCATGTTCCCGGCCGACAGATCAGGAGACACGAATGCTTGAGGCAATGATAATCGGATTTTGGAAGACCTTGGCATGGCCGGCCTTCGGTTACATGCTTTTGGGTATCGCCATCGGCTTCTGGGTAGGCTTGCTCCCAGGCATCGGCGGTTTGTCTACCCTCGCGCTCATGCTTCCCTTCTCGTACTCGATCAAGGAGCCCGTCGCAGCGTTTGCGTTTCTGTTAGGGATGCTTGCCGTCACCGGTACAACCGGGGATCTAACCTCAATCCTGTTTGGCATACCCGGCGAAGGTTCTTCCGCCGCTCTCATATTGGACGGCTATCCCATGTCGAAAAACGGCGAGGCCGGCCGAGCTTTGGGCGCCGCGATTATGAGCTCCCTCGTGGGCTCCGTGATCGGCGCCCTTTCTCTTGCCGTCTCGATCCCGATCGTGCGTCCCCTCGTTCTGCTCTTCGGCTCTCCCGAACTATTTATCATCGCAATCATGGGAATCACGTTCATCGGCACGCTTGCTGGACCATCGCTCATTAAAGGACTGCTTTCGGGGGGTATCGGCCTGATGCTCGCGGCTATCGGCGTCGATCCTCAGACCGGTTCTTTGCGCTACACTTTTGGGAGCCTCTATTTGTGGGACCGCTTGGATTTGGTCCCCGTCGTCGTGGGAATGTTCGCGATTCCTGAAATCGTTGATCTAGCGGTTAGAGGAACAAGCATCGCCAGTAGCAAACAGGAAAGACTCACCGGCGTCCTGGAAGGCGTAAAGGACACATTCCGGCACTGGTGGCTCGTGGTGCGCTGCAGTCTCATCGGCGTCTACTTTGGCATCCTCCCGGTTTTGGGAGCCAACGTAGCGCAATGGATCTCTTATGCTCACGCAGTTTCGGGCCTTAAGGATAAATCCCGCGCCGGCAAGGGTGCGGTCGAAGGCGTGCTCGGTCCGGGCTGCGCCAACAATTCGACCCGCGGAGGAGATCTCATCCCCACCATAGCTTTTGGTATTCCAGGCAGCGGCAGCATGGCACTGCTATTGGGCGCCATGTTGATCGTTGGACTCAACCCTGGGCCGGAAATGCTTAAATCGCGCCTCGACGTTACCTTCTCGATGGTGTGGGTGCTGATTATTTCCAATATCATCGTGGCCGGTCTCTGTTTTCTAATCTTGAATCATCTTGCGGCCCTGACCTTTGTCCGCGGCTCGCTGTTGATTCCCTTCCTCATGTTCCTTGTGTACATCGGCTCTTTCACATCCAACAATGATCTTCTCGATATCGTTGTAACGCTGATCTTCGGTTTCATCGGTTACTTCATGATTAAATTCGGCTGGCCACGGCCGCCGCTAGTCCTCGGGCTCACGCTCGGGAAGATCGCCGAGAACTACCTCTGGATCTCCACTGCTGCCTACGGCGCCAAGTGGCTACTGTTTCCGACTGTTCTTCTTCTGATCGCCATCACGATTTTCACCGTCGCTTACCCGACCATCAAAGAGCGTATGGGCAAGGCCAAATACGAGCGGCCCGAAGACGCCATGTGAAGCGCCCGCGAAGACGCAGTTTTGGGTCTAGGGTCTAGAGTTCCGCGCCTTTTAACATCTTACTTCTGACGTCAAAAACTCTAGACTTGAGACGCAAAACTCCAGACTGTTTCAGAAACAGTTGACAGCTAACCGACTAAGGTGGGATAAGCAATTAATTAAGGTCAGGAAGGAGGCTTGCAGTTATGGCTCATGACTTGGTGATACGGAACGGAACGGTAATCGACGGAACCGGCAGTCCCGGTTTTCAAGCCGACGTTGCGGTGGAGGGAGAGAAGATTGCCGCCATCGGCAAAAACATTGGACCGGGGAAGAAAGAGATTGACGCTAAGGGACATGTGGTGGCTCCGGGCTTCATCGATTCCCACACCCACATGGACGCCTTCGTCGTACAATATCCCCATGGCAATCCCGTCGTGAATCACGGCGTGACAACCATCATCATCGGCGACTGCGGCGCCTCCTGCGCGCCGGTGCCACAAAAGGCCGAGCCGCGCCAGGTGTTGGTTCAATATCTGCGACGAGTCCTAGATAAATATGTCGATGACAAAGACTGGAAATGGAACACCTACGCCGACTACCTGAATTACATTGAAGGTAAAATTGCGATCAACGTAGCGCCTTTGATGCCCCACTCGCCGGTTCGGCTTACGGTAATGGGCGAAGCCGCCTACGCAAGAGAGGCCAACCCTGAAGAGCTTGACGCAATGAAGAAAATGGTGCGTGAAGGAATGGAACTGGGCGCCATCGGCTTCTCCACCAGCCCGCGCGGCGGCCCTGCGATTCACGCCGGCACGCCAAGCACCTTTGCCACCCACGATGAGATCATTCAATTGGCCAACGTTGCCGCCGAATTCAAAGGCTGTTTCCAGTTTAACGGCTTTCAGATGATGCTCCAACCCGAATCCGGTGTCCCGGCGATGCTCGAGAAGATCCGCGCCACACAGATCGGCAACGAGTTCCGTCAGCGGCCCGGAGAGAAGGCCAATGCCTCCAAGGCCATCGCGTTCATGGAGCAAGCGCAAAAGCGCGGGCAGAATCTTTACGGCGTGGTGATTCCTTATACTCATATCCGTCGTTTCACGGTCAACGATTGCTTCTTCTTGAATGGCCTCCCAACTTGGGAAGCGATCAAGAATTCTGCCGACCTGCGCCAACAGTTGCAAAACAAAGATATCCGGCGAAAACTCGAAGAAGAGCGCATTGCCACCGCCGGCAAGCCGGAATTTCCCGAATGGCATGGCTGGCGTCGAGTGGTTTTCGAGCACGTTGAAAAACCCGCGCTTAAAAAACTGGAACAACGAAACGTCGAAGAAATCGCGCGCATCACCGAGAAGGCCCCTGTAGATGCTTTCTTCGATACTTGGCTGGAAGACGATCTTCGCTCCCAGTGTGTTTATTATGGCTTGGCGAACGCGCATCAAGAGTTGCTCGGGGAAATGATCAAATCCGATACCGGTCTTATCGGCACCGACGTTGGTGCGCATCTCGATCGCTTCTTCTGGCATGGCGCGCCGACAAAAGTGCTGGGCCATTGGCGCCGCGAGAAGAATCTTTTTGGCCTCGAAGAAGCAGTGCGCAAGTTGACCGGTTTCCCGGCGGAAAAACTTCGGCTCAACCGCGGCTTGCTGAAAGAAGGCATGCCCGCGGACATTACGGTATTTGACGCCGACAAAATCGACGACCTGGTCAGCAAGCAGTTGCCCGACATTATCGACGCCCAGGAAGTGAAACGACACCCGCCGGGGATGAAAGCTGTCGTTGTCAACGGCGCTACGGTTGTGGAAGAAGGGCATTGCAACGATGTTTTTCCCGGCAAGGTGCGCCGCCAGCAACTGTGTAGGGCGAATTAGCGCGCTTTAATCGTATCGTCAAATTTGCTGGCTTTGACCCCTCCTTCATCCTCCCCCGGCAAACCGGGGGAGGAAAGCCTGTCCTGAGTCCCATCGAAGGAAGGTAGGGTTACGCCATCGCATGTTCATGTCAGGTCGGATTCAGCACGCACCCACCGAAATTGCCGCCAACAAAAGCCGACCGTTGTTAATGCGATAATCGTTCGAGGGAGGAAACCCACTATGCGACCCTGCGCCATCGACATTCATCACCATTACGTTCCTAACAGTCTCTTGGAGGAAGCCAAAAAGAACGGCAGGCACCTCGGCGTCGAATTCGTCGAAAAGGACGGTCAAAAATCACTCTCCTTCGCTGGCGGCCCGCCCTTCGTGTTGCATCCCAATCTGCCGGCCATCGATGAACGGCTCAAGATGATGGGAGACTCGAAATTAGCTATGGGCGCGTTAGAGGCGCACACCGCTACCCTGGGCTACCGCCTAAGCGGCGAGCAAGGCGAAAACTGGTGCAACGTTTATAACGAGGGCATCAAAGACCTAATCAAGCATTATCCGGATCGCTTCGTAGGCATGGCGTCGGTTCCGCTGCAGGCTCCGGTCCGCGCTGCCAAGGTGTTGGAGCATGCGGTGGTCAATCTCAAGCTGCACGGCGGCTATATAGGGACGAACGTCAACGGGACTTACTATAATACTACAGACTTCGACCCGTTTTGGGCTAAAGCGCAGGAACTTGACGTATTGGTTGTCATGCACCCGGAAGACGTCGCGGGCGGCGAGTTGATGAATCCATACGGCCTTAAATTGATTTGCGGCAATCCCGCCGATAGCGCCCTCTGCTTCGGCTTCATGACCTATAGCGGCCTGTTCGATCGCTTTCCCAACCTGAAGATTTGTATTCTTCACGGCGGTGGCTTCTTTCCCTACCACCTCGGGCGTTTCGACCGTGGTTGGCAAGTACGCGCCGGCCTGCGCGCAGCCAAGGCCAAGATGGCGCCCAGCGCCTACTTGAAAAACATATACTATGACGACATGGTCTATCGCCTCGACACGATTAAATATCTGATCGGTTTAGGAGGCGTCGACCATATCATGGTCGGTACGGATTACCCTTTCGACTTAGGCGATTGGGATGCAGCGAAAAAGATCGAACAGCTCGACATCCCGGAAGCAGACCAGCTTTTGATGCTCGAAGGTAACGCGAAGCGGCTATTGAAAATATAACCTCCGCGCATCCGAAAGCCCCTCCAAGGTTCCAATCGTTCAAGCCGTCACCCGGATCGAGTCCGGGGCAAGCTCTGTTTCCTTCCCCGCGACCGCCGGGGAGGACGAAAGAGGGGGGTTTGAACGCTTTGAACGGCTGGAACGATTGAAACTATTTTCCTATCTTTGTCGCTTTCAAATTTCCGCCGTCAATTGTGTTCCCATTGACGTGCCCCGTGTACTGCGTGCCCCCCGCGGTAAAACTGATCTGATCGCCGGTTAGCTTGCCGTTCGTGATGGGCGTGTTGTTGGCGCCCGACTTTAATGCGCCAGAGATCATCTGGTAAGTCTGCTTGAGCGCCAGTTCCCCCTGCGGAAGTTTCCACGTCCCTTCAACCTTTGCCGGCACGATCCAAAGATAAGCGGTGCAATACGAGGTGCAGCCCTCGCCAGCCGTAGTGGTCTCGTCAGCCGTCCAATCCCCCATAGTGAAGGAATTTGACACGATACGAGTGCCAGGCTTGAGATCGAGAATTTTCGGTCGCAGCTTTATGTTGATGTCCGGCAGCAAAAACATGGTGACCACAGTTGCCTGTGAGAAATCGCTCTCGAAAAGATCCGCTTTCATGAACTGCGCCTTGTCGCTGACGCCTTCCTTGGCGGCGTTGCGCTTTGACAGCTCCACCATGTCCGGGTTGTACTCGATGCCCAGCGCCTTGGCGCCGCGCTTCGCCGCCGTGATCACGGTGCGGCCATCGCCTGAGCCGAGGTCGATCACATAGTCTTTCGCCGTTACCTTCCCCATGTCGAGCATTTTATTCACCAGCGCTTGCGGCGTCGGCACCCAAATTACGTCCTTGCCTTCCTGACCGACCTGCGGCTGGAATTCTTGGGCCGCCTTTGCCTGTACGCACAGAGTGGTAACAACTGCTGACAAAAATAGTGTTAACAACAACTGACGCGACAATCGCGATACTTTCATCCTCTTCTCCTATTAAGTGGAATTAGACTGTAAGTCTGCACAAAGACTGTCATGCGGTGGAAAAAATGTCCAGGGGTAGATGCCAATAAAGCAGAGGGCAAAGCGGTGAGAGCTAAGAGCAGATAGTGAAGGGCCGATAGCATATAAAGGCAAAAGGAGGCAGCACGGAGTAAACCGGCGGTCGGAAGTCAGAAGTCAGCGACGACGAGGAGAAGAAGGGGAGGCTTTCGGGTTCAGCGGTCGTCCGTCGTCGCTCCGCGGCCGGCTGAACAGAGTTGCGCCTCATCTGACATCAGTGCTAGAGAAAAAAATCACCGCCGCCTTTGAGACGGGAAAACCAGAGGCTTGCCAGGAGGAGGACCCATGAGACAGCGATCTGACTATCCGACATTTTCAGACCAAGAAATGGCACGACGCCATCAGGCATTTTACGAGCTCATGCAGCAGGAGTCCCTCGATGCCGTTTTAGTTTACGGCACCGGGCGGTATTCTTCCGACGTTTATTGGCTGACTGACTGGCCGTGCAGCCGCGAAGCCTACGTGCTCTTCCAGAACGGCAAAGATCCGGTCGTCCTCATGCAACTTTTCAATCATTTTCCCATGGCCCGCGTAATGTCCATCGTCAAGGATGTGCGCTGGGCGGGAGCGAACACAGTCAACAGCGTGTCCGAATTAATTCAGGAGCGTGGCCTGGAATCGCGAAAAATCGGCTTGATCGGCGCAGTTCCCTTTCAACACTACAACCGCCTTCGGGAAAGATTTCCCGGCGCCGCATTTACTGACTTGAGTGGCAAGCTGCGTAGGATGCGGACCGTGCGAAGCGCCGAGGAAATCGAGCGTATTCGTTTTGCCTCCGAACTGACGGACCAATCGATCCAGTCGTTAGCCGAAGGGCTCAAAGCGGGAATGCGTGAAGACGAGATTCCTGCCTTGATCGAGCCGGTCTACCTCAAGCAAGGCGGCTATGCAGGCATTCACTTCATGAGCAGCATGCCCATGCGCGCGCCGGATTTTCCCGTGCCGTCGCAGTTTCATTCCAGCCGCAAGCTGCAAAATGGCGACTGCCTGATTACTGAAATCAGCGGCGCCTACTCTGGCTATAGCGGTCAAATCCACCGGACTTTTTCCATCGGCGAAGGTCCAACACCGGAATGGAAACAAATGCATGACGCCGCTGTCGAAGCCTTCGAAACCCTGGCGGGCACGATCAAAGAAGGCGTGACCACAACCGAAGCCGAGGAAGCGGCCGAAATCATTCACCGGCGCGGTTACAGCATTTACGACGACTTGATTCATGGCGTCAATCAATACCCGCCCATTTTCCAAACCCGGACGACGCGGCGTCACGAAATGAAGGAAATGAGCTTTCGAGAAAACATGGTCATTGTTATCCAGCCCAACCTCATCACTAAAGACGAAAAGATGGGATTGCAGTTCGGCGAAACACTGGTGGTGACCAAGAAAGGTTGTCAATCGCTGAACGCCTACCCACGCCAATGGATCACGTGTCGTTCCTGACATCGTGCCGCTGCCATCGGTAAGCCGGTGCGGATTAGTGTTCCATTTCTCTAATCAGGGCGGCGGCAAATTTCTTGGTCGTGCAGCCGCCGCCGAGGTCAGGGGTCAAGCAATCTTGCTTTTGCAGAACTCTTTCGAGGGCCGCAGAAATTCGCTTGGCAGCGGATCGCTCAGAAATATGGTTGAGCATCATGATGGCGGCTGAGATCATGGCCGTCGGGTTGGCGATGCCTTTGCCCTTAATATCCGGCGCGCTACCGTGAACGGTCTCGAACAGGGCATGGGTATCGCCGAGATTCGCCCCGGCAACAACGCCGAGCCCTCCCACCAAGCCTGCCGCCAAATCCGAAACAATGTCGCCGTACAGGTTCTCCAATAACAGAATGTCGAACTTCGTCGGATCTAGCACGAGCTGCAAGCAAGCGTTGTCTACGATAATGTCGCTGAAGGCGATCGCTTTGTATTTGGCAGACATCTTTCGCGCGCAGTCCAAAAAAAGCCCGTCGCCTAATTTCATGATATTTGCTTTATGCACAACGACGACTTTTTTTCGCCCGTACCTTTGCGCATAGTCAAAAGCAAACCTGGCAATCTTTGTGGAAGCCTTTTCGGTCATGATTTTCAGACTCTCGACTACGCCGGGCACCACCTCGTGCTCGATACCGGCATAAAGACCCTCGGTATTCTCCCGAACCACGATGAGGTCGACATTCTGATAGCGAGCTTTGACGCCAGGAAGATTTTTGATCGGCCGAAGGTTGGCATAGAGGTCGAAGCCTTGTCGTAGTTCAACATTGACGCTCGCAAACCCTTCACCCACCGGAGTCGTAACCGGCCCTTTTAGCGCGACCCTATTTCGATTGAAGGAATCCATCAGCGCTTTTGGAATCGTCGTCTTGTGTTTCTTTAACGCGGCGGCTCCCGCTAAATACGTCTCCCAATTGATCTTTACTCCCGCGGCTTTAATAATATCCAAAGTGGGCCGGGTGACTTCCGGGCCAATTCCGTCTCCCGGAATCAATGTGATACTATGTTTCATTTCTGCTCCAAATTTTTCGCATCGCAAAAAGTCCGCAGCAAAGTAAAACCGCTTATTACTATGCTCTTTGCTTTTTGTGGCAGTCTATGCATCATGATTAGCGAAATATGGTTAGACTTCAACTGAGGCATGTGGATGTATGCTTTTACACTCCTCACAAACTGGGGG
>Ga0209465_10001142_pt1 | contig 12014 bp, 9 predicted proteins | sample PanSoiPlot1MoBio_FD_188321 | JGI IMG/M metagenome (GOLD analysis project Ga0209465, IMG submission 188321) | Tropical forest soil microbial communities from Panama analyzed to predict greenhouse gas emissions - Panama Soil Plot 1 MoBio (SPAdes)... | ecosystem: Environmental > Terrestrial > Soil...
GATAAAAATCCGGCAGTGAGGGGCCATTCGTCGCCAAACCGGCCGCATCTCCGTTTGACAGTCAGCCGCCAGCAGTAGATATTAATGTAGTCCCCTTGAAAAAGGACCGCTGCAGTTGATTTCCTCAATGCGGATATGGCGGAACTGGCAGACGCGCTAGGTTCAGGTCCTAGTGGCCGCAAGGTCGTGGAGGTTCGAGTCCTCTCATCCGCACCAGAATGGCAGTACTTAGCAATCAGCCGTTGGTATTCAGCCTTTATAGCTCTGAACAAGAAAGCGAATACGCATGCCTGTTAGCACGCTCGAATTCGGCGATTGATTCTGTGCGACAGAGTGGTAGTGGATGGACGGTGATACCTGTCTTATGCACCTGCGGATAATCGATGGGTGCCTCGGCTCTGCGCGATTCCGTACTGGCGAATTTTGTACAGCAGCGCCTTGTAGCTGATTTTCAGCAGCGCTGCCGCCTGTTTCCGATTCCAGTTCGTCTCTTCGAGCGCACGGGCAATCGCTTCTGCCTCGGCTTCGTCTTTCGCGCTGCGCGCCAGCGATTTTAATCCGCCAACGGATTCGGCCGCCGCCGCGACCGCTTTTCCAGCGGGGTCCACGCGCACTCCACCACCGCCATCCGGCTTTGGTTGAAGTTCGGCTACCGCGAGACTCTCGTCTCCCAGAACGAGGTAACGTTTCACAAAATTGCTTAGTTCGCGAAGGTTGCCGGGCCACGGATGTTGCAGACACGCGTCCATCAATGACGGAGAGAGCGGCAGGGGCGGCCGCGCATAGAGTTCCGACATGCGCGACATGAAATGCTTCAGCAGGATAGGAATTTCTTCCTTGCGCTCACGGAGCGGAGGCAGAGAAAGAGTGAAAGCGTTCAAGCGATAGTAAAGATCTTCGCGCAAACGCTTTGTGGCAAGCGCCTCGGGAATATTGATATTGGTCGCTGCCAATATTCTGACGTCGACTTTAATCACCGACCGGCTGCCCAAACGCGAAAACTGTTGGTCCTGCAAAACGTGCAGCAGCTTGGCTTGCAGAAGGGGCGGCATCTCGCCGATTTCGTCGAGGAGAATCGTGCCCTTGTTGCACAGTTCGAACTTGCCGGGCTTCGGATGCGTCGCGCCGGTAAATGCGCCAGCCTCGTATCCGAAAAGCTCGCTTTCGAGGAGGTCGGCCGGCACGGCGGCACAATTTACCTTAAGGAAGGTGCGGTGTGCCCGAGGCGAAAGCTTGTGAATCAAGCGCGCCAGGACTTCTTTTCCGGTGCCGCTCTCGCCTAGAAGCAGAACAGGGATGTCGACATTTGCAACGAGAGCGGCTTGCGAACGGATCTTTTTCATTGCCGGGCTGGCTGCAACGAAGAACACATCGTCGCAAAGCTCTTCCACTTCTCCGGCATACGGCTGGTTGCTGGGGCCGCCTATGCACTGATCGATGACCGCATCAAGTTCGGCTTTTTGAAATGGCTTGGTGAGATAGTCGTGGGCACCAAGGCGCATCGCTTGCACGACCTTGCGAGTATCGCTGACGCAGGAGAGCATGACGACCTTCAGGCCGGGCTTGATCTGCCGAAGCTGCTCGAGAGTCTGCAGCCCGTCGATACCGGGCATGAGCAGGTCGAGCAGAACAAGGTCGGGTTGCAAACCCTTTTGAACCCGTTGGAGCGCCTCTTCACCGTTGGTCGCGGTTTCAACTTTATAGTCGTCAACTTCCAGCAATGTGCGGATGTACCGCAACATTCCGGGTTCATCATCCACCAGCAAGATGTTGGCGGCTTCGCTCATTTCGTTTTCCCTCGTGACAAATTGCTGACTGTCGGTTTCAGCGGGACCAGAAATGAGAATTTCGAGCCGGCCCCCGGTTCGCTTTCCACCCAAATTTTTCCACCCATGCCCGTTACGAGCCGCCGTGCGATCGCCAGTCCCAGGCCCATACCTTCGGAAGATTCGCTTCCAGGAAGGCGGAAGAAATCGTCAAAGATCTCAATGTGATATTCCGGCGGAATTCCGGGCCCGGTATCCGAGACGCTGACCTTGACTGCATTGGGCGCGCTCAAGTTCTGCCGGCGCCGTTCTCCTTCCGCAACTTCCTTTACCGCGCTTCGGCGCTCCCACATATAAGGTTCGGCATGCAACCACACTGTTCCACCAGCGGGCGTGAACTTGGATGCATTTTCAAGCAGGTTGGAAATCACACGTTGAATCTTGGCCAAGTCAAAGGGGAACGCGGACAATTTTTCATTCGCCAGAAAATAGAGGGCAAGACCGCGCTCTTGAAAACGAGGAGACCACAGGCGGCACACTTCCGAAAGACACGCATTCATATCGCCCTGGTCGAATTGCAGTCGCAGTTCGCCCGTCTCGAGAACGCTGTATGTAAGGAAGTCCTGAATGAAATGCTGCAGCCGTTGCCCGCTGGAGAACATGTCGTTCATGATCTCCTTTTGGCGTTCGTTCAGGGAGCCAAGCTTTTCGCTCTGAAGTAACTCAATGTAACCATTAAGGATAGCGAGAGGGGTCTTGAGATCGTGGGCAGCCGAAGCTAGAGCATTGGTGGTGCGCGTGTACCGATCGCGCAACTGTTCGAACTCCCGCAGTATGGCGCTTTCCTCGGGTTCTGAAGCGGAGTCCTGGCTCAATGCCACAAGGGGGGGCTTGGCTTCTGGATCCGTTCCAGGGGCAGGAAAAGACAGGCTTTTGTCCGGCGTTGCGGCCATACGAGGGAACCGATAAAGACAATTATGTCGGGGAGGGTACTCACTACCGTCAGAACGAGAGTTAATTCATCGTATGCCACGTACCCAGCAGTGTCAACGAAATACGCACCCAATGGGGCACTCAAAGGAAAAACGTTGCACTTGTAGCGGTCTTCAGAGTTTGTTGGCGAAGGTTGTGGCCCATCGAACGTACTCGGGTAATTCCCGTATTGGTAGCGAGGTTTAGGAGGGGTAGGGGACACTTAGTGCTTTAGTCCCGGTTTGGCCCCTAAGGTGCGGAGTTGACGCAGTTATCCTCAGTTGTTGGGTGGAATTCTACGTGACTCGCAACTCCCCCACGAGAGAACGCAGGAAGTGGGCACGCCTGCACCTGGCCATTCCGGTTTTTGTCCGCGGTCGTGACGAAAACGGCAAGGAATCGCTGGAGTTTGCCACCGCAATCAATATCTCGGTGGGGGGTGCTTTGGTTGTTGTTCGGCGCGCTGTACCCGAATCCGCTGCTATTTCGTTGGAGATACCCAGTGCTCCTATCGGTCCTGCAAGCGGAATTGCCCATTCCTCCCGCGCTATGCGGGCTAAGTCCGTTTGGATTCGCCATTTAAATGGATATCACCTGGTTGGCTTGAAATTCGGAAGACCGCTGAGCACAGACGGGCGAACCGCGCTCAGACCGAAAAAAAGGAAAGCAGCTTCTGCGGTGTGAAAGTTTTTTCCCTCGGCTTCTGACCCAGCGGGTGATTACGGCGCTTGTTTTCCACTCCCGCAGCGCTCTCGCAAAACATCCCGCAAGTGTCCAAGATCACGCCGTTTAGGTGTGGTTTTGAGGACGCTGTCAGGGGACAATGCAGTTTGGCGGTTGGGATGCACATTTAGTGCACGCTGGGTGACTTTCACCCTTGGGGCTCTATGACCACACTTTCAGTGAGTTCGTTGGCGCAGTCAATTGGGGACGTTCCGCCTGAGGACATAATCTTCGGCCATTCCGATACCATGCAAGCCGTTCGTTCGCGGCTGGCGAAAGTTGCCGCCGCAAACGTGCCGGTTCTGATTCATGGTGAGAGCGGCACGGGGAAGGACATCATTGCGCGACTGATTCATGGACTGTCGCCCTGGAAGACGGGCCCGTTCGTCAAAGTAAATTGCCCGGCGATTCCGGGAACGCTGCTGGAAAGCGAACTATTCGGATACGAGAAAGGCGCCTTCACTGGAGCCTATGGTACGAAGCCAGGCCGGGTGGAGATGGCTCACCGTGGGACGTTGTTCCTGGATGAGATTTCTGAACTCGATCTCTCACTGCAATCGAAACTGCTGCAGCTATTGCAGGACGGTCAGTTCTGCCGCATCGGCGCGCAGGAGGACAAGAAAGTGGAAGTGCGCGTGGTGTGCGCCACGAACCGCCACCTCGAATCGGAGATCGAAGCGGGTACCTTCAGACAGGATCTGTTCTATCGCATTAACGTCGTTAACCTTCACATGCCACCGCTGCGGGAAAGACGCGGCGATATCGAAGAGCTTGCGAATTATTTTCTTGAATCCTACAACCGCAAGTACAACTGCCGCGCCAAGCCGCTTTCGACCGAAGTATTGGGCGTGTTGCAAAAGTATCATTGGCCGGGAAACATCCGAGAGCTTGAGAATCTGGTGAAGCGGTACGTCATCCTCGGCCACGAGGAAGTAATCACCAATGATCTGGTCTCGCGCGAGCCGGATTTCTTCAACCCGGATATTTCGTTCGACGGTCCGATCTCGTTGAAGAAGCTGACACGGCAAGCGGTGCGCGAGTTGGAGCGCAAGATCATCTTGAAGGTGCTGCAGCAACACCACTGGAACCGCAAGCAGGCGGCACGCACGCTGAACATCAGTTACCGCGCATTGCTCTACAAGATTCGTGACGCCGGTCTGCCGTCAAACCGCGCGCTTCGTCTGCGCCAGGCTGAGAACAACAGCATGAACTCGGGAGCGGCGGCCGACTAGCCTCATCGTTCCGGAGATCTTCAATCATTCTCAGTTGAACTTGCAGCGCCGAGGGCCTTACTGCGTAAGCGGAACGTTACCCAGCGAGATTGAGCGCGCAGGTTTACAAGCGCCATTCTCCCATCTTGACAAGCTGAGCTAGCTGGCGAGGCGGTTCTGCAATTCCTGCAGGCTCGCGGTCCACTCATTCAGGCCTTCAGCCTGGAGCCACAGGTCCTTCAGTTCGGAATTTCTGCGAACCTTCTCGACGGCACGAATGGCGAGATGAGTGGAATCGGGAGTACAAGTGGCCTTGGACTTAGCGACCCAGTCAATGATCTCCGGCGGCACCGCGTCAGCGGCAACACCCTTGAGCGCGGCCATGACCTCGGCGACGACAATGACGATGCTGGCGTCGAACGCTTCGAGGTAGTCAGCTTCATCAGCAGCGTGGGACAGAATTTTCTGCAGATCTTCGGGCTGGATGGAATGAAGTTCACCGAGCCAGTTAACCGCGTCTTCGTTTTCAAAACTTCCAGTGCCCCAGCCTGCCATTGCGCCTCCGCGTCGAATTATAAAGGGGTATTTTGGGCTAGGCCCAGAATGTGCGATCGAGCGAACGGTATTGGATCGCTTCGGCAATGTGTTTGGGCTGAAGGTCCGGCGCGGCCTCGAGGTCCGCGATGGTGCGGGCGACCTTGAGAATGCGGTCGTGGGCGCGCGCTCAGCCCCTGTTGCGTCATGGCGCGTTCGAGTAGACGTTCGCAGTCGGAAGAAAGTTCGCAGAAAGCGCGCATGTGGCGCGGCGACATTTGCGCGTTACAGTAGAGTTTTTCGCGTCCGCTCGCAAATCGAAGCAGCTGAATCCTGCGCGCGCGGACGACGCGCTCCAGTATCCTGGCCGAACTTTCGGGTTCACTACTGCTACGCATCTCCTTGTAGTTCACCGCCGGCACGTCGATGTGAATGTCAATCCGATCGAGTAGCGGTCCGGAGATTTTCGAGATGTAGCGTTCGATCATTGGTGGAGTGCAGTGGCACTCGCGAGTGTGGTCGTTGTGGAAACCACATGGGCATGGGTTCATCGCCGCCGCAAGCATGAAGCGAGCCGGGAAGGTCAGGGACATGGCGGCGCGCGCGATGCAGACCGTTCCATCTTCCAAGGGCTGCCGCATCACTTCGAGAACGTTGCGCGGGAACTCAGGCAGTTCGTCGAGAAAGAGCACGCCATTGTGGGCCAGAGAGAACTCCCCCGGCCGAGGAACCATGCCGCCGCCAATGAGACCGGCATCCGAGATGGTGTGATGGGGCGCGCGGAATGGGCGTATGCCAACCAGCCCTGCGCGCGAATCGAGTACTCCAGACACACTGTGAATCTTTGTCGTCTCGAGCGCCTCTTCGAAGGTGAGCGGGGGAAGAATGGTGGGCATGCGCTTGGCGAGCATTGTTTTTCCCGAGCCCGGAGGACCAATCATCAGGATGTTGTGTCCACCGGCACAGGAGACTTCCAGAGCGCGCTTGGCGGTCTGCTGGCCGCGAACATCCTTGAAATCCACGAGGAAGTGCTGCGACTGGTTCAGAAGTTCGTCACCGTCAACCAGCAGCCGAGTGATGCCGTTGCCGGAATTGATGTAGTGAATGACGTCGAGCAACGACTTGACGGGATAAACCTCGACTCCCCCGACCATGGCAGCCCCGCGGGCATTCACTTCTGGCACGACGAGACGCTTCAGCTTCCTGCCGCGAGCTTCGTGGCGATGGGCAGGGTACCGCGGATGCCGCGCAGGCTTCCGTCGAGCGAAAGCTCACCTACGAAGACGGCGTCGGAAATTTCCTTTTTGTTCAGACCTCCGTAGCCGCCCAAAATCCCAAGCGTCATCGGTAAATCGAATCCGGAGCTTTCTTTACGGATATCGGCCGGCGCGAGATTGATGGTGATATCGGTGGGCGGAATATCGTATCCACAGTTCTTGAGCGCGGAGCGCACGCGATCACGGCTCTCGCGAACCGCCGCATCGGGGAGACCGACTGTGTGAAAGTGCTCTTCCTTCTGCTTGATGCCGGAAACATCGACTTCCACTTCGATGATATTAGCGTCGATACCGTAGACGGCCGCGCTTAGGGTCTTGTAGAGCATGCAAGTCGGGTGGGCACACGGAGACGCGGTGGAGGGAGATCCGTGAGTCATAGTACGGCGGTGCATCTCCACTGCGCCGTGACTGATGTCACCCGTTACCGTGATGGGACGTTGCCCTCGTTGCCGAGGGTAATCGATGCTAGGCTGGAAACATTCCGGTGTGATTTTTCCGGAGAATGTTCTTGAACGCCGAGCCCACTAATGCCTGAAGACGGCAACAACCCCGAGCTTCCAGAGCCGGGTCCAACGAATCTGGAAAAGGAGGAGAGCCAACTGTGGCGTTGGGCTCTCTTGATGATGGTGTTGCTTGCCACCGCGGTGGCGGCACTCTCCTGGGAACAGCTCAAGAATCTGCCGTATCGCCTAGGCGCCATTCCAATCGGCCTATTCATCCTATCGATTTTGTTTGCAGCATATGCTTTCGGACGGCGACGCGAAGTTTCCGAACTCAAGCATCTTCTAAAAAATCTGCAGGACCGCGCCGGCCCAATGCCGAGCGACGAACAACTGGACCAGCTGAGCCAGATGATTGCCCGTTCGCAACGGAACTTTAAAGAGCTAATCGACTCGCTGGATGATGCCGCGCTAGCCGCGTCCCTGGATGGCAAGCTGCGAACCGTTAACCGTCGGGTTACAGAGATCCTTGGGTTGCCGTATACGGATATAGTCGGTCACAACCTGGATGAGTTCATGACGACACCGCTGCGGGCGGAAGGGGAAGCGAACCTCGCACGATTCCGCGAGAAGCGTCACTGGGCGGGTGTTGTCGAGGTCCAGCTTAGGACCAGTCCACGGCCGCGTTATTACGACTGCGTCGTGAACGCGATCGTAAAGAGCGATGAAATAGTCGGAATCAGCGTTCTGGCGCGCGACATTACCGAGCAGCGGGAGAAGGAGCGGCGCTTTACCCAACTTTTCGAAACCCTGCAGGAAGGCGTTTATTTCAGCACGCCGGAAGGCAAGCTTCTGGACGTGAATCCGGCTCTGGTAAAGATGCTCGGCTATGGGTCAAAGGAAGAGCTTCTGGCCGTACCAGCGAACGGACTGAACGTCCGCAGCGATGAAGAACCCGTTCTCGGGCGCACAGGGAGCCAATCGGTCAGCACTCGAACGCGCGAAATCCGGTTGCGCAGGAAAGAAGGATCGGTTGCCGTGTGCGTCGACACTTCAACCGGAGTGATGGATGCAGGGAAGATTGTGCGCTACCAGGGGACGCTGGTGGACGTGACCGAAAAGCGGGCTATGGAAAGGCAACTTCGCGGACAAGAAGAATTTCGCCGCCGATTGCTGGAAAGCTTCCCCGATCTGATCATGGTCATTGACATGTCGGAGCAATACACGTTCATCAGCCCGCGAATCCGGGACCTAATGGGCTATGGTCCGGAACATCTGCTGGGAAAGAAAATTGGCGAGGTGGACAGCATGTCACCGGAGTTAGCGACGTTGTACCGGGCGGTTGCAACAGGCGAAAAGTCACTGGGAGCTTCGGAATATGGCGCCCAGCACCGTGATGGGAACTGGCGGACTATGTGGGGCACCGCCAGCCGCCTTCTCGACGCCGAGGGAAAGTCCGCGGGCGTGATTATCTCGGTTCATGACATCACGGTGGAGAAAAAACTGGAGCAACAGATCATTCAGAGCGAGCGGCTTGCGGCTATGGGCCAGATGATCGGCGGCTTCGCCCACGAATTGAATAACCCGCTCACCAGCGTTCTCGGAATGACGGAGCTGCTACAGGAAGGGGAATCGAACGAGACGTTGCGCAAGCAGCTTGGAATCCTGCAGCAGCAGGCCAGGCGAGCAACCGAAATCGTGCAGAATCTGATGTACTTTGCGAGGCCGCCCGCACCGGGCCGAAGCGCCGTGAACCTGAGTGAGCTTATCCAGCGTACCCTTCATCTTCAGGCGTATCCGCTACGCAAAGGAAACATTACGGTGGATTTCCTGCAAGATGGGAGCCTGCCCGCCATTCTGGCCGATCCGAACCAGCTGATGCAGGTATTTCTAAATCTCATTCTGAATGCCGAGCAGGCCATCCGCGAGAACCGCGAGAAGGGAACGATTCGAATCCGGCTGGGCCGCAATGCGAATTCGGTCTGGGTGATGTTTCAGGATGACGGCCCCGGAATCTCGCCGGATAACCTGCCGCACATCTTCGATCCATTTTTTACTACGAAACGGCCGGGACGCGGCACCGGACTCGGACTCAGTATCTGCAAGACCGTATTGCGAGAGCACGGCGGGAACATCGAAGCAGCCGCGGCTCCAGGCGGCGGTGCAATGTTCACGATCACGATTCCGGTGACCGCGGGCGACACAAAGCTTGCGACGACGAACTAAGTAGTTGGAATTCGGGCGAACTTTAGCGCTCTACCGCCATCGCTACCGCATTCCCTCCGCCCAGGCAGAGAGCCGCGATGCCGCGGTGCACGTCGCGGCGGATCATTTCGTAGATTAACGTGACGAGCACGCGGGCGCCGCTTGCGCCGATGGGATGTCCGAGAGCCACTGCTCCGCCATTGACATTGACCCGATTCATATCGAGCCCAAGCTCGCGAATCACGCCGAGCGCCTGCACTGAGAATGCCTCATTGAGTTCGTAGAGATCGACTTCGTCTTTCTTCCAGCCGGTCTTCTGCCAAATTTTTTGCACGGCTGAGACTGGGGCCATCATGACCCACTTCGGATCGATGCCGCTGGTTGCCTGCGCTACGATGCGGACCATGGGAGTGGCGCCCAGTTCTTTTGCACGCGCAGCACTGGTGACCACCACGGCAGCTGCACCGTCATTGACGCCGGGAGCGTTGCCGGCAGTCACGGTTCCATCTTTCTTGAAGGCAGGCTTGAGGGAACGGAGAACTTCGATAGTCGTGTCTTCGCGTGGGCTCTCGTCTTTGTCAAAAATGGTGGCGGGCTGGCCTTTCTTCTTGGCGGGAATCTCAACGGGAACGATCTGCGCTTTGAAGCGGCACTCCTTTTGTGCCGCGATGGCCTTGCGATGCGAGTTCACTGCGAACTCGTCCTGCTCTTCGCGGGCTATGCCGTACTTCTCTGCAACATTCTCGCCTGTCATACCCATGTGGTAGTCGTTATAGATATCCCACAAACCATCGTGCACCATTGAGTCCACGAGCTGGCCGTTGCCGAGGCGGTAGCCCTTGCGCGCATTCGGCAGGAGGTACGGAGCGTTGGTCATCGACTCCATGCCGCCCGCGACAACGATAGAGCTGTTCCCGGTCTCGACGGCTTGTGCAGCAAGAGCGACGGCCTTCAACCCGGAACCGCAGACCTTGTTGATGGTCATCGCGCCAACTTCGGGCGGGAGTCCGCCGAACAGCGCTGCCTGACGAGCCGGATTCTGACCGAGCCCTGCCGAGACAACATTGCCCAGAATGCACTCGTCCACCGATGCAGGATCGAGATTCGCGCGCTTCACCGCTTCGCGCACGGCGATTGCGCCCAACTGGGGCGCGCTCAGATCACTAAGGCTTCCCTGAAATTTTCCAATCGGTGTCCGGCATCCGGAAATGACTACGATATCGTTGGAACCCGCCATTGATGCACTCCTGATAAGGGTATGTCGCCCGCAAACGTCCTACATTATAGATGCGCGGCATGTTTTCGAAGGTGCGTCCTCGCATGCTGCAAACTCGATGTGCGGAGGCCATGCCGAATTTAGAAATCTGAGCGGAAAATTTCTTGGAGAGTGAAACGAGTGACCGGCGGAGAATTTTTGGATCAAGAAGGAGTGGCGGTGACTTTGGTACGGAGTTGCGAACGCGACCGACACTCATTTTTCTCTTGACTTCGTTCTACGTTGACTCTATACAATCAATCAGTTGCAACTGAAGACCGTTGCAAGATTCCATGAAGAATGGAAAAGGGAGAATAGATCCATGGCAACCAAGAAGAAAGCGAAGAAGAAAAGCAGCAAGAAGCACTAAGAACCAAGCAGTCGGTAGATAAAAACGGGGACGCGATGAGCGTCCCCAAAGTTTTTTGTACGGAAACAATTCGGCAAGAACATCCGGCGTGCAGCGCTGGAATCCTCAGTAAAAATCAGAACAACTCAGGTAAAAGCCGCAATTCTTGCAGACTGCCTTGCAACGGTGTCCTCGGAGTTCGGCGGAACAGTTCGGACAATACATCGAGACATCAGTTTTTTGCGGTACGATTTTCGACGAACCGACCGCAGCGGGGGCAGAAGCTTTCTGCGCGGGCAGAAGCGCATTTGAACTCATAGGTGAGTGTTGTAGCACGACACGATTGAAGCGCCAATGATAAATCCGGGCGCTGAACCAGGAAGAGCGTAGCTGGCAAGCTTCCAGCGAAGTTCTACCGTGACTGTGAAAAGGCGCGGTACCCAAGTGGTAAGGGAGAGGTCAGCAAAACCTTTATTCGGCGGTTCGATTCCGCCCCGCGCCTCCAACTAGATCCTTCGGTCCTCCTCCACTATTTGAGCGCATAGAGATTGCCGTCAGTGCTTCCCACGTAGACGACGTCGTTCACGACCACTGGGGACGAGAGAATGGTTCCCATGCTGAGAAGCTTATCGACTGCAATCACCATATCGTCGTAGAAAAGATCGGGAGAGCGAAAGACTGCTTCGAACCTGATGCTGCCATCTGGATTGATAAAAGCATGGGCGTTCTGTTTGGCACCCTCGGTTTCGAAGACCCATGCCGGTTTTTGGGCCTTGAGGTCAATGGCAGTGAGCTGGCCGCCAAAGTTGCCCATGTAGAGCGTATCCTGCGCAACAGCCATTGAGGAAAAGACGGGACTCCCAGTCGGCAGTTGAAATAATGCTGCGCCAGTCTTGGCATCGACTGCGTGCAGAATTCCTGGGATAGACGTTCCGAAATAAACCCTGCCGTCGTAGACCAACGGAGTGTTGTTTACCCACGATCCTTCGTTCGCGAAGCTCCACTTTTGCTTCCCAGTCGTGGCATCAACCGCATAGACGTTGGCATCGCGGCATCCGAAGAACACGGTACCGTCTACGACAACGGGCGAGGATTGAATTCCGACATGATTGTGGCTATCGGGGTCATCGCCAGTTCTAAATCGCCATTTCTCCTGTCCAGTGGCTGTGTCGAGCGCGTAGAGATAGCTATCCCAGCTTCCAATGAACAATGTGCCGTTCGAGATCGCTGGTGACGCGTGCACGACGTCGCCAGTGTGAAACTTCCATCTCAGTGTTCCCGA
>Ga0209465_10001143_pt1 | contig 12014 bp, 9 predicted proteins | sample PanSoiPlot1MoBio_FD_188321 | JGI IMG/M metagenome (GOLD analysis project Ga0209465, IMG submission 188321) | Tropical forest soil microbial communities from Panama analyzed to predict greenhouse gas emissions - Panama Soil Plot 1 MoBio (SPAdes)... | ecosystem: Environmental > Terrestrial > Soil...
GACGGGAGTACGGTTTCGTACCGCACGCGCATCCGGACGCCTTCCTTCCCTCATATACAAACGGTGCCGTTATTGTCCCGGGGCCTGATGATTCCGGACCTGATTATCATTCTGGGTAGCCTGGATTTTGTTCTGGCGGATGTCGACCGGTGAGGAACTTAACTGATGCTGACATCTGACGAGATCAACGAGATTGAGGCCGAAGCGGCGCGCTATCCAAAGCGCGAAGCGGTTTGTATTGACGCGCTAAAGATCGTGCAGCGGCACCGCGGCTGGGTTTCCGATGAGAGCGTTCGTGAAATTGCCGGACATCTCGGCATGTCTACCACGGACGTGGATAGCGTGGCGACGTTTTACAACCTTATTTTTCGCAAGCCCGTGGGGCGTCACGTGATCATGATCTGCGACAGCGTGAGTTGTTGGATCACGGGCTACGACCGAATGCGGAAACATCTCCACGAGCGTCTGGGAATCGAGCTTGGCGAAACGACGCCGGACAAGCGCTTCACGCTCCTGCCCATCGTATGTCTCGGCTGCTGCGATCATGCCCCGGCTATGATGGTGGACAGCGATCTGCACGGCGACCTGGATGCGCAGAAAATCGATACGGAACTCGAGAAGTATAAATGACCGCCAACACAGAAAGGCCGCTTACCGAGAACATGCGCCCGGATGGGTCTTTCCTGGACGTGCGTGCCTACGAGCAGGCCGGCGGTTACCAGGCGATCCGCAAGGTCCTGAGTGGCGGCATGACGCCGAAAGCGGTCACCGATGAAGTGAAGGACGCGAACCTGCGCGGCCGGGGCGGCGCCGGTTTTCCGACCGGTTTGAAATGGTCTTTCGTGCCGCTTGGCAAAGACGCTCCCAATCCTACTTACTTGGTGGCCAACGCCGATGAGATGGAGCCGGGCACGTTCAAAGACCGGCTGCTGCTGGAGCGCAATCCCCACCAACTCATCGAAGGGATGATCGTTGCTGGATACGCCATCGAGGCGGACATCGCGTTTATCTTTATGCGCGGAGAATACACGCTCGCCGCTGAACGAATTGAGCGCGCGATCGCGGAAGCCTACGAACGTCATTACCTGGGGAGGGACATCCTCAACTCCGGCTACGGCTTGGAGCTCTATCTGCACCTGAGCGGCGGCCGCTACATCTGCGGGGACGAGACCGGATTACTGAATGCGCTGGAAGGCAAGCGCGCTAACCCGAGATCGAAGCCGCCATTTCCACCGGTCGTGGGCCTGTTCGGCAAGCCCACGGTGGTCAATAACGTTGAGACGCTTAGCTGTGTGCCCCACATTATCAACAACGGTGCGGCGTGGTTTCGCGGTTTAGGCCGGACAAAGGACGCTGGAACCAAATTATTTGGCGCCAGCGGGAAAGTGAAGCGTCCCGGCCTCTGGGAACTGCCTATGGGAACCACCGTCCGCGAAATTCTCGAAGAGCATGCGGGGGGCATGCGCGACGGTCTCAAATTTCGCGGCTTGTTGCCTGGTGGCGCCTCCACCGATTTCATCGTCGAAGAGCACCTGGACACGCCCATGGATTTTACCTCTCTGGACAAATTGGGAAGCCGCATGGGCACCGGCACCATGATCGTGCTCGATGACCAGACCTGTCCCGTCGGCATGACCTGGAACCTGACGCACTTTTTCGCCCAGGAGTCCTGCGGGTTCTGCACGCCCTGCTGGAGTGGGCTCGGATGGGCGGAGCGGATTCTGAAATCGATGGAGGAGGGCCGCGGGGAGAGCGGCGACCTCGACAAGCTCGCATCTCTAGCCAAGATGTGGAACCCCGGTAACACATTCTGCGCGCTCGCGCCCGGCGCGGCAGAGCCGGTGCAGAGCGCGCTCAAGTACTTTCGCGCCGATTTCGAACGGCACATCAGCGAGCGCCGCTGCCCGTGGAGATAAAATGGCGACCGTTTACGTTGACAATAAACCGTATCCGATGAATCCGGATGAAAACCTGCTCCACGGCTGTCTTTCTCATGGGTTCAAGTTGCCATATTTCTGCTGGCATCCGGCGTTGGGATCGGTGGGCGCCTGCCGTCAGTGCGCCGTGAAACAGTTCAAAGACGAACACGATACGCACGGCAAGATCGTGATGTCCTGCATGACGCCGGCCGCGGAAGGGACGCGCATCTCCATCGCTGATCCCGAGGCTGCCGCTTTTCGCGCCGGCATTATCGAGGGACTCATGCTGAATCATCCGCATGACTGCCCGGTATGCGACGAGGGGGGCGAGTGTCACTTGCAGGATATGACGGTGATGGCCGGTCACGACTACCGCCGTTACGAATTCGACAAGCGCACGTTTCGCAATCAGAACTTGGGCCCGCTGGTAAATCACGAGATGAACCGCTGCATCCAGTGCTACCGCTGCGTACGCTACTATCGCGACTATGCGGGCGGCAACGACCTGAACGCCTTCGCATCGCGCAACACGGTCTTCTTTGGCCGTAGCGAAGATGGCATTTTGGAAAATGAATTCAGCGGCAACCTCGTCGAAATCTGTCCCACCGGTGTGTTCACCGACAAAACTCTGAAGCATCATTACGCCCGCAAGTGGGACCAGCAGTTTGCTCCCTCGCTCTGCGTGCACTGCGGCCTCGGCTGCAACACGGACGCGGGCGAGCGCTATGGGACCCTGCGTCGCATCGTCAACCGCTACAACCACGAAGTAAACGGCTATTTTTTGTGTGACCGCGGAAGGTTTGGCTATGAGTTCGTGAACAGCGAACGGCGTATCCGCCGGCCCGTGCTGGAGGGCCGGCCCACTTCCGTGGCGTTGGCCCAACGCCAGCTGCGCGAAAGGATCGCAAACGGTAGAGTCATCGGAATCGGTTCTCCGCGCGCATCCCTCGAAGCCAACTTTGCCCTGCGCACTCTGGTGGGCCCGAACCGTTTTTACTCGGGTATGGCCGATGACGAGGCGAGGCTGGTCAGGCGCATGCTCGAAATTCTGCAGCACCGTCCGGTGCGGACACCGACGTTACACGAGATTGAGGAAAGCGACGCTGTCTTTATCCTGGGCGAGGATGTAACTAACGTCGCCCCCAGAATGGCACTGGCTTTGCGCCAGTCGGTGCGCCAGCAACCCATGGAAATCGCCCAAAAGCTGAAAATACCATTGTGGATGGATCACGGCGTGCGCGATGCGCTGCAGGGCGCCAAGGGGCCGCTCTACATTGCGACGCCGTATGCCACGCGCCTGGACGAGATCGCTACGGCCACGTTCCACGGGGCGCCTGACGACCTGGCTCGCCTGGGATTCGCCGTGGCCCATGCGCTCGACTCACGCGCGCCGTCATCAGAAAATTTCCCGCTTGCGAACGAGATTGCCGCCGCATTGAAAGCCGCGAAGAAGCCTCTCGTCATCTCCGGCGCGAGCTGCGGCAGTGAAGCGCTCATTCAAGCCGCGGCGAATGTCGCAATGACGGGAGCGGCCGCGCTCAGCTTTACGGCGCCCGAGTGCAATACGGTCGGCGCGACGCTCATGGGGGGAAGCCCATTAGGCGACGCGTTCCGAGCGCTCAGCGATAGACAGGCGGACACTGTTATCATCCTGGAAAATGATCTCTATCGCCGCGCTCCTGCTCATGAAGTCGACTCCTTCCTCAAGACGGCAGCGCATGTGATCGTCCTCGACCACCTGGCAAATGCGACGACAGAGAAAGCCGAACTGGTTTTGCCGGCCGGAACATTTGCCGAATCCGATGGCACTTTCGTCAGCAGCGAAGGACGCGCCCAGAGATACTTCCAGGTTTTCGTTCCGCAGAATGATGTTGCGCCAAGCTGGCGCTGGCTGAAGCAGGATGGCTGGAAAGACCTCGACGATGTGATTGCGGCAATGTCAGAGGCTTTGCCCGAACTTGCCGCGGTGCGTCACGCCGCGCCGCCGGCTACTTTTCGCATCAACGGGGCGAAGATCCCACGCTCACCGCATCGCGAAAGCGGGCGTACGGCGATGCTGGCGAACATCGATGTGTCCGAGCCCAAGCCGCCCGACGATGACGATTCGCCGCTTTCGTATTCTATGGAGGGAACGCCGGACCAGCCGCCGGCCCCCTTGATTCCGTTTTTCTGGTCGCCCGGTTGGAACTCCATTCAGGCGACACAGATGTATCAGAAGGAAGTTGGCGGACCGTTGCGCGGCGGCGATGCCGGCGCGCGCATCTTCGAGCCCGCAGCGGCCAACGGCCAGCCGTATTTCAGTGCCATTCCTGCCGCGTTTGAGCCACGCGAGGGTGAGTGGTTACTCGTACCCATGTATCACATATTCGGCTCGGATGAACTGAGTCTTTTGGCGCCAGGAATCGCCGAACTTGCGACAAAACCGTATGTCGCGGTGAGTACCGGTGATGTTACCGAGGGTGCGGAAGTCGACGTGAGCTGTGCCAGCGGCACGTTCCGAGTGCCTGTGCGCATCCGTCATGATCTCCCGCCGGGGGTTGCCGGACTGTCCATGGGAATTCCTCCGCTGGTTGGCATCAAGCTGCCTGCCTGGGGAAAGATTGCGAGGCCGAAATGACTAGTCCGTACCCGATTCTTTCGATCCTCGGAATTGTGATCGTGGCCCTGACTATTGCGGCCTCCTTGATATGGGTCGAGCGACGGTTGCTTGCCCTCTGGCAGGACCGCTACGGACCGAACCGCACCGGTTCTTTCGGTCTGCTTCAGGTAGTGGCTGATGCGATAAAAATCTTCATGAAGGAGGACTGGGTTCCTCCGTTCGTTGACAAGCCGGTTTTCATTCTTGCTCCGGCCATCATCTTCATCACGGTGTTAATGTCTTTTGCGGTGATCCCGGTGGCGCCGGGAATTATCGTGAGCGATCTGAATATCGGCCTTTTGTTCTTTCTCGCCATGTCGTCGCTCGGGGTTTACAGTGTTGTGCTTGCCGGTTGGTCCTCTGACAACAAGTACGCATTCATTGGCGGCTTGAGGGCGGCGGCCCAGATGTTGAGTTACGAAGTCTTCATGGGACTCTCCTTGATGGGCGTCGTGCTGCTTGCGGGATCGTTTAGCCTCCCCGCCATCGTCGAAGCCCAGAAGAAGCTCTGGTTCGTGGTTCCTCAGTTCTTGGGCTTTGTCTTGTTTCTGATCGCGGGCTTCGCTGAAACGCGCCGGATCCCCTTCGATCTGCCCGAAGCCGAAAGCGAACTTGTCGCGGGTTATCACTCCGAATACTCAGGGATGAAGTTCGGCATGTTCTTCGTTGGAGAGTACATGGGAGTCACTTTGATCTCAGCCATGATTGCTGTGCTTTTTTTCGGCGGCTGGCTGGGACCGGTGCTCCCCGGAGTGATCTGGTTTCTGCTCAAGACTTTTTTCTTTATTTGCTTCTTTGTTCTGGTGCGGGCGTCCCTTCCCCGGCCGCGTTTCGATCAGCTCATGTCCTGGGGCTGGAAGGTGATGCTACCCCTGGCGTTGGCCAATTTGCTCGTGACCGGCGCGGCGGTACTTATCTGGAGGTAGGAAATGTTCAGCATACTTAGAACCATCTGGTACGTTTTTCTCCATTCCTTTCAGAAGCGGGTCACGGTCCAATATCCGGAGGAGAAGCCGTATCTCGCGCCGCGCTACCGCGGCAGGATCATATTGTCGCGTGATCCAGACGGGGGTGAGCGCTGCGTGGCGTGCAACCTCTGCGCGGTTGCGTGTCCGGTGGATTGTATCGCGCTCCAAGCAACCGAGGATCAGACCGGGCGGCGTTATCCAGAGTTCTTCCGCATCAACTTCTCGCGCTGTATTTTCTGTGGTTTCTGCGAAGAGGCCTGCCCTACCTACGCCATCCAGCTTACGCCCGATTTTGAGATGGGGGAATTTCACCGCAAAAACCTCGTGTATGAAAAGGAAGATTTACTGATCGACGGGCCCGGCAAGTATCCCGGTTATAACTTCTGGCGGGTTGCTGGAGTCAAGATCGGGGGCAAGGATAAGGGGGAGGCAGCGCACGAAGCGCCGCCCGTCGACGTTCATTCTCTGTTGCCGTGAGATTGATTATGGAACTTGCTTTTTACATCGCGGGAGTAGTGGCGGTCATATCGACGTTTCTGATGCTGACTCGCCTGAATGTTGTGCATGCCCTGCTGTACCTGATTGTGTCCCTCCTCGCAGTGGCAGTGGTTTTCTACACGCTCGGCGCCCCATTTGTGGCAGCGCTTGAGGTGATCGTTTACGCGGGTGCGATCATGGTGCTTTTTGTCTTCGTGGTGATGATGCTCAACTTGGGGAAACAGGGCGTCGAGATGGAAAAACAGTGGCTCACGCCGGGAATCTGGACTGGCCCTGTGCTTCTCGCCGGCATCCTTATTATAGAGGTCCTTTACTTGGTGCGGGTCGGGACCGCGAGCCTGCCCACTGGCGCCGTGGAACCGAAGGAAGTCGGGATAGCCCTGTTTGGTCCTTATCTGATTGGCGTCGAGCTTGCCTCTATGCTTTTGCTGGCTGGCTTGGTGGGCGCCTATCACCTGGGCTTCCGCAAAGACGAAAAACAGGAGATCCAACATGGCAGAGATACCTATGAGAGACGGGCTACTGCTAGCGGGAATTCTGTTCTCGCTCGGACTGACCGGCTTGCTCGTACGCCGTGATTTAATTGTTGTCCTGATGTCTCTCGAGGTGATGCTCAATGCGGCGGGTCTGGCATTTGTCGTCGCAGGGGCTCGTTGGCATCAGGCCGACGGTCAGGTCGTGTTTCTGTTCATTCTGGCCATGGCAGCGGCCGAAGTCGCTGTAGGATTGGCGCTGGTGATGCAAATCTACCGCCGCTTCAAGTCTCTGGACGTGGACGCGCTGAGCGAAATGAGAGGATGACGTGATCAGTTTGTTGTGGCTCGTTCCGGCATTGCCTCTCGTTAGTGCGTTGGTGCTCGTATTGTTCGGCTCGCGTTTATCGCGCGGAGCGGTAGCGGCATTCGGGGTAGGTTCGATTGGACTCTCAGCGCTGATCACGATTCTGGCGGCGCTGAGTTTCTTTAGCGCGCCTCCAGCCGGCAACTCCTATACTCAAGTCCTTTGGACCTGGATCGACGTCGCGGGCTTTAAGCCCGAGATCAGCTTTTATCTCGACGCCCTCTCGCTCGTCATGGTGCTGGTGGTCACTTTCGTCGGCTTTTTGATTCACCTTTACTCGGCCGAGTTCATGGTTGAAGACGAGGGCTATAGCCGCTTCTTCGCATACATGAATCTGTTCGTCGCGTCGATGATAACGCTGCTACTCGGGAATAATCTTCTCTTGCTCTATCTCGGGTGGGAAGGCGTAGGGTTGTGCAGCTATCTGCTGATCGGATTCTGGTATCGCGAGCCTGTGAACGGCTTGGCAGCGCGCAAGGCATTCATCGTAACCCGCGTGGGCGATACCGCGATGTCGCTGGGTTTGTTTCTGCTCTTCACCCAACTGGGCACGCTGCAGATCCAGGATCTTATGCAGCGTGCTTCCCAACAATGGCAGTCGGGATCCATTTACGCGCTTGTGGCAGCGCTTCTGCTGTTAGGGGGCGCGGTGGGCAAATCGGCGCAGCTTCCGCTGCAGGTCTGGCTGCCGGATGCCATGGCCGGCCCGACGCCGACGAGCGCTCTCATCCACGCAGCGACGATGGTTACTGCAGGCGTTTATCTGATTGCGCGGACGCACGTTTTGTTTGCATTGGCGCCGGCGGCGCAATTGGCCGTCGCAATTGTCGGTGCGGGCACGTTGCTGCTCGCCGGGTTTAGCGCGCTCACGCAGCACGACATCAAGCGCGTGCTTGCCTACTCTACGGTAAGCCAGATCGGCTACATGTTTCTCGCGCTCGGCGTCGGCGCGTGGCAGGCGGCGATCTTCCACTTCATGGCCCATGCGTTCTTCAAGGCCCTCCTGTTCCTTGGCGCCGGTGTGGTCATCGATGCTCAGCATGACGAGCACAGCATCTTCCGGATGGGCGGTTTGCGGAAAGAGCTGCCCATCACGTTCTGGACGTTTCTAATCGGCGGTTGCTCGCTGGCAGGCCTGCCGTTTACCGCCGGCTTCTTCGCCAAAGACCTGATCATCTGGGCAGCGTTGTCGGCCGAAGGAGGACAACCAGGATTCTGGATTGCCGGAATCATCGGCGCGCTGCTGACTTCGCTCTATACCTTCCGGCTGATCTTTCGGGTCTTCTTCGGCCCATCGAATACACCCGTCACCAAACGGCCGGGCTACGCCATGACGGTTCCGTTGCTGTTGCTCGCTGCGCTTTCTATTGTCGGCGGAAACATAAAAGAGCCATTCCTTGCTTTTCTCCATCCCTCTTTGCCGGCCACGATCGAATCTGCTTCCGCGTTTTTGACTGAAGTTCAGTCGGAGGCGACCGCCGCCACCGTCTTCCTGATCGGCCTCTACTGCGCTTACTTGTTTCATCTCCAAAAGGGAACCCTCGCCGACGCTCTCGTCGTGAATCCCGTCGGACGCACGCTTCATCAATGGTGGTTTTCGGGCTGGGGCTTTGACTGGATCTATGACAAAGCCTTCGTGCAGCCGTTCATCCGGGCAGCAGAAATCAACAAGAGTGATTTCGTCGACGCCTTTTATACCGGAGTCGCACGGTGGGCTGAACTGTTTTATCGCGGGTTGAGCCAAACCGAAACCGGCCGCGTCCGCTGGTACGCCATGGGGATGGCTGCAGGGTCGGTGGTGTTCATAGCCATGGTGCTCTTCTTATGATCTTGAGCTATCTGATTGGCATTCTGTTGGTCGCTGGCATTCTCGCCTGGCTCACGGCACGCTGGAGCGCGGAGCTCCCGCGTTGGATCTCGCTCATCGCGATTGGCATCGATCTCGTCCTGGCGGCGCTCGTCTGGGCCGGCAAAACCTCGAGCGCCACGGGGGCGTGGCTCGATGAGTTGGACTGGAATTGGGTGCCGAGTTTTGGCATCCATTTTCATCTTGCGGTGGATGGCCTTAGCTTGCTGATGCTCATCCTCACGTTTTTCCTGGGCATCATGGCCGTGCTCGCCTCCTGGACGGAAATCCGCGAGCAGGTCGGCTTTTTTCACTTCAACTTGATGTGGGTTCTGGCGGGAATCGTGGGCGTGTTCCTTTCGGTTGACCTGTTCCTCTTCTATTTTGCCTGGGAGCTGATGCTGGTCCCGATGTATTTTCTCATCGTTATATGGGGCCACGAGCGACGCGTCTACGCGGCCGTAAAGTTTTTCCTGTTCACCCAGCTCAGCGGACTGCTGATGCTGATCGCCATCCTGGCGCTCTACTTTATCCACCATCAGTCAACCGGCGTTTACACGTTCGCATATTCTGAACTACTCGGCACGCAGTTAAGCCCGCGCACCGAGCTTTGGATCATGCTCGGTTTTTTTGTCGCCTTCGCAGTGAAGTTGCCGGTTGTGCCGCTGCATACCTGGCTGCCGGATGCCCATACTGAGGCGCCGACCGCCGGGAGTGTGGTCTTGGCCGGGTTGCTTTTGAAGACCGGCGCATACGGCCTAATGCGTTTCGTCATCCCTCTGTTTCCGCATGCTGCTCATGAGTTCACACCAGTAGCTCTGGCGCTGGCCGTTATCGGGATCGTTTACGGTGCCGTCATGGCTTTCTCGCAAACGGATCTCAAACGCCTGGTGGCCTACACCAGCGTGAGCCACCTGGGGTTTGTGCTGCTCGGGATATTCTCCTGGAACCCGCTTGCGCTCCAGGGCGCGATTATGACGATGATCTGTCACGGTCTGAGCACGGGTGGACTCTTCATCCTGGTCGGCAGCTTACAGGAACGCATTCACACTCGTGATCTCGATAGGATGGGTGGACTCTGGGCCGTGGCGCCACGCTTGAGCGGAACAGCGCTCTTCTTTAGCCTGGCCTCGCTCGGCCTACCGGGATTGGGCGATTTCGTCGGCGAGTTTCTCGTCTTACTTGGTGCCTATAAGATCAGCGTCACAATTACCGTGGTCGCAAGTCTCGGTGTTCTCGCGTCCACTTTTTATGCGCTGCGGATGGTGCAGCGCGCTTTCCAGGGCCCAAACACACAGAGTTGGCAACTCGCCGACCTGACGCCACGGGAAGGGCTCATGATGGCGGCGATGATGGTAGGCCTGCTGTGGCTCGGATTCTATCCCCAGCCGGTGCTCAACACATTTAGCCCGGCTATGGACAATCTGCAGCGCAACGCACAGCTGTCCATTGCGGCCTCGGAAGACAAACGATGAGCCCTGCCGGCATATTCGCCCAAGCAGGCGCGAGATGCCGGGGCCTTAGATACTGCCCTCGAGGCGCTGAGGGCATTCCAACGCAAACTTCCTTCTACATAGGCTTCGTGATGTCGGAGAACTCGAAGGCTTCCAAGCCGACGGGGAGTGTCGGCGTGTTTTATTAGGGAGAAGCGTATGGCTGCGGAGAATGGTTCCGAGAGCAAGGACAGGCAAACTTCCTTCGACATTAGCCGAAGGCAAGTTTTACTAACCCTCGGCGGGCTGGGAGCTGCGATATGCGCCGGTGCGGCTACATGGGGCGGACTTGAGTTGATGGTCAGCGCCCGTCAGACCGTCGATAGCTGGAACAAAGCGGTCTGTCGCTTCTGCGGTACCGGCTGCGGCGTTATGGTGGGTATGAAGGACGGTCGCGTTGTGGATGTTCGTGGAGACGAACTCGCTCACAACAAAGGCGTCATCTGCATCAAGGGCTCGATGCTGCCGGAACTTACCCGAATTCAAGGCCGGCTCAAGTCGCCAAAAATCCGGCGCGCGGGCAAGCTTGTGGACGCCTCCTGGGATGAGGCCATGGGTTTGGTTGCCGCTAGATTCTCACAATGCATCGATCAATTCGGCCCTGACTCTGTTGCGTTCTACGGCTCCGGGCAACTCTTCACGGAAGAGTCCTATACTGCGAACAAACTGTTCAAGGCGGGCATCCGGACCAACAACGTGGACGGGAATCCTCGACTGTGCATGGCATCGGCGGTAACCGGATATGTCTCCACCTTTGGAAAAGACGAACCACCGGGCTGTTATGCAGATGCCGACCACGCCGACTGCTACTTCATGATCGGAGCCAACCCCTATGAATGTCACCCGCCCATATTTGAGCGCATCCGGCAACGGAAGAGAGCCAATCCAAATACGGTGATCGTTTGCGTTGATCCAAGACGAACAAAAACGGCCGAGCACTCGGACATTCATCTTGCGGTTATCCCAGGAACAGATTTGTTGCTTCTCAATTCGATGGCATTTGTCATCTTTGATGATGGCCTGCAGGATCAAAATTTTATCGACAAGCATGTTCGCTTCAGCGATGGAGAACGCGATGTCGATCAAGCGGCCTTCCAGCAGTTTCTGCGGTCGTACACTCCCGAAAAGGTGGAGCAAGAGCTGGGCGTCTCAGCCGGCGACATCCGGCGTGTAGCTTATCTTTTCGCCAAATCTCCCGCGACCATGTCGTTGTGGACGATGGGCATCAATCAACGGACGCAGGGCACGTTTCTCAACAGCGCGCTCAATGGTCTGCACCTGATAACCGGCCAAATTGGACGGCCTGGGGCCACCCCGTTCTCTCTAACCGGCCAGCCGAATGCCTGCGGCGGCGTTCGTGACACCGGCGCTTTATCGCATACTCTTCCTGGAGGACGATTAGTCGCGAATCCTGAGCACCGCCAGGAAATGGAAAAGATCTGGAAAGTTCCGGAGGGAACCCTCTCCGCCAAGCCGGGCTTCGATGCCGTCAATCTGTTCCGCGCCATGGAGGACGGACGCGTTAAAGCGGTACTCATAATGTGCACAAATCCGGGCACGTCACTTCCGGCCGCCGGTCGGTATCACGCTGCGATGGAGAAGTGTTTCACCGTGGTCTCGGATGCTCTCGAAGATAGCGAGACGCAGCGCCATGCACAGGTAGTATTGCCGGCCGCTTTGTGGATCGAGAAACAAGGTGTAACGGGCCAGGGAGAACGGCGCTACCAATTGACTCCCAAGCTTCTCGACCCACCTGGCCAAGCCCGCAGCGACTTGCAAATCCTGGTCGATCTCGCGGCTCGGCTGGGGCAT
>Ga0209465_10001146_pt1 | contig 12000 bp, 9 predicted proteins | sample PanSoiPlot1MoBio_FD_188321 | JGI IMG/M metagenome (GOLD analysis project Ga0209465, IMG submission 188321) | Tropical forest soil microbial communities from Panama analyzed to predict greenhouse gas emissions - Panama Soil Plot 1 MoBio (SPAdes)... | ecosystem: Environmental > Terrestrial > Soil...
TGAGCTTCCCAAGCCCGCAGCCGGCGCAGATCGGGTCGTGTTCTTTGGCGATCAGATCACCGAAGCGTGGGGCGGCCCGGCGGGCAGATTCTTTCCCGGCAAGCCGTATCTCAATCGCGGCATCGCGGGTCAGACCACGGCACAGATGCTCGTCAGGTTCCGCCAGGACGTCGTCGCTCTACAGCCCAAGGTTGTGATCATCCAGGGTGGAACCAATGACATCGCCAGCCTGTTCACGCCGGGGACCGAGGCGCTCGTTCTCGACAACGTCCGCTCGATGACGGAGATCGCGCACGCGAACGGCATCCGCGTGATCATCGCGTCGGTCACGCCGGTCTGCGACTGCGTGACCGACCAGACGACGACGCGTCCGCAGGGCAAGTTGATTGGATTGAACGGATCGCTCCGTGACTATGCGGCAGAGCGTGGTCTGGTGTTTCTCAACTATTACGCGGCGCTGGTCAACGGACGCGATTTCAAGGCGGATCTCACGGCGGACGGGTTGCTCCCGAACGATGCCGGCTACGCGGTGATGGCGCCGCTGGCCGAGGAGGCTATTGCGCGCGCGTTGGGCAGGGCACGGTGAACAGTGCAATTAAGAATTTGGAATTTGGAATTCGTGTCACGCTTTCACGCCGCCTCGTTCGGGTGCAACCGCGATCACGCATTCCAAATTGCAAATCCCTGATTCCTAATTGCGCGCTGCAGGGGAGAACGAAGTGAGAGCACTTACGGCAATCATGACTGCGGCGCTAGCTTTCGGGGCAGCCGCCGTCATTCAAGCCCAAGGCCGCGGCGGGCAGAACTGGAATACCGTCAGCGCCGATGCCCAGCGCACCGGCTGGCTGCGAACCGAGACGCGCATTTCGGCGGAGGCGCTCCAGGCTTCCGGGGCCGGCGGCTTTCAGTTGCTGTGGAAGGTCAAACCCGAGAACCAACCGCGCCAGCTGAACACACTCACACAGCCGTTGATCCTGGGCAATCTGATCTCGCACAAGGGCTTCAAAGCGCTGGCCTTCTTCGGCGGCAGCGGCGACGTCGTCTACGCGTACGACTACGATCTCGGCAAGGTCTACTGGAGTCAGAAGCTCTCCACCGGCGTAGCATCGCAGCCGGCCACTCCGACCTGTCCCGGTGGGCTAACCTCGATCACGCGGAGCACGCCGCTCACGCAGTCGGCGGCGCCTGCTGGACCAGGCGCGCTCGGGCGAGGCGGCCCCGGCGCGGGCGCGCCGCCCGGACCGCCGGCGGGCCGCGGTCCTTCGCCGCCGATTGGCGTGAACCCGGCGAACCTCCCAATCACGGGCGCGGTCTGGGCGATCTCGAGCGGCGGCATGGTGCACGCCCTGAACCCGCACATCGGCGCCGACCTCCGCACGCCGGTGCGCATCGTGCCGGCCGGCGCGAAAGTGATCGGCAGCGTGCTTGTCAACGACGTCCTCTTCGCGGCGACCACCGACTCCTGCGGCGGTGCGGCGAACGGCGTCTACGCGCTCGATGTCTCAAAGGACGGATCGGCGACGACGATGGCAAAGGCGTGGGCGACGGGCGGCGCGACGATCGCAGGCAGCGCCGGGCCGACACTTGGTCTCAACGACACCTTGTATGTCGCGACCGGTGCCGGCGGCGGCCGTTTTGCCAACGCCGTGGTCGCCATCGATTCGAAGACGTTGCAGCCGCTCGACTGGTTCGCCGGCGACGTGGCGTTCGCGACCTCCCCGGTCGCGTTCACCGACGGCGGCCGCGACTTCGTTGCTGCCGCGGCGCGGGATGGACGGTTGTACGTCCTCGATGGAAGGGCGCCGGGCGGCGCGGACCATCGGACGCCGCTGGCGCGAAGCGCTGCCTACTCCACCGGCACAGACACCGGCGGCGCCGTGACGACCTGGCAGGAGCGCGACGGCGCGCGCTGGCTGCTCGTCGCATCGGCCGGTGCGGTTGCCGCCGACACGAAGTTCGGCGCGGCGAACGGCGCGATCACCAACGGGTTTGTCGCGGCGTTCAAGTTCAGCGGTCAGGACGGGTCGTTCAAGCTGGAGCCGGCGTGGACGTCGCGGGACATGACGTCGCCCGCGGCGCCGATCGTGCTGAACGACGTCGTGTTCGCGCTGTCGACCGGCGCGTTCCGCGGCGGCGATCCGCAGCTGGCGAGCGCGCAGCGGCTGGAGCGTTCGACACCCGCCGTGTTGTATGCCCTCGACGCGAAGACCGGCAAGGAATTGTGGAGCAGCGGCCGCAGCGTCACCGCGTCGGTGCAGAACGTCGGACCGTCCGGGCAGGACGGGCAGGTGTACGTCGTCGCCGCCGACGGGACGCTCTACGCGTTCGGCATTCCATTGGAGCACTGACCCATGCGTCGAATGATCATCTGTGCGGCAGCGCTGGCGATCCTGGCAATCGCCGGGCCTCGGATCGGGGCGCAGGGCGCGGCGGCAGCGAAGCCGCCGTTGATCGACTACTCGACTGACGGCGGCGACGCCCAGCGCACCGGCTGGATTAGAGACGAAAAGATCATCTCGAAAGAAACCATCGGCGGACTGAAGCTGCAGTGGAAGCGTGAGACCGGCAACGAGCCGCGCGCCTTGCACGCGCTGATGCCGGTCCTGGTCGCCAGCAACCTGAATACGTCGTCTGGCGCGAAGCAACTGGCCATCGTTGCCGGCATCTCGGACAACATCGTGGCGTTCGACGTGGAGACCGGCCGCATCGTGTGGCGGCGGCAGTGGGATTATCCGGGGCAAGTCGTCCCCGGTCAGGACCCGCGGCACCTCGGCTTCCTGCGGCCTGGCGGCAGCAGCGACACGCCGGTGATCGGTCCGCCCGACGCCCAGGGGCGGCGACCACTCTATTTCGTCACCGGCGACGGCATGTTGCACATTCTGAATGCCGCCGACGGCGAAGACCTGCAGCCACCGTTCAAGTTTCACATCGGCAAGGGCTGGTCGCTGAATCTCGTGGGCAACGTGCTGTGGATGGCGAACACCTACGCGGGCGTCTCGGTCGTCGCGACGAAGCTCGACGATCCGCAGCACACGATCATGACGTGGAACTCGGGCAGCGGCGGTGCATGGGGACGCCGAGGCGTCGCGGTCGATTCCACCGGCACCGCGTGGTTCACGACCGGCGACGGCATCTACGATCCGCCTCGCTATGCGAACAGCGTTGTCGGCGTCCACATCGTCGGCGACGAGCTGAAGCTGAAGGACTACTTCACGCCGTCGAACTGGCAGTGGCTGTGGAAGCGCGATCTCGACCCGAACAACACCCCGACGATCTTCACCTACAAGGGACGTGAGCTGATTGCGGCATCCGGCAAGGAGTGCCGTCTCTATCTGCTCGATCCGAAGAACGCCGGCGGCGCGGATCATCATACGCCGCTGTACAAGACGCCGCTGTTCTGCAACGAGGAGGTGGACTTTCAGGACATGGGCAGCTGGGGCGCCGTCTCGACGTGGGAAGACACCGACGGCACGCGCTGGGTCCTCGCGCCGTTCTGGGGTCCGGTGCACTCGCAGTTCAAGGCGCCGATCATGAACACGCCGGAAGCGCGCGAGGGGGGCGTTGCCGCGTTCAAGCTCGAGGAAGTCAACGGACAGCTGCAGTTCACGGCGGCCTGGGTCTCGCGCGACATGAAGCGCGGCGAACCGGTCCTGATCGTCAACGGCATCGTGTTCGGATACGGCAGCGGCGAGGAAACCAAGCAGGCGTTCCCCGACATCGGTCTGCAGTTCGACTCGTCGATTCGCGCCGCCAAAGGCACGCGCGCGGTGATCTACGCGCTCGACGCGCGAACCGGCAAGGAGCTCTGGTCGAGCGGCGATCAGATGCACCAGTGGAACCATTTCTCCGGCATCACGGTCGCGAACGGCCGGGTGTTTCTCGGCACCTACGACGGCACGCTCTATTCCTTCAGCGTCGGCGCGGCCGGCGGCGGCACACCGTAGGCGGTTCCCATGACACGACGACTGGCAGCCCTGACCGCATACCTCGCGATCGCCGTCGCGATCGCGATCCCCCGCGCGCAGACGCAGAAGGCCGACTGGCTGACCGACGGCGGCGATCCACAGCGCACGGCGTGGCAGCGCAACGAGACCCTGCTCACGAAGGACACCGTGAAGGGGATGAAGCTGCTGTGGAAGATCAAGCTCGATAACCAGACGCGGCAGATGCACAACCTCTTTCCGCCGCTCATCGCGGGCAGCGTGAGAACGCGCGACGGCGAGAAGGAGATCGCGGTCGTCGCCGGCGTCGCGGACAACGTCTACGCGATCGACGTCGCGAAAGGGACGCTGCTGTGGAAGAAGACGTTCGACAGCACGTTCCGCGACACGCCCGGCGGACGCGGCGGCGGCGTGCTCTGTCCCGGAGGACTGACCGCCACGCCCGTTCTCGAAAAGAAAGAAGCGGGCTCGTACATCGCGTACGCGGTGTCGTGGGATGGACGGCTCTGGAAACTCGACGTCGCAACCGGCCAGGAGATCGAACCTCCCGCGCTGTTCCTGCCGCCCAACGGCAAGCCGTACGCGTTGAATCTGGTGAACGGCGTGATCTACACGTCAACGGCGCAGGGCTGCGGCGGCAACCCGAACAACTTCTACTCGTACGACCTCGCGACGAAGAAAGTCGGCAACTGGGCGCCGGGCAGCGGCGGTCTGTGGCCGCGGACGGGTCCATCGGTGGGCAAGGACGGTACGGTGTACGCGGGCAGCGGCGACGGCGACTATCTGCCGGAGGAGCAGACCTACGGCCAGGCGATGATCGGCGTGAAGCAGAACGCGCAGACGAAAGCGCTCGAGCTGAAGGACTGGTACGCGCCATCGAACGCGTACTGGATGCGCAAGCGCGATCTGGACTTCAACGCCTCGTCGCCGATTTTCGACTATCACGGCAAGGAATATCTCGTGTCATCGAGCAAGGAGTGCCGGCTCTGGCTGCTCGACACGAGCAAGCTCGGAGGCGACGACCATCGCACACCGGCGTACCGCACGCCGCTGATGTGCAACGAAGAAGTGAACTTCACGATGGGCGTGTGGGGCGCGCTCGCGACCTGGCAGGACAACGACGTGCGCTGGATCCTGACGCCGTTCTGGGGACCGAAGCATCGGCAGTTCAAGGCGGAGATCGAGCACGGGCAGGTCGTCTACGGCGCAATCACCGCGTTCCGGCTGCAGGAGACCGGAGGCAAGCTGTCACTGACGCCGATCTGGATCTCGCGCGACATGTACATGGCCGAACCGCCGGTGATTGCCGACGGGATCGTCTTCGCCTACGGCAGCGGCGAGAGCACCACTCAGCGCTGGCCGGAACCGGGGCACGTCGGTGGCGCAGAAGGCCGCATCCAGGAATCGACGCACGCTGTCCTCTACGCGCTCGACGCGCGGACTGGCGAGGAGTTGTGGTCGAGCGGCGAACAGATCACATCGTGGAATCATTTCACGGGTCTGTCGGTGGCCAACGGCCGCGTCTACATCGATACCTTCGACGGCATGGTCTACTGCTTCGGAGCGCCGAGCCTTCCGGCGGTCGCCGCGACCTCGCCCGGAGCCCGGCAATGAATCGCCGCGTCGCATGTGCGCTGGCGTGCACCGCGGTGGCGGTATCCGCGGCCGTGCTCGACGGCCAGGGTCGAGGCGCCGTCGAGTGGACCACCAGCGGGTTCGATGCGCAGCGATCGGCGTGGATTCGCAACGACCCGCGCATCTCGGTCGTGACGCTGCAGAAGCCAGGCGCGTTCGGCCCATTCAAGTTTCTCTGGAAGCTGAAGCTCGAATACGATCCGGCGGCTGCCACCGCACTGACCGAGCCGATCCTGCTCGATCGCTTGATTGGCTTCCGCGGGTTCAAGTCGATCGCCTTCGTCGCCACCGCTTCGGAAACGGTTCACGCAATCGACGTCGACGTCGGCACGACGCTCTGGAAGTATCACATCAACTACTCGGCCAGTCCGCCGCCGCTGCTCGCTGGAACTCCTGCGTGTCCGGGCGGCTTGAGCGCGGCGCTGTCGCGGCCCACGACGGTCGCGCCGTTCGCCTTCGCGGCTGGCGGCGGGGGGCGTGAGGGACGCTCGGGCGGCGGCGTCGGCGAACCCGGCCGCGGCGCGACGACGCTCGCGGTGGCAGGGCGGGGCCGCGGCGGAGCGCCAGCGCCGGCCGTCGCGCCTGCGGCGAATCCCGCCGTCGTTCCCGGGTCGGCGGCGGCCGCGGCCAATCTTGCGCCCGGTGGTTTGCCGGGCGGCGCGCGGCAGGGCGGCCCCGGCGGCGCGGGGGCTCCGTTCACGCCCGGCGCGGACGCCGCATACGTGGTCGGCAGCGATGGGTATCTCCACGCGCTCAACGTGTCGAACGGCTGGGACAACATGACGCCAGCCCTGTTCCTGCCGGCGAACACGCGCGCAATGGGACTGGTCATCGCCACCGGCACGAGAGGGGAGGCGACGGCGTACGCGGTGACGACGCACGGCTGCGGCAGTCAGGCCGATGCGGTGTGGGCGCTGGATCTCGCGAGCCCGAAGAAGGCGGTGGTCGCGTTCAAGGCCGACGGTGCGACAATCGCGGGAGCGTCGGGTGTCGCGCTCGGCCGCGACGGCACCGTGTATGTCGCGACGACCGATGGGCCGAACCCGATGTCGAACGCGGTCTTCGCACTCGACTCGACGACGCTCAAGCCGAAAGCTTCATTTGCTGTTCCCAGAGCCGACTTCGTGTCGTCGCCGCTTGTCATTCCATGGAAGGACCGAGAGGCGCTGATCGTCGTCGGGCGCAGCCAGCTGTTCGTGTTCGACACGGCGACGCTTCAGACCGGGCCGGTCGCCAGCGCCTCGTATGGCGCTCCGAGCACCGATTCGGCGAGTGGCCTCGCGAGCTGGATCGACGCCAATGACGCGCGCTGGATCGCGGTTCCGAACGCGCGCGGAATCCAGACGTTCAGAGTGGTCGAGCAGAACGGACAGCTGGCGCTGCAGCCAGGCTGGACGTCGCGGGCAATCACCGGCCCGCTGCCGCCGCTCGTCGTCAATGGCGTCCTGTTCGCGATGTCGACTGGAACGCGCTCGACGCCGGCGGTGTTGTACGCGATCGACGCTGCGAGCGCCAAGGAACTCTGGAACAGCGGCCGCGCGATCACGACGACGGTACGCGGCGGGTTGTCGGCCGGTGGAGGGAACGTGTACGTCCCCGGGGCGGACAGCACGTTGTATGCATTCGGATTCGAAATAGAGAAGTAGCGAAGCATGAGGACTGGAACGTGAATGGGCGGATGCTCCCGACACTTGCTGTGACAACGGCCGCCTGCGTGGCCACTCTGACGGCAGCGCTGCAGGACAGGTTTCCCGATGGGCCGGGCAGGGCCGAAGTGGTGAAGGTCTGCAGCGGCTGCCACGACGCGGAGATTGTGCTCGCGAATCTGAAGACGCCGGGCGAGTGGGCGGAAACGCTGCAGAACATGGCGCAGCAGGGGGCCGAAGCGACGCCTGCCGAGTGGGGCCTCATCGAGAAGTACCTCGATCTGAACTTCGCGCTGATCGTGATCAACAAGGCGGCGGCCGAGGAACTGCAATTGACGATGGACGTGACGCGCGACGTCGCCGACGCAATCGTGAAGTACCGGCGTGAGAACGGTCCGTTCAAGTCGGTCGACGACGTGAAGAAGGTGACCGGAGTGGACGCGGGAAAGGTGGACGCGCGGCAAAGCCGGTTCGTGTTCTGACGCCGAGGCGCGGCCGCTGTGTGTGTTTCGCAGCGCAGAACGTGCACGAGTACCGGACGGCCCCGCACCGGGCGGTTCGACGAGGCCCTGCCACGAAACCGCCCATCTTCGGCGTACTTGCGTGCGGCGGCCGGCTCGACTGGCGTCTTCCTGTGCGAAACCCCCGGACGCCCGTTCTTGTTGCTTGAAGGCCTGGGATCGCCGAAGTATCGTCACCCGGGAGTCACGTGGAAAAACGAACTGTTCAAGACGCACTTGATGCCGGCGGCGGAGTGCTGCGGCTCGAACCCGCGTGGGTGCCGCGGACGTTCATGGTTCCCGGGCGGCGGCTGCGACTCCATCCCGATGATCTGTACGCGCTCGGCGGCCATCGCGGCGGTATCAACGAGCGCTGGTTCTCCTCGACGACCAACGCCGACAACGGTCCGGGTACACCGCAGGACGAAGGACTCAGCTACGTCCGCGCGAACGGCTCGCGCTTCCTCCTGAAAGACGCCGTCGATTCGGCTGGCGACTTCCTCATCGGCGAGCGGACCATGGCGCGCGACGGCGGCTGGAACCTGCTCTGCAAGTTCTTCGACAACCTCGGCCCGATCCCGCACCACATGCACCAGAGCGAGGAGCAGGCCGCGCTTCTCGGCCGGCGAGGCAAACCCGAGGCGTACTATTTTCCGCCGCAGTACAACCAGATCTTCAACAACTTCCCGTACACCTTCATGGGTCTCGAACCGGGTACGACGAAGGCCGACGTGCACCGTTGTCTGGAGAACTGGCGGCGCGGCGACAACGGGATTCTGAATCTCTCCCGCGCGTTCCGGCTGCAGCCCGGCACCGGATGGCAGATCAATCCGCGCATCCTGCATGCGCCGGGCTCGCTCGTCACCTACGAGCCACAGGTGAACAGCGACGTCTTCGCGATGTTCCAGTCGGAAGTCGACGGCCGGATCGTGCCGTGGGAGCTGATGACCAAGGATGTCCCGAAAGAGCATCACCACGATCTCGACTACCTCGTCGAGATGCTCGACTGGGAAGCCAACGTGAACCCGGAGTTCGCGAAGTCCAATCGCGTGTTTCCGTGTCCCGTACGTCCGTTCGCCGAGAGCGAGGCCGACGGATATCGCGAGCAGTGGGTCTGCTACGGCACCGGCTACTACTCGGCGAAGGAATTGACCGTGCTCCCCCGGCGGACGATCGCCATCAAGGATGCGGCCGCGTACGGCCTCATCGTCGTGCAGGGGCATGGCACGCTCGGCACGCTCACCGTCTCGGCGCCGACGATGATCCGTTACGGCGACATGACCGAGGACGAGCTGTTCGTCACCGAGGACGCCGCTCGCGCGGGCATTCGAATCGAGAACCACAGCGACACCGATGCGCTCGTCATCCTCAAGCACTTCGGTCCGGGCAATCCTGACGCGGAGCCGCTGCGGCGACGAGCCTAGGGCGCATCTCCGACGAGGTCTCCATGGCGGGTCACCACACCTATCCGAAACTCCACAACGCGATGTGGCCGGGCCTGGTCGGAAAGGGAAGTCCCGGCGCCGAGCCGGCGATCGATCTCGACACGATGCTCGATCTGACAGCGGCTGCATCGGTCGACGGCGTGCGCTTCGACGGCGTCGATCTCTTCCTGTTCGATCCGCACGTCAGCATCGACTCGACAGACGACGATCTGAAGCGGCTCGCGGACACGATCAGCGCCAGGGGCTTCGTCGTCGGTTCGCTGGTGGCGCCGGTCTGGCCGCCGACCGGCGGTGGATCGGCGATGGGCAGCGACGACGATCGCAGGAACTTCCTCAGCCAGGTCCGCAAGGCGTGCGCGATCGGCGAGAAGCTCCGCGACATCGGCATCCGGAGGTACGGCGTCGTGCGGATCGATTCCGCGAGCGGCCCTGCCGACTGGGCCGAGGATCCGGACGCGAACACGAAGCGGATCGCCGGCACGTTTCGCCAGGCCTGCGACATCGCTGAGAGCTACGGGGAGCGGCTGGCCGCGGAGGGAGAAATCTGCTGGGGCGGCATGCACAGCTGGAAGCGGACGGTGCAGCTGCTCGAGCAGGTGAATCGTCCAAAGACGCTCGGATTCCAGGCCGACATGGCGCATACGCTCTTGTTCACGATGGGCTACAACGCGCCGGAAGACCGCCTGCTGCCCGAGCGGTTCGACTGGAACGACGCGGCGCGGCTCGACGAAGCGCTTCGCGCGGTGACCAAGGCGCTGCGTCCATGGACGATCGACTTTCACGTCGCGCAGAACGACGCCACGGTGTTCGGATCGGGCACGCACGACAAGACCGGCCGGCATTGTCTGCCCACCGATCCCAACGGCAAGCTCGACGTCGTCCGCCACGCCGGATTCTGGATGCGCGACGAGCGCGGCGAGCCGACGCGGGCGTTCGAACACATCTGCTGGGACGGCTGCATGTTCCCGAACGCGACGATGATGCAGCCGAAGACGTGGAACGACGTGCTGCGGCTGTTGATCGACGTCCGCAGCGCGCACGGCTGGGACGCGCGCGTGCCGGCGGCGGTGTGAATCAGCAATTTGGAATTTGGATTGGAATGCGTGATTACGGTAGCGCAGGCCTTCAGGCCTGGCAACCGCCGCGGGCAGCCCGGAAGGGCCGCGCTACGGCAGTAGTGTCCGGCTTTAGCCGGACCCAGGGATGCGCATGAAGAAGAAACTGAACATCGGGCTGGTCGGCTACGGCTTCATGGGGCGGACGCATTCGAATGCGTTTCTGCAGGCGCCGCGTTTCTTCGACGTGCCGTACGAGCCGGTCCTGAAGGCGGTGTGTGCGCGCAATGCCGATCGCGCGACGGCGTTCGCGGCGAACTGGGGCTACCAATCGATTGAGACCGACTGGCGGGCGCTCGTCGACCGCACGGACATCGATCTCGTCGACATCGCCAGCCCGAACGACACACACGCGGAGATCGCCGTCGCCGCCGCGAGGGCCGGCAAGATGGTGATGTGCGAGAAACCCCTGGGGCGAACTGCGGCGGAAGCGGAGAAGATGGTCGCCGCGGTCGAATCGGCGCGCGTGCCGAACTCGGTGTGGTACAACTACCGCCGCGTCCCCGCGGTCACGCTCCTCAAGCACCTCATCGACGCCGGACGCCTAGGCCGCATTTTTCACTACCGCGCGCAGTTTCTCCAGGACTGGACGATCTCGCGCGAGCTGCCGCAGGGCGGCGAGGGCCTGTGGCGGCTCGACCTGTCGGTGGCCGGCAGCGGCGTCACCGGCGACCTCCTCGCGCACTGCATCGACACCGCGCTCTGGCTGAACGGCTCGGTCGCCGGCGTCACGGCGATGACCGAGACGTTCATCAAGGAGCGGAAGCACACGCTCACCGGCCGCGTCGAACCGGTCGGCATCGACGACGCGAGCGCGTTTCTCGCGCGGTTTCAGAATGGATCGCTCGCGATCTTCGAGGCGACGCGTTACGCCCGCGGCCACAAGGCGCTGTACACGCTCGAAATCAACGGTGAGCACGCGTCGGCGCGCTGGGACCTCCACGATCTCCATCGCCTGCAGTGGTTCGATCACCAGGACGAGGGCCAGTTGCGCGGCTGGCGGAGCGTCCACATCACCGACGGCGATCACCCGTACATGAAGCACTGGTGGGTGCCCGGTCTGCAGATCGGCTACGAGCACACGTTCGTCCACCAGTTCGCCGACTTCCTCGCAGCTGCCGCGACAGGCGCGAGCGCGACGCCGACGTTCCGCGACGGGCTCGCGACCGACTATGTCACCGACGCGGTGCTCAAGTCGGCGAAGACCGGACGCTGGGAAACAGTCGCAGTGTCGCAGCAGGCAGGTGCCGTATGAAACGCACGATCGCGACGCTCGAGATCGTGCTGGCGGCAACCGTTGCGGCGCTGCCGCCCGGTTCTTCGTATCGTCATCCACGACGCTGCTGCATCGGCGGTCCGACGTGCATCTGGAAGCCGAGCAGCCCGCCCTGGTTCAAGAACCTGTGAGCGACGCGTACCTCGCGTTCGATCTCGGCGCAGAAAGCGGCCGTGCGATCCTCGGCCGCTCGAGCGGCGGCGCGCTCGCGCTCGACGAGGTCCGCCGTTTCCCGAACCGACCGATCCGCCAGAACGGATCGCTCTACTGGGACATCCTGCATTTGTGGGCCGAGATGCGGCAGGCGCTCGACGCCGCGTCGGGCGTCCGGCTCGCGAGCGTCGGCGTCGACGGCTGGGGCGTGGACTACGCGCTCATCGGCGAACGCGGCAATCTGCTCGAGAACCCGTATCACTACCGCGACGTCCGCAACCACGGGATG
>Ga0209465_10001147_pt1 | contig 11996 bp, 10 predicted proteins | sample PanSoiPlot1MoBio_FD_188321 | JGI IMG/M metagenome (GOLD analysis project Ga0209465, IMG submission 188321) | Tropical forest soil microbial communities from Panama analyzed to predict greenhouse gas emissions - Panama Soil Plot 1 MoBio (SPAdes)... | ecosystem: Environmental > Terrestrial > Soil...
GTTGGGATGCTCGAGATCGCGCCGAGGATTCGCAGTATAGCGAAGTGGCCGGGCCCGCCAGAGAGCCCGAACAGATACGGCGGCGTCAGCGCCGAGCGGACGAGTGCGTGGCGATCAGCGAGCGGGCCAGCGTCGCCGGCTCGGACTTCGGATACTCGTTGACGGCGCGCTGCCACGCCTGCTGCGCGCGGGGCACGTCGTTCAGGCGCAGGTGGCACAGGCCGATCTTCAAGAGCGCGTCGGGCGCCTTGGCCTGACCGTGCTCGAACACCTTCTCGAACTCGACCAGCGCCTGCCGATAGTCGCGCTGGGCCCAGTACGCCTCGCCGATCCAGTACTGGGCGTTGCCGGCCAGTGGATGCTTCGGGTACTGCGCGATGAAGTCCTTGAACTCGATCACGGCCTGTCCGTGCTCTCGCGCGCGATACGTCGCGAGCGCAGCCGCGTACTCCTGCTCGGGGTTCTTGGGCGCCGGCCTCGCCGGCGCGACGGTCGGCGACGGAGGCACGCGCGGCTTGTCGACCGCGGCCGCCGGCGGCGGCGTGAGCGGCGCGGCCGGCACCAGCGCGGGCGCCATCGCCGCCTGAGGCGGCAGCGGCGCCGGGGGCGGAGTGATCGCCGCGCGATTCGATGGCGCTGGGGTCATGACAGCCGGGTCCGGCGGCAGCGGCGCCGGGACCAGCGACGCCGTGGGCGGCGCGCTCGCGACGGCCGGCGGTGTCGCGAGCATGTCGAGCTTGCCCCGCGCGTTAGCGAGGGCCGCGTCGGCCGCATCGGCCCGCCGGTTGAGACGCGCGACCTCGTCTGCGAGCGCTTTCACGTCGAGGGCCTGGAGCTGCGAGGTGGCGTTGGCGAGATCGCGGCTGGTGGCTTGCTGAGCGACCCTGAGCTCGGACAGCTCCGAGCGGAGCCGCTCGACGTCGGATTCGCGCCGACTCGCGCAGCCGCTTGCGAGAATCGCCAACGCGGCCAACACGCAGAAGCCCCAGCTCATCCATTTTCGACCGTAGCACGCGGCCGAAAACGAAGTCAAAAAAGTCAGCGCGATCGAGGCTCGAGCGAACGGAGCACGATGACGTCGACCGGCTCGCCGGCGGCGATGGTGGTGTCGGGCGCGACGATCGCAAGCCCGTCGGCGAGCACCATCGAGCGCAGGATCGCCGAGCCCTGCTCGCCGGTCAGACGCGCGCCGTAGCCGTCGGCGCCGGCCGTGAGGGTGACGCGCAGGTAACCGCGGCGCGAGCCGGGGTTTGCGATCGGCTCGAGCGCCCGCGCAGAGAGCCGCGGGCGGTCGATCGTCGCCGCCCCCGCCATTCGCCGGAGCGCCGGTCGCACGAAGAGCTCGAAGGTGACCATCGCGGACACGGGATTGCCGGGCAGCCCGAAGACGGGCTGATCGCCGCGGGTGCCGAACGTGATCGGCTTGCCCGGGCGCATCGACACCTGCCACAGATGGAGCCTGGCACCGCCGCGCTCGAGTGCTTCGCGGACGAGATCGAGCTCGCCGACCGATACGCCCGCGGACGTGACGAGCACGTCGGAGGCTTCGAGCCCCCAGCGTACCCGCTCCGTGATGGCCTCGAGCTGGTCGGGCGCGACGCCCACGTTGACGGGCTCGCCGCCGGCCTCGATCACTTGCGCCATCAGCGAGTAGGTGTTGGTGTTCGGGATCTGACCCGGCCCGGGCTGGCTCCCGAGGTCCGCGAGTTCGTTGCCGGTCGAGAGGATCGCGACCCGCGGGCGCCTGTAGACGCGCACCTGCGTGTACCCGAGGGTGGCCAGGAGCCCGACTTCAGCGGCGCCGATCACGCCGCCCGGCTCGACGACGACGTCGCCCGCCCGGACGTCCTCGCCGGCCGGGCGAACGTAGGCGCCCGGGGCGATGCGCCCGCGGACGGTGACGCGGTCGCCGCTGGCGGCGACGTCCTCCTGGGGCACGACGGCGTCCGCGCCCTGAGGCAGCGGCGCCCCGGTGAAGATCCGCATCGACTCCCCCGCCCCGAGCGCTCGGGTCGGCATCACGCCGGCGATGATCCGGCCGACGACGGCGAGCTCGACGGGCTCTCCGTTCGTGTCCTGCGCCCGGAGCGCGTAACCGTCCATCGACGAGTTCGGCCACGGCGGAATCGTCGCCCGCGCGACGATCGGCTCCGCCAGCACCCGCCCGAGCGCCGCCATCACATCGACGCGTTCGATTCCTAACGGCGCTACGCGTGAAAGAATCCGTTGAAGCGCGTCCTCGACCGTCAGCACACGGCTACTGTACTACACGCGCAGGACAGCGAGGGCGAGGCCGGGGTGTCCCCCGCGGCCTGTGTAGGCACGGTGACTTGAACAGCAAGTGAGTGGTGGCACTTCTGAGCGGCGTACGCGCGCAGGCCGCGGGGGACACCCCGGCCTCGGCCTCGCTGTCCGGTGACGGGGAGATTAGTGGCCGGTGTGAGGCAGATTGAGGACGGGCTTGAACTGAGCGAAGAACCAGCGGCGGCTCAGGACGAAGAGGGCCAGGAAGCCGGCGGTGATCGCGAGGTCGCTGAGCGTGAGCGGCAGTCGGGCGCTCGACGAGACCGATGGAAAGACCAGGAAGACGCGCTCGAGGAAGATTCCGACTAGACCGAACACGGCGATGACGACGAGAGGAGCGTGCCGCTGCGGCGGCCGGCCCGTGAGCCGCTTCAGCAGGTACGCGAACGGGATCAGCCAGCCGACCACTAGGACCACCCACGCCACGGTCATCCACGGTTGCACGAAGACACGCTGGATGAAGAATCGCGTCTCAACCGGCACGTTGCCGTACCAGATCACGATGTACTGCGACCAGAAGAAGTACATCCAGACGATCGAGAGCGCGAACTGGAGCTTGGCGACATCCTGCACGGCGGCCGGCGGGATCGAAGCGCGCCCGCGCGCGTTGGCGCGGACCGTCATGATCGACAGCAGGCAGAAGGCTGTGTAGAGCGCGCTCACCGCGACATACCCGCCGTAGAGGCCGCTGTACCACTTGGGGTCGAGCGACATCAAGAGGTCGAAGCCCCAGAGCGAGACCGTGACGATCCAGAGGATCAGCAGGATCACGGCCACACGGTTGCGATGCGCGCGCTCGCGCTCGTCGTCGGGCGGCAGCGCGTCGCGCAGGAGCGCCCGCACGAACGCGAAGCAGACGCCGAAGAGCGCCGCGGCGAGGATGTAGGTCCTGAGCCAGAAGAACGGCACGTTGAGCCACGCTTCCTTGGCCGGGATCGGCTTGGTGACCCACGGATACAGAGTCGTCTGTCCGGTATAGAGCACCAGGAGCAGCACGAAGGAGATCGGCAGGAACCCGGCGGTCGTCAGCGCGATGCGGCGCACGCTCGGCGACCAGCGCGCTTCGGTCACCTGCATCATGCCGGCGATGGCCGGTCCGCTGACGGCGATCCCGGACCAGAACACCAGGTTCACCAGGTAGATCGACCAGACCTGCGCCGCGTCGGACGAGTTGGCGCCGACCAGGAACACGACCGCGCCGAGCGCGGCCACGAGACTCCAGAAGACCGTCATTTCTGGGCGATCGACCGCAGGAAGTTCACGATGTGCCACGCCTCTTGCGTCGACAGCGCTTCACCGTACGAGGGCATCACCGCGCCGCCGACGACGATGTAGCTGTGCCAGTAGCCATCTGTGCGCTGCTTCTGCAGTTCGGCGTTGGTCAGGTCCGGGGTCGGGATGAACTTGGTCGCGACGAGCCCGGAGGTGCCGCCCTTGCCTTCGGGACCGTGGCACGGCGAGCAGAACGTCGCGTAGCGCTCCTTGCCGATCGCCACCGAGGCCTCGCTCGTCTTGACCGGGTTCGGCTGCTTGGCCGCGACGTCGCGCTGCTCTTTGGGGATGATCAGGTCGCCGCCGCGCGGGATCACGCCCGGCGGCATGGTGAATACGCGCTCGCCCGGGACGATCCGGGCCGTTTCGGTCATGTTGTGGTTCCAGCGATAGACGATCGCGCCGCCCCACGCGGCGGCGGCCGCGCCCACCACCAGCAGCATGAGCATGAACACGTACTTCATCATCGCGATTTCACTTCTTCTGCGCCCGATGTCCGGAGCAGCTCGTGCACGGCGGCGGCGCGCTCCGGGGCGCAGTGGACCGCGACGCCGAAGCGGTCGTTGGTGAACCGCGGGTCGTAGCTCGCACTCGGCGACAGGCGCGGCAGCCGCCCGAGCACTACCATGCCGATGACGGTCGCGAACCCCGCGAAGAGCACCATCAGCTCGAACGCGATGATGAAAAAGGGCGGCAGGGACGAGCCGCTCATGCCGCTGCCCGCCGGCACCAGGTACTTGCCGCCGGTGACCAGCCCCCACACCATCGAGCTCCAGATGGTGAGGATGAAGGCCGAAGCGATCCCGGTGAGGCCGCCGATCAGCGTGAACAGCCGCACCCGGCTGACCGGCCGGTCGCGCTCGAGGACTTCCTCGATCTCGTGGACCGGCAGCGGCGTGTAGACCGTGAGGTCGTGGTAGCCCCGCGCGCGGAGCTGCTCGAGCGCCCGCACCGTCGTGTCCACGTGGGCGAAGACGCCGAGGACCGTCTCAGTGGCCATGGGCTCGGTCCCGGACCGGCGGCGCAATCGTCTCCTTCACCTCCACGATCGACAGCGACGGCAGCAGCTTGATGAAGCCGAGGAAGAGCAGGAAGAAGAACGAGAAGCTGCCGATCACGATCATGGTATCGGTCGGGCTTGGATAGTAGATGCCCCAGGTGTACGGGTAGAAGTCGTGGCCGAGCGAGGGCACGATGATATTGAAGCGCTCGAACCACATCCCGATCAGCACCAGGATGGACACGACGTAGAGGATCACCGGGCTCGTGCGCGCGCGCTTCCAGAAGAGGATCAGCGGGGCCACGCAGTTGCAGAAGTACATCGTCCACAAGGCCCACGCGTAGGTTGCGGTCACCTTCCAGAAGAGCGAGGCCTTCTCGATGTGCTCCCCGCTGTAGATCGAGGTGAAGGTCTCGCAGATGTAGAAGTACGTGAGCACGAGGCCCGTGACGAGAATGAGCTTGCCCATCGCGTCCAGGTGCTTGTCCTGGATATAGGCGTGCAGGTGGAAGAAGTGTCGCATGGGCAGGATCAGGATCAGCACCATCGCGAACCCGGAGAAGATCGCGCCGTCGACGAAGAAGGGCGCGAAGAGCGTCGAGTGCCAGCCCGGGACGAGCGCCATCGCGAAGTCCCAGGACACGACGCTGTGGACCGAGAGCACGAGCGGCGTGGCCAGCGCGGCCAAGAGGCCGTAGGCGCGCCGGTAGTGACGCCACTGCGTGTCCGAGCCCTCCCACCCGAGTGCGAGCATCGAGAAGATGCGCTTGCGCCAGCCGGTGGAGGCGTCGCGGAGTGCTGCGATGTCCGGGACGAGGCCCACGATGAAGAAGACGGTGCTGACCGAGAGATACGTCGAGATCGCGAACACGTCCCACACCAGCGGTGAGCGGAAGTTCGGCCAGAGGAAGCGCTGGTTCGGATAGGGCAAGAGGAAGTACGCGAACCACATCCGGCCGGCGTGAATCAGCGGGAACAGGCCGGCCGTCATGACCGCGAAGATCGTCATCGCCTCGGCGCCGCGGTAGATCGACGTTCGCCAGCGAGCGCGGAACAGATAGAGGATGGCGGAGATCAGGGTGCCGGCGTGGCCGATACCGATCCAGAACACGAACGTGGTGATGTACATCGCCCACATCTGAGGCACGCGCTTGCCGGCCATGCCCATGCCCCACCAGACCTGCCCGGCCCAGGCGGCGAAGAAGCCGGCCAGCAGGAGCGCGACGAAGCACATCCAGGCGAAGTAGAGGTTGCCCGGCGGGTCCAGGCTGCGGAGGACGTCGCGGTTGACGTCGGCGAACGTGGGAGACGTGGTGGTCCGGCTGTCACTCATCGGATCACGCGTGCGGTCCGCGGACGACCTTGCGGAGGTATGTGATCGAGGGACGCGTACCGATCTCTTCCAGCACGTGGTAGGCCCGAGGGGAGTGCGTGAGCTTCGTCACGGCGCTGCCCTCGTCCTTGAGGTTGCCGAAGGTGATCGCCTGCGTCGGGCACGTCTGCTGGCACGCGGTCAGGATGTCGCCGTCGCGGACCGGGCGCTTTTCGTCCTTCGCCCGATCCTTGCCCGCGATGATCCGCTGCACGCACATCGTGCACTTCTCCATCACACCGAGCTGGCGGACGGTGACGTCCGGGTTCAGCTGCACGTCGAGGGGCGCCGGGAAGTCGTACTGGAACCAGTTGAACCGGCGCACGTGGTACGGGCAGTTGTTGCCGCAGTAGCGCGTTCCGACGCAGCGGTTGTACACCTGCCCGTTCAGGCCTTCTTCGGTGCGGTACGCCGCGTAGACCGGACACACCGGCTCGCACGGCGCGACCTCGCAGTGCTGGCAGAGCATCGGCAGGAACAGGTTGGTCGGGCGCTCCGGCTTGCCCTCCGCCCAGCGCTCGAGCCGCATCCAGTGCTGCTGGCGCCCGTACGCCGCCGAGGCTTTGCCGACCACCGGCACGTTGTTCTCGGCCTGGCATGAGGTCACGCACGCCTGGCAGCCCACGCACGCGTCGACGTCGATCGTCATGCCCCACCGCGCGCCGGGATACTTCTGCTCGTCGTACAGGGTGGGGTGCGGCTCCTGCGGCGCGCGGCCGCGGAGCGCCTGCTCGCGCGCGGCGCCGAGCTCCACGTGCTGCGCCAGCTCGCGGTCGTCCTGGTCGTGCGTGGCCTGCAGCACGGCGAGCGGACGCCGGGTGCCGAGCTTGGTCAGGGTCACCTTGACGCTCATGAACGCAAGCCCACCGGACGCCGGGTCGGCCACCGCCGGCAAAAGGCCCATCGGATTCACCGAGCCCGTGTCGGCGGCGACGTAGCGCGGCCGCTGATACGGGGTGTAGCGATGGCCCATCGGAATCGCGACCGCCGAGGGATGGAGCGTCGGCGAGATGTACGCCGGCAGCTCGAGCGTTCCCTGCGACGATTTCACGGAGACCATGTCGCCGCGGACGACGCCGAGCTTCTTCGCGGTCTCGGCGGAGATCTCGACCCACGCGTCCCAGACCGCCTGCGTCATCGTGTCGGGCGCTTCCTGGAGCCAGGAGCTGACCGCGCTCCGCCCGTCATAGAACCGCAGGGACGGATACGCCAGGAGAGTCAGGCCGCTCGCGTCGCCATCGAGCTTCGCGGCCGCCGCTTCGCCGGCGACGACCTTCGCGGTGACGGAAGCGGCGGCGACGTCGGCGAACACCCCACCGCGACGGAGCGCGCCTTCAAGATCTCCCTTAATCAAGGGAGTCCAAGTGCCTTTGGCATATTGCTCAAAGGTCGCCCACGGAATGGGCCCTTTCCCCTCCTCGACCCCGAGGGCCGCCCGGCCGATTTGCAGCAAGGTGTCGCCCATTGGGCGCGCATCGCGGATCGGGGACATCGTCGGCTGCATGAAGCCCACCACGCCCTCGCGGGGCGAGTAGTCGCCCCACGACTCGAGCCAATGCGTGGACGGCAACACGACGTGCGCGAACTCGCTCGTCTGGTCGGGCACGTTGGCGAAGCTGACGACCAGCGCGACCTTGCCGATCGCGTCGGCCAGCTTGAGCCCCGAAGGCATGGTGAATGCCGGATTCACGCCGGGCCCGAGGATGACCACTTCGACCTCGCCGCTCGCCATCGCTCCCGCAAGGCTCGCGACCTCGGAGTATGGGGAGACCTTGCCGTACGCCGAGTCGGGACCGAAGCGCACGGTCTTTCCGACATTGCCCGCCGCCGCGTTGAGGAGATTGATCGCGACCTGCGTCTGCGTCGCGTGGGTGCCGGTCACGGAGACGCCTCCGCCGACGGCGAGCCCGGGCTTGGCGTGGGCGAACACCTTCGCGATGTGCTTGATGGTCTCGACACCGACGCCACTCTCGTCCGCGGCGCGCTTGACGTCGATCGACGCGACCGCCAAGCCGAAGCGCTTGTCGGCCGCTCCCTCCTCGACCATCACCTTGAGGATCGCGAGCGCCAGCAGCCCTTCTGTCCCCGGCGCGTTGCGCACCCATTCGTCGGCATTCGACGCCGTCAGCGACTGGCGCGGCTCGACGTGGATGAACGTCCCGGCGCGCCCGTCGCGGAACGAGTGCATGCGCGCGAACGTCCGCGCGTAGTTGACGTTCGAGAGCCACGTCTCGATGAAGTCCGCGCCGAACGACAGCACCACTTCGGCGTCCTCGAACGCGTAGTACGGGATCGCGTCGCGGTTGAACGTCTGCCGGTTGGCCGCGCGAATCGACTCGTAGGCGAACGGCTCCAGCGTGACCCGCGGGCGCGCGCCGAGCGCTTGCACCCACCGGTCGAGCATGCTGCCCAGGCTGCCGTTCTCGAGCTGCGTGACGACCGCGACGGCGCGTCCCTTGCCGCCCGTCTTCAGTGCCGCGAGCTTGTCGGAAACCAGCTTGCTCGCGGCATCCCACGTCGTGGGCTTCAGGCCGGCACTCCCCTCACGCACGAGCGGGCCCGCGATCCGGTCGGGGTGATAGAGACCCTGAAGGGACGCCTGGCCCCGCATGCAGAGAGCGCCGGCGTTGACGGGATGATCCGGATTCCCCTCGAGCTTGACGACCCGGCCCTCGCGATTGCGCGCGATGACGCCACAGCCGGCCGGGCACTCGCGGCACACGGTCGAGAACCAGGACGCGACGCCCGGTACGAGCTGCTCGTTCGGGACGACCAGCGGAAGAATCGTCTCGCTCGCCTGCTGGCAGCCTCCGCTGGCGGCGGCCGCGCCGGACACGGTGACGATCTTGAAGAAATCGCGTCGGTTCATGGCTCCGTTGCTTTCATCAATGGTGGCAGATCACGCAGTCGAGCGGAGCGTGCCGCGCGTTCTTCGCGTTCTGCTCGCGGTGGCACTCGACGCACCAGCCCATCGTCAGGGGCGGCGGCGCGGGCCTGAAGCCCACCAGGTTCAGAAGGTCGACCGTCAGCGACGGTCCCGTGTCGGCCGCGTAGGTCGTCATCGTCTCGACGGGCCCGTGACATCCCTGGCACTTGAGGCCCGCGCGGATGTGGGCCTTGTGCGGGAAGTACGTGAACTCCGGCAGCTTGTTCACGCGTACCCACGGGATCGATTCCTTCTTCGCGTGGTACTCGGCGAGCTTCTTGATCTCCGGCTTGTCGGCCGCGGCGATCTTGTGGCACCCCATACAGCGCTCGACGGATGGCAGTCCGGCGTATTCCGAGCGGCGCGCGTCGCTGTGACAGTACTGGCAATCGATCTTGTAGGTGCCGACGTGAACGCTGTGCGGGAAGTTGATGGGCTGGGCCGAGGGTTTTGCGGCGGCGGCCGGCTGGCGGCTCCACGACGAGATCGCCAGGAATACCAGAACGGCTAGGAGCGCCGCGCCGAGTGCGCCTACTCCCGCCTTCGCCATCATCGACAGTCGATCGCCCTCCGGCGGTTTTCTAGATTGCTCGTGAACGCTATCACGTAGTCCCCGGGGCCGTCAATCCATTCACGAGGTTTTCGAGCACGTGCAGCGCGCGCCGCGGCGTCGCGCGCCGAGCTCAGCTAAGCTCAGCCGGCGGCCAGCGCGTCGGCCGCGGCGCCCGCCGCGAAGGCGACGTCCGCGTCGGTGTGCGCGAGCGAGACGAAGGCCGCTTCGAACTGCGACGGCGCCAGGAACACGCCGCGCTCGAGCATGCCGTGGAAGTAACGCGCGTAGCGCTTGGTGTCGGCGCGCTTGGCCGAGGCGTAGTCGGTCACGGGCGGATCGCAGAAGAAGCCCGTCAGCATCGAGCCGACGCGGTTGACCGTCAGCGGCACGCGCGCGCGCTCAGCCCCGGCGCGGAGTCCGCGCTCGAGCTCGGCGCCGAGCGCATCGAGGCGCCGATAGACGTCGCGGTCGCGCAGGCGTGCCAGGGTCGCCAGCCCGGCGGCGACCGCGAGCGGGTTGCCCGACAAGGTGCCGGCCTGATAGACGGAGCCGAGCGGCGCCACGTGGCTCATGAGCTGGCGCGATCCCCCGTAGGCGCCGACGGGCAGCCCACCGCCGATGACTTTGCCCAGACACGTGATGTCCGGGCGTACGCCGTAGAGCTCCTGCGCGCCGCCGAACGCGACGCGGAACCCGGTGATGACCTCGTCGAAGATCAGTACGGCATCGTGCGCACGCGTAATCTCGCGCAGGCCTTCGAGGAATCCCGGGCGCGGCGGCACGACACCCATGTTGCCGGCTACGGGCTCGACGATGACCGCCGCGATGTCGCGCCCGCGCTCTCGGAAGATCGACTTCACCGCATCCAGGTCGTTGAACGGCGCCGTGACCGTGAGCTGAGCGAGCGGGCCCGGCACGCCGGCGCTGTCGGGGATTGAGAACGTCGCGCCGCCGGAGCCTGCCTTCACCAGGAGGCTGTCGGCGTGGCCGTGGTAGCAGCCGTCGAACTTCAGCAGAAGCGGCCGGCCGGTTGCGCCGCGTGCGAGCCGGATCGCGCTCATCGCGGCCTCGGTCCCCGAGCTCACCAGTCGCACGAGCTCGATCGAGGGATAGGCCGCGGTGATCGCCTCGGCCATCTCGACCTCGAGGCCGGTTGGTGCGCCGTAGCTCGTGCCGCGCCCCGCCGCGTCGGTGATCGCCGCGACGACCGACGGCGCGGCGTGCCCGAGGATGAGCGGTCCCCACGAGCCGAGGAAGTCGAGGTAGGAGCGGCCGTCGACGTCCCAGAGGCGCGCCCCCTCTGCGCGCGCGACGAAGAACGGCTCGCCGCCGACGCCGCGGAAGGCGCGGACGGGGCTATTGACGCCGCCGGGGATCACCCGCAAGGCAGCTTCGAAGAGGCTCTTGGAGTCGCCCATCAGGAGCTCCGGCCCAGGCGCGCGCCGACCCCCAGCCGCTCCCAGACACGGCCGGCCGCGAACGAGAGCCGCTCGGCCCAGCGCCAGCGGTCGGGGTCGAGCGCGACCGGCACGAAATCGCGCTCCGAGGCGCTCCAGCGGAACGCCGCGACCGCCTCGGCGCGTCCGGCCATGACGGACGTCACCAGATAGCTTGCCGACGGGTACGTCGGCTCGCCGCCGATCTGCGCCTGCTGGCGGTCGGTCGGCGAGAAGTAGGCGCCGGCGTCGACGTGCGAGTGGTAGATCACGGCGATCTCGTAGCCCTCGCCCTCGAGGCGTCCGATCCGGAGCAGGTCCTTAGGGTCGATGAAGTAGGCGGTCCGCGCGTCGCGCGGATGGCGCTCGGGATCCTTGGCGTGGAGCTCGTCCTGGATGTTCCGGCAGCGGACGAGCCGGCGCAGCTGACCTTGCTCCAGGATGACGCCGCACGACTCGCGCGGATACTCCTCGACCGCCTGACGCCGGATCGCTTCGAGCTCTTCCGCGGTGACGATCGCGCGGGCCCCGCCGGCGAGCGCCGGGATGATCGCGACCTCGTCGCCGTCCTTGAGCGGTGTGGAGAGCCCCTCGAGCGACTCGATGGCTTCGTTGTTCACGTAGATGCTCACGTGGTGGTGTACCTCGCCGCCCTCGTCGCGGACCAGGCCCTTCAGACCGCCGTAGGAGGCTTCGAGCTGGTCCAGGAGCCGCTTGATGTCGTTCGCGGCGACCTCGATCCGATCGCGATTGTTGGTCGCCCGACGGAACGACGTCGGGATGTAGACCGTCACGGACACGCCTAGCCTCCGGGACTCAGATACCGCTCGCCGGTGTCCGGAAGGACCGTGACGACCAGCTGGCTCGGCGACATCTCCGCGGCAACCATGCACGCGGCGAACGCGGCGGCGCCTGCCGACACCCCGACCAGCAAACCTTCTTCGCGCGCGAGCCGCCGCGACCACGCGAGCGCGTCCTCGTCGCGCACCTGGATGATCCGGTCGATGATGGCGCGATTGAGGACGCCCGGGACGAACGAGGCGCCGATGCCCTGGATCGCGTGGGGTCTCGCCTTGCCGCCCGCGAGCACGGGCGACGCGGCGGGCTCGACCGCGACGACGCGCACGCCGGGG
>Ga0209465_10001148_pt1 | contig 11994 bp, 7 predicted proteins | sample PanSoiPlot1MoBio_FD_188321 | JGI IMG/M metagenome (GOLD analysis project Ga0209465, IMG submission 188321) | Tropical forest soil microbial communities from Panama analyzed to predict greenhouse gas emissions - Panama Soil Plot 1 MoBio (SPAdes)... | ecosystem: Environmental > Terrestrial > Soil...
CTCAATTCTCCATCCCGGAGGATTGGGTGTTTGCTTCTCCGTATCAGCTTGGCCGATTGCCGTGGAGCTATGACCAAGTGTATCGGGTGTATCAGAGTGCGGCGGGAGCGGCTGGACTCGGCGGCTTTGGCACGCACACTCTGAGGCACACATACCGCTCTTGGTTGGACTCTGTGGGCACACCCCTTGGTGTCCAACAGAAGCTAATGCGCCACAGGGACATCCGCACAACTATGCGTTACGGGGACGCATTCACGTCTGATATGGCAGAAGCGCACGGCAAGGTAGTGGGACTTGCGCTGAACGGCATGGAAGGCGGCATGGAGTCAGATGTAACCAATTGAAAACATGGTGAGCGCGGAAGGAATCGAATCCGCACTTAAACGTACATTCAACAACATGCAGGTCAGCGGATGACACCTAAGACCACGAAAAGCAGTGGTAATCCAGCAAACAGAGCGCAGATAGAGCGCGGGTTCTGCGGCCCAAAGCCGTAGGTTTCGCGCCTTTAGCACAATCCTTAGCCGTCATATTTTTAACTGCCATCCAAGAGGCCCCACATGCTAGGGCCTTGCTCGAACTATCTTCAGCCGAACAGAATATCCGCATGGATCTCGACACCGGCTTCGTGCTCGTAACTGGGGCATCGGGACAGATTGGGCGTCAGGTTTGTTCCATGTTGAGGGCGACGGGAAGGAGAGTCTTGCCAGTTGATAAGGATCCTGATCCGGACGGTGTCTATTGCGATGTAACTTCGAAGGAATCGGTGGAACGACTTTACCGCGAGTATCCAGTGCGAGCCGTTATTCATCTCGCGGCGGTATTGCCGACGATATTCCATGCTGCGCCGCTTGCTGGGGCAGAAGTTAACCTGACCGGATCGGTCAATGTGCTTAGTTCAGCAGCTAGCGAGGGTGTACGCCGCTTTATATTCGGAAGTTCACTGAGTGTTTACGGATTGTCGCAGCCTTCCGGGCTCGCACAAGAGGACAACGCGGTTCCTGATGAGCCTTATGGAGGTTCAAAGCGTGTCGTCGAGTTGATAGGCGACAACCTGGCGCGCAACGGAGCGATTGAGTTCTTCTCTCTGAGGATTGCCAGGGTGATTGGTCCGGGCTTGGGCAAAACCACCTCCTCTCCGTGGCGGTCCCAAATTCTTGAGAATGGCCGGCACGATGCAATTCGGCTTCCGTACGCTCCGGAAGCCCGGCTGGCTTTAGTACACGTCGAAGATGTAGCACGAATGCTGCTCAAACTTCTCGATTCAGCCAATGTTCAGCACGTGAGCTACAACACGGTTGCGGAAGTCTGGACTGCCGCCGAGCTGAGGGATCTGGTCGAGAGTGTTCGTAGAATCACGGTTGAGCTCACGCAGCCGCACACACACGGAGGACCAATTTGCGATGGAGCTCTCTTTGCTCACGAGTTCAACTTCGCAATTACCGGACTTCGAGAGAGACTGCAGATATTCGCTCGCAATGCCTAATTCTTCGGCTGGCGTCCCAGCGAACATCGCCGCACCCTAGTCTGCTTGACGTAATTGCTTCCGTGATTGGATCACGTCCAATTTTTCCCAGTATCCATATAGTTCACCGGCACACCACTCCGTAACGTCTTAGTGTGCATTTTCCGCGACCTCGAAAGTCTAGAGGCCCAGGCGGAAATGGAAAGCCCTACTAACGCCGCCTGACGGTCAGCCTTGGCAGTCACTACTTACGTTGCTCCTCTTAGGGGCAATACGGTAAAACCGTGAAGTCGTTTCCAGGTGCTCGTTCAGGTACTCCGTTGCGGAGGAAGATTGGATTGTCGAGCCCGAATCTGGTAACGCAAACAGGTGAAACCCACGGCGACAGCAGATTGTCACGCTAGCGCTGTACCCGGCCAGAACTTCCGCCTTTCAAGAGTGCCTCCACGTCTTCCACCGTGGAGCGGTTGAAGTCTCCGGGGATGGAATGTTTCAGGCAACTTGCCGCGACGGCGAATTCCAGTGCCTCGCGCGCATTCGGAAGCTTCTGCAATCCGTAAATCAGACCTGCCGCGAAGCAATCGCCGGTGCCTACGCGATCAACAATATGAGTGATGTCGTAGTGGTGGCTCAGTAGAAATTCTTGGCGATTGTTCAGGCAAGCTGACCATCCGTTGTGCGACGCGCTGTGGGACTGCCGCAAGGTGACCGCGATCGCTTTCAAAGTGGGATATTGGGCCAACACTTTGGCTGTCAACGTCACATACTGGGCACGATCAAGGTGGCCGGAATGGACGTCAACTTCTGCCTCTATTCCGAGTGTCATCTGAACATCTTCTTCATTGGCGATAGCGATGTCGGCGTGCTTCACCAGTTCGGGCATGACTTCGGAGGCTGGCTTTCCCCACTGCCATAGGTTTTTGCGGTAATTAAGATCACAGGACACCGTAATGCCCAGTTCTTGGGCCTTACGGACGGCCTGAAGCGCAAGATCAGCGGCCGAAGCGCTGATCGCAGGCGTGATACCGGTCAAATGAAACCAATTCGCCCCTTTGAGAGTCTGGCTCCAATTGACGTCGCCGCACTTGGCAAGCGCAATTGCGGTGTGCCCTCGGTCGTATATGACTTTTGAGGGCCGCTGATTTGCGCCGGCCTCAATGTAGTAGGCCCCCATGCGCCCCTTGCCACGAACGATCTTGGAGGTATCAACTCCGAAACTTCGCAATTCAGCAACCGCTGCATCGGCAATGGGGTTTTTCTCCGGTAGCACTGTAACGTAAGTCGAGGGTAGGCCGAACAACGCCAAGGCCGCAGCAACGTTTGCTTCACTGCCTCCGAATGAGGCCATCAACTGCCTGTTTTGGAGAAAACGTTCAAACCCGGGAGGCGCGAGTCGTAGCATGATCTCGCCGAAGGTGACGGTGCTCATTGGGTACTACTTGGAATTCTCGCGTTCGCGCGCAACACAAAGGCAGGCGCCGCTAACATGCACGCCTGCCACGATCTGCAGGTTAATCAGCTCAAAACACTAGCTTCAAGCCGAACTGGATGAGGCGGGGGTTCCCCACCGTACTCGTCACAACACCGAAATTTCCATTGTTCGCTATACAACAAGTACCGTTCGGTGGGCCAAACGTTGGGCTGTTAAAGAGGTTGAAGAACTCGGCGCGGAACTGCAGGTTCACCCGCTCGCCAAAGCCAAAGTTCTTGAACGCGGCGAAGTCCCAGTTGGCGACGCCATCCTGCTTAAGAGACGCGTCCACGCGCGGTTCATCGCCGAACGACCAGGCGGCGGGAGCGGCGAAACATCTCGGATTGAACCAGAGGAGTGGTTGAACCGACAGGCCCTTATTGCAACCCGCGACCACATCGGGGCGAAGAGTTGACTGGCCCAGCAGCCCTGATGATGAAAGAGGGGTACTGGGGGCGTATTGGATCTTGACCGGGAAGCCGCTCTGGAAAGTCGTAACACCGTCGATGCCCCACCCGCCGATGAGGACATTCTTTGCGCCGGTGGCGCTACCTCCGAACTTCTTTCCGTGGCCAAACGGCAGATCCAGCACGTAACTAATGGCCAGGCGGTTGGCAACATTCTGGGACGACAGCGAATATTCCTTTTTCAGGTTGTTCCAATCCTGTTGAACGCCCGTACCACCGGTAGTCCCACCTTCCAGCCACGACGTGAGAGTGTCAGTGTTGCTTATCAACTTGCCCCAGGTGTAAGCGACCAGCAACGTTCCACCGCCGCCAAACCTCCTGTTCACCGTAACCTGCAGCGCATTGTAGCTGCTGCTACAGCAACCCTGCCCGTTCAGGTTCACACCGGCATATTGAGGATACGGCCGATCAAGCTGACCCTGAATCAGGTTGCCCGGACCCAAGCCGCCGGGAAGCGGCTGGCTAAACGGATAGGCGGCCACGGGCTGGGCGATCGTGGGGGTCAAGCCCTGATTGAACTGCGCCTGTGCCGCCTGGATGAAACTGTCGGGTATCGAGTTTATGTTGGGATTGAACGCCGGCAGGTGTACGCCGTGCGCACCTGCGTAGGCGACATCGGCGTAGAAACCCGCCCCTAAATCCCTCTGAATGTCGAGATTCCATTGCTGGTTGTACCCATACTTCTGAACAAAATAACCTGTATCGGAAAAGTTATTTTGGTTCAGGATGTACTGGGAAACGTTAGGTTGGGGGTTGCGACCCGGAACAGCCACCAGATTTGCACCAAACGCGCCGGTTCCCGGAATGCATTTAAATGCTGCGTCAAGCAGACAACTTAGGCTGGCGTTAGGCGTCAATCCATGGTTGACGCTGGCAAAGAAAGGTGTGGTCGCGCTGGAGACTGGATCAATGTAAGGGTTGATCCCGAACGAAACATAGTTCGGGATGAAGAAAATTCCATACCCGCCGCGGATCACCGTCTTGGGGTTAAAGGCGTAGGCGAAGCCCAGCCGCGGCATGAACTGCGTCTTGGAAAGTGGCAGACTGTTGCGGCTGGTGTTGGCGCCGGTCCCAACCAGGAAAACATCTCCGGGACAGGGGCTGCCAGGGGTGCCACTGCAGCCGGTCACCGAGGAATTTGCGACCTTCCCGTTCCAGTAAGTCAGTCTGTTGTAGCGTTCCGACCAGGGGCCCTGCAGTTCGTACCGTAGCCCCAGGTTCAGGGTCAATTTGCTCGTCCAGTGGAAATCATCGGCGGCATAGAGGGCGCGGTAGGTTTGCTTGCCGGACACCGGACCGGAGATCACCACATTTCCCGTGCTCTGGTTGCCAAACTGGGCGCCTTGTCCAAGGCCATAGCCGAGCAGAAAGTCGGCATAGTCGTTGCCACCCACCGCGCTGCTACTGCCCCCGGCTATGCTCGACGTCCAGCTTCCGTTGAAGCCAATCAGACCGCCTCCCACGTTGGTCTGGAGGTAGTTGTCAAAACCCATCTCAAGCTGACCGCCAAACTTAAAGGTGTGGCGGCCCTTGAGCCAGGTGACCTGCGGGGACATGTTCCACTGGGTATTGTGGTCGGCAATGGCGCTCTGGCCCTGGCTGCAACTAATTAGCGAGTCGCTAATGAAGAGACAGGGGGTAAGCGGCGTGCGCTCGATGGACGGAACCAGCGGATTATAGGAGGCCGGCCAGCCTTGCAGCGTCATGTCGAAGCCGCTGTTGATTGGCAGGCGGACATAGTTAAAGCGGCTGGCACTGATGGGAATGTTAATGGTGATGTTCGGGGTGGCCAGGATCGTGTAACCAACGGCAACACTATTGCTGTTCGTGTTCTCTCCGCAACGGTCCTTGCAAAGGCCAGTACCGTAGGGGTCCTGCGCCAAGCTCAGCAGGCTCCAGTTGCTATAGCGGACAAACGCCGTCTGCTTGCTGTTGACCACGACATCCACCCGTGCCGTGTATTCGTTGATGTTGCCGCCAGTGCTGGCCGCTTTCGTGAAGTTGTTGATGAACTCGCCAGTAGTCGGACTTTGAACTCCGTTGCCCGTCGAATTTGCAATCAGCTTATTCAGCAAGAACGCCGAGGTCGAATTGATCCTGTTTGATATGTTGTTGAATGGAATCGGAGTGCGGTTGGGATTCGTTCCGATAATCGAAAGCGGGTCATAAAGCTGTTGATTCGGATTGTTGCAGACCCCCGCAGCGTTGAATCCCGCTGAACACAGGTCGCCGAAGTTGCCTGTGCGCTCCTGCGCCGTTGGAACGGTGGTGGTGAATACCGTGCCCTGCCGCAAGCGGAATCCTTCATAACCGCCGAACACGAACAACCTGTTTTTCAAGATCGCCCCGCCGATGGTCCCGCCAAACTGATTTTGATGGAATGCCGGCGGCTTGTTCGGTTGGCCGTTTGCGATCTCCGATCTCTTGTTAAACCACTCGTTGGCGTTCAGGTGATTGTTGCGGATGTATTCATACAACGAGCCGTGCCACGTATTGGTGCCGGACTTGGTGCTAAGGTTGATGACGCCGCCAGCGAACTTGCCCCACTCCGGTCCCAAGTTGTTGTACTGGATTTTGAATTCCCCGATCGAGTCCTGCGTCGGCACCATGAGCGGCAGGTTGATGTAGCCGATGTTGAGGGGCTGACCATCCAGGTATTCCGCGCTCTGATTGGCGAACGCCCCACCAACCTGATAGTTGGCAAAATCGAAGGGGTTCTTGCCGACCACGGTACCGTTGGTATTGCCCTGTGGAACGACCGAAGGGGCCACCGCCGAGAGGTTGAAGATGTTGCGGCCATTCAGGGGGAGTTCGATCGCGTTGCGCTCCGCGACCACGGTACCAAGCGAGGAGGTGTCGGTCTGAAGCAATGGTGTTTCGCCGGTGACTTCCACGGTTTCGCTAGTGCTGCCAATGGCCATTGCGACATCCACCGTGGTGGTCTGGTTGACCTGCACGAGCACGTCCGTTCGCATGAAGTGCTTGAAGCCCTGCTTCTCGATGTCAATCTTGTATGGGCCCGGAACCAGATTGACGAACTGGAAGCGTCCATCACTACCGGACGGTTGTGTGATCTTGTGCGAAGTGCCCACGTTCGTCAGTGTCACCGTGGCACTGACGAGGGCTGCGCCTGAAGGATCGGAAACCAATCCTACGACGGAGCCATACGTCGTCTGAGCATGCACAAAAGGGGAAAGAGAAAGAGCAGCCGCGACGGAGAATACGATTGTACAAAACCGGCGAGAAGGCATGTGCACCCCACACTGATGGCGCAACGTTGCTGCGCCCGCCCCGAGTATTTTTCTCTCAAGCGCGGGCACGTTGAGTTTCGGGCACTATCTCACGAACCTCGAAATCTTCCCGGATAATTCAGCACCTTGCCCCTAAAAGGTGCCGTCGATTTAGACAAAGCTGAGCGCCAATCGACCGCCCAACAAAAATGCGGCTCAAACCTTTAAGTGGCTCAAACCTTTAACAAGACCCGGGGGTTGTTGTCAAGCGGAAATTGACGAGGCGCTCGTCTGTGTACCGCCCCTTTAGTGGTGCGTGCGGAAATCGGAAACGCAGCTTTGAGCTTCGTGACAGCTGAAGACGGTTGGATACAATCTACCCACAGTGGTTTTGGCTATTGGTACTGTCTCCCCAGTGAAGCCTATTCGCGCTGTCCCAACCACACTGCGGTGGCCAAGTCGCGAAGACAGTGGCGTCCTTATACTTCATAAGAGTCCTGGCCCGGCCCGCTGGCGACAGGTTGAAGTTTGATCGAATGAGTGTGCCACGAAGCGCAACATCGAAGGCGATGAGGAGCTCCTCGAATTGCTGAAAAAGGCACTCATGATTCTGTTGCTGCCCGGCCTCGCAGCGCCTGTCTTTGAGGTAAAGCTGCAGCCCAACCTGGATTTCATCTTGCGAAATTCGCCGACGCCGCAGAAGTACTTGATTGAGACCATGCCCGGTGGCGTGGCGCTTCTCGACTACAACAATGACGGATTACTGGACATATTCGTGGTGAACGGCGGGCGGGTCACAAGCCCCATGCGGATTCCGGAGAACTTTGATCGCAGCAACCCATCGTACTGGAACCGCCTGTATCGCCAGAACAAAGACGGCAGCTTTACGGATGTCACCAAAGAAGCCGGGCTCGCCAGCGCGGGTAATGGCAACTACGGAATGGGTGTAGCTATCGGTGACTACGACAATGACGGATACCCTGATATTTACGTCACCAACTATGGGAAGAACACTCTTTATCACAACAACGGGGATGGCACGTTTACTGATGTGACTGAAAGGGCGGGCGTCGCCGCGGGCGGCTGGTCGGAATCTGCGGGCTTCGTCGACTACGACAATGACGGGAAACTGGATTTGTTTGTCACCCGCTACATGGAATGGGACACAAAACGGAGCAAGACCTGCGGTGGCGAGTGGCATACTTATTGTCCGCCGGAGGAATTTCCGGCCACCACCAACATTCTCTATCACAACCGGGGCGATGGCACCTTCGAGGACGTGAGCCAGCGTTCCGGTATTGCTGCAAAGAAGGGGCGGGCATTAGGAGTGGCTTTCGCCGACTACGATGACGACGGATTCACAGACATCTTCGTTGCCAACGATGGCATGCAACAGTTCCTGTTCCATAACAATGGTGACGGCACCTTCACCGAAGTAGGTATGAGCGCCGGTGTGGCGCTCTCTGAAGACGGCAGAAGGCTGTCGGGGATGGGAGCGGTTTTTCAGGATTATGACAACGACGGGCGCCCGGACATCATCGTGACCGAGTTGCCTCGGGAGATCTACGGCGTATACCACAATGATGGGAAGGGTTCTTTCAGCTATCGGAGTCTGCAGACCGGTCTAGGAGTTCTGTCAAGCGGCAGCTCCGGGTGGGGCGTGGGTTTGGAAGATTTTGACAACGACGGATGGAAGGATCTGTTTGTCGCGCAGGGCCATGTTCTAGACAACGTTGAGACGATCGACCCCTCACTGCACTATAAAGAGCTCCCCCTGCTGGCAATGAACAACCAAGGCCGATTTGAACGAGCGGATCCTGGCTTGACGACTCCCGTGGCCGGCCGTGGAGCAGCGTTTGGCGATTTGAATAATGATGGCTGGCAAGACGTGGTGATGACGGTCCTTGGCGGGCCTCCTCAGGTACTTATCAACCGTGGAGGGAAACAGCACTGGCTGGTGATTAAGCTTCGCGGTACGCGCAGCAACCGCGATGGTTTGGGCGCGCGAGTGCGAGTCAATGGACAAACACGGTTTGCAACCACCTCGGGTAGCTATCTCTCAGCTAGCGATAAGCGTTTACATTTCGGACTGGGTGCGGCGGAGACGGCTAAAGTCGAAATTGATTGGCCTTCCGGCAAACGTCAGACTCTGAGCGATGTTCGCGCGGACCAGTTCCTGGAAGTGGTTGAACCGGAGAAACCGTGATTACTATCGTCGCAATCCTATTCTTCCTATGGCAGTCCCCATCTCCCGAAGTGCTGCAACATATGCGAGCCGGTGCCGAGGCCGAAAAGGCCGGCCACTTCGATGCAGCGATTGTTGAGTTCCAGAAGGTGACCGAGCTCGCACCGACTGAGGCGACAGGCTTTGCCCGATTGGGCCAGGCATATCTCGAGAAAGGCGATTATGGTCGGGCGATTCCGCCGCTGCAACACGCCCTGAAACTTGATCCTGACATGGCTGCTGCACATCAATTGCTGGGCTATGCCTTGTTGTCCCAGGGCTACCCTGCCCAGGCAGTTCCTCACTTGGAAAAGTCGGACGATGTTGCCGCTCTCGGCATTGCACAAATGGAAGCCGGAAAGTTGCCCGACGCCGTCGCCCACCTGGTGACGGCCTTGGCCAATCGTCCGAATGATCCCGACCTGCTCTACTATCTTGGCCGCGCCAGCGGACTGCTCTCCAAACAGGCGATGGATAATCTGATCGCGACCTATCCAGACTCTGCGCGAACGCACCAGGCAATGGCCGAAAACTATTACGTTTTGCGGCAGATGCCCCAGGCGCAGAAGGAGTTTAAGGAGGCGATCCGGCTGCGGCCGGACTTGCCCAAAATTCACCTGGAACTCGGCCTCGTCTATGCCGGCGCATCGCAATGGCCGCAGGCGGAAGCGGCATTTCGCACTGAAACGGAGTTGCAGCCGGGAGACGCTGAGGCTGCCTATCGCCTGGGTAACGCATTGTTGCAGCAGGGCAAAGCGAAGGAGGCGCGGGTCGAACTTACGCGCTCCGACAAGCTGCTGCCGGACATGCCGGAGACGCTTTACTCGCTGGGAAAAGCCGCGGCCCTGGAAGGCGATAACGCAGCGGCTGAGAAGGCGTGGAAGAAAGTCATCGAACTTGAGAAGGAAAGTTCATTGGCTGGCCAAGCGCACTTCGGGTTGGCAGGGTTGTATCGCAAGCAAGGCAAGACGGCAGAAGCCGAGCGTGAAATGGGAGAGTTCAAGCGGCTGCAGGCCGCCGGGACGCCGCCTTTGGCGCCACAGCAGTAGTTGCTTGTCACGAGCCATGATGTAGCCTTGCATGCACGCGCCCTACCGCTGGCGGTTCTGCTGCGCAGGTGCGAGATGACCGAATGAAAATCATTGGCTTAAAGAGCGCCGTCGTCGAAGGAAATTTCGACTGGACATTTGTGCGAGTCGAAACAGACGAGGGGATCCGCGGACTCGGGGAAAGCTTTTTCGCGCCCGGGCTGACTTCCATCCTTCGCTCGCTCGAGCCTGTCATCGCGGGAGAAGATCCGCGCGACATACATAGGCTCTTCCGCAAGCTCCAACTCGCGGTTTCGGGCGCAGGTTCAGTTGCCGGGATTGTTTACAACGCCATCAGCGGAATCGAAGCGGCCCTCTGGGACGTGCTGGGTCAATGGTTAGACGTTCCGATTTACCGGTTATTGGGAGGCAAGTTCCGTGACAGGATTCGTGTGTACGCAGATTGTCACGGAGGCGAAGCACTCGAAAGCCTCGATGAGGTGCTGCGCACCCGAGCGCTCTCATGGAAGATGCAGGATTCGAACCACGTTACTAGAGACTATTTCAGTGCCTCCGACGAGGCACCGTCGTCGCCGGAAGCCTATCGCAAACGGGCTCTGGCTATGCGCTCGATGGGTTTCACCGCTCTGAAGTTCGACCTGGACGTGCCAGGTACTCAACCCTCGGATCCTTACTGCCGATGCCTCACAAATCGCGAGGTCGATTGCATGGTTCAACTCATCCGAGCGGCCCGCGAGGCCGTCGGATTCGATGTCGATCTCGCCGTCGATTGCCACTGGCGGTACAACGTGAGCGACGTGCTCAAGGTTGCCCGCGAACTCGAGCCATTGCGACTGCTTTGGCTGGAAGACCCAGTGCCTCCCGGCAACACTGACGCCCTAAGGGCGGTAAGTTCGCGAAGCAGTATCCCGGTGGCTACCGGCGAAAACCTGTACTTGTTCGAAGGATTTCGTGAGATTCTGGCCGAACATGCTCTCGGGATTGCAACTCCTGACCTGCAGAAAGTCGGAGGCCTTGCGGTGGCATTGCAGATTGCACAGTTTGCCGATGGACAATCCATAGCAGTGGCGCCGCACAACATCGGCAGTCCGATAGGAACGTTAGCAGCCGCCCACTTTTGCGCGGCGATTCCGAATTTCCTCGCGCTCGAATTTCATGCGTCTGATGTTCCGTTCTGGGATGAGCTCGTCGTTGGCTCAGATCAGCCGCTAATAGAGGATGGATGCATCCGTTTACCTGATAGGCCTGGCTTGGGACTGAGGTTGAATGAAGAAGTTGCCCGCAAATACGCGCGCAAGGGGGAACCGTTCTTTTAGGTTGGAAATCGTCAACCACAATGCTGGGTGACATTGGCTGGGGCGAGCATGTCGATGATGAAACTGAAGGTTCTGCAAAAGATCGTGGACTCCGGCCTGGTGGCCGTGGTGCGGGCCGAGAGCTCCGAGCAGGCTGTACGCATCGCGGAAGCTTGCGCTGAAGGCGGCGTCGCGGCGATCGAGATTACCTTCACGGTCCCGTCCGCGGTTAACGTCATCAGCGCCCTTGCCCAGCGATTCACCACTGATGAAATCCTCATAGGGGCCGGGACAGTACTCGATCCGGAGACAGCACGGGTTGCAACTCTTTCAGGTGCGCAATTTGTGGTCAGCCCCAGTCTCAACCCTGAAACGGCGCGGCTGTGTAATCGCTATCAGATTCCTTACATCCCTGGCGCGAGCACGCTCAAGGAAGTGATCGAGGGAATGGAGTGCGGCGCCGATATCATTAAGGTCTTTCCGGGAGAAACCCTGGGACCTTCTTTTGTGAAGGCAGTGCGAGGCCCCCTGCCGAAAGCCTCGCTCATGCCAACCGGAGGCGTTAGGCTAGAAAACATTGGCGAATGGATTCAGGCGGGTTGTGTGGCGGTCGGTGTGGGTGGAGGTTTAACGGCTGGAGCAAAGATGGGTGACTTCCAGTCCATCAGCGAGATATCGCGGCAGTTCGTCACCCGGATCCGCCAGGCGCGTGGCATATCTGGGTGAGTGCGTATCCGTTTGTCAGTAATGTGAGAGGGCGAAACTTGGCCAGGAAACTCTGGAATTCGGATGA
>Ga0209465_10001149_pt1 | contig 11985 bp, 10 predicted proteins | sample PanSoiPlot1MoBio_FD_188321 | JGI IMG/M metagenome (GOLD analysis project Ga0209465, IMG submission 188321) | Tropical forest soil microbial communities from Panama analyzed to predict greenhouse gas emissions - Panama Soil Plot 1 MoBio (SPAdes)... | ecosystem: Environmental > Terrestrial > Soil...
GCGCAGGCGGGCGGGGTCGCTTCGGGCGTTCTGGTCGGCGACGCGACGCTGGTCGCCGCGGTCGTGCCGGTCAGCGCGCGCAAGGGCGAGCCGACCTACCTTGTGCTCGCGATGCCGCTGGAGGCGCAGGATCTTCAGAAGGCGACCGGCGCGCCCACCATGATTTCCGACGGCGTGCGATCGATCTCGGCGGCCGGCGGCGCCAGCCAGCAATCCGCCTTGTCGCGCGCGGTCGGCAAGGAAGCCGAGGGTCGCCTGCAAGAAGAGGACGGGGCCTGGATCGCGCTGGCGGGCCCGATCGCGCCGAAGCTCTGGATGTGGGTCCTGCACCCGACGGCCGCAGCGCCCAGCTCGCTCGCCGTGCCGGCGGTGCTGGCGATTGCGGCGCTCTTGCTGGGCGTGGCGGCGGTTTTTCTCCGCCGGCGCGGGGGCGCGATCGAGGAGCCCGCCGAGACCACCGCCGGGCCGGGGTTGCAGGTCTTCGGCTCGCCCCGCATGCGGACGGACCCGGCCAACGAACGCAAACGCCGCGGCACGCAGCCCTACGAAGCTCCCGAGGAGATCGCCCACCGGCCGACCGAGATCGCGAAGAGCGGCGCCGGCGCGGCGAGCGAGGCGCTGCCGGCGTGGAACGCGGGGATCGCGGGACGCGCCGCCGAGCTGGCCGCAGCCGACACGTACCCGGACCGCGAGCGGGTCCTGACGGGTGCGAGCACGTTCGGTCGCTACCGGCTGCTCGAGCGGCTGGGCGAGGGCGGCATGGCGGAGCTGTACACGGCGGTCCTGCACGGGGCGGAAGGGTTTCGCCGCGTCTACGTCGTCAAGCGCCTCCGTCCGGAGGTGGCGCGCAATCGCGCCGCCGTCGAGCAGTTCATCGACGAGGCGAAGCTGGGATCGACGCTGGTGCACTCGAACATCGTGCCGGTGTTCGACTTCGGCAAGGTCGGTGACGAGTACTTCCTGGCGCAGGAGTACATCATCGGACGCGATCTGGGAAAGATGGTGCAGCGGCATCTGGACAGGGTCGGGCGTCCGCTGGGCGAAAAGGTGATGCTCTACCTCGTGCACGAGGTGCTGGAGGCGCTCGCCTACGCGCACAATCGGACCGACGCGCACGGCAACCCGATCGGCCTGGTCCACCGCGACATCTCGCCGGGCAACGTGATGGTGACCGCGCGCGGCGAGGTGAAGCTGTTCGACTTCGGCATCGTGAAGGGGGAGGGGCGGGTCTCGAAGACCGACGTCGGCGTCGTGAAGGGCAACGTCTCGTTCATGTCGCCGGAGCAGGCGCGCGGGCAGGCCGTCGACGCGCGTTCCGACCTGTTCTCGCTCGGGCTCGTCCTCTACTACGGTCTGACCGGCGAGCAGCTCTATCCGGGACAGAGCACGTTCGACCAGTTGATGCGGGCGGCGACAGGGCCGCGCACGGAACAGCTGAAGCTGGTCGCAGAGCTACCTCCGGCGGCGGTGCCGATCGTCTCGCGCGCGCTGGCGGTCGATCCGGCGCTGCGCTACCAGACGGCGGCGCAGTTCGGCGCGGCGGTCGCGCCGCACGTGACGGGCGGAAAGGCGGAGGCGGCGGCGCTGATCCAGCAGCTGTTCGCCGACGAGTTCAAGCGCGAGGGCGCGCTCTAGAACAGCCGGCCCGCGGCGGGCCAGGCCCAGACCAGGCCCAGCGCGGCGGACATCGCGCCGGCGGTCCCGAGCAGCAGGCGCGCGGCGCGCGGGTGGCGCGCGATCCGGGCGAGCGGCCAGCCGGCCAGACCCGACAGCGCGCACATGCCGACGATCGATCCGGCGCTGAACAGCGCCGTGTAGGCGAAGCGAAGCTCGGTCGACGGCAGGCGCGCCAGCACCAGCGCGGTCAGCGCGCCGCTGCCGGCCAGGCCGTGCACGAGACCGACGGCGAGCGGGCGGAGGGCGAGGGTGCGACGCGCGAGATGGACGTGGGCCGGCGGGCCGGCGTGGCGGTGCTGGACGCGGGCGTGCGCGTGGAGGCGCGCCGGGCCGGCGCCGCCGGCACGCAGGGCGCGGGTCAGGGCGCGCGCGCCGAGCACGATCAGCATCGCCGCGACGGCCAGCTCGAACGCGTCGGACATCGCCGGCGGCAGCTCCGCCGCCAGCGCCGCCAGCACGACGCCCGTTCCGAGCAGCGCCGCGGCGTGGCCGATGCCCCATAGCGCGCCCAGCAGAGCGCCGCGCCGCGCGCCGGGCGCATCCGCCGCCAGCACCGACACCGCCGCCAGATGATCGGGATCGAGCGCGTGACGCGCGCCCATGGCGACCCCGAGCAGCAGTCCGACGAACGACCCGTTCACCGCCCGCACACTAGCAAAGTCGCGCGCGGCGGGGTGAGTTAGAACGAGCCCGCCGCCAGCAGGTACCACTGGTCGCCGCCCGGCGCCGAGAACCCGTGGGCGTAGCCGACCTTGAGCTGGCTCTCGAGGTAGTAGAACAGCTGGAAGCCCAGGTTGACCTCGGCGCCGACGTCCAGCTTGAGCGCCGACGGTTGAAACCGGCCCTGGTACGCGTTGCCGCCGTCGACGAAGGCCGCGCCCCAGAGGTGGCGGAAGTACGTCGGGAACGTCTGGTAGCCGCGCTCGATGCGCAGCAGCGGGGCGCGGTATTCCGCGGACGCGATCTGGTACGCGTCGCCGACGAAGCTGTTCGTCGGGTAACCGCGCAGGTAGGTGCAGCACTGGGGCCGGTTGAGGAAGACCGCCCGCAGGATGTCTTGCTCGGCGAAACCGCCCAGCGCGAAGAAGTCGCGTTTGTCGCCGATGCCGATGCCGCCGCTCCAGAGCAGCGCCAGCACGTGCAGGCGCGCCCACGGCATCGTCACGTACTCCTGCCACGATCCGACGACCTCCGTGGTGTGGAAGCGGCCGCCCAGCGCCGGATCGGAGAACCGGAGGGACAGACGGACGAGGCGCCCCTCCTGCGGGCTGATCGAGTAGTGCCAGTTGTGGATATTGAGGAAGTACCAGGACAGGAAGACGTTCGCGTCCGGTCCCCGCTCGGGTGGGATCACGATGCCGCCCGTCGGATCGACGACGGGGAGCGGATTCTCCGGGCCGTACGCGTTGTAGTCGTAGCCGAACGACAGCTGCCCGGACGACGCCGCGGTCTGCAGGTACGTCATGGTCGTCGACGCGGTCGCGCCGAGCACGAGCTGGCGGTAGATCGTGTTGTTGCCGTCGATGGTCAGGCCCGGCACGTTCTGCGCCGTCCGCCGGAAATTGAAATCGAACGAAGGGAACAGGCGCCGGTACGAATAACCGACCGCGACGGACGGGTCGCCGTCGAACGGCACCAGCAGGTTGGCGCTGATGACGTGGTTGCTGACCGGATCGTTGATCGTCGTGCTGATGTAGCCGGAACGGCCGCGGCCGAGGGCGTCGGAGTAGAAGCTGAGGTTCCACTGCTTCGGGTAGAGGTACTTCCACGGCTTGTAGTTCGTGGTGCGCGTGATCGTCGGGACGCCTTCCCCGCCGGCGACGGAGTCGGGCGAGTCGCTGTCGCCCGCGAGGTTGGGCGGGCTGTCGGGGCGCGCGTTGGCGAACGGCGGCGCCAGCTGCATCGCCTTGGGATCGAACGGCATCGCGTACAGATCGAAACCGTCGTTCGTGAACCCGGCGTAGACCAGCTCCTTGCCGTCGGTGGAGACGGCGGGCTGGAAGGCGCCCGTCAGCACGTTGGTCACCTGGTAGAGCTGCGCGGTCGCCAGCTCGTACGCGTAGACGTCGTAGATTCCGCTGCGATCCGACGACCAGAGCAGGTAGCGGCCGTCGGGCGTGAAGCGCGGGTCGATGTCCATCGCGCGGTCGACGGTCAGCGCGCGGTCGGTCCCGGCGACGAGGTCGTAGATGTGGATGTCGCGAAAGCCGCCCGGCTTCATGCGCGAGTACGCGATCAAGCGGCCGTCGGGAGAGAAGGTCGGCGTGTACACGAGGCCCGGCGCGTCCGGCGCCAGCAGGCGCGGCACACCGCCCTGAATTGGAACGACGGCGAGCTGGCGCTGGGTCTCGCCCGTCAGGGCGCAGACCACCTGCGTGCCGTCGGGCGAGACGTCGGGCTCGTGCGCGCGATAACCGCGCGTCAACGGCCGCACGCTGCCGCTCGCGAGATCGACGTAGTAGATGTCGTTCCAGCTCAGGTGGGGGCTCCCTTCCGGGCCGCCGCCGATCCGGAAGCCGAGCGGGATGAACGTCAGCCGCTGGAACACCAGCCCGCGGCCGTCGGGCGTCGGGGCGGCCGGGCCGCCGCCGTGCGCGGTCGCCAGCTTCTCCTGCCGGCCGGTCTTGATGTCGAGGCGCACGTAGGCTGGTTCCTGATCGTTGTTCTCGCGCTGGTAGACCAGCGTGCCGTCGCGAAAGAAGACCGGCCGCGGTCCGATTCCCCTCGGCGCCGGCGCCTCGAAGGTCAGGCGGCGCGCGCTGGTCAGGCCGCGCCGCTCCGCTTCCTCTTTCTGCAGGGCGTACCGATGCGACATGGACAGGGTCCATTCCTTCCAGAGGTCGTCGCCGAACGCGCCCGTGTAGGGGCGCCCGGTCGCCTGCGAAGCGATGCGGTTGATCCCGCCGGCGATGCATTCGTCCGCGTAGCGGTGGGAGATCTCGCGGATCTTCTCGGGCCCGTAGCGATCCTCGACGTAGCGGAGAAGGCTGGAGCCGTAGAGGTAGGGGACGGTGCCGCCCGGGTAAGCGAGCGGCCCGTACCCGACCGATATCTTGTCCAGGCCCATCACCCGGCCTTCCAGGAACGGAACGCGCAGGTGCATGTCGAAGAAGGTGTTGCGCAGGCGGCCGCCGGTCGTCTGGCGGGTCTCCATCAGCACTGCCAGACCCTCGATGAACCAGGTCGGCTGCGCCAGGTTGGGCGCGTAGATCTTTCCCAGCACCGAATCGACGAACCGCGGGCACCAGCTCAGGATCGTGTCCAGGTGGACGACGTGCGTCAGCTCGTGGGTGATCAGCAGCTTGACGAAGTCGTCGAAGTCCGACAGTTCGTCCATGCCGTCGGGCGGGGCGCCGTAGGCGTAGATGAAGTTGTAGGGCACCGACGTGGCGCCGCCGTTGGCGCTGTCGGTCTGGTCGAGGAGCAAGATGCTGATCCGCCCCTTCGGCTGCCAGTTCAGATAGCGCGTGAGCAGGCGATAGCCGCGCTCGGCGATGATCGCCGCCTTCTCGGCGAAGTCGCGTTCTTCCGGATAGAAGTGCAGCTCGAAGTGCGGCGTCTCCAGCGTGAACCAGCGCGCCTTCGGCACCGGCGGCTGGGGCAGGGCGCGAACGTCCTCGTTGACGTCGACGTCGATGTCCGCGTGCGCGGCGCGCGCGATCGCAAGGCCCCCCGCGAGCACGACCACGGCCCAGCGACGGTTGCGCATCCGGCCGGCGAGTCTAGCCTTTAATCAATTCAGGAACACGGGGCGGCAGTAGCGCTCTGCGATCTCCAGCAGGCTGTCCATGCGCAACGGTTTGCGCAGGTAATCGACGGCGCCCAGCGCCAGCGCGGCGTCGCGGACGTCGCCGTGGCCGGACAGGATCACGATCGGAATCGACGCCAGCTCGGGCGACTTCTTGAGCTCCTGTCGCAGAAGCCAGCCGTCCATCTCGGGCATCATCATGTCCAGCAGAATCAGGCTGGGACGCATGTGATCCTGCAGGTGCCGCAGCGCCTCGCGGCCGCTGCTGACGCCGGTGACGCCGTAGCCCTCGTCGACGAGGACGCTCGCGATCGCGTCACGCACGTCGGGGTCGTCGTCGACAACCAGGATCGATCGGCACGAAAGCTCGGGGAGGCTCACCAGCGTTGGGGAAAGGTAACGCTCGAGCCCAGCCGGGGCAAGCGGGGGTCGGCGCGGAGCGGTCAGCGCTGGCGGCGCGCCAGGTCGCGGCAGATGCGCAGGTGCCGCAGCGCCGACGCGTAATCGCCCATCAGGTCGTAGAGGCGGGCCGCGTTGTAGTGCGCGTCGGCGTTGCGTTCGTCGGCGGCGATGGCGCGCTGGTAGGCCTCCAGCGCATCGGCGTGATGGCCGCCGTCCTCCAGGACGACGCCCAGGTTGAAGCTGGCGGTGGCGTCATTGGGCCGGGTTGCGAGCGCGCGCCGGTAATGCTCCTCGGCGGTCGCCAGCTCGCCGCGTTCATGCAGGATCCGTCCCAGGTTGATGTGCGCGTCGGCGTGGTTCGCCGCCTGGGCGATCACCTGGCGGTAGCTCGATTCGGCGCGCTCGGGATCGGCCTCGTCGAGATCGCAGGCGAGCTCGTAGATCTCCTCCACCGTCGGCGGGACGACGTCGGCCCCGGTCGGCCGCCCTCCGGCCGGCCGCGTCGGCAGCGCGACCAGCGGCGTTTCGTCGGCCGCCCCCTCGATCTTCTCGAACGCCAGCAGCACCTGCCCGGACTCGGCCTGCCAGCGCGCGCCGCGCTCGTGCACCACCACCTGCGGCCCGTCGGTCCCCAGCGAGACGCCGGTCAGCGGCTGCTCTTCGGTCAGCCGCTCGCGCAGCTTCATGAGCGCGCGCCGGACGCGGTGAGGCGAGATGCGCTGGCTGACCAGCCCTTCTGCCTTGCGGAGCAGCAACAGGTCCTGGAACGAAAAGCGGAGCTCGCCCCGCGTCCCTTTCTCTGGCGACAGGACGCCGGCGCGCAGGTAGGCACGCAGGCGGCCCGCGCTGACGCCGATCATGCGGGCGACGTCCTGTGTCGTGTAGCCGCTCACGCGCGCCGGAATATACCAGCGCGCATCGGCACCAGAATCTTTTCGACCCGACGCCTGTGGATAACTATCAGCGCTTGCGGGCGCGCTTCGGCTCGCTCGCGGTCGTCGCCGACTTTTGCGCGCTCCGACGAGACGCCGCCGGTGCCTCGGCTTCGGCGGGCGGCGCGGCGGGTGCGGCGGCCTTGCCCTTGCCGAGGCTCGCCTTCAGGGCGGCCATCAGGTCGATGATGCGGGCGGGCTCGGCCGTCGCCTCGGCGGCCTCGGTGATGTCCTGGCCCTGGACCTTCTTCTCGATGTCCGCCTGGATTCGCTCGCGAACGTCGTCGTGGTACTGCGTCGGATCGAACGTGTCCGACGCGATCTGGTCGATCAGCTGCTTGGCCAGCTTCAGCTCGGGCTCGCGCACCTCGCCGTCGGGCAGCGGAACGTCGGCCAGCGAGCGGACCTCGTCGGCGTACAGCAATTGCTGTAGCACCAGCGCCCGGCCGTCCTGGGTCGGACGCAGCATCACCAGGTACTGCTTGCCGCGGGCGGCGTAGCGCGCCAGCGCGGCGCGACCGGTCTCGCGCATCGCCTCGGCCAGCAGCAGGTAGGCCTTGTCGCCCCCCTTCTCGGGGCCGAGGTAATAGGGCCGATCGAAATAGACCGGATCGATCGCGGCCAGCGGGACGAACTCGGCGATGTCGATGCTGCCGGTCGCCTTCTCCTCGAGAGACTTCAGCTCGTCGGGCGTGAAGGTGACGTACTGGTCCTTCGCGAACTCGTAGCCCTTGACCATGTCGTCGCGATGGACGATCTCGTTGTCCGTCGGGCAGATGTACTGCTGCTTGAGCCGGGTGTTGCACTTCTTATGCAGCAGATTGAACGAGACACCGGCCGATGCCTGGGTCGCCGCGAACAGCTTCACGGGGATCGAGACGAGGCCGAACGAGACTGTGGCGCCAGCTATAGCTCTAGCCATGATGTGTGCCAGTGTAATCCCAGGTGGGATACTTGCCAAATTTGGCGATCGTCCCGGTCCCCGGGGTCCAGGGTCAGATCATCATGCTTCGGAAGGTACGCGCAAGCGCCGGTCCCGCCCCTTCGTCCTCGTGCTTGAAGAAGACGTAGGCGTCGTCCCAGCTCTGCGCCTTCAGCCGGTCGGCCCAGCCGCGCAGGGCGGCCTCGTCGTAGTCCTGCCGCCGCAGCCGCAGGTACCCCCAGCCCGCGGTCGCTTCCAGCGGCGTCGCGAAGTCTTCCGAATCGGCGACGCAGAGGGCGGCGCCGTGCCGCTTGAGCACCTCGTAGACGTCGTCGGACAGCCACGACGCGTGCCGGAACTCGAGCGCGGCGCGCAGCGCCGTCACCGTCGACGACGCGGCCACCGTCGCCAGAAAAGCCTCGAGCACGCCGAGATCTTTGCGCAGGAACGGCGGCAGCTGAAACAGGATCGGTCCCAGCCGGTCGCCCAGCGCGCCCGCCGTCTCCGCCAACCGCGCGACCGCATCGCCGACATCGACCAGCTTCCTCATGTGCGTGATCTGGCGCGGGCTCTTGAGCGCGAAGCGGAACGACGCCGGCGTCTCGGCCGCCCAGCGCTCCAGCAGCGCGCGGTTCGGCATCCGGTAGAAGGTGTTGTTGATCTCGACCGCGCCCAGCTTGTCCGCGTAGAACGCGAGCATTTGGGCCTCGGGGAGCTTGTCGGGATAGAAGCTGCCCCGCCACGCGGTGTAGGAAAACCCGCTGGTGCCGGTCAGGACGTTCATGTGGGGAGAACGTTCATGGCAATCTTGAAATTGCGCGCCCGCCGCGACGGTCGGTAAAATAGCAAGGATGGGGGGCCAGCGCGTCGGAGATCCACTCGACGACACGACGCGGACGTCGCAGGCCCCGGCCAAGCCCGAGGACGTCGGACAGAACGACGCCTACCTGGTCGTGATGGCCGGGTCGAACGTCGGCGAGATGTACAAGCTCGAGAAGGAGAAGACCGTCCTCGGCCGCGGCGACAAGGCCGACCTCCGGTTGCTCGACGACGGCATCTCGCGCGATCACGCCCGCATCGTGAGAGAGGGCAACCAGATGTTCCTCGAGGACCTGGGGTCGACGAACGGCACCCACTGCAACGGCGAGCGCGTGACGCGCCAGGCGCTGTCCGAAGGGGACAAGATCCTGCTCGGGTCGACGACGATCCTGAAGTTCAGCTACCACGACAAGCTGGACGAGGCCTTCCAGCGCCAGATGTCGGAGTCGGCGCTGCGCGACGGGCTGACCCGCGCCTACAACAAGCGCTACTTCGGCGAACGGGTCGAGAGCGAGCTGCAGTACGCGCTCCGCCACGACGCGCCGCTGTCGCTGATCATGCTGGACATCGATCACTTCAAGCGGATCAACGACGTGCACGGTCACCAGGCGGGCGACCACGTGCTGGTGGAGCTGGCTTCGCTGACGACGAGCATGCTGGGCGAGGACGAGGTGTTCGCTCGTTATGGCGGCGAGGAGTTCGCCGTCATCGCGCGCGGCGTCGAGCTGGCGGCCGCGCAGACGCTGTCCGAACGGATCCGCGCCAGCGTCGAGGCGCACGCGTTCGCGTTCGGCGGTCAGGCGATCCCGGTGACGATCAGCGTCGGCATCGCGCGCGCGCCCGGCCTCGGGATCGCGACGACCATCGATCTGGTCGCGCGCGCCGATGAGGCGCTGTACGCCGCGAAGCGCGCGGGCCGCAACCGTGTCTGCGTCGCCGGCGCGCCCGTGCCCCTGCCGGGCGGCCCGGGCTCGGGGCCGATCAAGATCCCCGGTTCGGGGCCGATCAAGGTCCCCGGTTCGGGGCCGATCAAGAAGTCGTGAGGCTGGCGCGCGCGTCCAGCGCGCGGCGCAGGCGCGCCAGGTAGTCGTCCCGCGGGATGTTGATCGCGCCGAGGCGCGCGAGGTGCGGCGTCGGCACCTGGGCGTCGCACAGCGAGAAGCCCCCGGCCCGCAGCCGTTCGATCAGGAACCCGACCGCCGCCTTCGACGCGTCGGTCGCGCGATGGAACATCGATTCGCCGCCGAAGAACCCTCCCAGCGTGACGCCGTAAAGCCCGCCCACCAGATCGCCGCCGTCCCAGACCTCGACGCTGTGGGCGAGCCCGCGGCGGTGAAGCTCGGCGTAGGAGCGCTCGAAGTCGGCGGTGATCCAGGTCGACGGGCGCTCGGCCGTCGCCGCCGCGCACGCGCGCATGACGCCGGCGAAATCGCGATCGACCGTGAACTGCCACCCGGCCCGGCGGGCGCTGCGGCCCGTGCTGCGATGAGGCCGCCACCCGTTGAGGTCGAAGATGGCGCGCGGATCGGGCGACCACCACGAGATCACCGGGTCGGACGACCACGGAAAAATCCCGGAGCGATAGGCCCTGATCAGCGTCTCGGGATCGAGCGTCCCGCCGAGCGCGACCAGCCCCGCGTCGTCGTGCGAGTCCACGACACGGAGTTTACACGGTCGCCAAACCGGACACCCGGATCGCCTCGAGCGCAGCGCGGCTGGGCCGCGCGGAGCTCATCGCCGGATGCTCAAACTCAAACCGCCGGGTGCGAGGCGTCGGGAGTGGTCTCGGAACCTTCGGATTCGGACTCTTCTCTCTCTCGTTCCCCACCCTCACGCTCCGCCTCGCGGCTGGGACGACCCTGGGCCTGCTCGCGAGCGCGCCTCCGCCCGCCGCTGACCATGCCCCCCTTGCGGCCGGCCTCGCGCGCCTCGTTCGAGTCGAACTCGTGCGCCGTGCCCTTCTGATGAGCCGCCTTTCCGCCCTGAGACGAGATCTGGCGCTGACGCTCCGGATCCATTCCGGCGAACCCTCTCCCGCGACTTTCCCCCTTCTCATTCGTGCTCGCCATGACGATTTCCTTTCCTGCGGAGAGTGTTTTCTCCCCGCAATGAAAGCTGTGCACGGTCGCGCCTCCGGACAGGGGGTTCCGGGACGTCTTTATGCTTCTAGGATCTCTTCCGGGTCCAGCTCGACCACCCCGGGTACGGGGGGTGGGACGTTGCGCACGGCGGGGTCGCGGACCGCCAGCACCTTCACGCGGTATTCGATGTCGCGGCCGACCAGGGGATGCAGCAGCCGCACCTTGGCGATGTTGTCCTTGACGGCGATGATCTTGAAGCGCACCTGCGATCCGAGCGCCGGATCCTTGCCCTCGAAAACCGACCCGGCCGCCAGCGGCGCGCCGTTCGGAAAATCGGAGCAGGGCATCTCCTTGATCGGCAGCATCTCCTCGGTGCCGAACGCCTCGCGGGCCGGAATCTCGCCGGCGCGCTCGTCGCCGGGCTCGAGACCTTCGAGGCGCTTCTCGAGACCGGGGAGCATCTTCCCGTCGCCGTGCACGTAGCGCAGCGGTCCCGTGCGCGCCGACGATTCGAGCACACCACCGCCCTTGATCTTCAGCTCGTACTCCAGCTCGACAGCCAGCCCCTGATGAATCTTCATCGCGACCTAGAGAGCGTAATCCCCGCGCTCGTTCCTGGAAAGAGCGTTGATAGGTGGATTTCGGCTCAGCTTGGAGCGTAAGATAAGGAACGCCTTTGCGCACCTGATCCGGTGACGAAAAACCGCCGGATTTGGCACGCATGTAATTGAAATGCCCCTAGCGAAAGGTTTGCCGATGGCCGTAGCTTTTGCCGGTCCAGCCTTCGGGCGCCCGACTTTCGGACGGCTGACCTCGGGGCGCCTGTCCCGCGCGGCCATCTACGGGATCTTCGGGGCGTATCTGGCGACGGCGGCGGCCGGCTGTGGCGGCGGGGGCGAGCAGCACGTGGTGGACGCGGGGCCGCAGGACAGGCCGATCACGATGGACACGGGGGTGCCCGACAAACCGCTCAAGCAGCTGGGCGAAGCGTGCACGACGGCGTCCGAGTGCGGGTCCGGGCAGTGCGCGGCCGAGGGTGTCTGCTGCGACAAGGCCTGTGGGGAAGTCTGCTTCACCTGCAAGATCCCGGGCTCCGAGGGGACCTGCCTGCCGGCTTTCCAGGGCACGGACCCCGGCGATCGCTGCCCGACCCAGACCGCGGAGACCTGCGGCACCACGGGCGTGTGCGACGGCACCGGCTCGTGCGAACGGTTCAGCGGCAACGCCGGCGTCATCTGCGCGGAGGAGTCGTGCGTCGGGTCGACGCGGACCACGACCGGGACCTGCGACAGCGCGGGCGGCTGCAGCGGCACCACGACCCAAACGTGCACGCCGTACCAGTGCGCGACGGACGGCAAGACGTGCCGGACCACGTGCATGACCGACGCCGACTGCGTCGCACCC